>Ga0209341_10001987_pt1 | contig 19814 bp, 27 predicted proteins | sample RifCSP13_2_FD_184020 | JGI IMG/M metagenome (GOLD analysis project Ga0209341, IMG submission 184020) | Soil microbial communities from Rifle, Colorado - Rifle CSP2_sed 13_2 (SPAdes) (version 2) | ecosystem: Environmental > Terrestrial > Deep subsurface > Rock core/Sediment | place: Rifle... | reverse complement strand
AATGCCAGGAGAAGGGCATTGGCAAGCATTAGCGAAGACACGGCCACTCTAGCGGAAGTGAGGCCGCCGGCGGAACGCTGTCCCATGAGGATTCCGGCGAGGGCAAGGACAGCCCAAAAGAGCGCAGTCAACGCGAAGGCAGCTTGGAGCCAACGGAGGCTGAGGCTGGGCCTGGGTATCATGAGATCAATCGCGGGTTTAGTGTAACCCGATGCGCGGCGCCAGAACACAGCCTCAGAGGTTGGAGATCTCTCAAGGCAACTCTGTTCCGGTGAGGCTGTGACGCAACTCCGCCGGGTGCTTTCACTAGGTGCCTAGGATGCTTCACCCCACGCTTCCAGCAGCAAGGCCCGGACTTCAGCATCGAGGTCCTCTGGCGAGTACAGCTCCATGTGGTGGGTGAACCGCCCTGGGGCGGGCTCGACTATTTCCTTCCAGCGGGTGGACGGATCCCGGTGGCGCAATGCGAGGGTGAGTACCAGTGGGGCATGCTTGCCACGGAGGTACTTAGCAGGAATCCAGCCCAGGCAAAGGCCTTACCGCGGCGAAATGCAATCTGGCTCTTGCCGACGGACATGGTCGTGGTCGAAAGGGCGTCCATCGCCCTCTGCAGGGCGTCGAAGATGGCTCTGGAATCCTCGTGGCCGTCAAAGAACGCGTCAAGGTCCATCAAGGGTCACCGGCGCTGAGCGTTGGATCTCCAGGAAGGAGCGGTGCGATCTCGCGGATGTGTTTTCAACGGGTCGGTTCCATCGACTTGTCAGCCGCGCGGAAATTCACTTCGATTGGCGCGAGCTTGCCTGCCGGAATCCTCGGGAGAGGCCTCCGAAGAGGACGAGTGAGATGGCGAAGACAGCCCCGGCGTCAAGTGGCTTGATCGCACCGATGATCAGGAGGACGGCCAAGGTGGCGCATGTTGGATGAATAGAGCTAAGGCAAGCCGGCCGCTCATTTGTTCCTATCCTCCCGGCATTCCGGCGACGAAGAGCCGACCCGTGGGCATGATGGGCTCGACATCAGGCACCCCGGCCAGCCAAGCCCGTATCGCGCCGAAGCCAACACCTGGCGGGCCGGGTCGGGCGAAGATCCGCGGCCCTTGCGCCACGGGCGGCGCACACCCAGGTTGCACCCGAAGGGGTGAGGGCGAGAAGCGAAGCTGAGCGGGCTCCTTCGAGTTGTTAAGCGGAAGCGTCATGATCAGTTGTAGATCCAAAGGAAGAGGTTCCGCCCTTCGAACGAAGCCGTCTGGGCAAGGGGCACGAGGCGGGCGAGGAACTGGTCGGCGTTCTCCTGAGACCAGCCTTCTTCCTGGACCTCGCCGGTGGAGGCCCAACTGGCGGCAACCGAGGCTTGGTCTGGTGGGGCAATCTTGCCAAGGAACGTGATCAGTTCGTCGGGAAGCTTGATGAGCCATGGCCCCTTCGGAGAAGCCTGGGCAAGCGGCCGATAATCCCGTAACACTTCGCCAAAGGCCCTATGAACGAGCAACGAATGGAGTGCTGCGAGCTTGAGAGGATCGAGCCCGTCGATGTTTACGCCCTTGAAGGTGCCGAGGGGGTAGTCGGAGGCCACAATAGCCGGGATGTCATCGGAAGCTGCGAGTATGAGGTCCGCTGCTGAACTCATCGCACCATCTCCCTGGTACGCCTGCTGTCTGCCGCCCGGCGGCCTGGAGATGAGCCACCCGCCCAGTCCGGGCCAGTATCGCGCGGAAGGAAGGACCCGGCCAGCAGGGTCGCTCGAAGATCCCCGGCCTTTCAGGGTGCTTCGCCCTCTGGGCCCTTTGCCCTCTACGTCCTTCGCCCTCTACGTCCTTCGCCCTCTACAGGGCGCCACGCCCTTCGGCGCACCCGCAGGGGTGAGGGCGGCGCACCCAAGCGGTGCAGGGCGCCACGCCCTTCGCCCTCTACCCTCTTTAGGGCACCCGAAGGGGTGCAGGGCGCCACGCCCTTCGGCGCACCCGAAGGGGTGAGGGCGGCGCACCCAAGCGGTACAGGGCGCCAAGGTCGGCGCACCGAAGCGGTGCAGGGCGGCGCACACCCAGGGTGCACACCCAGGGTGCACCCGAAGGGGTGCCCGAAGGGGTGAGGGCGCGAACCGAAGCGAAAGGGGCTTTATCGAGTTGTTAGGCCCGCCTGGTCGGCTACTCTTCGAAGCGCCACCTGGTCGCGCTGCCAGTGAAATCGGATTCCATCCAGGCAAGTGCTTTCATTGGTCTAAGTCGGTACGTGGCGCCTTCCTGGAGGCGGTAGGCATACTTGCGAAAATAGAGCGCATCGAGTTCGTCGAACAGCCGTGCCTCCGCCAGGAGCTCAGGACGGCCCTCTATGATCGCGGCTTCGTCTCCGCTCTCCAGGTGGATGACGGCCCATCCGGTCGTTGCGATGTTTCGGCCCTTCCGGGAAAGGGGATCCGTGCTGAAGAAGAAGGCATTTTCGTGCCAAAGCCCCCAGACAGGGACAGCGGCGGGTACCCCATCCGCAGAGGCGGTGACAACCCAGTAGTTGCGTGCTTGTTCGAACCTTGAGGTGAGGAAGTCCCACGGAAGGAGGCCGAGGCCGTCGCTAGGCCCTTGGATGCCGTAGGCAGAGGGCATGTGCGGCCTTGCCGAGGGCGGTTCTGAGGGAGGTGTGCCCTTGTCGGCCATGAGGTCGGAAGATCAGCGAGAGTCTACACGAACGGGGAACTCTGCAGCTCCCAACGGGCTCGAGATTCGCGCGGCAGGCGAGCCCTTCGGCAGGCTTAGGGCAGGCTTTGCGAGGGGGAGCCGCCAGCCGGTATCAGGTTCGGGTGAACTCAACACCCAGCTGGCCGGGCCGGCCAATGGTCCCCGTGGGAAGACGGAGGAGGCCCCATCGAGGTAGGCGGCCGCGGACGTTTGTCCTGGGAGGAGGCGAGGCCCGGGTTGGCAGACGTAGGGCACGGCCGATATCGTCAGGGGGCAAGGCCTACCGCTGACCGGCTCGTCCAATCAGTTTCCACCCTGTCGGCAGCAGAACTGTGGCGAGCGCGATCTTCAAACCATCTCCAGCAACAAACGGGAGAACACCAGCGCCGAGGACGGCTTCCCAACCCACGAACCGCGAGAGCCACGTGATACCCACGATGTAGATGACTATGTTTCCGATGACCATGCTGAGGGCGGTGGTCCAGGGCTTGCGGTCCCAACCTCTCTCGCTCAGCCATCCCACGACAAATGCCGCGGCGACGAAACCTATCAGGTATCCAGCCGTGGGGCCGAGAAGCCTGGCCATTCCGGCGGCTCCTCCGGCGAAAATCGGCAAGCCCAGGACGCCCAACGTGATGTAAGTGATGACGGTGGCAGGACCTCTGCTGCTCCCGTAGAGTGCTGCGAGGAGCAGTACCGCGAAAGTCTGGCCCGTGACGGGAACGGGGGAGAATGGAAGGACAATCTGGAGCTGAGCGGCGAGGGCTATGAGCAGGCTGCCTCCCAGGACAAGGACAAGCTCGCGGGCCACTCCGGACTTGGGCCAGACGGCGTCGATCATGACTCCCTTATGTACAACCGCACTTTGCATTACGGACCCCTTTCTGGGCCATGCCGCTCAAAGGCGGCGGGATGCGATGGGATAGAGGAGCGGGAAGCGAAGGACCAGGGCCGCGGGAAGCGCAGGCGAATCGTCAGCAGCCTCCAGTATAGGGCGAGAACGGGGCTCCTTCAAGAGACAGAGTATGAGTTGAGCGCGTTATGGAGTGAACCAGTGGCAGTTGCCCAGGGTGGCCATTTCAGCGGCGGGTGAATCGCCAAGCGCCTTGAGCTGCCTAGCCAATTGGATCTGAGCTGCCTGGCCAGCCAGGCCGGTATCGCGCCTCAGTCAACCTCTGGCCTGCCGGGTCGGTGGAAGGTCCCCGGCCCTTTCAGGGTGCTTCGCCCTCTACGCCCTTCGGCGCACCGAAGCGGTGCAGGGCGCCAAGGGCGCGAAGCGAAGTGGAGGCGCTATTATCGAGTTGTTATACGGCAGGCAGGCCCACCATTCCCTCGGCTCCTTGGGTGGGTGTTCAGCGTCCTAGTAAGACAAGGGCCCACAGGAGCGCATCCGAGCACAGTCTTGGGTGGAAGAGGGGCTCGCATCCCGACATGCCCCCCGCTATTCTCGGATGGTTTGCTTCCCCTGGGGGAGGTCGGAGGGAGATGCTTGCCGGGGAGCTGGCTTCGGTGCCGGGCCTAGAGCGACATCCCGACCATCCCTTCCCAAGTGGTCCCTCAGGGTAGCTTGAAGTAGCTGTATTCCGTCAAGCAGGTTCCACCCTGGTGGTCCGCCGTACACAACGTGATAATGCCGATGGCCGTGCTGCCTGATTTCACCCGCGAGAGAGGTGCGTGGACGTAGCGCGTCTCGCCCGGCCACAGCTCATTGCCGTGATCAGGGGGACATACGGGCAGGACTGTGGCCGCAAAAGGATGTCGTTCCCTGGCTTGGTATAGAGTATCTCGAGTTGCGAAATCCTGTACCTCGACATAGCCAGACCAGATTCGCTGCCCGCCAACGTTCTTGACGGCAAAGACGACATAGAACGTGGACCCGCACTTTTCGAAGCTCTTGCGGGAGACCTCGAAGCCCACCTGAGGCGTGGGGCTCGGCGCCGGGGTGTAGACCGGCAAAGGTTCAACCTCACCATCAACTTGAGCGAATTCGCCCCACAACCAGCAACCTTCCTTCGGAAGCTCTGCGCCAGTGACATACCAATACCCCGGCTCGGGGCTCCGTCCGATCACCTGGGCGGCTTCACCAACCTCCAACACCCCCTGAAATAGATATTCAACACCGGGTCCGGATCGGCAGTTCGTATTCTCAGAGACGCTGATCCGGGGGGCTGGCGTTGGTGTCGGAGATGGCTCAAGCGTACTTGTCGGCGTAATGGTTTGTGTGCTGGTAGGCGGTGGAGACGTTTCCGTCGGCGAGTCCCCAGGCGTTTCGGGAAGGGTCGCAGTTGGAGAGGCCGGCCCCTGCCGGCAGGAACTCATAAGAACGATCGCTGCTGCCATCACTCCGATTTGCCGCACACATCGTTGTTCCAAGGCTCGTCTCCTCACCTAACGCTTCTTCCAGTACCGGAGTCTCCACTGAATTTCCGTCTATGCGGCGCCTGTTGAAGCGAAGCAGGTGGCTCTTCCGAATTGTTAGGCGGCGCTGCTCTCAGCCGGATGGATCAGACTGCGTAAGACCTGCTCCAGAGGAGGGATATCGGTTTCTCCTTTGAAACCTGCCATGCGGTCATAGATTTCCCCAGCGGCGAAGTGAAACCCTCCGGGCAGGCCTACCGAACTGAGAGTCATCTCTATTTCATGCATTTCGGCGACGAAACGCCAAGCCTTCGTTGTGGCTCGCCTCGCCCTCTCCTTCGCCTGGGCGGGGTGTTCCGATCCGTCCCGAGACCACTGCTCTTCGAGCTCATCCCTTATTCCCAACCCCTCCGCCGCGGCCAGGACGGCGCACAAGAGCGCTGTAGTGCCCTTGCTGTAGGCCCAGTAGACCTCATGGCCGGTGTTCTTGGCAGTCGCGGCGAGTGATTCCCCCATGGCACCCGGATGCAAGACCCCTATTTTCAGCCCTGACATTGCGCTCTCCGAATCCTACTGACTCTGCCCCGGCGCCCGCCTAACGACCTCGAGATTCGTGTGGCACCCCGGAATTGCGAAGGGGAGCCGCCCGGACAGGCGCGGCTCGTTTCGCACTGAACTCAATCCCCGGCTGGCCAGGCAGCTACATCGAGTTGTTGCACTGCCCAGAATCTCACACGACTCAACGGCCGGCCTGCACAAGGGCTTCGATCCAGGCTAAGTGCTCTGAGAAATGGTCAGCCGTATCTCCTTGGATCAGGCTCATCACAGTCTGTTGGTCGGATGCGGGAGTTTCAGGCGGGTAGTTGCGGATCGGCTGGTCGAGGTCCGCTTCCGTCAGTGGATGAACCAGGTCCATGAGATCGACATGGGTCCTTTGGAATTGGGAAATTGCCTCCGAGAGGGGGACACGCTCGCGCTGCTTGCGAATGACCTCATTCATCTCGTCGAAGGATCCGCTGGCGAATAGGGCCTCTTCCGTCCCGAGGGCTTCGTGGCGGGGCTTGCCCTGGAAGAAGAAGATCACAGATTGCTCCCAGGCGGTTAGATGCGTGATGTGATCCTTGACGGTCCATCCACGACCATCAGGAATCTCGGTCATCTGAGCACGGAAAGGCGCCCGAGATATGAGTTGAGCGCTGTCCAGCTTGTGTTGATCTCTGACAGCAGCTCGGATTTGGTGATCATCGTTCGTGGGCCAACATTCACACTGGATGGGAAAGGAATCGTCGAACGGCTTTTGAGGTCTGCCGCCCTGCCGTCGAAGGCTAGTATCGCATGGAATGACTGACCCGGCTGCAGCCGGGTCGGTCGAAGATCGCCGCCCTCACCCCTTCGGCCTCTACAGGCCGCCAAGGGCGGGCGCCCCTTCGGGTGCACCCTGGGTGTGCGCCGCCCTCACCCCTTCGGGTGCGCCGAAGGGCGTGGCGCCCTGCAGAGGGCGAAGGGGCGTATAGGGCGAAGCGATCCGGAGGGGCTCCATCGGGTTGGCAGGCGCCAAGTGAACCCCGGGGGGACTAGAGGTCCGAGCTAGGAAACGGCCAAGAGACGGATGGCCCAGTTCTTGGCTCGTTCGAGTTCGCCGGCCTTGAGCGGACCCTCCGTATCTTCCACGTAGAAGCCCTCGGGGGGAACGACCAAGTTGCCGCCCGCCTTCTTGAGTTGGGAGGCAATGCGCTTTGCCGCGTAGCCTCCCGTCTTCACCACGAACCGGAGGCCTGCCGAGTCCAGTTCGTCCGCCTTTAACCGCGTGTCGAATGCAGCCACCTTGACCCCTTTGAGGACCTTGGAGGGGATGGCCTTGAGGAGTGCAGCGACGGCCTCTGTCGGCCGGAAGCCGCGGGTCGGTGAGCCGACGACAAGAAGATCCGTCTGTGCCAACCGGTCGGAATCGGTATGGGATGCCTGGAGCAGCTCGACGGGTTCCTGGGCTCCAAGAGCTTCTGCAATGGCTTGGGCGATCTTCTCTGTGTTTCCGAACACGGAGTCGTAGATGACCAGTGCTTTCATTGGGCGCACTCGTGAGGGCGAGCGAGTTCATGGTACGGGCAGGAAGGGGAGCAGAGAATTGCCGAGGAGCAGAGGATGCAGGTGAAGGAAGTAACCCAGGGCCCGGCTCTTGGCGCCACACGACTGCGAGATTCGCACAGCACCCTGGGCCTGCGTAGGGAAGCCGCCCGCCAAGCCAGGGCTCGTACCGCGCCAGGGCCAGCCTGCGGCTGGCCGGATCGGTCGAAGGTCCCTCCCTCACCCCTCCGGGCACTGCTTCGGATACACCCTGGGTGTGCGCCGCCCTCACCCCTTCAGGTGCGCCGAAGGGCGTGGCGCCCTGCACCCCTTCGGGTGCCCTGAAGAGGGTAGAGGGCGAAGGGCGAAGAGGGCGAAGGGCGAAGAGGGCGAAGGGGCGAAAGAGGGCGAAGGGCGTAGAGGGCGGATCGAAGCGGAGGGGACTCCGTCGAGCTGCTATTCAGGGTCGTGTGTAAACGCGGGCTGCTGGAAGAGGTGAGGGGCCTTCCCTCGCAGTATCGATCCGAGGGCGTCCTGCCTCCATGATCTACTGAATTGGGTGAGGTCGATGAAAAGGTCCTTGGGCCCAGGCGACTCCGTCCAAACCTCGAGACCCTCCACGGGCCATATCCCTAACGTCCTGCGGGAAACCAGGCGAGTGACCTGTGCCCACGGGACGTGGACCGTTGTGAAGAAATCCGTGTATTCGAGCGAGTCCTGTGTGAGCACAAGGCGCCGGCGGAGTGCGAGGGCGAGGAGAAAGAGCCACAAGACAAGTGCAGCAATCCAGTTGAGCCATGGCTCTCCGGCCCGTAGGCCGGCGAGGAACTTGCTGAGAGAGATGGCCGCGATCAGTGGGGAGGCCACAAGAATGAGTGTCCGGTTCCGGATGTGGAAGACGGAGGGTGAGAGGCTGGGAAGTTCCATGCCGGGGCCTACTTGCGGGCTAGAGCGCGGCGCCAGCGGTGTCTAACGCCAAGGAGATTCGCGCAACACGCCGAGCTGGCGAGGGCGACCTCCGAGCCACCCAAGGCCAACCTCGCGTCGCCCTCGACAATCCGGCTGCCCGGGTCGGTTGGAGATATCGAATTGTCCGTCCCCGGCTACCACATCGCAAGAAACGAGTCATTGTCTTCGTTCCACTGGAGGTATTCGTCCTGTGAAATCCCCATGAGGTGGGCGCACAGCCGGATGGCCTGTTCGGAGCCGCTCCGGAACCTGCGCTCTACAGCTGCTTGAATGATACGTCGGGTCTGAGGCTGGTCCCAGTCCTCAGGCTCTATTCGTGCGGTCTGGTGATTGCCGAGGTAGAAGTACATCCAGTGGAGCGTCACTTCTTGAGTGATCTCCTGAAAGTCGTGAGCGTCGATGTTGGGTCCGCTGTAAGTCTGCCACCTTGGAGCGAGGTAGTCGCGCGCCTGGGTTACGAGTTTCGTATAGCTCCTCGTGATTTCGTCCCTGTCCGAATCCCCGAATAGGAAGTTGAGACGCCCGGCGGTTACGCGGGCGTTGGGGCCTTCCTGGTGGACGGTCAATCCATCGGCTGTGGTGTAGCGTGGCATGGGCGTGTGTGGGCGGCCTAACAGCCTCGAGTTTCGCGTAGCGCCCCGAGCTTGCGAGGGGAAACCGCCCGGCCAGCCCCACGTGATTATCGCGCGCAAACCTCGACGTGGGGCTGGCCGGGTAGGGCGCCTGTCAGTCGCCGAACATCGCCTGGGGAGGCCACTCCGCCCACAGCAAGAAGAAGAGAATCGCAGCATTCATCACTAAGGCGATGGCTGTGTCCACGTTGGAAAGTCTGCCGTTCGGGGCACCAGGCCATATTCCTGAGAAGAGTGCGATCCCGAGAGTTGAGATGACGGATGAGGCGACGGCAAGTTGCCTCCACGATTCACCCAGCTCGAAGAGTCCCCAGAAGGCCAAGGAGGCGGCGATGAAACCCATCGTGGAAAGAAGCCAGAAGGGAGCCGCAATGATCGCGGTCGTCCTCAGGGAAAGGGAGGGCAGAAGCCAGGCGTGGACGGGCACCGGGGGCTGACGCCCCGATCGAGTGGCGTCGGTGATGAGGGCGATGAACGCCGTACCGTGAGCTAGGCCGTGAAGAAGAAGAGCTCCAGTGATCACGATCCTGATGATTTGGGGAGACATTTCGCCTCCTCCTTTAAAGAGGCGTGGCTGCAGAGGGACGACAATCGCTGCCAAACGGTCTTGAGATTCCTTGCTCGAGCTTGGACCCGCGGTGGGGTTTCCTTCGGAGTTGTCTAGGCACCCAGCTCGCGGCGGGTCCGAACGGCTTTCAGAGCGGATTCCATGAGGCGTCTCAGATCGGGGTTGGCGAGATCCTCCAGGCTCGTGATTCGGACGTGACGATGGACCTTGCCAGACCCGCGCAGGAGGCCGAAGGAGTCGGGAAGTTCCGCCCCCCTGGCAATCCCGAGGTTGACATGGGACTTCTGCGGCGATATGACGAAGGCCATGTCTTTGTAGCCCTTCCCGAATCCGAATCCCATGTCGGCCTCATCTCGGGACTCGATTGCATCAGGGAAGACCTCCTTGATGAGGGGTTCGAGCCGCTAGACAATCGCCCTCGGTTGGTCGCTCATTCTGATCCTGTGGCCGCCGAACGGCCTCGAGATTCGCGCCCTTGGCGCCCTGCCCCCTGGGGGCGCCCGAAGGGGCGTAGAGGGCGAAGGAGCCCTGCGGGGCGAGCCACCCGGCCAGCCAAGGCTAGTATCGCGCTGAAAATCGACAGCTGGCCGTCCGCGCCATCGTGACGGCGGGTAGGTGAGGTGGACGGCGCCGTTGTTGAACGTGTGCTCATCAACAAGGCGCAGCGTCGTCGTGTTGGCGGAGCGAAGCCGAGGGGGCTCGATCGAGTTGTTGGCACACTTCCGAGTGGTCACTTGGGCTTAGGCCTTCGGGTGAGCGGGGAAACGGGTTGCCCCCTTGCTGAACGTTCGATGAGTGTGGAGAGGCGCCTGAGCCTAGTCTCTTCCTGTTTTGCGCTGATGATCCACCACGTCGAAGCGCGGCGGTACCAGGGAGGCTGAGCTTGGTAGAAGGACCAAGCCCTCTTGTCGGCCCTGAGTCGAGCAAGATAACGGGCAGGTAGGTTTGCGGGGCGGTTTTCATAGGAGGCTTGCCCGCTCTTACTTGCTGGCCGTCGGTTGAAAGCGTCTAGCCCGGCCGCCTGCATGCGCCCTTCCTTGATTAGAGCACGTGCGCGGCGAATATTGATGGCGCTCCAATGGCTGCCCAGCTTCCTGGGGGTGAACCGGATGGCGTACCTTGCTTCGTCGACGGATCTTCTGATACCGTCGATCCATCCGTAGCAAAGAGCTTCATCGACCGACTCAGGCCAGGTAAGGCTCGGTTTGCCAGTCAACTTCTTGTGGAAGCCTACCCAGAGTTCTTGATTGGTCGCGTGATGGTTGTCGAGCCAGTCGCGGAAAGCTCCTGGGGATTTGAAGTACTTGGGCTGTCGGGCGATGGGCATGGATCGGCCTCGGCCGAAGGAAGAGAGGTTCCTCTCAGGGGGCGCTAGCCGCTCCCGGGTCTTCCTGCGATCCCCCCCAGGATGCCGCGCACGATTTGCCGCCCGATCTGGCCACCGACCGTCCTTGCGGCCTGTTTCGCCATCGTCTCCACCATGCCTTGCCGGCGGTTGGTGCCCAGTAAGAGGTCGCGGATGGGGCTACCCGACTCCGGCCGCGCCGTCCCCGGTCGGCCCGCCGCGCCCTCCTCGTGGGGCTTCGAGGCTTCCGCGCGCCGGGTGAGGATCTCGTAGGCAGACTCGCGGTTAACCGGGCTGTCGTACTTCACGCTTACCGGGCTCAGGCTACGGACCTGCGTTCGTTCGTCCGATGTAATCGGCCCCATTCGGCAGCGAGGTGGGCAGATCAGGGTTCGCTGGACGGGACTCGGAACGCCCCCCTCCTGCAATGTGGACACCAGCGCTTCCCCTACGGCGAGCTGCGTGATGACTTCGGCCACATCGAACTTGGGATTGGCTACGAACGTCTCCGCCGCCGTCCGTACAGCTTTCAAGTCTCGAGGCGTGTAGGCCCGCAGCGCGTGTTGGATCCTGTTCCCCAGCTGCCCCAGGATTTCGTACGGGACGTCATCGGGGAACTGTGAACAGAAGTACACGCCCACTCCCTTGGAACGAATGATGCGGACCACCTGCTCGACTCGCTGCCGAAGCGCCAGGGGAGCGTCGTCGAACAACAGATGAGCCTCGTCGAAGACGAAAACGAGCCTGGGCTTTTCGGGATCCCCCACTTCCGGCAGCCTCTCGAAGAGCTCCGATAGCAGCCAGAGCAGGAAGCTCGAATACAGCCTCGGCTTCAGGATTAGTTGATCCGCGGCCATGATGCTGATGACCCCCCGCCCGTTAAGGTCCGTGCGCATGAGGTCGGTGAGCTCGAGCGCTGGTTCCCCAAAGATCCCTTCGCCGCCTTCCCGTTCCAATGCCAGCAGGCCTCTTTGGATGGCCGCCACGGATCGGGCACTGACAAGGCCGTACTGGGTGGAAACCTCCTTGTGCGCGTCGGCGACGAAGCTGAGCAAGGTACGCAGATCATCGAGATCGAGAAGCAGCAAGCCCTGGTCATCCGCCAGCTTGAAGGCGATTTCGAGGACACCGGCCTGGACGTCGCTGAGGTCGAGGATACGGCCCAGCAAGGTGGGGCCCATCTCGCTGATCGTCGTGCGGATAGGGTGGCCGAGCCTACCGTACAGGTCCCAGAACAACACAGAGGAGCCTTCGTTTGTGTACCCCTTGGCCCCAGTGTCCTTGACGCGCTGCTGGATCTTGTCATTGGTGAGCCCTGGCATGGCCAAGCCGGCCACGTCCCCCTTCACATCCGCCATGAACACGGGGACACCCAGCCTGGAGAATCCCTCAGCGAGAACAAGGAGGGAGACCGTCTTGCCGGTGCCCGTCGCTCCGGCCACCATCCCGTGGCGGTTAGCGTATTCGGGGAGCAAGGAGACCGGCTCTTCAGCCCGGCCAACAAGGATCTTGTTCATGTGGGCTCTCCATTCCCGTTTGCGATGGATTCAGAGGATTCCCGCCATCCTAACCAGGTCCCCCCGAATGCTGCTATCGTGTCTTCACGCGGTCGCCGTCATCAGCGGCCTCGAGATTCGCGCCCGTGGTACCTTGAAGAGTGTAGAGGGCGAAGCGAGGAGAAGGAAGCCCCATCGAGTTGTTGGGCGGCGGCTCGTTCCCAACCGACAATGCCGACACGAGCACCTTCTCAGCTGCCTGATCCCGCATCTATGACCTCGGCGTGTTCAACCTCGGCCGCGGGCGAAACGGCCAACACGAAGTCCTCGAGGTTGCTGAGATGGTCTCTCACCTTCTCTTCGCTGATGCCGGCGGGCGCATACACGGTAAAGAGGACGTGCTTGGTCGTCGGCGTGATCCGGGTGCGATGATCGGGTCCGTAGATAATGCTTGAGAGGACGCCTACCTCGTCATGGATGAACATGTCGCCTTGCTTGAGGGCCCGCTGCTGCCCGGTCAGCCTCAAGTAAGTCTCGGCTCCGGTGGCCACATCGACACCCATCTCTCCACGGACGGAATCTAGGTCGTGGCCTGCGGTGAGCAAGAAGTTCTTCAACTCGGCCATGAACATGGCCTCGACAAGGGCAGCAACACTCGAGATCGACTGCCCATGGAAGACGACTGACTCGAGTTGGTGCTGGACGTGATATGTCTTGCCGAAGCGTTTGTAGTATCCGGTGTACGGCGCGAGGAGTGGATCCACCTTGAGCTGGTGGCGGTCGAATGAGGCGAAGCGGGACCGCAATTCGACTTCCAAAGCCTCCTTGCGGGCTTCGAGCTCAGGGCTCCGCTCGGGGTTGGCGACGCCGCTCATCGCCAGGACGCCGACGGAGGCGCCTGGGTAAGCGGCCTTCCACCGATCCGACGCAACTAACATCACTCCACCTTCCCTCAACTGCCGCTGCGCTCACGGCATGGAACGGAGCCGCCCGGCCAGCCAGGGCTAGTATCGAACCGATGTCGACTCCCCGCTGGCCGGATCGGTCGAAGATCCCCGCCCTTATCCCTTCGGGCATCCCAGTCAGGATGGGCCAGGCGATTGGGAACTAATTCGACGACTTGCCGAGTTGGGGAAGCGGGACATCTCGATCTAATCCAGCAACGCGGCCGCGTCTGAATGAATGACGATTCCATCGGACTTCAGCAACCGCTGCTCTTGTCGCCTGATCTCCTGGGCCACTCGCAACCGATCCGCTCGATTCGGGAATTGCGCAGTGAATTCAGGGGAACCAAAGAGCCTGCTATCCTGAACGGCATCGAACGACCGGGAGGGCAAGAAATCCAACGCACCCTTCTGCCCAAGGTCGACGCGATGATGCAGGAAGACCTCTCTTTCGAGGTCACCAAAATCAACTCCAACCGGACTCGCCTTCAGTTCGAACAGAATCCGGCAAAACCATGGTTCGAACTGGGCGGTGAAGCCTCTGGCTGACCGTCCGAGCCTAACCTCTCCGAACGGCGTGTCGATGTGCAGGAAGGCGGGCGCTCGACTCGTGGTGGAACCGCACGCAATATCCAAGATCACCTTTTCCTGAAGATCTGATGGTCTTCCGAAGGAATTCGCCAATCTTCCAATCATCTGCGTGATGATTTCTGTGACACCATGTTCTCTCGCCGCTTTCCCGATCAAATCATATCGGGCATCCAGCGAGCGAATCATGTCTGCAAACAGGAAAGGATCATGCTCATCCTTCCAGACACGGTCGAGTCTGGCGATCAGTTGATCTTGTTTGTCGTGTCTGAGCGTGACGCTCATGTGGTTGTTCGGCGGCGCACGGCGCAAGCCGGTTCCTTCTTCTTGCCCGACGATGCGTTGAGGGCGACGGCGGCGCGGACAAGCTCCTTCAATGCAGGGGCATCTAGTGTATCCGCCTGGAGGAAGTCGATCGCACGCGTGGCCTTTGCATCATGGCCGGCGTTGAAGTGACGCTTCGGGTCTTTGACGGATGCCCCTTTGAAGAAATTCAGCTTCACGTGGTCCTTGAAGCCCGCGGCGGCGCCGACGGGGCCGTTGTGGCTCCGGACCGGGGGATCCCACTTCCAGATCTTCGGTGATCCCGGGGGCAGCCTCGAGGACAAGTTTGCGGAGCCGAGGGAGCAGCTTGCCGCGCCAGTCGGGTAATTCCTCGATTCGCTTTGTGATGAGCTGAGATGGGGTCAATCCGCCTTGCGCCTGGGCACCTTTCATGGCCTCTCCTTGATCTCTCCTTGATCTCTCTGTGTTCCGGCGCCTGTGGTGTTTGGGCGGGAGCTACCGCCTCGCACTTGAAGCGTCAGGTTCCTATGGCAATCACTGAGAGACCGGGGCATCCGCCTCGTTCCGGGCGCCGCCTGGCGGCCTCGAGCTGAGCCGCTCGGCCAGCCCGGGCTAGTATCGCACCGAAGTCAACTCCCGGCGGACGGGGTCGGTCGAAGATCCCCGGCCCTTTCAGTGCTTTGCCCACTACCCTATTCAGGGCACACCCAAGGTGCACACCCAGAGTGCACCCGAAGGGGTGCCCGAAGGGGTGAGGGCGCGAAGCGAAGCGGAGTGGAGTGGGCTCTCTCGAGTTGTGGGTGGCTCGATGCTGGAAGGGAGGTCTTCCGTACTCCAGCGGGTCGAGTGACCCCTACTTCTTGATCCAGGACGCGGGAAGCCGGAAGCGGGGATCTGCCAATGCACGTAAGGCCGTTCGTGCCCTCTTGGCGACGGCCACGCTGCTGTCGCTGGTGAGAGGCGCAATGGCCCGCGCGGAGGAGGCGGCGGAACGAGGGTTCCTTTGGGCGATGATCGCCAAGGCAGTGATGGCCCAACTTCTGACGAACGGGCTTGGGTCGTGGAGGAGGGTGAGAAGGGCACGCCTGGTCTTGGGAATGGTGGCAGGGACGCTTGAGACATGGCCCAGAATCATGGCGAGGTGCCACCGGACCATCGGGATTTCATCATGCTGGGCCTCCCTAATCACGAAGGGGAGGAATGGAACGATGCCTTTGGGGTGGTGGCGGGCTACTTTCTCCAAGGCATCCGCGGCATGGCCGCGGATGGAAGGCTTGGATGAACGGAACGCGTCTATGAGCTCGGGCAAGAGGCCGGGGTTATTGAGAACAATGGCGGCCACCTCATTGGCCAGACCATCAGATCGAAGGTCCCCGATGGAAAGAAGTTCAGCGAAACTGGTCACGAATGGCTCTCGTCTTAGGGCGCGCCTTGGGCGGCCTAGCGGCCTCGAGGTTCGCGCCCTCACCCCTTCGCCCTCTACGCCCTTCGCCCTCAACGCCCCTTCGGGTGCCCTGAAGAGGGTAGAGGGCGAAGGGCGTAGAGGGCGGGCGAAGCGATCGAGTTGTCGTCAGCCGCGCTGGAGGCGTGGGCTCACGGGCCGAGGCGACGGACGGCGCCCATTTCCTGCTCTAGGAACCATGAGGCACCGTTGTCGTGGGACACCTCGCCGAGCCAGCGGAAGGCGTGGGGCGTAATCTCTGTGAAACTCCACCGCCGCTGAGGTTGCGAGTCGGCCGACTCGCAGACAACTCTGTCGCCGATCTGGCGGCCGATCAGGTTGACGAATTCCCCACTCGCCGGTTGCATCCAGGAGAGATGCCAGGCATCGATGGCCTTGTCGTAGCAGCGGAAGGTCGATCCGAATTGACTCGGCGGCGCGCCTGACGCGAAGAGGACATCCTGAATCCCGGTCCCGCCGAGAATCCAGTCGAAATGCCACTCGCCCTTGCCAGTTCTGCAAGAGCCATCGGGGAGGTACCAGATGCCTTGAATGTCCCAGGAACCGACGAACTGGCCAAAGGTTGCGAGCTTGGCGGCGTCCTCTTGAACCGGGCCGTCTGCGGGCAAGAGATCGAAGACAGTACGAGCTGCTATTGGATCCTCCTTCGGTACAGGGGCCTAACGGCCTCGAGATTCGCGCGCTTGGCGCCCTGTCCCCTGGGGGCGCCCGAAGGGGCGTAGAGGGCGAAGCAGCCCATCGGGGCGAGCCGCCCGGCCAGCCATGTCTAGTATCGCATGAAAGCCAAGACGGGCTGGCCGGGTCACTCGAAGGTCCTAGGAGCGAAGCGGAGGGGGCTCTATCGAGTTGTTGGCCGGATCATTGCGAGCTGCGGTAGGCCTAGATCAGGTTGTTACCGCGTCCTGCCTGAAGTACCTCTTCTGAAGGGCGAACGCTAAACTGACCAAGCCAATCATTGCGGGGACCTCGATGAGGGGACCTATGACCGCGGCGATGGCGACACCGGATCCGATGCCGAAGACGACGACGGCCAACGGCTTGGCGGCCCAGGGTGTCAATCGGGAACGATCGGGATGGCGTCCATCTCAAGCAGAAAGTCGGGGTGGGCCAGGCCCGACACGAAAATGACCGAGATCGTGGCCGGATTGGGCTGATTGCCCCAGGCCCCTTGGAAGACCTCGAGTCCGGCACTAAGGGACTGGCCCTGGACAACGAAGATGTTCCACTTGATCACTTGGTGCAGATCGGCCCCCCTGCCGCAAGGGCTGCCTGGATGTTCCTTAGCACCTGCTCAGCCTGCGCCTGGAAGTCGCCCTTCCCGACTATGGCGCCCGAAGAATCCACCGAGTCCTGCCCCCCGATGTAGACTGTCCTCACGGATCAGCTCACGACCACGACGTTCGTGAAGGCCGGGTTCTTGTTCAGCGTGGCAGGATTGATGAACTGCACATGGCCCGCTGTGATCATCGCCTTGGTCCTTTCTGCCCGTAATCATGTGCCGTCGCGCTGGGGAAACCGACGCGGGGGCGCCCAACGGCATCGAGTTGTTACGCGCCAGCATCTCCCGTTCCAGGGAGGGCACGTGGGCGAACGAGCCAGATAAGGGCTAGCGCCGTGCCTGCGCCCACGGCGAACCAAATGAAAGGAGAACCGATCGTCCAGCTCGACAAGAGACCGGCAGTGATGGTCGAGGCGACCGTGGCGGCGATCCAGACGCCTGACCTCGAGAGGCGGCGGCGCAACACGAGCCATTGTGCGATGCCCAAGGAAAAACCGAAAAAGACGAATAGGGATAGGCCTCCAGCCATGGAAGCCGTGTCGGCCAAGCCGATCTCCAGGGTGACAGGGACGGCGAAGGCCAATGCGGTTGCGGGGATCCACCAGACGGTCGACGGGACATCGAACAATCGAAGGATGGCGAACTGCGTTAGCCCGAGGCTCGCTCCACCGAAGAGGGCAGCGAGGAAAAGGGCGAGGTAGTAGAGGTTGTTGCACCGGTCAGGGATGGGAGCCGCGGATTGGAGGTCGCAGCCCAGCCAAGTCGAGAAAGCGAGGAAGGATCCAATGCCTAAGAACGTGGCGAGGATGTAGCCAGCGAAAGTTGCGATGGTCCAAGAGATACCTAGCCCGACGAGCCTCATGTTCCCTCCACGGGAGACCTAAGCGCCGGGCTGGCGCCTAACGGCCTCAAGGTGAGCCGCTCTGCCAGCCAGGGCTAGTATCGCGCCATAGCCAGACACCCGGCTGGGAGGGCGGCGGTCGCGAGTTGTGTGATGAGTAAGCTGGGCAGCGGATCGATATCATCGGCCGATCGACTTCAGGTCGTGTCGCATGAGAGGGCGAGATGGTGTGTGGCGCGCCACGATCTTGAACCCGGCCTTAGTGAAGGTCGATGCACAGCCAGTGAATGCGGAGCCGGGCGACTCATCTGTATCGCGCGGGTAGGCTTCGAGCGCAGGCGCATTCGCTCGCTTGGCGGCCCGCAAAGCCGCCGCGATAAGGGCGGACACGACGCCCTGCCCACGATAAACCCTGCGCACGTAGAAGCAGGACAGGCACCAAACTGGGGCGTCGTCCACGCGCTTGACGCGCCAGTCGTGTTCAAGCCAGGGCAGTGAATCTCGCGAGGTCAGCTGACACCAACCCACGGCAAGGTCGCCCTCGAAGGCAAGCAAGCCTGGGGGTGGACCACGCCTGACGATGGATCGAAATGCGGCCTTGTTCTCGGCGCGGGGCCTCTTGTGGTAGGCGCTGCCTATCCGCCAGTGCATGCACCAGCAGCCATTGCTGGCCCCACTCTTGCCGAACAGGTCTTCGAACGCAGGCCATAGATCGGGCGTTAACGGTCGGATGGTTAGCTCCATCCCACGTCGCTCCCTGCGCTTGAGGCAGATCGATCGCTCCGGATGCCGCCGGACGGCATCGAGATCGAGCCACCCGGCCAGCCAAGGTTCTTAGGCGGCGGGACCGCACCTTCTCCGTACAGGGTCAAACGCTGATCCTGAAGGTTGAGAGAATGCGAAACTGTAGCTCGTTAAGGGAATCTTGCTCAAAGAAGACCACCGAGTAGAGCACCGAATCGACCTCCATCTGGAGTGCAAAGATGGGAGGAGATGTCCCCACAGCGTCGCCGTAGCCGTTGGGCAAGACGTGAGTCTGCCATTGGTAGTCGCCGATGGTGATGGTGGCGGTGGATGGTGCTTCTAAGAAGTAGAGGGAATCGTTGGGGAGGTAATCCCGGGTGGCGCGAACGTAGAAGGGTCGCTTGGGATCGTCGTGCACGACGACCTGGAAGGGCCCGTCTGTCTGGACCTCCAGAAGGATCTCCTGCGGATAGCTGAGGCTGAAGCCGAAGTCCTCGTTGAAGTAGGTGTTCCATGATTCGGAAGGAGTGGAGTCGGGCGGGAGCGCCGAGCAAGCGCCGGAAATAAGGGCCACCAGGAGTCCCGCAAACGCTGAGGAATGATGCTGCGGCTGTCGCACGTGTCGTCGTCCGCCGCCTGACGGCCTCGAGATGAGCCGCCCGGCGAACAAGGCTAGTATCGCGCCAAACTCAACACCCGGTTGGCCGGGTCGGTCAGAGATCCCCGCCCTCACCCTTTCGCAGTCTACGCCCTTCGCCCTCTACGCCCCTTCGGGCGCCCCCAGGGGGCAGGGCGCCACGCCCTTCGGCGCACCCGAAGGGGTGAGGGCGGCGCACACCCAGGGTGCACCCGAAGGGGTGAGTGCGGGTGCCCGGAAGAGGGTAGAGGCGGAGCGAAGCGGAGGGGGCGCCGTCGAGCTGTCGGGCGGTTCGATGACCGGGACCGCGGGCCAGATGCTAGTCTTCTCCCAGCTCAAGCAAGTGTTGGTATTGCCAGTGTCGTTCTCCGGCTACGGCGGCGTCGGCATCAGCGGAGCTACTGGCCCTATGGATGGCCTGTAAGGCGTAGTTCGCGGCACCGATCGAATGGGTGGGGACATGAGCCGTAGCCACCGCTTGACCGGCGGCTCGGGCAGCAGAGCGAGCAGCATTATCCCCGCCTACGTCACGAGCAGCGGCATGAGATGCAAGCGAAGCCTCGCGGATGTCAGCCATCCTAAACTCCCCTGTATTCATCCATGCCTGGAGTGTTTTGATAGCGCTTCGAGGGCGATCGTCTTCTGGATACTTTTCCTCAAAGTGCGGCATGACTCGCTCAACACAATCAATGGCCCAGACGGCTAATGTCTTGTGGTCAGTCTTTCCTACGAGCGCTACCAATGACTTGTCTTTGTAGGTGACCGAGAACCTTGAGCTTGCCACTTCACTGTTCCTAGTCAATCGAAATGGCCCGGTGGCCTCGATCCACCCGACGGCTCGTGACAAGGCGCCTAGCCAGACAAGGCTAGTATCGCGCCAATCAACACCCGGCTGCCCGGGTCGGTCGAAGATGCCCGCTCTCAGCCCCTTCGG
>Ga0209341_10001984_pt1 | contig 19829 bp, 15 predicted proteins | sample RifCSP13_2_FD_184020 | JGI IMG/M metagenome (GOLD analysis project Ga0209341, IMG submission 184020) | Soil microbial communities from Rifle, Colorado - Rifle CSP2_sed 13_2 (SPAdes) (version 2) | ecosystem: Environmental > Terrestrial > Deep subsurface > Rock core/Sediment | place: Rifle... | reverse complement strand
AAACTCCCCCGGTCTTTCGCGTGCTTCGCCAGCAAGCGCCGCGCGATCAGGCCGTCGAGGAAATCGTCGCTATCCATCTCGGATTTTCCGTCCGGTCCCTTAAGCGCAGTATCGCCGATCGCGGCCGCTTCCTTGCGCAGGAGGCCCAGATATTCCTGCTGGCTGAGCATCGCCGTGGCCATTTGTGCGAGCGCGGCGAGGCTGGTGGGCTTCAGGTTGTGCCGCAGGAGGTAGGCCTCGAGCCAGTCTACCGGTCGGCTGCCGCGCGTATCGCCCGCCAGCGCCGCCCATATTTTGAGTGTGATCTCGAAAATGGTGCGGCCCTGGTTGCCGTTCGCGAGCCAACCTCGCATGATGGTCAGGTCCACCTCACCTGGCCCGGCGGCTTTCTTCCGGCGCGCACGGATAGCCTGATCCCACGCAGTCGTCCACTTCTGGATCAGTTCCCGGTAATCGTCCGCGTTCCACGGCGCGATCATGATCGGCGCCAGGCCGAGACTCACGAGCGGGCCGTAACCCCACAGCCCGGCGGCGACGATGAGGCGGTGATGTTTGTATTCCCTCTGAAACTCCTCAAGCCAGCTGGCGATCGGCGCGATCTGCGCGGGCGGCAGTTCATCCAGGCCGTCAATGAGGATGGCGCACTTATAGTTTTTCAGCCGCCCGCGCAGATGCTGGGGCAATTGCGAGGCCGTGAGCGTCGAGACGCGCGCCAGCGCCGCGGCGATGAGCGGCTGGGCGACATCGGCTTTGGGCGGCCTGGGCAGTTCGAGGTCGCCCGCGTGGACGAAGATCGGCGTGACGCCGCCGGGGAACAGTTTTTCGTCGTCCTGCGCGGCCCGCGTGGCCAGGTGGGCGAGGAGCGTGGACTTGCCCCCTCCCGGCCCGCCGATGACCATGATGTTGGCGTCCTTCGCGAAAACTTCCTCCACGCCCAACGTGGGCGCGTGGTAAATTCCGGCCAGGTCCGGCCATTCGGGGATGATGGGAATGATGGCAGCCAGGTCCTCGTCGGGCGGGGGAGTCGTGGGGTCAAGCGCCGGCTCGGGATACAGCAGTCGCGGCGGGAGCAGAATTTCGTTCAGTGCAAAGACCGTCCCGGCGAGGTGCGCGGTCTGCGCGAAGCGCAGCGTGTCCTCGCGGAGCCGTTTCTCGGTCCCGGCGGTGAGGGCCTCGCGCAGGTGTTGGAACAGCTCGGACAGTATCTGGCGCGCGAGGCGCAGCGGCCGCTGGAACCAGTAGAGCAACAGGAAGATGAATGCAGCCGAGGCAAAGCCGAGCCAGAACGAAAAGGCGTCAATGGGGGGAATAGGAGGCAGGCGCATAATTATTCCGCGTAGATGATCCTCTCGCAGTTGGGGCAGCGCATCAGTTCGCTGCCCTGTCGCGCAATTTGAAGCTGGGAGGAGGACGGCGCGACGCCGCAGGCGCCGCACACGCCCTCTTCGAGGCGCGTCACGGCCCGGCCCTTCTTGGCCTGGCGCAGACGGTCATACACTTCCCAGTCTCCGGCGGGCACGGACACCAGCGCGGCTTCCCGCTCATCTTCCAGCCGGGCCATCCGCCCCCTCAACTTTTCTCGTTCGGCGACGAGATAGGTGTTGACCTGAGCCGCCTGGTCCTCGACCTGTGACAGCTGGGCGTTGAGCGCGGCCAGTTCCGCCTCGACGCTTTCGACTTTGATGAGCGCCTCGAGATGTTTTTCCTCCAGCGCCCCCCGGCGGCGCTGGAGGGATTCCACATCCCTCTGCAGGTCTTGCAGTTCCTTCGTGTTGGTGACCCTGCCGCCGTACAACTGCTCCTCGACCTCGGCGATTTTTTCACTGAGCGCCTGAATATCCTGCTCGCCGGCGCGCAGGCCGACGTGCGCCGTGTCAATCTGGGCTTCGGCCTCGACGATTTTGCGCTGGGCCGCGCGGACCACCGGGCTATCGCCCATTTCGGCCTCGATCCTGCGCAGCCGCGCGGCATGGGCGTCAAGCTCCAGGTCAATTTCCTGCAACCGAAAAAGCGCGCTGACCCGACTCATAGTCGGGGATTATAGGCAAGATGCGCGAAAACCCCAAGTCCTCGCGCCGCCTGCATCTCCGTCTGTGTGATCCGTGTACAATACACCCGATGCAATTATCGGATCTCCCCGCTGCTGCGCACATCCGCCCTGCCGAATGGGGGCGCGTCGTCGTTCTTTCCACGCTGATTCTGCTCGGCATTAATTCCCTGTATTGGCTGGCTTACGCGACGCCAACCTCGCACGTCTTTGGCGGCATCCTGTTCAATCCGATTGACGGCGCCTCGTATCTCGCCAAGATGCGCGAGGGCTGGCGCGGCGAATGGCTGTTCACCCTGCCGTATACCGCGCAGCCTGGCCCCGGTGTCTTCATCTACACCTATTATCTGTCTCTCGGCCACATCGCGCGCTGGACCGGCGCAGGCATCGAGCTGGTTTATCACCTCGTGCGCGCCCTCGGCGGCCTGGCCCTGCTCCTCAGCGCCTATCACTTCGTGGCTCGCTTCTTTGAGCCGCCTCGCCGCCTCGCCGTCTGGCTGTTCTTCTCGCTCACCTCTGGCCTCGGCTGGCTCTATTTTATCCTGCGTACACTGTTCCCCTGGCTGCCCGAACCTCCAGGCGTCGTCACTTCCGATCTGTGGGTGGCAGAGCTGATTCCTTTCCTCTCCCTCTTTGCCAGTTCCCATTTTTGTATCACAGCCGCCCTCATGTTATGGGTCTTTGAGTGGACTCTCCCTGGCCTCGCGGATTCACCCCCTTCGGCGCGGCGGCTCACCTTGACCGCGGTGGCCGTGACCCTCATGGCTCAGACCCAGCCGTTAGCCCTGATCACGGTTGGTCTCGTGCTTGGCGCGTTGACGCTGTGGCGCATTACCTCAAGCCACACCCTGATCTGGATAGATCTCCTCCCGCCCTTGGTAGTGGCAGCCTTCGCACTCCCGTGGTTAATCTACGATTACTGGATTGCGGCCGCACATCCGGTGTTGCGCGTCTGGAACGCGCAAAACCTCACGCCCTCGCCTCCCACCTGGGATGCGCTGATCTCGGGCGGCCTGCCGCTCCTCCTCGCGCTGCCCGGGATCAACCTGGCCCTGCGGCGGCGCTGGCCGCACGATGTGCTTCTGCTCTTCTGGTTCGGCCTGACGGTGCTGGCGCTCTACGCCCCTTTTGCGCTGCAGCGCCGCCTCTCACTGGGCTTGTGGATGCCGATCAGCCTTCTGGCCGGCATCGGGTTCGGCGATGTGATTTGGCCGCGCCTGGCCCGCCTGGGACGACTTCTGGTATTAGGTCTGTTCGCCATCGGGGCGCTGACCGGCAACCTGCTCATCGGTCTCTCGACTTTCGTCGCTATTCAGAAACACGCGCCCGAGATTTTCCTCGCCCGCGAGGAGGCGGCGGCGATGGCATGGCTGGAGGCGAACGCCGCGCCGGGGTCACTCGTCCTCGCCGGGCCGGCGACCGGGTTGTTCATCCCCGCTCGCACCGACGCGCGCGTCATCTACGGGCACGATTTTGAGACGATAGACGCGAAAGCGCAGAAGCAGGCTGTCGAGGATTTCTACGGCGGGCGGATTGCGCCGGAGACCTTCTTCACGGCATATCCCGTGGACTATGTCTTCTACGGCCCCCGCGAAGCCAGGTTGGGATCCCTGCCCCAGTTGGCTGGCTGGCGCGTGGTCTTTCAGCAGGGCGAGGTCGTCATCTATGGGCGCTGATCGCTTATCGCGTATGGGGGATCGCATATCGCCGCCTGGCGCCCGCCGCCCGTCACTCGTCACCCGGTTGATCCCTCCTTCTTTCTTCCTCCTGGCGCTTCTTTATCTGTGGCCTCTCAGTCTCCATCCCAATTTCATTGCTTTTCCGCCGAAATCCGAGTTCACCGATTTGCTCATCACCCATCTGCCCAACGCCGAGTACGTGCGCGACTCGCTCGCGCGCTATGGGCAGCTCCCCCTCTGGAACGCGCAAATGTTTGCCGGGCAGCCTTTCGCCGCCGATCCGCTCGCCGGCATGTGGTATCCGCCCGGCTGGCTGCTGCTGGTGGGAAGCCTGCCTCTGCCTTTTGCTTTTAATCTTCTTCTCGCGCTGCATGTGGCCTGGGCGGGTTACGGCCTCTATCGTCTTTTGCGCGACGAGGGTTTGCCGCCCGGCCCGGCGTTCCTCGGCGGCCTCGCCTTTTGCGGCACGCCCAAGCTAATCGCCCACCTCGGCGCAGGACACGTCTCGCTCGTCTGCGCGGTCTCGTGGACGCCGTGGCTCATGTTGGCCGTCAAACGCGCTGCGAGCGGCGGCGGGCTGAAGCACGGCGCTTTAGCGGGAGCTTCCCTCGCCCTCATCTTCCTCGCTGACGTGCGCTGGGCATTTTATGCGGGAGGGCTGGGCGCAGCGTATTGGCTTGTGTTACTCTCGAGAGTGCTCGCGCACAGCGGTCCGCCACCCCGGCCGTTGACAAACGTCATTGCGAGGAGCGAAGCGACAAAGCAATCCACCCGTCTATTCTTTGCCGTTGGGCCGGCGCTTGCTTTCGGCGGCATTTTCCTTTCCCTCAGCGCCGTCCTCGCGCTCCCGCTGGCCGAGTTCCTTAGCTACTCTAACCGCAGCGCGCTCACCCTGGCCGAGGCCGCGGTGCTCTCGCTGCCTCCTTACCCTTATCTTCTTGGCCTCGTCATCCCTGACCTCGGCGGCTTTTACGAATGGATGACCTATCTCGGAGTGGTCCCTTTACTGCTCTCGTTTCTCGGCCTCAGCCGGGGAAAGCTGTTTTGGGCCGCCGTAGTGCTCTGCGCCGTCGCTTTTTCACTTGGGGCTAACTTCGGCTTCTTCCCGCTCCTGTTTCGCCTGCTCCCCGGCCTCGGGTTCCTCCGCGTTCCTCCGCGCGCCTGGTTCATCGTTGCTTTTGGCGTGTGCCTCCTCGCCGCCCACGGCGCGCAATCTCTAATCTCTGATCTCCTGCCTCGCCTTGCCCAGCGCTATGCACGCCCCTCGCTGACATACTTTGTCTCCTACCTGTTGCCTCTCCTCTGCCTCCTCACCGCCCTCGATCTCCTCCGCGTAGACAGCACGCTCCTCGTCGCCCGCCCCCGGCCTGCCCGCGTGCCCGCCGCCGAGTGGATTGCCGCGCAGCCCGGCCTGTTTCGCGTCTATTCGCCCTCCTACAGCCTCCCCCCCGGAGACGGCTTGCAGCACGTGGATGGCGTCAATCCGCTCCAGTTAGCCGCCTCAGTGAAGTTCATCGAATCCGCCAGCGGCGTTCACGCTTCTAGCTACAGCGTCACTCTCCCCGCCTTCGAGGCGGAGACTCCCGAAGCCCCGGTTGACTTAGCCACGGCCAACGCCGAGGCTGCGCCGGACGCGAGGCTGTTAGGTCTCCTCAACGTGAAATACGTCGCCGCTGAATTTCCGCTGACCGCGCCTGGGTTGAGCCTCGCGCAAATCTATGGGCGCACGCGGGTGTACGAGAATGTCCAGGCGGTCGCGCGGGCGGGGGTGATAACGCCCGCGTCCGAAGTCTCTCTCAATAACTCACCTGCAACTTCTCTAGCCGGGGTCGAGGCGGATCGGGCCGAGATTCAATTCTTGTCCCCGAATCGCGTTGAGCTTCGCGCCGCAGGGCCGGGACGGCTCATCCTCAGCGAGGTCATATACCCCGGCTGGCAGGTGTGGGTGGATGGGGTCGGTCAACCCATTGAGATGGCGGGAGGCCTCTTGCGAAGCGTCGTCCTGGCATCGGGCGAGCACGAGGTCATCTTTGAGTTTCATCCGCTGACGGTGTACGTGGGCGCGGCGATTTCTTTGCTGGGTTTGATCGCGCTGATCGGATTGTGGCGATGGGGAAAATAACACGGCGCGAAGGGCTGTGGGCGGCGGGATTTGCGGCAGTGGTGATGGCGCTGACCTCGGCGCCTTACCTGGTGGGCTTTGCGTCTCAGACGGGCACCTGGCGCTTCAGCGGTTTTCTCATCGCCGTGGAAGATGGCAACTCGTATATCGCCAAGATGGCGCAGGGGGCGCGCGGCGCGTGGTTGTTCACTCTGCCCTACTCGTCGGAGCCGCAGCGCGGGGTCTTGATCTACTCCTTTTACCTCCTGCTCGGGAAGCTAGCCGGGCCGGATCACGACGCGCAAGCAGCGGCTTATCACCTCGCGCGCATTGTTTTCGGTTTTACCCTCCTCCTCGTCTCCTACCTGTTCTTGTCCGAGTTTCTGCCCCATGTCCGTCAACGCCGTTTGGCGCTGGGGCTGGTTGCGCTGGGCGGCGGCCTCGGCTGGCTGCTCGTCCTTGTGGGCCAGGGGAATCTGTTTAACTCGCTCCCCGTGGATTTCTATTCGCCCGAAGCTTACACTTTTCTCATCCTTTATACGCTGCCCCACCTTGCCGCCGCGCGTTGTTTTTTTCTGCTCGGTCTGCTGGCCTACCTGCGCGGCCGGGGCGTGCTCGCCGGGTTGGCCCTGCTGGGCCTGGGATTCATCCAACCGCTCTTTGTTCTCGTCGCGTGGGCTGTGATGGCCGCGCATACCGCTATGGCACAACGGATGCCCTTGCGCCGCCACGTCTTACCCTCCACACGTCACGCGTCACCTATCCCGCATCGCGCATGGCTCAGTACCTTTCTCCTCGGTGTGTCGCTTTCCTCCCCGCTTGTGCTCTACACCATCTATGTGTTCTTCGCCGACCCGCTTGTAAGGCAATGGGGGGCGCAAAACATTTTGCCATCACCGCATCCCCTCCATTATCTCTTTGGTTACGGTGTCTGGCTGCTCCCGGCGATCCTGGGCTGGCGCGTCCTCGCGCGCCGCCATCCTAGTCTTGCGCACTTCGTCGGCGGGTGGGCGCTGGCGGTTCCCTTCCTCATCTATGCGCCGGTTTCGACGCAGCGCCGGTTGGTCGAGGGCTTTCAATTGCCCTTAGTCACGCTGGCGGTGCTGGGCCTGACAGTCAGCTTGCGCCGCTTCCGGCGCTGGATGCTGCTCCCGGTTTTCGTCCTGGCCCTGCCGACCTCGGCCATGCTGTGGGTGGGAGGGCTGGGCGCCGCGCGGCAACTGGCCGAGCCGGTTTTCCATCCGGCCGACAAACTTGCCGCTTTCGCCTGGCTGGCCGATCACGCTCAACCGGGACAGGTTGTGCTCAGTTCGTTTACCACAGGCAACGCTCTCCCGGCCTACACCCCGCTGGTCGCCTACATCGGCCATGGGCCGGAGACGGTGTTCCTCGCCGCCAAAGAACCGCGCGTCGCTGCGTTCTACCAGTCGGCGACCAGCGAGTCGGAGCGCCGCGCTTTGCTGGCGGATGGACGCATCGCCTATGTCATCTTCGGCCCGCCCGAACGCGCCCTCGGCGATTTCAACCCGGAGGCCGCGGATTACCTTCGCTGGCAATTTTCTGCCGGGGATTATTCGATCTACACCGCTATTCCGTGAATAGGCCTCCTGAGGCTGCCTCCTCCCCGCGCCCTGGCACGTGGTCACCCTTTCAATGGTTCAACTTGAAGCGTGACTGGCCCTACCTCTTTGTCACTCTCACACCCCTGCTTCTCTTCGCGCCCTTCCTTCTAGGCCGGCAGGTCATGTACTGGGGCACGCCGCTTCTCCAGTTCTACCCGTGGCGGCGGTTCGCGCTCGACGCCATTCGCTCCGGCCACCTGCCCTTGTGGAATCCGTATCTCGGCAACGGCGCACCGCTCATCGCCAATCATCAGTCGGCGGTTTTCTACCCGCCCAACTGGATTTCGCTGCTCCTGCCCCTCGACTATTCGCTTGGCTGGCTGGCCGCCCTGCACCTCATCTGGGCCGGGACCGGGATGGTCACGCTTTCCCGCGCTCTGGGGTTGCGCTCCTTGGGGCAGGTTGTGGCCGGTCTGGCTTTCGGGGCATCGCAATATCTCGTCGCCCGCGCTGGGTTCATCAGCATTAACGCCGCCGCCGCCTGGCTGCCGTGGATCATCTGGGCTGGAGACCGGCTTCTCTCCCCCCAATCTCTAAGCTCTAATCTCCTCAAACGCGCTCTTCTGCTCTCCCTTTGCCTCTCCCTTCAGCTCCTGGCCGGTCACGCCCAAACGGCGTGGTATACCCTGCTCCTCCTGATCGCGTGGGTTCTGTGGAGAGTGATCACCCACTTACGCACGTACCCACTCCCCCGGACATCCCAGCGCCCCGTCACATTTCTGTCTCCGCTGCTGCTCGTCGGCCTCGCGGTCGCGTTTGCCTTACTCCTCGCCGCCCTCCAGCTCCTGCCCACCGCCGAGCTGCTGCAGCAATCCTCGCGCGCCGCATCGGCGGAGTATGAATTTGTCGTTACGTATTCCTTCTCGCCGTGGCGCGTGCTCACCCTGCTCGCGCCCGATCTCCTCGGCAACCCGGCGCGAGGCTGGTTCTACGGCTACGGCAACTACTGGGAGGACGCGGTCTACGTGGGCCTCCTGCCTTTCCTCCTGGCTGTCAGTCTGATCTCCCAAACCATCCTCTCCGGCTACCACCGCCGGACTGCGCGGGCGCCCCTTCACCCCGCCGCCCTGTCACCCGATCAGGCTGACCCTCCGTCATCCACACCTGGACATGGGCACGCCCGCGCGCTCGTATACTTTCTTACTCTCACCCTCCTCGCCGCCCTACTCCTTGCCCTTGGGCGCAACACGCCAGTCTTCCCCTTTTTCTACAAATACGTACCGACCTTCAATCTCTTTCAGGCCCCGGCGCGCATGATGATTTGGTTCGTGTTTGCGCTGGCGCTCCTCGCCGGCCTCGCCGCAGACCGCTGGGAACCGCCGCAGCGCCGAGCCCTCTATTGGACGCGCCTGGGCGCGGCAGGGGCAGTGTCCATCGTCCTCGTCGGCGCATTCGCCGATCTCGCCCTGCCGGCGACGGGTAAACTCATGCAGCAGCTGCACACCGTGGCGCGCGCCGTCGCCCTGTGTGGCTTCGGCCTTTTGATCGCCGCGAGCCTCTCGCTCCTCAAGCCCAAAATGACCGGCGCGCCAGCGCACTCGTCTACGACGTGGTGGCAGCTCGCCGTCGCCCTCTTCCTCTGCGCCGACCTCCTTTTTGCCGGGTACGGCCTCAATCCCGGCGCGCCGCCCGACCTCTATCGCGCGCCGACCGCCTCCGGCGCGATCCTCAGAGCCGCCGTCGGCGATCACCGTCTCTTCCAGTTCCCCGACGACGAGCATAACGTCAAATTCGAGCGCTATCTCTCCTTCACCAGCTTTGGCCCGCCGGAATTCGCTCACGCCGTCCGCGAGTCGCAATTGCCCAACGTATCCTTGCTCGACGGCCTATACTCCGCGAGCAACTTCGACCCCCTCCTCAACGCGCGTTACACGGGACTCGTCGAAGTCATCAGCGCCACCCGCTCGCTCAATCTCCTGCGCCTCATGGACGTAGCCGTCGTCGTGAGCAGTGTTCCCCTGGACCTCGAGCCTATCGCGCAGGGGAGCGCAACGACGTTTTACCGCGTCCCCGGCGAACCTCGCCGCGTCCGGGTCGTGTATACGGCCCGCATTGTCGCGGACGCCGAGGCCGCTCGGGCGGCCCTTGCCCATGCAGATTTCGACCCGGCCTCGGAAGTCCTCCTCGAGGCCGACGATCCGGGCGTCACTCCCGCGTCCCCGTGCTCCCGCGTTTCTTTGACACCCTCTCCCAACGTCGTTACAATCACCGCCTCGTTGGAGCAGCCAGGTTGGGTTGTCCTCTCGGATGCTTATTATCCGGGCTGGTGTGTGTTCGTGGATGGACAGCCCGCCAAGCTCCTGCACGCTGACTACGCCTTCCGTGCTGTCCCGGCCGAGGCAGGCAACCATACACTTGAATTCCGCTATGCGCCGCGTTCGTTTTACGTCGGCCTGTGGGTCAGCATTGCCAGTTGGCTGATCCTGAGCGTAGCTGCCCTCTGGCTTTGGCGGCGCAGCGCATAAGTCTCCGGCCGGTTACGGATACTCCTTGTCTCAGCTGACTCTCCCTCGCTGGTTTACCCCGACGCTGATCGTCGCCCTGTTTCTTGGCGCTTACCTCGGCTCCATCCTGGCTCGCGCTGGCGGTGATCCGTTGGTTTTCGTCTATCTTGGCGGCGGCTTCCGAGACGGCCAGCCTCTGGGCGAGAAATTGGGCTACGACGGCCAGTTTGCCTATCTCATTGCGCTCGACCCGGACCCGGCCTCTGTGGCGGCGCAGCTGGATATTCCTGCTTATCGTTATCAGCGTATCCTCTACCCTCTCCTGGCTCGCGTGTTCGCCTTTGGCCTGCCCGGCCTGGTTCCCTGGACGCTCGTCCTGGTCAATTTTGCGGCTCAGATCGCCGGGACCTTTCTCCTGGAGCGCATCTTGGTTTTGCAGGGCGTCAGCCGCTGGTATGCGCTCTCCTACGGCCTGTGGGCCGGCCTGGTGATGGCCGTGCGGCTGGACCTGAACGAGCCGTTGTGTTACACCCTCGTCGCCTGCGCCGCGCTGGCGCACCAGCGCAACCGCCTGTGGCTGTCTGCCCTGTGGCTGGGGTTAGCCATGTTTGCCAAAGAGACAGCCGGGGTTTTTCTGGCGGCCTATCTGGCTTCCGGCCTAGCCGCCTCTTTCACTACGCCGCTGCGCCCCCGCCCGCGCTCAGCGTGGCTCCCCTTTGCGGTCTCACTCCTACCCTTTGCGCTTTTCCAGTTCCTCCTGCTTCAGTGGTTTGGTCGTTTTGGCTTCGGCGCCGGCGGCTACCTTGGCACGCCCTTCGAGTGGATCCCCTATATGGGGTTGTGGCGCATCGGCGAGATCAGCCTGGCCGCGCTGGGCATCCTGGCCGTGATCCTCGTCCCGCTGGCGGTGCTGCCCAGTCTCGGGGGGATCGCGGCTTCAGTGAAGCAATTGTGGGCGGGCGACTTTTCACCGCCCGTTCTGGCCCTCGCGGCGCACGCCGGTTTTATTCCGTTCACACCGTCTTCGACTTTTCGGGAGCCGCTCGCCATGACCCGCCTGGCGGTCGGGTTGGTGCTGGCTTCCATTCTCTTCGGCGGCCACCTCAAATCTAAGCGGGCGCTGACGTACTCCCTGTTCTGGCTTGCGGGACTGGCCTACCTGCCTCTCTATCTGCGTATCCCTTGAGTAGACAGCCCTGAGCGATAATGACCTTGTCCATTTTTGTCATTCTGCCCACGTATAATGAACTGGAGAATGTCGCTCGTCTCATCCCCGAGCTGTTGGCTCTGCCGTGTGATCTTCGCGTGCTGATTGTGGACGACAATTCCCCGGATGGCACCGGCGGCCTCGCCGACCGGTTCGCGGCGGAGCACCCGGGGCGGGTGGAGGTGATCCACCGCGCGGGAAAGCTTGGGTTGGGCACGGCCTACCTCGCGGGCTTCCGGCGCGCCTTCGCGTTGGGCGCCGATTACCTCCTCACCATGGACGCCGATTTCTCGCACCATCCCCGCTACATTCCGGAGATGCTCGCGCGCAGCGCCTCGGCCGACCTGGTCATTGGGTCGCGCTACGCGCCGGGGGGCGGGGCGGTGGATTCGCCTTGGCTTCGCCGTCTGCTCAGCCGGACGGCCAACCTCGTCGCGCATCTGGCGTTGGGCCTCAAAGCCGGCGATGTCACGGCGGGTTTCCGCCTGTATCGCCGGGCTGTGTTAGACTCTATCCCGCTCGACCGCATCTTCTCGTCCGGCTATTCGTTCCTGATCGAGATGCTGTTCCTGGTCGAGCAGCGCGGCTGGCGTGTGGCCGAGGCGCCGATTCTTTTTCACGACCGGACGATGGGAGCTTCCAAGATTTCGCAGACCGAGGTTTTCAAGGCCCTGTACACCGTCGCCCGGCTGACCTACCGGCGGATGCGCGATTACCGCCGCGCCCGGTTTCAGTTTTGAACCGACCGGCATGACGCGGCGTAATACACGGGTGCGATCAGCACTCACTTCCCCATTCTTCAGGCATGACAGGAGCAGAGCATGAGCACGAGCCTCAACAAGGATCGAAGTCGGTCTGGGAGCGAGAGGGTTGCCCAGGCGCTTCCTGAAAACCCGCCGCCCGACGGCAAAACCGCGAGCGAAAGCATGTCGCTGGCGAGCATCAAGTCAGTTGCCGACCGCCTGGTTGTGAACGTCGAGAAGGTGATTGTCGGCAAAACTCACGAAGTGCAGTTGACGGTCGTGGGCCTGTTATGCCAGGGACACTTGCTCATCGAAGACGTGCCCGGGGTCGGCAAAACCATGCTGGCCAAGGCGCTGGCGCGGTCCATCGGCACCACTTTCAACCGCCTTCAATTTACGCCCGACATGCTGCCCAGCGATGTGACGGGCGTCTCCATCTTCAACCAGCTGACGCGTGAGTTCGAATTCCGCCCCGGCCCCATCATGGCCCAGATTGTGCTGGCCGATGAAATCAACCGCGCCACGCCCAAGACGCAGGCGGCTTTGCTCGAGGCGATGGAAGAAAAACAGGTGACGGTGGACGGCGTGACGCATCGCCTCCCGGCGCCCTTCATGGTGCTCGCCACGCAGAACCCGATTGAATACGAGGGCACCTTTCCTCTGCCTGAGGCCCAGCTCGACCGGTTCCTCCTGCGCCTCTCGCTCGGCTATCCCTCGGCGACTGAGGAAATCAACGTCCTCGACCGGCAGCAATTTGCGCACCCGATTGATCGCCTGGAGAAAGTGGTTCAGGTCGAAGACTTGCTGGCAGCCCAGCAGGAAGTCCGTAAGGTCTATGTGGACCCGCTGATCAAGAGCTATCTGGTCGAAATCGTGGCCCAGACGCGCAAGCATACGGACGTATATCTTGGCGCCAGCCCACGCGGCAGCCTGGCGCTGTTCCGGACCGCGCAGGCCCGCGCGGCCCTCAACGGGCGCGATTACGTGATCCCCGACGACGTCAAAGCGCTGGCCGAGGCCGCGCTGGCCCATCGCATCATCATCGGCCCGGCGGCGCGCATTAAGGATGTGAGCGCCCGCTCGGTCATCAAGGATATCCTCGCCAGCGTGCCCGTCCCGGGCGGGAGCGCGCTCCGCAGAGCATAGCGTTCCGCTGATGGCGCCTCCGATGTCTGCCCCGCGCCATAGGCCATAAGCCAACCGCTGGCTGCCATTTGCCCCATGACTTCCCGTCGCCTCATCGTCTTTCTGCTCCTCGCCGCCTGCCTCGTCGGCGCCATCGTCACCGGCCGTGACCTGTTCTTCAATTTGTTTTACGTGTGGCTCACGTTGATCGTCGTGGCGGTGCTCTGGACGTGGACCGGACTGCGGGGGATTCGCCTTTTGCGCCACACGCGCGCTCTGCGCGCCCAGGTGGGCCGCCCGCTCGAAGAGCGCCTGACGGTGCGGAACACAAGCCGCATGCCCAAGCTGTGGCTGGAGGTGCGCGACCATTCGAATCTGCCGGGCCACGAGGCCAGCCTCGTCGTCATGTCGCTGGGGCCGCGCAGCGAGCGCGCCTGGGTCGTCCGCACCATCTGCCGCCAGCGCGGGCGCTTTCGCCTGGGCCCGCTCGCGTTGACCTCGGGCGACCCCTTCGGCCTCTTCCAGGTCACCCGCCATATCCCGCAGACCACGCACGTCGTCATCTACCCTGCGACGGTTGACTTGCGCGATTTCACGCTGCCGTTGGGCACGCTCTCCGGCGGCGACGCGCTGCGCCGCCGCACCCACTACGTGACCGCCAATGCAGCCGGCGTGCGCGATTACGCGCCGGGCGACTCGTTCAACCGCATTCACTGGCCCTCCACCGCCCGGCGGGACCGGCTGATCGTCAAAGAGTTCGAGCTTGACCCGCTGTCAGACATCTGGTTGTTCCTCGACGGCGACGAGGCGGCGCAGGCCGCGAAGCCGCTGCCCACGCCTGTCCTGAGCGCCGACGAGGCCCTGTGGACCGCCTGGCAGGATCGGGTCGTGACCCTGCCGCCCAGCACCGAGGAATATGGCGTGACGATTGCCGCCTCACTCGCCCAGTTTTTCATCCGGCGCGGCCGTTCGGTGGGGCTGGTGGCTTACGGCCAATCGCGCGAGGTCACCCAGCCAGATCGCGGCGAGCGCCAATTGACCAAGCTGCTCGAAACGCTGGCCGTCTTCCGTTCGCGGGGCAAGATGCGCTTTCACGATGCGCTGGCGATCGAGTCCGATCAGATGCCTCGTGGCGCCTCAGTCATTTTGATCACGTCTTCCTGGGACATGCGCTGGGTGATCGCGGCGCAGGCGCTCAAACGCCGGGGGCTGCGCATGGCGGCGGTCGTCCTGAACCCGGCCAGCTTCGGCGGCGTGCACGACAACGCGGAGCTGGTGGGCGCGCTCTGGGCAGTGGGCATCTCGGCCTACCAGGTGAACAATGGCGACGACCTCGCCTCAGCCCTCACCGTCGGCTCGTGGATGGCGCGGCATTACGATACCGGTTGAGGCGGTGGCTTTCCACAATTGACCCGCCTCTGCGGTACTCTTGCCTTGCCATCACCAAGCTGGCTCTTGCCGCGCTCGCCTTCTGGGCGGCCCGCAAGTTTTCCAGGCCTCGTTCTGAGTTCCTCGTCTAATTCATGAAATCCTATCTCTCTCTCGCCGTCTTCACCGCCGGGATGACCTCCCTGGCCGTCGAAGTCTCGGCCTCGCGTTTGCTCGGCATCGTCTTCGGCACGAGCAACCTCGTCTGGGCCAACATCATCGGCCTCATGCTCGTCTATCTCACTGCGGGCTACTTCCTCGGCGGGCGCTGGGCCGACCGCTCGCCCTCCCTGCGCACGTTCTACCGGCTCCTCGCATGGGCCGCGTTCACAGCCGGCCTCGTCCCGGCGGTCGCCCATCCCGTCCTGCGTTTTGCCGCCAAAGCCGTCGAGAACTTCGACGCCGCCGTGATGGCCGGGTCGTTCTTCGCCGTGCTCGTCCTGTTCGCCGCGCCGGTCACGCTCTTGGGCTGCATCTCGCCCTTCGCCATCCGCCTGGCCCTCTCCGACTCGGCGCAGGCCGGGCGCGTCTCCGGGCAGATGTACGCGATCTCGACGCTTGGCTCGATCGTCGGGACTTTCGCGCCGACCCTGTGGCTGATCCCGACCATCGGCACTGCACGCACCTTCCTGGTTTTCGCGGGCGCGCTGCTACTGGTGGCATTGATCGGCCTGTGGCGCGAGTCTCCCCGGCGCGCCCTGCTCACGCTCTGGATGCCGCTGGCGCTGGTCTTGTCCTCTTTCCTCGCCCTGACCGGCTCGATCAAACCTGTCGAAGGCCTCCTCTACGAGACCGAGTCCGAGTACAACTACATCCAGGTCGTCCAGCGCGGCGAGACGCGCTACCTCCTGCTCAACGAGGGACAGGGCATTCATTCTATGTACCACCCGCGCCAGCTCGAAACCTTCGGCACGTGGGACTACTTCCTCGCCGCACCCTATTTCAACCCGTCCCCGCACACCCCCGGCGACGTGCACAGCCTGGCATTGGTGGGCCTCGCCGCCGGGACGATTGCCAAGCAATACACCGCGGTTTACGGCGCCATCCCCATTGACGGCTTTGAGATTGACCCCGGCATCGTCGCCGTGGGGCGCGCGTATTTCGACATGACCGAGCCGAACCTGAACGTCGTCGTGCAGGATGGGCGCTGGGCGCTGAGCCGCTCCGGCAAGCGTTACTCGGTCGTCGGCGTGGACGCTTACCGCCTGCCCTACATCCCCTGGCACCTGACGACGAGGGAGTTCTTTGCCGAGGCCCGCGCGCACCTGACCGACGACGGCGCGCTGGTCATCAACGTGGGCCGCACCTTCAGCGACCGCCGTTTGATTGAGGCGATGGTCGGCACGCTGCAAAGCGTCTTCCCCTCCGTGTATGTGGTGGACGTGCCCGACACGTTCAACAGCGTCGTCTTTGCCACCGTCCAGCCGACGCGCGCGGGCAACCTGCACGACAACCTGACAGGGCTGGGCGCCGACGCGCCGCTCTTCCTCAAGAGCGTCCTCCTCCGCACTCTACAGAACCTCCAAGCCACGCCCGCCTCGAACATCGTCTTCACCGACGACGTGGCCCCGGTGGAGCAGTTGACGAACTCAATCGTGATCCGCTTTATCCTGAGCGGGAGCATCTATCAAGTCTTGGAGTCTCAATGAAACCCATGCCCTCTTCTCTCCTCCTCACGCTGCGCATCGCCCTCGCCGTCTGCATCCCCCTCGCGCTGGCGCTCACCAACGTGCGCCTGCTGATGACGCACACCTTCCCGGGCATCGAGTATGGGATGTCCAACTTCCCGCCCGACCCTTACGGTTTCACTCAGGCGCAGCGGTTGTTCTGGGCGAAGCGCTCCGTGGACTACATTTTGAGCCGGCCGGGTGCGGGAGAGATCAGAGAGTGGAGATTTGGCGACGACGGCATCTCCGCGCCGGATACCCAGGCGCCGGCGGAGTCGTGCGCCTATTATCTGCCGCCGCGCGACTGCGCCTACTTTTACAACGACCGCGAGATCAAGCACATGGTGGACGTGCAGATTCTCGTCGGCGCCGTGATGTGGGTCTGGGTGATCGCGGCGGCGCTGGCTGCGCTGTCGGTCGGGGCGCTGTATTACGCCGGGGAGAAAACGGCCCTGCGGGCGGGCCTGCTCAACGGATCAGGCATCACGGTCTTCGTCCTCGTCGCCATCGTCGCCTATCTGCTGATCAACTTCAACACCTTCTTCACGCAGTTTCACCAGGTCTTCTTCGAGGGCGACACGTGGCTGTTCCTGTGGTCGGACTCGCTCATCCGCCTGTTTCCAGTGAAGTTCTGGCAGGATGCATTTGTCTTCGTCGGCGGCGGCGCGATCCTGGAGGCGGCGCTGATGGCTGCCTGGGCCTGGTGGGGGTTGAAGTAGTCAACGCCATCACCAGATATCACCCACGGTGAATCCCTCCGGGAATGGGTCGTCCGGGTCAACCACGTAACTGCTGAAGCCCGTAATCCACGCCTGCCCGGCGAGGGTGGGGATCACCGCCGGGTACTGGCCCACCTTCGTTTCGCCGATCAGCCTCCCGGTGAACACCGTCCCCAGGATGCCTTCGTGCCGGAAGTCCTCATTCAATTTGAGTCGGCCCTTCGCGTAGAGCGCCGCCATTTTGGCGCACGTGCCGGTGCCGCACGGCGAGCGGTCAATCGCGCCGGTCCACGTAGCGGGACGATCCCAGTCGAGTTTGCCGGTCGAGACGGTCACGGCGTTCTTCAGGTGCGCGTCGGGGCGTGAGGCAGGACCGGATAGCTCGGCGATCGTCACGCCCGCAAAACCGGGCTGCTCAGGGTGAACCACCGGCAGTTGTTCCTGCGCCGCGGCTTTGATCATCTCGCTGATGCGCACGATGTCGCGCCCCTCGTCAGGCGTCAGGCGCAGGCCGAAAGGCGCGGCCTCGGCGATGACGTAGAACATGCCGCCGTAGGCCACGTCCACCGTCACCGCGCCGAGGTGTGGGACCTCGATTTTCCTATCCAGGTAGGCGGCGAAGGCGGGGACGTTCTGGAAGGTGACGCTGTTGACCTTGCCGTTGGCGCACTCGGCGCGCACGCGGATCAACCCCGCGGGCGCTTCGAGCGTCAGCTCGGTGACCGGCTCTTGCATCGGCACCATGCCGGTTTCGAGCAGGACGGTGGCGACGCAGATGGTGTTCGTGCCGGACATGCCCGGATATTCCACCTGCTCCATGATGACGAAGCCGGCGTCAGCTTCGGGCCGGGTAGGGGCGAGGATGAGATTGCAGTTCGCCGCCGGGTAGCCGCGCGGCTCGCGCAGCATCCGCCGGCGCAAGCCGTCGGCGCGCGTTCGCAGGTAGGTCATCTTGTCGAACATCGTGTCGCCGGGGACGTCCAGCACCCCGCCCACGATCACGCGTCCGTGCTCGCCGCAGGCGTGCGCATCCACCGCTTGAATCATGTTCGCGAGACGCATGATGGCCTCCATGTAATCAGCAATCGTAAGTTAAGCCTGTCGCGTGACGCTGGCGGCAGCACAAAGGGTATCACGCTAAACACATGACCTACTTCGGCGGGCGATACAGGCCCTTTGGGTTGGCGCCGGCCAACCCGGCCCGGTACGATCGCTCGTCTACCGGGGACAGCCCGGCGGCCATTTGTTTGGTGACGACGGAGTATTTGCGGATCTCGTCCAGCCGAAGCGCGATGGCATCCAATGGCTCGTCCCTGGTCATCCAGTGGAGATGGTCGAAGGCAGCCAGGTTCAAGGGGGCAGTATAGGCGCGCAGCGTTTTCTCGCGCGCGACATTATAGTAGACCTCGAAGTAGGACATCACGAGTTCCCGCAGAGCGCGGTACACCGGCTCGCGAAAACGCAGCCCGGCGAAGTTGGACTTCGCCACCGCGCCCCAGCAGCCGTGCGCCTTGTACAGCGCCAGCAGGTGATCGTCGTCTCGGTCGTCGGGCAGCAGATCCAGGATGAGCGGCGGGCAGCCCAGATTCCGCAAAACCGCCGCCGCGAAGATCGCCCCGTCGAAGCAGTGCGCCTTGCGGTCGTGCAAAACCGTTCGGGGACAGCGATAGCGCTCCTCGTCGCTGTAGGTCAACGTGTCCAGGAAGGCTTGAATCCGGGCCGGGCTGTCGAGCCGCGACAGCACTTTGAGTTCTTGTTGGTTGAAAGATTCGGTAGGTAACTTGGCTTTTTTCATCTCTGGATCAGCGGCAGGTACACCCTGTTCATCGTCGCGACGGAGACGAACGACAGTCTGATCGCCGCCCTGGCGGAGGAGGTGTCGTCACCGAGGAAAATGAAGTTCGGGATCTCGTAGGGGTCAATCGGGCCGGTAAAAGGAGTGTAATCGCGGAGCGGGCCGCTCAAAATCGGCAAACTGGCCGCCGAGAGCGTGTAGGTATCCCCCAGCACGGTCAACGTGTAAGTAATCAGGCCGGTTGCCGTATCAAACACGGCCCCCTCGGCGTGGGTGAACAGTGTGCCAGAGGGCGGCTCGGCCGTCCCATCCTCCTGCGCCCAGATCTCGTCGGTCCAAAACCCCAACTCGATGCCTTGCTTGTCGCTGCTGAGGACGATGAGGCTGAAACCGGCGCGGTCATTGCTCACGTGGGTCTCGGTAATGACCTGCGCAGTGAAATTGACCAGGTAGCCGACCGCGCGGTCGAGGGTAGGCGCCAGAACAGGGAAGTAACCCGCGTGGTCGCTCCGCTGGGCAGTCGTGTCGAGTGTGGTCGCGCCATTGGCGAAACTCTCCGTTACTTCGAGTGAGGAAGTCTGGTAAAGCATCCCCTGTGTGTTGGGCAGGCCGCCCAGTGAGCCGTCATAGAGGATTACCGTTGTGCTGAGGGGCAGCGTCTTCTCGCTTGTCATTCCGTTCGCGGCGTTCGCCTGCATCCTGCTTCCCGGCCAAACGATTAACCCGAGCACGGCGATGATGGCCGAGAGTCTCGGCGGCCACGGAAACGGGGGCGTTGACTCTGTCATCGGCATTGAATCGCGGAGTTCTATCATCTTGCGGTTGACGCCACGAGAGACTCCACCAGTTTGACGACCGACTCGCTAGTCCCTAGTAAACCCAGGATGGGCACAGCCTGAGCGCTGGAGAACTTGAGTATCGTCTGCCAATCAATCGGCCAGGCCGGAATTCGAGAGTTCGCTTCATAGACCTTTTCCATGAACTCGAGGGACTTAAGTTTCTCTCCGCCTTGTTCTGGAGTCAGCGTGTGGGCCAGTGTCCTAAGTTGTGTGGAAAGCTCATCAATTCTCTGAGCCAGGTCATCGAGCTCAGTTTGAATCTCCCGGCGCTGCCTGTCCATCTGTAGATGTAGACTGTTTGAAGTTTAGACAAAGGGCAACCCGTCCTTGCGGCGGGTTGCCCAATGGGGTAGTGTTCGGCGGCCATCAACCAACCGGACACCCCCTATGCAGTTTAACAAACTTATCGAATT
>Ga0209341_10001983_pt1 | contig 19830 bp, 18 predicted proteins | sample RifCSP13_2_FD_184020 | JGI IMG/M metagenome (GOLD analysis project Ga0209341, IMG submission 184020) | Soil microbial communities from Rifle, Colorado - Rifle CSP2_sed 13_2 (SPAdes) (version 2) | ecosystem: Environmental > Terrestrial > Deep subsurface > Rock core/Sediment | place: Rifle... | reverse complement strand
CCTCCGCTCTCGAGACGCATGGTTACTATCCCGCCGTCTTGAGCACGCCCGCCGTCCCTTCACCTGACGACGTTGCTCGCGCCGCCGGCGCGGCCGGGATCGTGCTGCTGACCCTGGCCTCGGCGCAATTCCTGATGACCCTGGACAGCGCGGTGATGAACGTGTCGATCGCCGAGGTGGCCGAGGATGTGGGGACCACCGTCACCGGGGTCCAGACGGCGATCACCCTCTACACGCTGGTGATGGCCACCATGATGATCACCGGGGGGAAGATCGGCAGCATGATCGGTCGCCGCAAAGCATTCTCGATCGGTTGCGTCATCTACGGTGCCGGGTCACTGACTACCGCCTTGGCCCCGAATCTGGCAGTGCTGATCATTGGATGGTCGGTCCTGGAAGGGCTGGGAGCGGCCCTGATCATGCCGGCGATCGTGGCCCTGGTCGCGTCCAACTTCGCACCCGCAGGCAGACCCCGCGCCTACGGGCTGGTCGCTGCGGCCGGCGCCATCGCGGTGGCGGCGGGCCCTCTGATCGGGGGCGCAGTGACCACCTTTTGGACATGGCGCCTGGTCTTCGCCGGGGAAGTGGTGATCGTGATCATCATCCTGGCGTTGAGCCGGCGGATGCACGATGTGCCCCCCGAGGCCAGCCACCGATTGGATGTGGTCGGGGTGGTGTTGTCTGCCCTGGGACTCGGATTGGCCGTGTTCGGGGTGCTCCGCTCCGGGGAATGGGGCTGGGTGAGACCCAAGCCCGAGGGGCCTGAGTTGCTTGGAGTCTCTCCCACGCTCTGGCTCATCCTCCTCGGGACCTTGCTCGTGTGGCTCTTCTTCGTTTGGGAGGAGCGCATGATCGCAACCGATAGGGAGCCACTGGTGCGCCCGGAGATCCTTCAGCATCGCCAGTTGAGGGGCGGTCTGGTCATGTTCTTCTTCCAATTCATGATCCAGGCCGGGCTGTTCTTCATTGTGCCGCTGTTCCTTTCGGTGGCTCTGGGCTTGAGCGCCCTGGCCACCGGGGTGCGGTTGCTCCCACTCTCGATCACACTCTTCCTTGCCGCCGTCGGCATCCCGAAATATCGGCCTCAGGCGGCGCCGAGGAGGGTGGTTCGCTGGGGTCTGATCTTCCTCTTCGCTGGGATCGCTTCACTGATTGGGGCCCTCGAGATCGGCGCCAGCGCGGAGATAGTCACGATTCCCATGCTTCTCGCCGGACTGGGTGTAGGTGCTCTCGCCTCTCAATTGGGAGCAGTCACGGTCTCGGGTGTCCCCACCGAGGAGACCGGGGAGGTCGGGGGTCTGCAAAACACCATGACCAACCTCGGCGCTTCGCTGGGGACCGCCCTTGCCGGGTCGATTCTCATCGCGGGTCTTTCCGCCGCCTTTCTCGGAGCTTTGGCGGCCAACCCGGATGTGGCTCCAGAGGTGACCGCACAAGCCGAGGTGCAGCTCGCCGGCGGGATCCCATTCGTCTCCGACGCACAACTCGAAACCGCCCTTGCCGATGCCGGTGTTCCCCCGACTGAGGCCGAGGCGATCATCGACGCGAACGAGGAGGCACGGATCGTCGCACTACGGGCGAGTCTCACCGTGCTCGCCTTTCTAGCCCTCTGCGGCCTGTTCTTCACCCATCTGATCCCGACGGTGCCGGTCGGAGCCTCCCCCCCACCGGTGGAGGCCCCACGGCCAGGCGAGGATCCGGTGCTCTCTTCCTAGAAAGCGGAACAGAGGCCCGCCGCTCGTTTCGCGTCCTTGCCGGTGCCTCACCGATCACGTATAACGTGAATCCTGCCGCGCCCATCGAGGCGGCATTTCGGAGAGGTGGCCGAGTGGTCGAAGGCGCTCGCCTGCTAAGCGAGTAGGGGGTGTTAAACCTCCTCGAGGGTTCAAATCCCTCCCTCTCCGCGAGATCACTGGTCTAAAGGAAGAGACCCATGAACTGGACACTCGAAGTGGTGGTGGTCCCGGTGTCGGACGTCGATCGGGCCAAGACGTTCTATGCAGACCAGGTTGGCTTCAACGTCGATCATGACACCAGGGTGAGTGACGAGATGCGCGTCGTCCAACTGACTCCCCGTGGTTCCGGCTGCTCGATCGTCATCGGCACAGGGATCGATGCAATGAAGCCCGGCTCGCTCAAAGGATTGCAGCTGGTGGTCTCTGACCTACCGACGGCGCGCGCCGAACTGGCCGAGCGCGGGGTGGATGTCAGTGAGATTCAGGTGCTCGACGGGGATTCGAGCCGTCTGGAGCGTGGAGGAGTGGCCCTCGACAACGTCGGGTTTGTCTTCTTCAGTGATCCGGAGGGCAACGGCTGGGGCGTGTAGCAGATATCTGCCCGGGGGGAGGCCGTCAGCTAGCCCAACCGATTCAGGGAGCGACTTGCCCGCTGTTCGGATCGACCATCAGTGAGGCGACATCGACGGCTTCGAAATCGGAGCCTTGGATGACGTCCAGTTCGTGAAGGATGTCATTGTCCCAACTCTCGTCGGGCGCCCCCGAGATGAACCAGGGCGACCCGTTGTCGGCGAGGATGAGCCCGTAGGTTTTCATCGCTTCGAGGATCACGCGGGTCTGCCAGGAGAACCTAGAGGTGTCGAAGGACGCCTTGAGGCGGAATCGTTGCCCCATGGGTGGGTACGACGGATCGGTGATGCTGGAGGCCTCGTGGCGGGCCGGCCACACGTACGCCGACTGCGTGTCGGGGGCGGTGAATCGAATGGCGTGTCGGATCACCCCCGAAGCCACCTCGTCGTAGCGAACGAGGCCGGCGAAGATCGGCAGCCCCGCCGCATCCGCGGACGTCCATCCCGCCGGTCGCAGTGCGTCGGAGCGCAGGTTGTAGAGGGCTCCGTTGGCGGCCCGCCACGTGCCGTTGCCGTTGGGGAAGGCATAAAACAGCTCATAGAGCATGCAGTCGGCGCCATCGACGACGATCACATGGCGATCACCCGTGGCCGACGGGCCACCTTCGACCGGGGCGGTGGCCGGGATCGGATAGGGCCCGGGGTCGCTCTCCCCGGGCCACGAGGTGAACTGGACCGCCACATCCGGCTGACCCGCTCCAACTGTGACGTAGGGGATGCCGATCGGGCTGGTCGACCCGGGCGGCCACACTCCGCTCCCGAAGTCGGCGTGAACATTTGCCGAGGCTCCGATCCTGGCCACGTATTGGGCAGATCTCGCGTCCAGCGGAGCCGAGTCGACCGGAGTGTTCCAGATGTTGTCGGCGGGGAACACCGGGCAACCGGCACCGGTGCCGGGAAGGGCGCCATACGAGCCGGCGACTGGGAGCCAGGACGTCGCTCCCCAGCCGAACTGGGAATCGGCACTGCCTTGGGTGTTGGTGTGGCGGAAGTAGATCGTGGTGTTGGAGGGTCGGAAGATCGCAGGGGTGTCGATGTTGTCGATGATCCCCCAGTCCCCTGCTACCAATCGGTCTCCGGGGTTCCCGAAGAAGAACTCGGAGTCGGCTATCCCTTGGGTGTGGGTTTGGCGGAAGTAGACGAACCCGGTCGACTCCCGATGCAATCCAATGGTGTCGATGCCATCACCGTTGAAGTCACCGACGAAGGGTTTGTCGCCGGGGTTGCCGAAGATGTAGCTGAACTCGGCTGCTCCCAGTCCTCCGTCGTTGGCGCCGAGGGTGTTGATGATGTAGACGCGGGCTTCTGGGGGCCGGTAGATGGACACGGTGTCACAGCCGTCACCGTTGAAGTCCCCAGCGAGGGGGAGGTCGCCGGGGTTGCCGAAGAAGAAACGGATGTCGGCTGTCCCCTGGGTGTTGGAGTTGCGCAGGTAGACGAAGCCGTCGGAGCGGCGATACAACCCGGGAGTGTCGATCCCGTCACAGTTCCAGTCACCGACGAACGGGAGGTCGCCGGGGTTGCCATAGAAGAAACTGGTGACGACCCCTGCCTCGTCACGCAGGTACCAGACACCGCTGCTCGGATCGACCAGACCGACCGTGTCGTCGGCAGACACTGGTGTCGCCGCGATAAGCCAGATGGCTGCAACCACCGCAACGACACTTCGTATCCTCATGGCAGGTTCGACAACATCGCGCTTATAGATCGGCGGCGCTTCGGTATGGGCTGAGCGGTTTGCCCCGCCTTGTCCGACGAGGGGCCGCGAGTGGAGACCGGTCTTCGATCCGCTCTTCAACCTGTTCAATGGACGTCATAGTGCACACAAACGTCATGGTTGACGGCAGGGTGGTGATCGAGGCAGGGCATCCGACCCCGACTTGCGGAGAATCTCGGTGCCGCGTGATATGTAGTGATATGTCGTGATATGTTGTGTGCCCGATGGCGCCATCGAGCACTCCGCCCCGACGTGCTTGGGTGTTGAGGGTGGCGCTGATCCTCTCCTTGTTTGGCGCCAGTTGTGCCTCAGGGGAGCCCGGCTCAACGAGCAGCGGTACAACGACAGTCGCGGCGGAGGCAAAGTCGTCAGATCTCCTGAGCCTTCGCTTCTCCGGAACCACTGATGCACCGCTGGGCTATTACGAGTACCTGCCGCCCGGCTACGGCGACGGCGAGAAGAGGCCCTTGTTGATCGCTTTGCATGGATTGGGTGCCAACGGTGATGGCTCGGAACGCGAGCTTCCAAAGCTGGTCACCGCCGAGAACGGAGACAACGCGGGAATCGTTGCGCTCATCGAAGACGACAGATGGCCCCTCGACCGCCCATTCGTGGTGCTGGCTCCCCAGCATGACAGTCCTGAAGACATCAACATGGGGCCGTGTGACTGGGAAGCCGAGGTGCAGGCGTTCATCGAGTATGCGGTGGCCAACTACGACGTGGATCTCGAGCGGGTGTATCTCACCGGCCTCAGCTGCGGGGCTTACGGCGCCTGGATGTACGTTGCCGAGCACGGCAACTCTCAGATCGCAGCGATGGTCCCTATCGCAGGCGACCCGTATTTGGCGTGGGCAAAGGCGGAATGTGATCTGGGTGGCGTGCCCATCTGGGCATTTCATGGCGACGCCGATGAGGTCGTCTCGATCTTTTATCCAAGGGTGGTTATGAAGGACCTCGGTGCATGCCCTTCTCCTCCCAGACATGAAGCGACGCTGACCGTCTACCCGGGTGTCGATCACAACTCATGGACCAGCACCTACGACCTGACTGCAGGACACGACATCTACGCCTGGATGCTGAACCACCAGCGGGGAGACTGACACAACCGGCAACGCCTCGGTGGTCGGCGAGCGTGAGAGGAAAGATCGGACTGTGCTCAGGTCCCAGTCAACTCGGGTTGGGTGCATCTGGGTGTGGGACCGACACCAATTCCAGTGCGTCGATGCCGGCGAAGTCATCAGGATTGCAGGTGTAGATAGGTAGATCGTATGCAACGGCGATCGCGGCGATCATGGCGTCATAGGCTCGTGCGGATGTCTTTCGTCCCGACCGATGAAGCGAGGCCGCCACGCGGCCGAACGCCCGGGCCGCAGCCGCGTCAAAGGGGATGGCCTCGAAGTCGGCTTCCGCCTGCTGCAAATGTGCCTGACGGGCCTCCCGCTCGTTCTCGGTATCAGCCACCAGAGGCCCTACCGACAGCTCCGCGAGAGTGATCGTCGAGATCAATGGCTCGCTGGGGAGCACACTCGGATCTCGGATCCGACCTAAGAGGATGAGTGTGCTGGTATCGAGGAGACCCTGCGAAGTGGATGTCCCGCTGGTCACAGTGACGGGTCGATGGCCTTGTCGAGGTCAGCACGGAGGCGCCGGGGATCAACTTCTGGAAGTCGCGACCAATGTGCGAGAACAACGGCTGCCTTGAGTCGGGCTCTGGGTAGTGGGCGAAGCTCGGCAACTGGCCGGCCGGAGCGGGTCACGGTGAGGTGCTCGCCGGCCGCGACACGGTCGATGACCTCGCCACCGTGGTTGCGAAGGTCGCGAATACTGACTTCGAGATTGCCCATTTGGTCAGAGTGTATCATCCGTGAGACGCATGTGAAGCGGGCTGCAATGGGCTGACTGTCTGTCGACGATCGTCATAGAAACCGGGATCGCTGCAATGGGGCCGGGCGCGGTATCGATATGGCCTCAGATGGAGCGTTGATAGCTCCGGAAGGCACCGGTGCCGAGGAGTATCGCGGCGACGCTGAACAGGGCTAGGAGCCCGGCTCGTCCTAGCACGACATCCCATTCCGGGGTTGGCGAAAGCAGTGCCTTCTGGGCGGCCACGGCAGCCCAGTTCACCGGTTTGAACCGCCGAACGGTCGCGATCCAAACAGATCGGCTGGCAGGAAGGCCGTGGAGAGGAATACGCCTGGCAGGACGAGGAGCGTGACGGATTACTAGCTCAGCGATCGAACACCGCTGCGTACCACAGACCACGGCGGGTCTTTCTGACCATCCGAAATCCTGCGTTGACGAGGGTCCGTTCAATGGCATCTACGTCGTGAACAAGACCGGGACACGTTGGACGCCGAAGGACCGCCTTCCCGAGGTTCTCTGCTCCCCAGCCGACCCTGTTCAAGTAACCCCGCCACCCCCTTGACTCAGGCACAGCGAAGGCCAATCGATCACCAGCCGCACCGGCTGCATTGGCGAGAAGATCCTCGGCACTGGGGTAGCAACAGATGACGCGGTCCAACAAGACCCAATCGTGGCGTTCCAGCTGTATTGAGGCCGCGTCGCCTACTACAAACCTGACCCGCGTCTGATCCAAACCGGCTTCGGCTGCACGACGGACAGCAATATCGACACTGGCAGGAGAGAGGTCGATCCCGGTCACGTGACGGGCGCCCTGCTGGGCAAGTCGGACTGACGCGACTCCTGTCCCGCACCCGAGCTCGAGCAGGGTGGGCCGAACCTCGGTCACGTCCTCGAGCATCTCCAGCAGACGCAAGGAGATGCGCGAGGGTTTGGGCCATGAGACGGCATCGACCGGCAGCTCTCCAGCTTGCCGGTCGAAGGCGCGAGCTATGCGGTCTACGGCGGTTGGATCCCCCGGTTCCCCCCCGGTATTCTCCACGTCAGCTCCCGTTGTCTGAGACCACCATCTTCACGAAGATCAGCTGAAGGATCAGGATGTTACGTCGGAGGTGCCGTCCATGCCGCCGCTCGTTTCTCCGCGCCTGACTGTGAGCCATCGGCGGAACTTCAGGACCTGAGGGAGTCCATGGCGTCCATCCGGCGTTGCTCCTCGGCCCGCTTTCGACGGCTGGAACGCAGCCATCCGAAGGCGTGCGGACTTCGGAAAGCTACGCGGGAGGTCGGTCGGTCTGTCCGGCCATGCGGGCGTCTAACCGGACTCCAGTATGTGCTTGAGCCGTTTCAGATCCTTCTGGTTGGCCCGACGCATGGCGCCGACCATCGCCGACCCCACCAGAGTGGCGAAGCCCGATGGGTTTCCCCGGTTACGGAGTCTCATCCGAGTGGAGCCGGCCCCGGCGTCTTCCCACTCGTAGGTGGTCTCCATGGCAAACGGCCCATCGGCGGTGCTCATCACAAGGCGCTCACCGGCTTCGTACTCCCTGATCTCGTAGGTATAGGAGAGTCGGCGGCCGAGGAACCTGGCCACGAAGGCGATCCTCGAGCCGGTCCGGAGCGGCTTGGGGGTCTTCCATTCCACTGTCTCGATGTTTGCGTACCAGGCGGTTGTGTTGTCGAGGTCGGCCGCGTAACCCGCCACTTCGTCGCGGGGGCGCAGGATCTCAATCTCGGTCTGCACGTCCACTTTCATACCGATCTGCCTCCGGTTGGGTCCGCGACCGCCGAGCCCACCAACTTGGCCAGACGATCGAGGATCGATCCCCATCCCTCCTCATGCGGCGTGACCTGCTCGGCGGGGAGGCTCTCGTGTACCAGCAACAACCGGGTCGTCTCACCTTCGGGGGTGAGGGTCACTGTCACCACGCTTGGCTCAGGCCCGGTGTATGGCGAGCGCCAGGTGAAGGAAAGGAGGCGTGGGGGATCGAACACCAGGTACTCCCCGCTGTGCTCGATGCTGATGTCGCCGCCGACCATCACGACCCGGAACCGTCCATGCGTCCGGGGGTCCACCTCCACGTCGGCGCGGCCGATGGGTGAAAGCCACATGCTCATCGACTCCGGGTCGGTCCAGGCGGCGAACACTTCATCGATCGGGGCGGAAAGCATCCGCTCGATCCGGATTGGCGCGTCGGCCCGAGGCCGGATATCAGTCATCGGCGTCTCCGGAGGTGGGCCTCGAGAGCGTCGAGCCTTTCCTCCCAGAATCCTTGGTAAGTGTCGATCCAGAGGCGGGCATCCAGGAGCGGGCGAGCCTCGAGGGCCAGCATGTGCTCGCGACCGGTCACAGTTCTCGTCACCAGGCCCGCGCTTTCCAGGACGCCGACGTGTTTGGACACGGCGGCCAGAGAGATCGTGAAAGGATCGGCGACGTCGGTGACCCGCATCGGCCCGTGTCTGAGGATGTCGAGCATTTCCCTGCGGATGGGGTGGCTCAGGGCCCCGTAGGTGTGGTCCAGGACAACGGACTTATGTTCAACCATCTGGTTGAACGTTAGCAGACTCGCGGGAGGGCGCCGCCGACTCGATCCCCTGGCAGGGTGTTGGTCACTCGAGTGAGTGCACCGCATTGGGACTGTGAAGTGAGCGCGCCCAGCTTTTCCCAATCACAAGCGAGGCCCGTTGGTCTTCAGGTCAAGGTCGACCGAACGGGAGGCGATGTGCGTTATGCCGCTGAGGCAGTCGCGTAGATCCGGATCCCATCGCGAACTCGGCACCAGATACGCAATCAGACGCTCAAGGCACCTCGGTAGCTAGCGCCGGCGTTTCCCCCAACGGTGGAACGGCGGGTTGGCGGGCGGCTGGAGCCAGAGCCCCGAACCACACTCCCGATATGACCACCAAGGCACCGATGACTCCTCGAGCAGTGATGGGCTCATTGGCCAGCCAGGCGGCGAGGAGCATGGTGACCACGGGGAAGAGGACGAACACGTAGGACGTCGCGGAGGCGGTCCACCGGCGCACCACCAACAGGATCAGGACGAACAGCCCCGTCGATCCCAGCGTGACCAGGTACACCACCGACCACACCACCTCAGGCTGTCGGGGCAGGACCCATGTTTCCCCAGCCAGCGCCGAAAGCCCGAGCAGGAGTGGTGCCCCTGCGGCGAGACCCACGGCGTTGGTCATCGCCGGGTGGTTGTCCGAGACCCGTTTTCCGAGGATGACGCTCTCTCCGATGGTCAGGGCGGCGGCGAGCATGGCCAGCAGACCGCTAAGAGGCAGCATAATTTCCTGTCCTAGCGTCGCGAACAAGATCCCGCCCAGCGCGAGAAGTGAGCCGAGCACTGTCCGCCGGCTGAGCGGCTCCAGTCGCTGTGCCGCGGCGAGGAGGAGTGTCACCAGGGGAACCACCGCCAGCACTACGGCGGCCATCCCGGCGGTCACCCTCACCAACGCCCAGTACATCAGGGCATAGGACAGGGCGAAGCTGAAGACCCCGTAGAGACAGGTCAACCACAGCTGTCGCCCCCGGGGCCAGCGCAGTCGCAGCGCGACGGCAATTCCTACGAACAGGAGCGCGGCCAGACTGAATCTCAATCCCGCGCCCCAGAAAGGCTCGAGCTCGCGGTTACTGAAGCGGACGGCCAAGAAATTCGCCCCGCCGAGGATGACTGCCACCGCGAAGGCGGTCATGGTGAATGCACCTGGAGATCGGGTTGTCTCATTCATTAGGGTGACCCTCCTCAGGGTTCCAGTCGCGTCGACACTGACGGATTCGCGTGAAATCCGCATCGGGTGAACGCCCCATTACCTGGCCAAGTCATCCCAGGAGGCGATGCTCCATGGCGTACACAGTCGCCCCGGCCCGGGTGGAAACACCGATCTTGGCGTAGATGTTCTCGACGTGGCGACCGACTGTCTTGGGAGATATGAAGAGCGTCTCTCCCATCTCACGGTTCGTGTGACCAGCTGCCAGCAGTCTGAGCACCTCCACCTCCCTGTCGGTCATCCCACCGGGGTTGGAGACGCGGGGCGGAGCGCCTTGACCCGTTGCCGCGGTGAGGACGTATGCCACGGCCCGTCCATCGAGGCGGCCGGCTGCGGCTTCCCCGTCCAGAACACGGTTCGCATCCTCCAGGTTCATGGCTTCGCGATGAGGACGGGAAGAGGTCAAGGCGACTAGAGCATCGGCGGCAGCGAGCAGGCGGGCGCCGAGGGAGAGATGGTCGGCGGACAGCTGGCGGTGATATCCGGACCCGTCGAGACGCTCGTGGTGGCTGGCAGCCAGCTCACCGAGCGGGGCTAGGACCCGACACCGGGCCAGGATTCGCTGGGTCAGATAGGGATGAAGCCTCACCTTTTCCCATTCGACGGTGGAGAGCGAGGCTGCCTTGTCCCAAACCCCGTTCTCAACCCCGACGCGCCCGATGTCATGTACCAAACCAGCCCGTTCGAGGTCACGACATTCGGCCTCGGCCAACCCAGCGGCACGGGCGGCGCGTCCGACGAGGTCGGCAACTTTTACGGAGTGTCCCCGGGTCCAGGGTGACTTGAGATCACCAAAGTCTGCCATCACCCGCAGAGCCCGGTCGGCGTCGTCGATGTACGCCACTGGCTCGGGTTCGGCGTCCATCACCTCTTCCCACTCCGCTTCGTGATTCACAGGAGTGAGCCGGCGGTAGGCATCCACCACCTTTGGGTCGTAGGCCTTCTCCCGCCGTCGCGCCAACATCCCTTTCACGTTGTCACCTTGCGCGTGGAACAGGTCGGCATCGCGGGCCACCATGGAGATGCGGATCTCAAGGGGAACCTCCTCGCCTGCAAGGCGAGCTGGGAATCCCTTCCCGTCCCAACGCTCGTAGGCGTGATCCAACGCGTGGAGCACTTCTCTCGGCATACCGAGACGGCGGGCGAGCATTGCTGCAACCTCGCAGTGGGCGGCCAGATCACCCACCTCATGGATCATTGCGGCTGCCCTCAGAGCGGCCCGTCTTCCCAAGGTCTGTTCGCGACCCACCGCCTTCACATAACTCACCAGCGTCCGGCTCCGGCTGCCATACAGCATGGGCGACATGGCGGAGTTGAACGAGAGATCATTGCCACCAACGCCGTGCGCCGTTTCGCTGGCGTCGGCGGTGCAGCCAAGGAAGCGGAGAAGTGCAACCTGGTGGACCCAGCGCACCTGATCTGGGCTGCATCCCATCTCCCGAGCCAGGGCCACCGACAACAGACAGGTGCGGAGGCCGTGTCCCAGTGGCTGGCCGGTGCCGAGGTCCGTAGCCAGGGACAGGGAGGCGAGCAACTCTGTCAGCCGGAGTCTCTCCGAGAGCAGCGCCATGGACGAAACCTACCCGACTGGATGCCAATGCCGGTGAGTGGCCCGGTTGCGTCACCGGGGCTACACGCGCTCCTGGGTCGAGCGGCAGTCACTCTCGGCGCCGGAGGCGATTCGGGCGACTTACAAGCCGAGCATCTGGTCGCACCGGCCAACGAGGAAATTGTGACCTCAACCGTCGCAAGCCACAGCGCCCAGGACAGAACGGCACGGGAAGAATCAGACGCTCAATTGGGGTTGTGCCCACCGCGGTATTAGCGGACAAGATCCCGGAGGCCCTGTGCCAGTTGGAGATTTTGTGTTCCGACCGCACATCGAACTGAGCGTTTGACATGACCGACCATGCGACCAGCCAGGGCTGGTCTTCGCCGGAAACCCCTGCGATACTTGGCAATTCCCGCGCCCGTAGCTCAATTGGATAGAGCGTCTGACTAAGGAGTATCCACCACTAAGCGCTGTGCGGAACAGGGAATACGCAGGTCAGCGACGAGCGTAAACCTCAGAATCAGACGCTGTTTGGTCTGACAGTGTCGATCGGGGGTCGGTGCTGGGATGTGCGGCGGGTGATCCGTCAGATCGTTCTCGACCCGAGCTCGATGATCTGGATACCTGTCTGGGTTCGTGCCGCCGTGGCGAGGTGTCGGTCCTTGGTGGCGAGGGGCTCATCGAGCCGCTCGGCCAGGGCAACAAAGAAGGCGTCGGCGGCAGTGAAGTTATCCCGCAACTCCCAAACACGCGCTCGGAGCGGGAGTGCAGGGAAGATCTCCAACGGTAGGTCTCCCAGGTCGGCGATTGCCGACGTGGCCCGCTGTGAATTCATTCCCTGCTGTTGTGCCTGACGGCGAAGCACCGCAACCACCTCGAAGACGAGAAGATCTGGCACTGCCACTGTTCCCTCTTGTCGGAACAAGAGGGCGACCTCGGCGTGCGATTGATCGCCGACCAGGAAGTCGACAACCCCCGACGTGTCTAGAACGGTCACTCCCCGTGATCGCGCAGGTGCCGGACCGTCCGTTCACTTGGTTCTTCCAACTTGACGGTCCCGCGGTTCTCGATGCGCTCAGTGAGCTCGTCGGGCGTGGGTCGGGCGGCTGATCGGGCCAGGAGCGAGCGTACGTACTCGGTCAATGAGGTGCCCGAGGCGGCGGCCCGAGCTTTTAATGTCCGGTGCACCTCTTCGGGAAGATCGCGGATCTGAAGGAGGACACCCATACTGTGATGCAGTATAGCATACGGACACGCATGTAGGGGATGGGTCTATCTCCTGTTGACCAAAACCCCAGAATCAGACGCTGGACCACCAGGTCCAGGGTGAGGATTGCTTCGATTCAGCGTCCGACATCGACAGTCCTTTGGACGAGGTTCGAGGATTGACAGGCCCGTCGATACGCTGGTCGATGTGAGCCGGTCCCTCGATAGCCTCCGAAAGTTACCTGCGGTTGGTGTGCTGGCCGAGCGTCAGATGGGTGGCTTTCTTGCGATCGCAGCGCTGGTGGGGGTGGGAGTCGGTGTCGGCGCCGCGACACTCGTCACCCTCGTCAGGTGGCTGCAGGAACTCCTTGTGCCTTTCGCCATCGCCGAGGGGCGGGCCTGGATCTTCCTCACGGTTCCGACTGGCTTCCTCATCGCCTGGCTGCTCGCCAAACGGTTGGCTCCCGAGGTAGCGGGCGACGGCGTCCCGCAGGCAGTGGCTGCCTTGGAGGTTCAGGGGGGTCGGATGAGGGCGCGGATCATCCCGCTCAAGATCCTGGCCACTGCGGTGACAGTTGGTGGCGGAGGGTCGGCGGGTCGGGAGGGGCCGATAGTCCAGATCGGCGCTGCGATCGGGTCGGTCGTCTCGAAACGGTTCAACCTCGGGGAGGATCAGATCCGCTCACTGGTGGCTGCCGGCGCCGGGGCCGGGATTGGTGCCACGTTCAACGCCCCGATCGCAGGGATGCTCTTCGCCCTCGAAGTGATCCTCTTCTCATTCGCCGCTCGGCACATGTCGGCGATCGTCATCGCCTCGGTCACTGCCGCGGTCACAACCCAATCGCTGGTTGGTGAAGAGTTGGCGATCAGGGCCGGGGTGTATGAGCTCGCCGACGCTCGAGAGCTGTTGCTCTACGCCGGCCTAGCGGTCGTGATAGTTGCGATCGGAGTCCTTTTTCTCCGCCTGTTGGGTGGTCTCGATCGTTTCGTCAGGCCGAGGGAGGCGGCGTTGGGACTGCTGCGCCCCTTGATTGCCGGTCTGCTCGTTGCCGGACTGGTCTTTGTCGAGCCTGGCGTGTTCGGGACCGGGCAGGCTGTCACCAACAGACTTCTTGCCGGAGAAGTATCAGAGGTGTGGTGGGTTCTGATGCTGCTCGGTTTGGCGAAGGTGGCTGCCACCGCTCTCACCCTTTCGTCGGGGGCGTCGGGTGGGGCGTTCATGCCGTCGTTGTTCACCGGCGCGGCGGTGGGCACTGGTTTCGCCCTGCTCATCGAGCCGTTTTGGGGCATCTCCACACTCAATTCTGGTGCTTTTGCAGTGGTCGGAATGGCGGCGATGTTCGCCGTCGTCGGCCGGGCGCCATTGACCGCGATCCTCCTCGTCTTCGAGGTGACCGGGGCCCGTGATTATCAGCTGATCCTTCCCTTGATGCTGACCGCCACTCTGGCCACCTTCCTCGCCGAACGGTTCCACCCGGACTCGGTCTATGCGATGACTCTCAAAACTATGGGGGTCAATGTCCGTCGAACCGGCGAGGTGGACGTCCTCGACACCATCGACGTGGGCGCGGTGATGACCCCTCCGGCGCTGATCGTGGGTCCGAATGACGATCTGACCGAATTGGAGAGACGACTGCATGAGCACCAATCCCATGGCGCCCCGGTTGTGGAGAACGGGCGGCTGGTCGGGATCGTCACCATCTCCGACATCGCCCGATCGAGGACCGTCGGCAAGGGAGGAATCGTTGGCGAGGCGATGACCCAGCGGCCGGCCACTGTCACCCCCACCACACGTGTATCTCGGGCCTTGGAGCGGATGGCAGCCCTGGGTGTGGGAAGGCTCCCGGTGGTCGCCGAGGACCACCCTGATTTGCTGGTGGGCATGTTCCGAAGAGAGGACGCGGTGCGCGCCTACCACGAGGCACTGACGACGACAACCGATGTGGAACTGCACCGGGCTCGGCTCGCCCAACGAACCAGCGCCGGAGCCGGGTACTACGACTTCAGGGTGCCCCCGGGATCGATCGCCGACGGCCGCGCGATAAGGGAGGTTTCCTGGCCCGAAGGATCCACCTTGGTGTCGATCCGGAGGGAACGAGATGTCATCGTCCCCCGCGGCGACACCGTTCTTCTTAGGGGAGACCTGATAACCGCCTTCGGCACCCCGACATCCAAGGAACGAGTGGTCGAGCGTCTCAATGCCGGAGCCGACGAGCCGACCGCTGAGATCTCACTTGCGGAAATACAGGCTGAAGGAGCCAGCCGCGACGACGAAGACACAGTTGGAGACAGTTAGCGCCGTCCGTCGACACCTCAACGATCTGCAGCCGTAGCCAGTCGCGCTCATCTTTCTGTTGGGGCATCGACGCACCGCGTCGACCCCGATCGCCTGGCCTGACTTGTGGCTGCCCGGCTATGGTCTCTTGGATTGGCTAGCGGAGTGCCGGGAAGTCTGGTCGGCGGGACTCATGATGCGCGAAGGCACAAACCGCACGCTGATCCAACCGCTCCGGGACTTTCTTGCAACCGAGTCGGCTGGCGGGATCGCTGTCGTCTTGGCAGCAGCGGCGGCGATTGCCTGGGCCAACTCACTATGGCAGGCCAGTTACGACCAACTGTGGACCACGGTGTTCGAGCTTCGCCTGGGATCGTGGTTCCTGACAATGGATCTCCAGCATTGGGTCAACGAGGCACTGATGGCCATCTTCTTTCTCGTTGTCGGACTGGAGATCAAACGTGAGTTGGTCGAAGGTGAGCTGAAAGAAGCCAGTCGCAGGTCCCTTCCCGTGTTCGCTGCGGTCGGGGGCATGATCCTTCCTGCACTCTTGTTCGTTGCCCTCAACCCCCGACCCCCCGAGATCCGCGGGTGGGGAATTCCCATGGCAACCGACATAGCTCTCGCGGTCGGCGTCATAACCATCGTGGGAAGCAGGCTTCGGCCCTCCTTGAAACTCTTCCTCCTCGCCCTGGCAATCGTCGACGACATCGGAGCCATCCTTGTAATCGGTCTCTTCTATTCCGGTGGCCTGAAATGGGCAGGGCTGCTGTTAGCTGCTGCCCTGATCGCTGTGACCATCATCATTCGGGGGCGGGTGGATGCACTCGCGGTCTATCTGCTGCTCGGAGCCGCGCTCTGGCTGACCTTTCTTCAATCGGGGATTCATCCCACTCTGGCTGGGGTGGTGATGGGCCTCTTGGCGCCGACCAAGCCTCGCATTTCGTCGGAACTGATCGACCAAACGGAATTGGCAAACCTGGGCACGATCGACGATGTGGTCACCACCAGGCGTCTGGCGTTGTCGTCGGTTTCCGTCGTGGAATGGCTCGAACACGGCATACACCCATGGACCAGTTTTCTCATCGTGCCCCTGTTTGCGCTGGCCAACGCAGGGATCCACCTCTCCGATGAAGCATTAGCCGGTGCCGCCTCGGCACCTGTTGCCTGGGGCATCGTGGTCGGACTATTGGTCGGCAAGCCGCTCGGAATCCTGGCGGCGTCGGCTATCGCCGTTCGGTCCGGCGCTGCCACCCTCCCCGAAGGTGTTACCTGGCCGGCAATCGCCGGCGTTGGGCTCCTCGCCGGGATGGGATTCACCGTCTCCCTTTTCGTCGCTGAACTGGCATTGATGCCACCGCTGACCCAGTACGCCAAAATCGGAATCCTCATAGCCTCAATCCTCTCAGGTGGGCTCGGATACCTCGTCTTGCGCCGCAGGGCTGTGGCTCAACGCTGACACTGAGCATCAAGTCGCACCCACAGTTCTCGATTCTGGGGCCGTGTTCTGATGAATTCGAAGCAACGGAAGGGGGTTTGAACCCGTGACAAGCATCCGCACTGGGCTAGAGGGGATTCACAACGATCACCAGATCAACGACCAGTCCCGAAACAGGGGATTCTCCCCATGCTTTTCAACCGTCGATTCAGCACACTTGCAGGAGCCAGAGACGAAAGGAGATCACATGTCTCAGGAGAACAAAGAGCTGGTCCGCAGGTGGTTTGAGGCTTTGAGTCGTCACGATGCCGATTCAGTGGCCGACATGGTGGCTAGCGACTTCGTCAACAACAGTTCGACGAACCAGGGTCGCGACGGTGTTCGCGCGGAGCTCGACTATTGGTTCGGCGCGTTTCCTGATGCCTCCGCTTCGGTGGAGGACCTCATCGCAGATGGAGACCGGGTCGTGGCGAGGGTCACCACCAGCGGAACGCATGGTGGCGAGTTCATGGGTTCGCCTGCCACGGGAAAGCGGATTTCGGTGCAGGAAGTGGACATCTTCCGCATCGAGAACGGCAAGATCGCGGAGGCGTGGGCGGCAGTCGATTTCTTCGGCATGCTCACCCAGCTTGGCCTGTTGCCTTCCGAGGAGCCCGTCGGTTGACCTCCCGCCCGGGCTAGGAGGACAACGAGGTGTCGGGGCCGAGCCGCAGCACATGTGCTGCGGCCTCGGTCCGGCTTCTCAGATTCAGCTTCATCAGAATGTTGCTCACATGGTTGCCGGCTGTCTTGGTGCTGATGAACAGGCGTTGTGCGATCTCGGAGTTGGTCAGACCTTCGGAGAGGAGCTCCAGAACCTCGAGTTCTCTTCTTGTCAGGCGCCCGACGCCCTTGGGACCGACTCTCCCCCTTTCACCCAATGATCGAAGCAGAGCATCCGCCCGGTCTGCCTGACGGACAGCCCCAACCTTCTCAAATGCTGCTGATGCGGATCTGACTTCGTTGACGGCGAGCTCGGTTTGACCGGCAGCCGCGAGAGCCTCCCCCAGATCCAGGCGGGCAGACCCCGCATCGAGTCGCATCTTGAGACGGTCGAACCGCTCAACCGCAGACAGGAGCGCCTCAACAGCCTCGGTCCCATTTCCCTGCGCAAGGAGAACCCGACCAGCCGCCAAATCACTTCCAGCCAGACTCCGATCGTCACCAGCTCGTTTCGCCAGTGTTTCGATTGAATGCGCCGACGCCATGGCACCGTCGAGGTCACCGCGGGCGATCTGGACCGTGACCAACATCGCCAGGAATGGGACCGCACCGACCGATTCTGACCCCATCCTTCGCAGCCAACGATGAAGCACCGAGGCCGCAGACGCCAGTTCCCCTCTCTCTACGTGGAGTGCCACCACCGGGCGGATCGACTCGGGCCTAGTTTCTATCCCGGATAGGAGCCGTTCCGCCTCCTCGAACCGTCCCTGGGAGATTCTCAACTCCGCCAGGCGAGCCCGCGGGTCGACACACCTGGCCTCATGGCCCCCATTCTCGAGTTTTTCGATGGTCCAGATGAGCCATTGCTCCGCAGAAGCAAGATCGCCGCCGGCGGCGAGAACCCCAGCGCAGCACGATCCGCAGAAAGCAAGGAGCGGCGCGTAAGGCCGCACCTCCAAGAACTGCTCCGCAACTCTGCCCCACTGCTCGAGCCGCCTCCCGTCGAGGGCTGCCTCACAGGCGGCGACCATGTCACAACACGTCTCGGCAAACGTCTCGGGTTTTTCAGCTTCACCGGCGGTGGCAGCAGCCATCGCCTCATCCAGCCGCACCATTCCCTCATCTACTCGACCCGACCGAACAAGGGCCAGCCCCGACTTCGCCAACGCCCGTATCTCCAACTCCGCATCACCCAACTCTCTGGCGGTAGACAACGCCTCATCCGCGTAATCCGCCATCCGCACCGGATCGGTCTCGAGGCCGCTTCGGGCCAGCGACAGCCAGCCCGACTCCGACAACGACGCTCCATCGAGAAGGCGCTCGGCGCGACTCAACCAGCCTCCCGCAATCGCCTCGTGACCCGGGCTCGCCGCGTGCTCCAAACCGAGCCAAATCGCGACCCGAGCCGCCTCATCCACACGACCGGCCTTCCGGTATGCCGAGTAAGCCTGGGCCCGAGTCACAAGCGCCTCCCCTGTTTCGCCCATCCACCACAACGCCCGACCCAAGCCATCCATCGCCTCTGGACTGGCCGAATCGGCGAGCGATGTTTCAAAGGCTTCGCGCGCGTCGGCCCATCGTGCAGAGCGAAGAGCCTCTTGTCCTTCGACTAGATGATTCACCACGTCCGAGCCTGCCATCAACCGAATAATGCCCGATCAGAGCGAGAAGAGAGACTCTGTATTCGCCATTCGGAGGCAACAGGTCCTACCAAAGGTCGCTTCGCCGACGCAAGGTGGGGAACACTCCCTCGCCAGCGATCATTGATCCTTCCATCGGCACCAGACCTGAAGAACGGCCGTCAACTCGCCTGACCTTTCCCGCACCTCGGTCAGATCAGCGAAACGCATGACTCGGGCTGTCTCGCCGTCTCCTTCAAGGCCGGCATGGTCACCCGGGATCTTGGCGCCCGTGTGAAAAAGGAGGCTGACGAAGTTCTTGGCAGGGTTGAAGCTGAAGATGTTGCCCTTGTAAGAGAACGTCGGTGTGCTCCACTTGATCGACTCCACGATTCGTGGTCGGCATCTAGGGCGAGGTCCCGCACTGCCTGCATCGCCTCCTCTAGCGGGTGGGCGCGTTTCTCGAACCAGGCGTCGACTTCCGGGGTGTGCATGAGCGAATTGTTAGCGGTTTCGGCTCTTGGATGCAGCCGCAACAGCGGCGTCTTCGTGGACTGGCTGGCTAGTCGGATTCGAGGAGCTGTTTCAAACGGTCGTAGTCGGCATCGACAGAGTTCGGTAGCCGGTGTCGGTGCGGTCGGCCCCCCACCCACGTCGAGGCCATGCGGACCAGGTTGTGGGCTGCCCAGAGCACGGCCAGCCAGCCGGCGCCGACGCCGAGATCGGAGAAACGCAACAGCAGGAAAGCGTCGGTGCTGTTGCCCAGGGTGAAGATGGTGACTGCCACCAGCATCCGCTTCAGGTCGGCTCCAAGCGGTCCGCGAGGATCGTCGCCTCCACTGGCTGACTCTCACCGGGGGGCGCCTCGGCTCGCGGACACCAAGCCAGAGCACCACCAGGACCGCAACACCCGGGATGGCCGCCATGTAGAAGACCTGCCTGATGCCGATCCCTGGAAGGAGGAGCAGTCCGGCGGCGATCAGCGGTCCGGCAACCGCACCGGCATGGTCCATCGCACGATGAAGCCCATACGCCGCGCCACGACTGGACTCGTCGGAGACGTCAGGCGATCAACGCGTCGCGAGGAGAGGTACACAGACCCTTCCCGACACGGTCAACGAACCGCAGGCCCGCCACCCACGGCCAGGCGACAGCGGCGCTGATCAGCGGCTTGGCGGCGCTCGACGACCCATAGCCAGCCACCACCCCCAGCGCCACCGCACCGGCCCCCAAAACCGAGACCAAGAACACCGGCAACAGCGGGTAGATCATCTCAGTCGAGAGGTCGGTGAGCAGGCTCACCACCCCGAGGGCGACCACCGTTG
>Ga0209341_10001980_pt1 | contig 19846 bp, 22 predicted proteins | sample RifCSP13_2_FD_184020 | JGI IMG/M metagenome (GOLD analysis project Ga0209341, IMG submission 184020) | Soil microbial communities from Rifle, Colorado - Rifle CSP2_sed 13_2 (SPAdes) (version 2) | ecosystem: Environmental > Terrestrial > Deep subsurface > Rock core/Sediment | place: Rifle... | reverse complement strand
ACGATGAACGAGAAACCACAACGGGGGCAGGAAACCCTCGGCGACGGAGCCTCTGGCGCCGGCGGCGGTGACGGCGGAACGAGCGGAGGCGCCGCAGCTTTCACCTCGTTGACGGCGCCGCATGCCGGACAGGCATGCCGGCCCGGCCCGGGCGCGTCGAACCCCGTGCTGCACCGGCCACACCGGACGATCATCCCGCACCTTCCTCGGCGGGCGCCCCGACGGCGTGAATCTCCATCAGATACTCGACATCGGCGGCGATGATTTCGGCGACGTCGATCGGGTCGATGACGTCTCCGCGTTCTGCCGCTCGGGAGAGCACGTGTTCGATGGCATCGCCGCTTCCAATGACGGGGTGCTCGCCGGCGCGGGGCGCCACCACTTGCTGGTACTCGATCTGCCACTCGAGGACCCGGTACACCAAGGGGCGCGACACCCGGGCCGCCGTGGGCGGGGCAAGACGTCCGTGGACGAAGGCCGCCGCATCGTCGATCACGTAGACGGCGGCATCGTCTCGCCGGGAGCGGCCGCCCTGCCAGGCAAAGACGGCGACCATCACAATGAGCAACGCGGCAAGGATCGCTCCGCCGACGAGGACACCCATGCCCAGATCGTACCCGCGGGGGTGGCGCCCGTCGGGCGGGGTACCCGAGACACCCCCCGGGCGTCCCCACGATGGCCGCGGTGCACGAGCAGCCTGCAACCGTATCCCGCCGTCACCGCGGTACCCTGCGTCCGCGCATGTCGGTCGACACCGTTTCCACGTTCCTCGCGGTTGGGGCGCTGGTGCTGCTGGCATTGGTGACCGCAGTGTGGGTGGTGCGCCTGGTCGCCCTCGTCTCTACCCGGGCGCGGAGGGTGTACGACTCGATCCGGCTGTCGGTGGAGGGCGAGGGTGTCCGCCTCGCCTGGGCGATGGCGGTGATCGCCATGGCCGGCAGCCTCTACTACTCCGAGGTCGCCGGATACCCACCGTGTGAGTACTGCTGGTACCAGCGGATCGCGATGTACCCGCTGGTCGTCATCCTCGGCGTCGCCATGCTGCGCCGGGACCGCGGGGTGCACCGCTACGTGCTTCCCCTGGCGATTCCGGGCGGGTTGATCTCGCTCTACCACTACGGCGTCGAGCGATTCCCCGATCTGCAGGTGGGCGAGTGCAACACCCTGATCCCGTGCAGCGTGGTGTGGGTCTGGAAGTTCGATCTCGTTTCCATCGCCTTCATGGCCTTCGTGTGTTTCTCCGTCATCGTGACCGTGCTGCTGCTCGACCGGGGCCCGGCGGCGGCATCGGCCGGCGGTGACGGCGTCGATCGACCCCTTGAATCGAAGGAAGCAACGCCATGACCACGAAGGCCCCCCAGAAGTTCCCGCTGATCCCGGTGCTCATCGGCGTGGGCGGCATCGCCCTGATCACCACCGTGCTGCTCACCATGAGCGCCGGCAGCACCAAAGGGGAATACGGGAGTCCGACCGTGACCGGGGACGCCCTCCCCCTTGCCGGTGGGGGCGCCGACCTCGCACTGGGCCTTCCCATCCCCGACGTCGTCGGTGCCGACTTCGCCGGCAACGAGGTGAGGATCTCTCGCGACGGCCGTCCCAAGATCCTCATTTTCCTGGCCCACTGGTGCTCCCATTGCCAGGCCGAGGTGCCCGTCGTCCACGATTGGGTGGATGCGGGGAGTCTGCCCGAGGAACTCGACCTCATCGGAGTCGCCACCTCGACCACCTCGACGCGACCCAACTTCCCGCCGTCGGCGTGGCTCGAGAGCGAGGATTGGGACATCCCGACGATCGTCGACGACGCCGAGTATTCGGTCTCCACCGCCTTCGGGCTCGATGCCTTCCCCTTCTGGGTGTTCGTGGGCCCCGACGGCACGGTCGTCGGCCGCACCTCAGGGGAACTGCCCCCGGAAACCATTTCGGAGATCGCCACGACCCTGATGGCCATGACCCCTGCCGGTTAGGAGCCGGCAGCAGACAGCGTGCAGCCTCGCCGTTGCCTTCGACGGCGCTGCAGGCTGCACGCTGCAGGCCCTTCGCCCGCCACCGCGGCACTCGCTTAGAGACCCAGCCGGTCGGCGAGGATTGCGCGATGCTGCGCCGGAGATCCAAACAGCAGCTCGTCGGTCTTGGCCCGCTTGAAGTACAGGTGGGCATCATGCTCCCAGGTGAAACCGATGCCGCCGTGAATCTGGATGTTCTCGGCGGCGCAGTGGAAGTACGCCTCGGAGCAGTACGACTTGGCCATCGGGGCCACGATGGCGACCTCGGGATCGCCTTCGGCCACGGCCCATCCTGCGTAGTAGGCCGCCGACTTCGCCGACTCGACCAGCACGAGCATGTCGGCGCACTTGTGCTTGATCGCCTGGAACGACCCGATGGGTCGTCCGAACTGCACCCGCACCTTGGCGTACTCGACGGACATGTCGAGGCACTGCTGCGCCCCGCCCACCTGTTCGAAGGCGAGAGCGACGATCGCCCGGGTCGTGGTGTTCTGGATGGACTGCCAACCCGAGCCCTCGGTACCGAGCACCGCAGCGACGGGAACGCGAACATCGTCGAGGACGATCTCGGCCTGCTTACGGGTCATGTCCATCGTCTCCAGCCGACGCCGCGCGACGCCGCGGGCCTTCCCGTCGACGACGACGAGGCTGATGCCTTCGGCACCCTGCGACGCCTCGTCGGTGCGAACCGCCACGAGCAACGCGTCGGAGGTGTGGCCGTCGACCACGAACGATTTCGTCCCGGAGATGACCAAATCGCCTCCGTCGCGCTTGGCTACCATGCCGATGCCCGCCGCGTCCCACCGGCCGGACTCCTCCAATTGGGCGAGGCCAAACCTGCGCTCGCCGGCGGCGATCCCGGGGAGCAGTTCGCGCTTCTGTTCCTCGGTACCGGCAGTGAGGATCAGGTCGGCGCAGAGCACCACCGAGGAGAGGTACGGCGACGGGAACAGCGAGCGACCCATTTCTTCCATGAGGATGCCCTGCTCGAGGAACGTAAAACCGGCGCCGCCGTACTGCTCGGGAATCGCCATCGCCTGCCACCCCTGGACGGCGATCTCGCCCCAGAGCCCGGGGTCAAAACCCTCATCGGTCTCCATGAGTCTCCGTACGACCGCGGAGGGCGCCTTGTCGTCGAGGAAGCGCCGGGCGGTGGCGCGGAGCATCTCCTGCTCTTCGCTGAAGGCGAAGTTCATCGCTGCCTCCGTGCTCCGCAGATTGTGCCGTCAGGGTAGTGACACGACATCTGGTCTTCGCCATCTGGCAGAGTGGGCACCGATCGAAACCCGGAGGAACCGATGCAGCTGGCGCTCATGACCGAACCGCAGCTGGGGATGACCTACGAGACCCTGCTCGACATGGCCCGGTTCGCTGAAGGCGCCGGGCTCGCGGCCTTCTCCCGATCCGACCACTACTCCTTCAGCAGGGTCACCGGACCGCACGCCACCGACGCCTTCGCCACCCTGGCAGGGCTCGCCCGCGACACCACCCGAATCGAGCTCGTCGTGTTGGTGAGTCCAATCACCTTCCGCCACCCGGCGGTCATCGCCAAGATGGCGGCAACCATCGACGAGATGTCCCGGGGGCGCCTCGCTCTCGGCGTGGGAACCGGGTGGATGGAACTCGAGCACCAGAATTTCGGGATCCCGTTCCCCGATCAGGCCGAGCGGTTCGCCCGGTTGGAAGAGGCGCTCGCCTATCTCCATCACGCCTTCGGACGGCTCCCGGGGACGTTCCACGGCCGGCACTACGCGCTCGAGGAGATCGAGGTCCATCCACGGCCGGGGAAGCGAGTGCGGATCGTCGTCGGCGGCTCCGGGGAACGCAGGACCCCCCGACTCGCCGGCACGTACGCCGATGAGTACAACTTCGTCCTCGGCCCGGCGGCGGACATGACCACCCGTATCACCCGCGCCCGCGACGCGGCGGGACGGGCGGGACGGGACCCCGGCGACTTGCTGATCAGTGTCATGACCCCGGTGATCACCGGCCACGAGCGGGTGGACTTCGAGCGCAATCTCTCCCGGATGGCCGCGGTGGATCCGTGGCAGCGGACCGCGGAGGAACTGGCGACCCGGTATCGGGAGCGCGGGTTCCCGATCGGTACCGCCGACGACGTCCGCCGCACCGTCGCCACGCTGGCCGACCTCGGAGTGGGCCGGATCTACGTCCAGCACTTCGGCCCGTACGAGCACGATCTGCTCGCGGAGACATTCGAGGTGCTGAGGAGCTGAGGCACACAGCAGACAGCAGACAGCAGGGCATGGGCGCCTGCAATCTGCAATCTGCAATCTGCCCGCTCCAGAAGGCCCTTCTGGTACCCGCACCCACACCCTTATCCTCCGTTCCCGAATGCCCGACACCCCGCTCCTCGTCATCGACGATCTCCACGCCTCCGCCGGCGGTGTGCTCATCCTCAAAGGCGTGTCGCTCACCATCGACCGCGGGGAGACGCATGCATTGATGGGACCCAACGGATCGGGCAAGTCGACGCTGGGAAACGTCCTCATGGGCCATCCCGGCTACACGATCACCGGCGGCCGCGTGCGCTACAAGGGCCAGGACGTGACCGCCTGGAGCCCGGATGCCCGGGGGCGGGCGGGGATGTTCCTCGCCTTCCAGTACCCAGAGGAGATCCCCGGCGTCACCGTGGTCAACTTCCTCCGGGCCGCTCTGTCCAACCGCACCGGCACGGATTTCACCGTGCTCGAGTTGCGATTGAAGGTCGCCGACACGATGCGCTCCCTCGGCATGGACGCCGCATTCGCCGACCGCTATCTCAATGAAGGCTTCTCCGGCGGCGAGCGCAAGCGCAACGAAGTGCTGCAGATGGCGGTGCTCGAGCCCGATCTGGCGATCATGGACGAGACCGACTCCGGGCTCGACGTGGACGCGTTGCGTGTGGTCGCCGAGGGAGTAGAGCGGCTGCAATCATCCGACCGGGCGTTTCTCGTGATCACCCACTACCAACGTCTCCTCGAGTACATCACCCCGGATGTCGTGCACGTCTTCGTCGAGGGCCGGATCGTCGAGACCGGCGGACCCGAACTCGCCCGGCGGATCGAGACGGATGGCTACGACGCCTTCCGGGTGGAGGCGGGATCATGAGGGCGTCAATAGTCAAAGTCCGTCGTCCGTCGTCCATCGGTCGACCGCCGATTTCCGCCTGGCAACTCTCTGGCTGGTGCCTGGAGCCTGGAGCCTGGTGCCTCGATGACTGACCTCTCCCACCTCCGAGCCGACTTTCCGATCCTCGCCCGCGAGGTGAACGGCAAGCCGCTGGTCTACCTCGACAGCGCCGCCACGACCCAGAAGCCGGTGCAGGTGCTCGACGCCCTCGACGACTACTACCGGATGCACAACGCCAACGTGCACCGAGGCGCCCACACCCTCGCCGCGGAAGCGACCGAGATGTATGAAGACGCCAGACGCAAGGTGGCCGCCTTTGTCAATGCCGCCTCCCCACAGGAGATCGTGTTCACCCGGGGCACCACCTCGGGGATCAATGCCATCGCCTACGGGTGGGGGTTGTACCACCTCCGGCCGGGCGATCGCATCGCCCTCACCACCATGGAGCACCACGCCAATGTGGTTCCGTGGCAACTCATCACCCGGCACACCGGGGCGGAGCTCGTGTACCTGCCGCTCACCGACGACTATCTCGTAGACGTCTCCCGGATCGACGAGACGATCGACGACCGCGTCAAGGTGGTGGCGTTCTCCGGCATGTCGAACGTGCTGGGCACCATCGGACCGCTCACGGAGGCGGTGGCGGCGGCCAAGACGGTGGGAGCGATCACCGTCATCGATGCCGCCCAGCTCGTCCCTCACACCCCCACGGACGTGCAGGCCATCGGGGCAGACTTCCTCGTCTTCAGTGCCCACAAGATGCTCGGCCCCACCGGCATCGGCGCCCTGTGGGGACGGCGAGAGCGGCTCGAGGAAATGGAGCCGGCGGAGGGTGGGGGCGAGATGATCCGCGACGTACAGCTGCACACCTCGACCTGGGCGGACGTCCCCCACAAGTTTGAGGCCGGCACTCCCCCGATCGCCCAGGCCGTTGGCTTCGGAGCCGCCGTGGACTACCTGACCGCGGTGGGGATGCCCCGCATCCGGGAACACGAGAAGGAGCTCACCCGGTACGCGCTGGACCGACTGTCCGAGATCCCCGACCTCAAGATGTACGGGCCGAAGGACACCTCGCTGCGGGGTGGGGCGGTGTCGTTCACCCTCGCCGACATCCACCCCCATGACCTGGCGACCATCCTCGACCAGCACGGAGTGGCGGTGCGCGCCGGACACCACTGCGCCAAGCCGCTCATGCGCATCCTCGACGTCCCCGCCACCGCACGGGCGTCGTTCTACCTGTACAACGTGGTCGAGGAAATCGACACCCTCGTCGTGGGGTTGCACGATGCGAGGAGGCTGTTCGGTGTCGCTTGACGAGCTCTATCGCCAGGTCATCCTCGACCATTACCGCAACCCGAGGCGGTCGGGGCGGCTCGCCGAGCCCGACGCCCACGCCGACGGGAACAACCCGCTCTGTGGGGACGACATCTCGATCGACCTGGCGCTGCGCGAGGGACGGGTGCTGGACGTCGCGGTGTCGGGCCGGGGGTGCTCGATCAGCCAAGCTTCGGCGTCGATGATGGCGGACCGCATCGTCGGCGAGACCCTGGAGGAGGTCGCCGAACTCACCCATCGGGTGAAGCGCCTGCTCGACATCGAGGAGGGTGACGCCGGCCTCGACCCGGACCGCCCGGGGGCGGCGCTGGGGGATCTGGAGTCGCTGGCCGGGGTGCGGCGCTTCCCGGTGCGCGTCAAGTGCGCCGATCTGGCGTGGACGACGCTGGAGCAGGCACTGTCCGTCCACCACGCGAAGAACGGTTGATGAGGACCCTGCCCTGATGCAACCCGGCGCGCGTGGGTGGGGTTCTGCAACCGTATGACCGAGCGCCGCGCCTCGACGCTCACCGCGCACGGCACCAGCTCGGAAGCGTTCACCCCCACTGACTGGAGCCTCCTCGCGGGAATCGCCCTGATCTGGGGTTCGTCATTCTTGTTCATGGCGATCGGTCTCGACGCTTTCCGGCCGGGCGTCGTCACGCTCGCCCGGGTCGTGCTGGGTGCGACCGCGCTCGCCCTGGTGCCGGCCGCCCGGCGGCCCATCGACCCCGTGGATCGGTCCCGGGTTGCTGCGCTCGGCCTCATCTGGATGGGAGTGCCCCTCACCCTCTTCCCCATCGCCCAGCAGTGGATCGACTCGTCGGTCGCCGGGATGATCAACGGCGCCGTCCCCATCACAACCGCGGTGTGGGCCACAGCATTGCTCCGGCGCCTGCCGGGACGCCGCCAACTGATGGGGATCGGCATCGGCTTTGCCGGGATGGTGGCCATCTTCCTACCCGAGCTGCAGGACTCGAACGCCACCGCATTGGGAACCGTATTGCTCCTGCTCGCCATCACCCTGTACGGGCTCGCCGCCAACATGGCGGTACCGCTGCAGCAGCGCTACGGGGCGATTCCGGTGCTGTTCCGCGCACAGCTGGCCGCGTTGATGATCGTGGTGCCGATCGGGCTACTCCAGGTGTCGGGCTCGCAATGGGCGTGGGATTCGGCGCTGGCCATGGTGCCGCTCGGCGTCCTCGGCACCGGCCTCGCCCTCGTCCTGATGACGAATCTGGTGGGCCGGGTGGGCGGCACCCGCGGTTCGGTGTCGATCTACTTCGTCCCGATCGTGGCGATCGCCCTCGGAGTCATCGTGCGCGACGAGGAGATCCACCCGTTGGCCATGATCGGGATGGTGCTCGTCCTTGCGGGAGCCTGGGTGACCTCGCGCAGGGAGCGCTAGCACCCCGGGGATCGCGTGCCGGCGGTCCGACGCGCCCCCGCGCTCGACGCGGCAAGGTGCATCGGCTTCAGCCGGCTATCCCACCCTCGGTCATCGGATAGAGGTCGAGCGCGCGGTCCAGTTCCTCGGCGGAGAGCCCGGACAGCTCCAGAGCCACCTCGCGGACACCCTTGCCGCTGGCAAAGGCCTTCTTGGCGATCTCAGCGGCCTTGTCGTACCCGATCTTGGGAGCCAGGGCGGTGACGACGGTGATGTTCTGGTCGAGCAACATCGCCGCCCGCTCCTCGTTCGCCTGGAGGCCCTCGACGCACTTCTCGCGGAAGGCGTCCGAGACGGAAGCGATCAACTCTGCGGACTCGATGAGGTTGTGGGCCAGCACCGGCATCATCACGTTGAGCTCGAAGTTCCCGTTGGCTCCCGCCCAGGTCACCGCGGCGTCGTTACCGATCACCTGGGCGACGACCTGCATCACCGACTCGGCCATGACCGGGTTGACCTTCCCGGGCATGATCGAGGACCCGGGCTGGGTCGCAGGCAGGTTCAGCTCGCCGATCGCGGTGCGGGGTCCTGAGCCGAGCCAGCGGAGGTCGTTGGCGATCTTGAACAGCGAAACCGCAACCGTCTTCAACGCCCCGCTGGCGAACACCGCGGCGTCTTTGGCTGCCTGGGCTTCGAAATGGTTGTCGGCCTCCCGGAACGGGTACCCGGTGCGTTCCGCCATCCGGGCGATCACCGCGGCGGCGAATCCGGGCGGGGTGTTGATTCCGGTCCCGACCGCAGTCCCCCCGAGGGCGAGCTCCTCGAGACCGGGGAGCACTGCCTCGAGCCGTCGCACCCCGAGCCGAACCTGGGCGGCGTAACCGCTGAACTCCTGTCCGAGCCGGATCGGAGTGGCGTCCATGAGGTGGGTACGGCCCGTCTTCACGATGTGATCGAACTCCTCCGCCTTGTCCTTCAGGGCGCCGGCGAGCCGTTCCAGGGCGGGAATGGTGTCCTCGCGCAGCGCCGCCACCGCGGCGACGTGGATCGCCGCGGGAATCACGTCGTTCGAGGATTGCCCGGCGTTGACGTGATCGTTGGGATGGACCTTCTTGCCACCCCGTGCCTCCCCGAGGAGCTCGGCGGCGCGGTTGGCGATCACCTCGTTGGCGTTCATGTTCGAGGAGGTGCCGGAACCGGTCTGGAACACGTCGAGCACGAACTGGTGGTCGTGGGTGCCGGCCACGACCTCTTCGGCTGCGGTCCGGATTGCGGCGCCGATCTCGGTGGCAATGATCCCCCGCGCCCCGTTCTCCTCGGCGGCGGCGCCCTTGATCATCCCGAGGGCGGCGATGAGCCGACGGCCGAAACGGAGGTTCGAGATCGGGAAGTTTTCCACGGCACGCTGCGTAGAGGCGCCGTAGTAGGCGTCGTCTGGAACCTGTATCTCCCCCATGGAGTCGCGTTCGATGCGCATGACAAGACTCTCCTTCGCTCCGGGAGCCGACCCGGGCGGGTGCCACCGCCCTGGTATCCGGTACCCGGTACCCGGTACCCGACGGCGCGAGGATCGCTCCACCCCGCGCACGGTTCAGCGTAGGCAGCCCCGGATCGCTCAGAGGCCGCGCAGGAAGTCGTCGCCGGCCGACCCGGCGGTGCCCAGGCTTCGCCTCAGCCCGTCATAGCCCTCGGCGTCGAGCCGGTCGGCGAGCCGACGATCCCCGCTGGCGACGATGTGACCGTCGAGCATGACGTGCACCCGATCGACCGTGAGGTAGCGCAGCACCCTCGTGTAGTGGGTGATCACCAGCACACCGAGATCAGGGCTGCGCATCTGTTCCACGGCCTCGGCCACCTCGCGTACTGCGTCGACATCGAGGCCGGAATCGAGCTCGTCGAGAACGGCCACACGCGGGGAGAGAGCCAGGAGCTGGGTCATCTCTGAGCGCTTCTTCTCGCCTCCGGAGAGGCCGACGTTGATCGACCGGTCGAGGAAGGGCTCAGTCGAGAGCATCGCCGCCGCCGCAGCGGCACGCGTCCGCACCTCCACACCGCGGGCTGCGGCCATCTCTTCGATCAGGTCGCCGAGGGTCACCCCCGGGATCTCCACGGGATATTGAAACACCTCGAACAGGCCGACTCCCGCCCGGGCGTCGACATCGAGACCGGACACGTCGATGCCGGCCACCTCGGCGACGCCCGTGACCTCGTAGCCGGGCCGTCCCATGAGGGCGTGACACAGCGTGGACTTGCCCGACCCGTTCGGCCCCATGAGCACATGGAGTTCGCCGAAGGGAACTTCGAGGTCGACGTCCCGGAGGATGTGCAGGTCGCCGAACCGAACGTTCAAACCGGAGACGCGGAGGGCGGTCACTCGTCCCCCTCCTCCACCGGCTCCACGGTCGTAAACACTTCGCCGTCGACGATCTCCACCTCGTACACCGCAACGGGACGGGTGGCGGGAAAGGAGCCGGGCTCGCCGGTGCGCAGATCGAATTCCGAGCCGTGCCGGGGACACTCGACCGACAGATCCGAGACCTCGCCCCCGGCAAGGGAAGCCTCGGCGTGGGTACAGCGATCGCCGATGGCATACACGGCCTCGTCGACACGGAACACGGCGATCCGGTGCCCGGCGACCTCGACGCACACCCCGCGACCGAGCGGGAGCTCGGCCAGTGCGCCCAGTCGCACGCGGACGCTCAACCCGCCACCCCGGCGTACTTCGCCATCACCGCAGCCCGCAGAATCGGCTCCAGTCGCTGGTCGGGGAAGCGGAGCAGCGCCTCCTCGAAGAAGCCCTTCACCTGCAGGCGGTCGGCGCGCATCCGGTCGAGGCAGCGGCTCATGAGGTAGTACCGCTGCTCCTCGTCGAGCGGGCCGACGGCCGACGCGTGGCCGCAGCGCACGTCGTCGGCAAGGATTTCCAGATTCGGCACCGAGTGTGCCTGGGCGCCGTCGGAGAGCACGAGGTTGCGGTTGGTCTGATGGGCACTCGTCTTTTGACCGGCCGGTTCGATGCGAATCAATCCGGTGAACACCGACCGGCTCTCGCCGGCCACCGCCCCCTTGAGGAACATCTTCGATGTGGTGCCGCGGGCAGCGTGCCGGAGGAAGTAGCGGTAGTCGAGGGTCTGCTCGCCGTCACCGAAATAGGCGCCCACGATCTCGGCGCCGGAACCGTCACCGGTCAGGTCGACGGTCAGATGGAGACGGGAGAACCGGCCGCCCAGCCCGGCCTCGGCGAGACGGACGGTGGCGTCACGCCCGGCGACGTAATGGTGGCGGGCCACCGCGGTGGTGTCGCCACTCCACTGCTGGATCACGGTGAGATCGACCCGGGCGGCATCCGCGGCCTCGATTTCGAAGCGGGGAACCACGAGAGCGGGTACGCCCTCGGGTGACCGCTGATGGACCACGACGGCCACCTCCGAGGATGATCCGGCGACGATGCGCACACGCGGCAACGCGACTGCGGCCGGGGTGACGGCCTGGAGGTCGACGACAACCGGACCGGACACCACCGAGCCGCGCGGCACGACGACGAGGATGCCGTCGGAGGCGAAGGCCTCATGGAGGGCCTCGAAGCGATCACGGATGACGGGAGCCGTTCCGTGGTCGGTCCCGGCCGCCAGGGCACTCACCGCGACCCCGTCGCCGGAAACGGCGGCGACGGTGTGACCATCCACGTTGAGCGCGCCGGCGGAGGAGCCGAGCTCGAGGACGGTGGGGAGGGGATTCCCCGGCGACTCCGGTATCCCAAACTCGCCGAGATCGATCCCGGGATGCACGTAACGCCAGTTCTCCTCGCGCTCCGTCGGCATCTCGAGTGCTGCGAACGCCGCCCAACCGGCGATCGAGCGCTCCCGCGCCCCTTCGCTGAGGGTTGCCGCCACGCGCTCGTGTGTCGTTTGGTCGATGGGGAGCATCGGGAGGAGAACCTCGGCTCGACGACGGCGCATGGTATCGGCGGCGCCGGGCCTACCCAAGATCGCCGACGAGGCGCCGCGCCGCGGCAAAGATCGTGTCGAACATGTCCTCGGTGAGCCGCCCGGTGAACGTGTTCTGCTGGCTGGGGTGGAAGCTCGCCAGCAGCACCGGGCCCGAGGTCTCCGACCGGGCGCCGTGGGCGAAGCGGGGCCGCGGGCGGGGCACCGCCCCACCACGATCTGCGAGGAGCCGGTGCATCACCGTCCACGCGAGCCCGCCGAGGCACACGACCACCCGGACCGCCGTCAGGCGATCGAACTCCTCTTCGAGCCAGTGGCGGCAGGCATCGCGCTCCCCCGGCGTCGGGGCGTTCCCCGGCGGTGCACACCGCACCGCGGCCGTGACCCAGCAATCCGTGAGCCGCAACCCGTCGCCCCGGTGCGTCGACCGCCGCTGGTTGGCATACCCGGCGCGGTGCAGGGCCCGGAACAACCAATCCCCGGAACGGTCGCCGGTGAACATGCGGCCGGTGCGATTGGCGCCGTGAGCGGCCGGTGCCAAACCGACGACGAGGAGCCGGGCGGAGGGATCGCCGAAGCCGGGCACAGGCCGGCCCCAGTACTCGTCGGCGGCGAAGGCGGCGCGCTTCTCCACGGCAACACGCTCCCGCCATGCCACGAGGCGGGGACAGGCCCGGCAGGCGGTGATCCGCACGGCGAGATCCTTGATCGCGGCACCCTACCGTCGGGGACAACCTTGGGGATCGCCCTGTGGACAACCCGACCGGCCGGAGGGCGGCGCTTCCGGGAAACCGGGCATCGCCGGCCTCCCAAACCGCGAAATCGCTGGTTGCGGGCAATCCACAGGACCCTGTGGACAGCGGTTGCGGGCGGGCGGGAGCCGGTGATACCGTTCCGCCACCCCGACGCGCTGGGAAAGGAGCCTCCGTGGCCAGAAGGCTGCGCGACGCTGCGACGTTGTCCGACGGCATCGGGATGTACCTCGAGTCGGTGGCAGCTCACGATCTGCTCACCGCCGACGACGAGGTCCGTCTCTCCCGGGCGATGGAGGCGGGCCGCAAGGCCCAACAGGTGCTCGATGCCCGGAGACGGCTCACTCCGACCGAGCGGGCGAAACTGTTTCGGGCGGTCCACGCCGCCGACGAGGCCAAGGCCGAGTTCATCCGCAGCAATCTGCGTCTGGTGATCTCGATCGCCAAGCGGTACACCGGGCGGGGTCTCGACCTCCTCGACCTGGTTCAGGAGGGCAACCTCGGCTTGATCCGTGCCGTGGAGAAGTTCGACTGGCGCAAGGGCTTCAAGTTCTCCACGTATGCCACCTGGTGGATCCGGCAGGCGATTACCCGCGGGCTGGGCAACCAGGGACGCACCATCCGCCTCCCGGTGCACATGGTCGATGTGGTTCGGACGGTGCAGGAGACGGCGCTCAGCCTTCAGGAGCGGCTGCGACGCCAACCCACGACAGTGGAGATCGCCCAGGCCTCGGGACTCGAGGTGGAGCGGGTCGAGCTCGCCCTCGTCGCCCCCGGAGACACGATCTCACTCGAGCGGCCGATCGGGTCCGAGGGGGACGCCGAGTTCGGCGACTTCGTCGAGGATGGCGAAGCCCTCGATCCCTTCGAGGTCGCGGCGGAGGCCTCGGCGCGGCGGCACCTCGAGACGGCGATGACGATGCTCGACGCCCAGGAGCGCAAGGTCATCCTGCTCCGCTACGGTCTCGACGGCCGATCGCCGCGCACCCTCTCCGACGTCGGGAAGCAGTTCGACCTCACCCGGGAACGGATCCGTCAGATCGAGGGGCGGGCTCTGGCGAAGCTCCGTCATCCCTCGAGCGGTTTCGACCTGGAGAGTCTGCTGTAAGAAGGCGCCAGGTCCCAGGCAGCAGACTCCAGAATCGACCTCAGGCATCACATCCGGCATCTGGTGCCTGGTGCCTACACATCGAACAGCCGCGGCGCCCCCAGGGTGCCCTTGACGGCGCCCGGCAGGTCACCGCCGGCTTTAGCTGGTCTCAAGGTGGCCGCATGCCGATGCCGATGACGATGCATGAGCCGCATCGCTGCTGCGCTTGTTCTCGTGATCACCCTCGGAGGCTGTGGCGCCGGCGCTCCCGCCCGTCCCGCGGATCCCACCGAACCACCGACGGGGCTGTTGGACACCTACGAGAGAGCCAACCAGGTGGCCGAACAACTCGACGAGCGGGAAGCCCAGCTCGAGGAGATGGTCGCCGACATGGGCGGCTGAGGTCGCCGAGCCTCGGCGAAGGTCATGGATCGAACAACCGCGGCGCCCGGCCCTCGGTGCCCCGGAGCCGGTCGTAGTCGACCTCGACCCATCCGACGCCACGGGCGGCAGCGAGCGTCCGGGCCTGCGAAGTCACCTTCGTCGCCGCCAGGATCCCGCGCACCGGCCCCAGCGTGGAATCCCGGTTGAGCCAGTCCAGATAGCGCACGAGTTGCTCCACGCCGTCGATCTCACCCCGGCGCTTGACCTCGACGGCGACGAGCTGACCGCTCCGATCACGACACAGCAGATCGACGGGACCGAGGTCGGTGGGGTACTCCCGCTCCAGGATCTCGAGCCCCTCCTCGATCACCCCGGCCCGGTCGGCGAGCAGCTCCTGCAGGTTCTTCTCGACACCGTCCTTCTCCAGTCCGGGGTCCGAGCCGAGCTCGTGGCTCAGCTCCGTGAGGATCTCCTCGAGATGGATCACCAGCGTCTCCCCCCTGGTGTTGGTGACCACCCACCGGTCGGGCTGCTCGTCGACGTGGTTGGGTGCGTTCATCCAGTTGAGCGGCTTGTAGGCGCCTCCGTCGGCGTGGACGGCGACACACCCGTCGGCCTTGACCATGATCAATCGAATCGCCGAAGGGAGGTGAGCGTCGAGGCGCCCGGTGTAGTCGACGGTGCACCGCGCCACCAGGATTCGCATGCGGGCGAGGGTACCGGGGTTACCCCGAGCCGACCGGCGAGTCCGGTACCGTGCCGGCATGACCGCCGCGGTGTCGGTTGCCGTGATTCCCTGCGCCGGAAGCGGCACCCGGATGCGTCCGGCAACGCGCGTCGTTCCCAAGCCGCTGATCCCGGTCGTCGATCGACCGGTGATCCAGTACGTGGTCGAGGAGGCCGTGGCCGCAGGTGTGACCGAGGTGGTCCTCGTCGTCGACGACCGGCCGGGGAACCCCGTGGTGGCACATTTCACCGACGGGGACCCGGTGCCGGGCCTCGAAGCGGTGACCTTCCGATCCGTGCTCCAGGCCGAACCGCGCGGCCTCGGCGATGCCGTGCTCACCGCGCGAGGCGCCGTCGGCGACCGCCCCTTCGTGTGCCTGCTCTCCGACATGTTCCCCCGGCCCGGCCGCTCCTTCACTCCCCGGCTGGTCTCGCTGTTCGACGGCCGGTTCGTGATGGCGGTGCGCAGGGTCTCTCCGGACTTCTTCGACCGCTACGGGATCGTCGCCATCGACGAGAACATCACCGGCGACGTCGTCGAGGTGGAGTCGGCGGTGGAGAAGCCGGGAGCGGCGGCACCGTCCGATTTGGGCCTGGTCGGCCGCTATGTCTTCACCCCGGGCGTGTTCGACGACCTCGCCGCCCTCGATCCCGGTCACGGCGGAGAGATCCAGTTGACCGACGCCATCGATCGTGGCGCCCGCCGTGACGGTGCGCTCGCGCTCATCGTCGGGGACGATCTGCTCGACATCGGCAGGCCGGCCGGTTTGCTCGAGGCAACCGCGGCCGTCGGTCTGTCCCGCCCCGACCTCGCCGGGGACTTCCGGGCCACCCTCGAACACCTGCTCGAGTGAGTCGCCCGTCGCCCGTCGCCGGCCTCGAGATTGGCGGGCGTCGGGCGTCGGGCGACGAGAACCGGCATGCGGGCAACGGGCAACGGGCAACGGGCAACGGACGCCCGCCAGGAAACGCGGGTGATCGGGCGAGCCCATCGGCCCGCGCTCCTAGATGATCTTGTCCGACTTCCCTGAGAGCTGGCGGATCACGTCGGTCTGCCCGGCGTGATAGGTGTCGTGGAAGAGGAAGAACATCACCCGGGCGGCGCGCGGCGCGGTTCGCCCCTCCCCGGCAGGCAGCTCCTCGGCCATGAATGCAGCGTCAGCGGCGGCCAGCGCGGCTTCGATGCGCGCCTCGGTCTCGTCGAACGCACCGAGCAGGTCGGACAGCGCCAACACCCCGGGACCGTCCTCCCGGATCGGTTCGGACTCCTGGAGATACCGGTCGGCGGCTCCCTCGTCGAGCACCGGGCTCGCCCCGAGCGTCTTCAAGACGTCGTCCCGGCCGGCGACCATGTGACCGACGACCCAGTTGAAGCAGTTCGTGTTGTACCCGGACTGGCGCAGCGCGTCCTCGTGGCTGAGACCCTCGGCGTGCGAGCCGACAACCCGCTGATTGCGGTGGAACCCGCGCGAGATCAGGTCGAGGTACATGCGGTCGAGGCTACCCCTCCATCGCAGGCTCGGTTTCCCGCAGCGGTGGCCTCCCCATACCGGTACCGTTGCCGACGGTGATGCACCGCCTCGACGACAAGCTCATCTGCTGGGCATCGGAGATCGACGAGGAGACCCTGGCCCAGGCCCGGCGCGTCGCCTCCCTCCCCTTCGTGGTCGGGCACGTCGCCCTGATGCCCGATGCCCACCTCGGCAAGGGGGCCACCGTGGGCTCGGTGATCCCTACGGAGGGAGCGATCGTGCCCGCCGCCGTCGGTGTGGACATCGGGTGCGGCATGATCGCCGTCGAGACCGACCTGGGGGTCGACGACCTCCCGGCAGACCTGTACCCCCTGCTGCGGCGGATCGAGCGGCGTATCCCGGCCGGTGTCGGCAAGGGACACGAGGCGGTACGGGCCGGGAGCGAGTGGCTCGAGCGGAACCCGAACGACACCCTGGCGCGGCTCGGTCTCGAGGAGCGAGCGGCGGGGCAATTCGGGAGCCTGGGAGCCGGCAACCACTTCGTAGAGGTGTGCCGCGATCCGGCGGGGACGATCTGGGCAGTGCTCCACTCGGGGAGCCGCGGGCCCGGGAACCGGCTCGCCGAGGCGCACATCGAGATCGCCCGCCGCAAATGCCGGGGGGTCGACCTCCCCGACCGTGACCTCGCCTATCTGACCGAAGGAACGCCGGAATTCGACGAGTACCTCGGCGATCTGGACTGGGCACAGGGCTACGCCTTCGCCAACCGGAGCCGGATGATGGACCTGCTGCTCGGGGCGATCGCAGAGACCGTCGGGCGAACCCCCACCGAGCGGCGTCGCATCAACTGCCACCACAACTACACGGCGCGAGAGCAGCACATGGGTCGCGAGGTGTGGCTGACGCGTAAGGGAGCGATCCGCGCCGGGATCGGCGACCACGGAGTCATCGCCGGGTCGATGGGAACCCCCAACTACATAGTGCGGGGAAAGGGCAACCCGCTGTCGTTTTCGTCGTGCGCTCATGGTGCCGGCCGGCGTATGAGCCGGACGGCGGCTCGCAAGAAGTTCACCCCCGGCGAGCTGTCGGCGGCGATGGCGGGCAGGACCTGGCTGGCGGATCGGGTCCACGCCCTCCTCGACGAGGCGCCGGGCAGCTACAAGGACATCGGCCGGGTGATGCAGGACCAAAAGGATCTCGTCGAGGTGGAGGTGGTCCTCGACCAGATGGTGAACTACAAGGGGACGTGAGGCAGAACCCAGATTGCAGATTGCAGATGGCCAATGCACTCGCGGTCTGCAATCTGCTGTCTGCCATCTCGTCGGCTACGCCGACGACTACCCAACCGATCCCTCCATCTGCAGCTCGATGAGCCGGTTGAGCTCGACGGCATACTCCATCGGCAGCTCCTTGACGATCGGCTCGATGAAGCCGGCAACGATCATCGCCGTCGCCTGCGGTTCGGTGAGGCCCCGGCTCATGAGGTAGAAGAGCTGGTCGTCACCCACCTTGGACACCGTCGCCTCGTGCCCGATCTGGGCATCGGCCTCCTCGATCTCCATGTACGGGTAGGTGTCGGAACGGCTCATTTCGTCGAGGATCAGCGCGTCACAGCGGACGAAGGATTTCACGTGTTCGGCCCCGTTCTCCACCCGGACCAGCCCGCGATACCCGCTGCGGCCACCATCCTTGGCGATCGACTTCGAAGTGATCAACGACGTGGTGTTCGAGGCCGCGTGGACCATCTTGGCGCCGGCGTCCTGATGCTGGCCCTTGCCGGCGAAGGCGATCGACAACACCTCGCCGTGAGCGCCTTCTTCCATGAGCCACACCGCCGGGTACTTCATGGTGAGCTTGGAGCCGAGGTTCCCGTCGATCCATTCCATCGTGGCGTTGCGATATGCCGCCGCGCGCTTGGTGACGAGGTTGTACACGTTGTTCGACCAATTCTGGATGGTCGTGTACCGGCAGCGGCCACCCTCCTTGACGACGATCTCCACGACCGCCGAGTGCAGGGAATCGCTCGAGTACGTCGGAGCGGAACACCCCTCGACATAGTGGCAGTAGGCGCCCTCGTCGACGATGATCAGCGTGCGCTCGAACTGCCCCATGTTCTCGGCGTTGATCCGGAAATAGGCCTGGAGCGGCTGATCGACGTGGACCCCCGGCGGCACGTAGATGAAGGAGCCACCCGACCACACCGCCGAGTTGAGGGCGGCAAACTTGTTGTCGTTGGGGGGAATGATCGTTCCGAAGTACTGCCGCACGATCTCGGGATACTCGCGAAGCGCGGTGTCCATGTCGCAGAACAGGACGCCGAGTCCCTCGAGGTCCTCGCGGTTACGGTGGTACACGACCTCAGATTCGTACTGGGCGGTTACCCCGGCGAGGTACTTGCGTTCCGCCTGGGGGATGCCGAGCTTCTCGTAGGTGGCCTTGATCGATTCCGGGACCATGTCCCAGCTCTTGGCCTGCCCCTCCATCGGCTTGATGTAGTAGTAGATGTTGTCGAAGTCGATGTCGTTGAGCGCCCCGCCGCCACCCCAGGTGGGCACCGGTTTGCGGAGGAACCGCTGGTAGGCCTTGAGGCGGAAGGCGAGCATCCACTCGGGCTCGCCCTTCATCGCCGACATCTCGCGGATGATGTCCTCGTTCAGCCCCTTCTTGGGCTTGAACACGTAGTCCTCGGCGTCCGCCCAGCCGAGTTGGTACTTTCCGACATCGATGTCGACCTTGGCCACGATTTGATCAACTCCATCTTCTCGCGCGACGCCGATTGTGGCAGCCGCCCGCACCGAGACAAGGGGGAAAATGAGAAAAAAGCGGCAGCGCCGGCACGGAACTGGGGAGTGGGGGAAGACCGATCCGTGTCCGGCGCCAACCGCTCGCTCCCATTACAACACCTTCGTGCAGCTATTTGTTGCGGTTTGGACCCCGTGCTCGCCCCGAACCGACGAATTCCCTTGATTCTCCTGCCTTTTCTAGGATCTCCCGCATGCCGGTGATCGTGATCGGAGGCGACACCCCGGCCGGTCGTGCAATCGTGCACCGTCTCACGGAGCGGGCCGGCGAGGTACGCGCCTTCGTGTCCTCGGCGGACGAGGCCGCCACTCAACGCAGTCGGGGCGTAAAGGTCGCCGTCGGCGATCTCAGCGACGACTCGCACGTTCGTGCGGCTGCGGCCGGGGCGTTCTGCGCGGTGCTCATCACCGAGGCCACCACCGACGGCCGCGAGCTTGCGTTTGCCGCTCCCGGCGAGGTGGTCGCCGGATGGCTGCGGGCGGCAGAAGAAGCGCGAGTGACCCGGGTCATCGTCGTGGGAGGTCTCCCGGGAACCGCACCTGCCGGCATCTCAGAAATCAGGGTGCTTCCCGCGGTCGACATGTCGGCTCCGGACCTGGCGGAGGCCGTCGCCGCCCTCGACGAGGTCGAACGCCTCTGACGTTGTTTGACCACCACACCGCACAATGGGAGAGTTGCAGCCATCGGGCACATCGATGCCCGCGGTTGGGAGATTCTTTGACCAAACAAGATGATGTCGTACGCGTGCAGGGAACGGTGCTCGAGACCCTCCCCAACGCGATGTTCAAGGTCGAGATCGAGGGCGGTCTCGAGGTGCTGGCCCGTGCGTCCGGCAAGATG
>Ga0209341_10001979_pt1 | contig 19855 bp, 23 predicted proteins | sample RifCSP13_2_FD_184020 | JGI IMG/M metagenome (GOLD analysis project Ga0209341, IMG submission 184020) | Soil microbial communities from Rifle, Colorado - Rifle CSP2_sed 13_2 (SPAdes) (version 2) | ecosystem: Environmental > Terrestrial > Deep subsurface > Rock core/Sediment | place: Rifle... | reverse complement strand
CCGACCACGACCGCGACCCCGACCGCGACCGCGACCCCGACCCCGACCCCGACCGCGACCGCCAGCGTTGCTTCTGCGCGCGGCGCATCTTACTTCACGCGGCCAAAGCTCTCGATGCACGCCTGCATGACGTACAGCTCGTGCGGGAGCGGCTGCGCGTCCTTCCACTTCGCGTCGGTGAACGGCCCGGTCTCGTAGACGATGGCGGGGTCGGTCAGCAGTACGCAGTCGGCGTTGATGCCGGTCAACGTGCCCGTGTAGATGTAGTTGAGGCAAAAAAAGGTCACACGTTCTCCGATCAGAATCTCCAGGGGGTTCCTACCGTCCTCGTTCACGAGACGCTTCATGCTGTCCTCCGTGTGGATGCTAGGTGGTGAGGACGCGGGCCAGCAGGCGCGAATCGGTCATGTCAGCGCCGCCTTGAAGGTGTCGCATTGCGAGCAGCCCGGCAGGCCGGCGAGGTCGGTCATCGCATGGACGGTCACGAGATGATCCAGGAACCGCTTGAGCTGGCGTGCTTTCGGGCTGAGATCGTCCATCGGTGTCGTCATGTCCGCTGCGGGCGCTTCGTCGATCGCGGCCCTTCGATACCCAGTTCCCGGTTGAGCCGGGTAATGTACGTCCGCTGCGTCCCCAATCGCGTGGCGGTCGCGGTGATCGTTCCGGCCGCCGCCAGGTGGTGCAAGAGGAACAGCCGCCGGAACTCGCGCGTGGCATCCGTCAGGTTATTCGGGCAGGCGGTCATAAGACTGCCATCAGCCGCCGCCCGATCCACTCAATCACCGGCACGGTCACAGCGTTCCCCATCGCCCGATAGCGTGCGGAGTCCGGGCACCGGCACGTCAGCGTCGTGTACGGCTCGACGCCGCAGAGGCACGTCCAGCCGTCGGGGAAGCCTTGGAGGCGCTCGCATTCCGTGGGCGTCAAGCGGCGGACAGAGGAGCCCGCAGCGAAACCGTGCGGATAACTGGCGTCGAGCGTAAAGGATGGATCGTCCGGTTGTCCCAATCCCACGCCGTTCTGTCGCTTGTCTCGGCCCCATTGCTCCACATACTGAATCGGAATCATCGGAGTTCCCCGCCCCGTCCCGTCCTCGCTGGCGTCCGCGCCTTCGGCTTGGAGGGTGTGGGTGACATGGATGATCGGGGAGTTGTCAGCGTTGTACCCGCCAGCCTCCTTTGAGCACAGCGGCGAAGTGATCCCTTCTTCGGTCGTGCCATGCCAACCGTCGATGACCGTGACCAAGTTGGGATCATCCTCCGTCGGCCGCCCGATGCCGTCATTGCCGCCGGCGAGCGGACCGATCACGAGCTGCTGAATCTCCATCGTCGGGTCTGAATTGTTGTAGGCATTGCTTCGGAGTGGTCCGGTCACCAACAGCGTATCCGTGTCATCGTCATGACCCTTGTAGCTCGTCCCGACGATGGGGCGGGCGAGGATGTGACTCATCTCGCTTTGCGCCCCTTCCGCTTCGGTTTCATCTCTACTATGTACATCGTCGGCTTGATAGACGAGATTGGTGTCGTCTTCCTTCCGTCGCCCTGGGGCGCTGACGCCAGCGCCGTGAGTGCCGCTCGTAAGGCTGGCGGCAACTCGCGCCCACGCTTCTCGGCCCGGCGCAGGATGCCGCGAGCGGCCTTCGGGCTCAAAAAGAACCGCGGGGGGACACGGCCCTCCACGATGGCCGACAATGAACACGCGGCGCCGTCGCTGGGCGACTCCGAAATGCTGGCTGTCCAGTATCCGGTAGGCCCACCCGTACCCGCTGTGTTCCAGTCCTTCGAGCAGCGCCCCGAAGTCGCGCCCACCGCGAGAGCTAAGAAGCCCTGGAACATTCTCAAGCAGCAGCCATCGGGGTTGCAGGACGTCGGCCACCCGCAGGAACTCCCAGAAGAGCCCGCTGCGCTCTCCAGCGAGGCCGGCCCGCTTCCCGGCGACGGAGAGATCCTGGCAGGGGAAGCCTCCGCAGAGGAGATCAAGACGGCCATCGGCATCGCGTCCAAGGCTGGGCTGATCGGATGCGGTTTTACAGTTCCAGTCTGGAGATGCCACTGAAACGCCTCGCACGTCATCCCATCGCTCAACACCGGGCCAGTGACGGGCGACGACTCGCTGGCAGAAGGGATCGATCTCGCACTGGAAGGCGCAGGTCCATCCGGCGCGTTCGAGTCCGAGGTCAAAGCCGCCAACTCCTGTGAACAGAGAACCGAAGGTCGGCATGGCTCACGATCCATCTTTCGAGATCCGCCGCGCCGTCGCCCACGAGATCGGCTGGCCGCCGACGGTCGGCGAGGGCGGAAAGCCCAGTGCCCGGACCACGTCGTCCACGCTCCGCGCCACAAACGCTCGGCCGCCCGCCGCGTTGACCTGATCCAAAAAACTCTGCTGGGCGGGCGTAACTGTTCCCGCCGTTGACTTGACCTCAATTCCCAAGAAGCGCCCTGGAATCCAGCGCTGTGCCCTGGCGCCTGTGTAGTTCGGTAGCACTCCGATGATGTCCGCCATCCCCACCGCGCCGAACCGGATGAACCGCCCGCCGATCTTCGTGGCGCCCGTATTCACCCGCCACGCCGGGATCCGGTGGGCATGAAGAAGTTGCAGGATGGCGCGCACGGTATCGTGCTCCCGTGGCTTTCTCATCCCGCCCGCGCCTTTCTCGGCCGCCCGCGGCCATGCCCCTGCCCCACACGCCCATCCCGGTTGCGGATCTTCCCGTAGCGGTTCCGCTCCATCGGTTCGATCACGGGCTTGGGATGCCCTGCGTGGCCCGGCCAGGCGATGTATCGCTGCGTGTTCAGGGCCCAGCCTTGCGGGCTCAGGATCGTCGCAGCGGCGCCGTTGACGTTCGTGCGTTTGCGGGACAGGGGGTCGATCATGGCGATAATTTGCCCCGCAGCATTTGTGACGCGGCAGAGCGAGGTGCGGCGGTCGTCGGTCATGGTGCCCCCTTCCTGGCGGCGTCGTCGCGGACTAATCGCGCTGCTTGTTCCCGCAAGTAGGCCCGCCGGGCGTCAGGGTCTTCCGGGCCCTTGCTGCTTGAAGAAGACAAAATAGAAAAAGGTCCGGGGGTCACTTCTCCCAACCCAATCTTCTTCTTGTTCTTCTCCCCTACAACACCTTCTGGGGAACGTTCCCCTAGGACTGGGGGAGGAATGCGGGAAGGCGTTGGATATTTCGGGTGCTGCCAGTCGTGCCACGAAGGGAAGAAAGCATATGTGTTTCCGCCTACTTCGTAGAGACTGATAAGGCCTACTTTGGCGAGCTTGACGACGGCATGCACTACCGATGCGAGAGTAATCCGTGACGCGAAGGGTACAATGCTCGCCTTCAGTTGTTGCGCATCGGTAGTGCATCGGCCCTCATCGTCCGCTTCAAGTACCATCCCCACCCAGATGCGGTACTCAAAGTGTGAGAGCTGGCCGACTTTGCGGTGCGACCGGTGCTCGGGTCGGAACATCCTGGCGCGAGGCATGGGGAGCCTAGCCGCGCCCGAGTACGAGATCCCCTTGAGCCCGGTATCGCTCTCTCCACGACTGGAGGAATGCGAGCCGCTTTGTGAGCGTGTGAATCTCGCTAAGGAGTTCGCGCTGAAGGGCGATCTCGTCGGTGGCGTTGTGACACGCCAGAGTTTTCGACTTCGATACGCTCCGGTCAGTCCACAGACGGATGCCACCACGAAGATCAACGGAGCCGAGTGCCATGGAAATCTCCCGGTGCCAGCGGGGTCTCGTCCGACTGCCTGGCCCTGGGGATGAGGCACCTGGCCATTGCGGCCAGCACCCCCAGAGCCCGGCGTTTCCCAAACCGACCGGACGCGTTGAGACATGGTAGCGAGTCGAGGGGGGCTCGTCAAGAGAATCCTACCGCGCGAGGTCCTCAAGGGTCATCTTCCCCTCGCCCACCGCCGGCTCGGCCTCACCCAACACGTCGGGCAACTCCTGCGGCAACTGAATTTCCGCCCGCTCGTCAAGGACCACCGCCGTCTGGAGTTCGATGCTCGCCGGCAGCACCTTGCAGAGCTTCCGGAGGACCGTTTTCTTGGCCATCTCGTCGAACTCCGTCACCCATGGGCCCTGCTTAGCCGCCCGGCTGTAGCGGTCCCGATGCGCGCACACGTCGTCCTTCCGCATGACCTCGAACTGGATGCCCCCGTCCTTGAGCCGGCAGACCGCGTAGTAGAAGGTCGGCTCCCCGCGGTCCACGTCCGACGGCACGTGCTCGATCTTCGGGTCCGTGCCGAACTGGTAGTGAAACTTGTCCTGCTCGTAGACCGTCTGCGCGAAGATCGTGGACAACTCCCGGCTGTTCCGCGCCAGCTTGAGGAGCCCGCGATAGCCCGGGATCACCTGGACCTGGTCCTTGAAGGGAATCAGGTAGACATGGCCGAGGATGCCGGGCTCAAGCCCGAGCTGCGCGCACTGGATCACGGCCGCCAGCAGGGATCGCGGCGTGCAGTCCAGCAGCTTCGGTGTGAGGTTGATGGACGTGAACGCCACGCGGATCATCCGGTCCACCGTCATGTGCTTCGGGAGCGCGGCCTGGATCTGGTCCTTGTTCTTGAGGAAGAGATCCCGCACCGTGAGCACCTTGTCTTTGAGGGGAACGATCTCGCCACTCATGTCTTGATCTCCTTGCGGCGCAACGTCCTGACCGACGTGGCCTCGACCACGTAGCCCTTTCGCTCGCTCGCCTTCCAGGTGTACGTCACGCCATTGGCGAGGACGCCCATTTCCGCCTCGCCCAAGGCCGCTTTCAGATGATTCTCCGCCGCCGTCTTCGCCGCCTCCGCGATCTTCAGCGCCTCGAGCGCGGCCAGCCGGTCCTGATCCCAGCCAATCGCCTCCGTCGGCAGGTTGACCGTCAGCCCTGTCGCCTCCCGCGGGTACAGCCGCTTGAGGATCTCCGCGCTCGCCTTGGAATCGTCCACCATCGGCGGCTCCTTGGCCTGCAACCGCTCCCAGAACTCGCGCTCCTTGGCGATCAGGCGCTCGATGAACGAGTCGTTGCGCTCCACGTCCGCCCAGACGAGGCGCTGCCCGCCGATCAGGCACACGATGGTTCCCCAGCGCGCGCCGACGACCGCGAGCTGGTGCTGCACCTGCACCTGATAGGCCAACGGCGGCGCCTCAGCCCAATCCTCTTTGCGGAAGGCCGAGGTCGTCTTGACCTCCAGTACGCCGATCTCGGCATCCTCCGGCCGGCGTTTCGTCCAGCCGTCGAGCGACGCCAGCATCCACGGGAAGTCCGGCGAGCGGTCAATCAGGAAGTCCCGCTGGGGCACCGCGCTTCGCCCGGTCTCTTCCTCGAACGCGGCGATGATGACCGGCTGGAGCCGGAGACCCCACGCCATCGCCTCCGTCTGCTCTGGCTCCTCGATCTCAAGCCCCAGCTTCTCGGCGTAGAGGGCGAGTGGGGTCTTCCAGGGCGAGAGGCCGAGGATCACGGGGGCATCGGAGGCCCCGAGTCCCTGCCGGCGGGCCTCGAGCCAGCTCGGGCGGTCGGCACAGGTGATGCTCCTGACTGTCTCAGGCGGCGTTGTCATGCTGTACCTCCTCTGTCGCTCATTGTCGGCCTCCTCGGCATCCCGAATAAAGTCGCTGACAAGATCGCTCATGCTTCTTCCTTCACGCGGACCCGATCCAACCAGGTCGCCAAGGGCATCACCTGCGTCCCCGCGCACGCTGGACACGTCAGGCTCAGAATAAAAATACTCGAACAGTCTACGCACAGCGCCGCCCGCGCCAGTGGCACATACCCGGCCGGGATGTGCTCCCCCCGCCGGATGCGCTCGGCGTCCTTTCGGCAGATGTCGCTGGCGATCTTGAAGTAGTCGAGGGGCATGGCTAGGCTCCGCCCGTGTGCGCACGGTGTTTGGCGTGCGCTGCCGCTTCCCGCGCGACGGAGCATCGGTAGCTACACGTCACATGCCGATGTCTGGGGATCCCCATATGGATCGCGCCGCACTGCGCCCATCGGTGACACTGTGGGCAGTGATTCCACGCGGTACACACGCGGAGGGGCATGGCTCAGGCCCTTCCCGCCGTAACCAACTTGAGTGCTTTCGCATGGCCTTCCAAGGCGGCTTCTCGGGTGGAGTACCGCTCCTGATACTGATCGTGCTCGCCAGAGAAAATCATCGTCTCGAATAGCAGGGCCTCGCCCCGACCGAAGCTGTGGTCCAGGCCAAGGAAGACCGTTGAGACTAGGACCTTCCCCACGGCGTCTTGGGCCACGATGTGCTCCTCGCTGCTCGCTTCGAACCACTGCGCCCAAGTCAGCAGATCCTCACAGGGTTGAGGTTCCCCATTGACGAGGATATATTTGGTGCTCATCCCCGCAGCCTCCACCAGCCGACGAACGCGATCACGGCGATCATCAGCGCCAGGAAGGTGTTGAACCAGACGAACATTTCGAGGGTGGTCATGCCCGGATCAGGCATCGGGTGGTCCTCCTTGTCCAGGAGCTTATGCTACCGCTAGAACAAATGCAAGCATTATTTTTGGGGCCGCTTTTTTCTGTCTTTCTCCCGCTGGCATGCTATAGTACCGCTGATGAAGCCGCGAGAGAAGAATCCGTTGGCCGTTGCCCTTGGACGCCTGGCGAGCGCCAAGCTGACCAAACGCCAGCGCGTGGATAAGGCTCGCCATGCGGCGAAGATGCGCTGGGCGAAGGCGAAGATATGACGCACTGCGTAGGTTCCACGTGGAACGCCTGATGCCAACCATCGAGCTTCGCTGCGCCCGGTGCAGGAAGCGGAAGTGGCCCACCCTGCTCGAGCGCCCGGATCACTACGTCTGCGTGCTCTGCCGCGCCATGCTGCCCGCCGAAGGCCAGAAACGGCGCGCCAGAGCCCAACGGGCCGCGTTGACCAAGAAAGCCCGCCAGGGGACGGCCTAGCCCAGCACGGAGGCTCCTGGCAGGGACGTGCTACCGCCCGAGGCTCTGGATGAGACCCTCCCGAAGGCCCCCCTGCTCCGCGGTCGGCACTTTCTGGATCACCCGCTCGGCCTGCTTCCGCTGGATCGTGCGCTCGATCGTCCCGGGCTCTCCGGCACTCGTCCGCGTCTCCGCGAACAGGGCCTGTTCCGTGAGCAAGGAGAACTCCCGGTCGATCCGGCCTAGCCACGCCGCCTTCCCACCGTCGGTCCCTTTGACGCCATCCGACTGTTCCCAGTACATGGGGTCCTGCATGGCCGCCTGCATGACCTGCGCGTAGGTGTGCCCGCTGCCGTTCTTCACGATCTGCGTGAACAGGACGGCGTAGCGATCCCGTTCCGGTGGAGTTAGGCGCACCCCGGCCCTCGGGTTTGGTGTACTCATCCCGAGTTCGGCCGCTGGGGCTCCGCCGCCGAGCCACTCCGGGAAGTCGTCAAGGCCGGCGCCTTGCAGCCGAAGCACCTCCGCCTTGACGCCGGTCGTCGTTCCGTCGGGCTTCGTCACCGGGATATCGCGCGGCGTCCGCCCCGGGAAGGGGTTGAACGGCCAGGATTCCACGATGGTCGGCACGCCCGTGAAGCGATCCCGGAGTGGGGGAATCAGGAAGTTGCCGTCGGCGTCCTTCCGGCTGGAGAACCCGGGCCACCCGGCCCACAGCTCATCCCGGAGCGCCTGAAACTCCTGCTGCACGCTGCCCTCGGGATACTCGCCATCGCGGAGAATGCGCCGGATCTCGGGATCGCCGAGCGTCTCCAGCTCTCGCAGCACGCCGGGCTTGAGCCAGCCCGCAACCTGCCGTCGGAGAAAATCCATGGCGCGCTGGACTTGGGTGTCCGCGTTCTTCGTTTTGATGACGTCCAGGAGGTTCGAGATGGACTGCGTGAACGTCCGGCTGTCGATACTGTTGATCTGGGACAACACATAGGCGAAGAAGACGTGCGCTGCCGACTGGTCCGGGAGCTTTCGGATCGCCATGGATGTATCCGCGGCCCCGGCAATCATGGATGTGAGCGGGCCCAGGCCATCGTAGGAGCGCCATTTCTCGGCCCAGAAGTCCCAGAACGACCGTTCCTGGTAGCCGGCGTCCCGCCAGAGCTTCGCCAGCTTGGGATCTTTCGGTGCGTTGCCGGTGAGACCCCCCTGCGCTTCGAGGTACATGAAGACGCCGCCGAGGGTGGCGCCCGTCACGACGCGGGCTTGAGCCAGTTGCCGCTGCGCGCCGCCCGCGTGCCAGTCGGTCCAGAACTGCTTGGCCAAGAAGTTGAGTCCCGGCAGGCGCGCGAAGGTGGCCTCCGTCATGTTGACGGTGATCCGAAAGAAGGGCATCACGAGGCTGCGGTAGAGCAGGTTGAGCCATTCGTTCTCGGGCCCGCGCGCCGCTGCGCCCAAGATGCGCCCTTCGAGCTGCTGCGTGAAGGTCTGGCGGTCGGCGAACTCCGTGATCCGCTGGCGCGCGCTGGGGGAGAGCAGCGTCACATCGTCCATGAGTTCAGCTGCGCGCGCCTGAAATGCCTCATCTACCCGTCCCTCAAACGTGGCCTGACGGAAGGCTTCGAGCCGATGTTGGATGCGCGCGTTGACGGTCTTCGAGGCCACGTCGGTCTGATCCAGCACGCGCCCGGGAAACATCGTCACCGTGTCGTACCAGTCGCCGAGCCGCAGGAGGCTCGTATTCTCGGTGCCGAGCGCATCCAGGAACTCCCGGGCGGCCGGTGCGCGGCGATCGGACTTGATCGCCGGCAGGTTGACCCCTTCGGCCTTGGCCGCCGCGTTCATCTCGTCAAGATGCCGGAGCATCCGCACCTGATCCGTGAGGCCCTCGAAGAGCGCCATGACCGATTGGGTCGCCTCGCCCGGCAGGACGCCCGGCTTGGGATCGCCCCATCGCGGCATGAAGCGCGCCACGCTGCGCTCCACCGGGGCCAGGCTCATCATCTGAAGATTGCCCACCGTATTGCGGAGCGTGGCCTTGCCTGACAGATAGGAGAAGTACACACCCTGGAGCAGCATCCGCGGGAACAGGCTCGTCCACACCGCCAACCGCTCCACTTCGGCCGGGGTCTTGAGCGTGCCCATGAGGGTTGCGACCTCGCGATCCGTCATCCCTGGCATGATGCTGTCGGCCAAGTTCGCCACATCTTCAGGCCGGTAGCCTACGCCTTCGCCCGAGACGCGGATGGCGCTCGACTGCTGGGCCTGTGCGATACGAGTCTGGGCCACACGGGTGTTGCGCCCCATGGCGCCGGCCAGGGCAAGCGCCTGCTTGAGTTCGCCTTCGACGACCAGCTCCCCGGCCAGCATCTTTGCCCGGATCTCGGCCGCGTGTTGGGCGGCCCGAACCGAGAGCATCCGCGAGGCGACAATCTCCGTATCCGTCAGCATCTCGGCGTCGCCCAAGGTCAGCACCCGCTCGGGCGTGAGCTTGCCGCTGTCAATGAGGCGTGTGGCTTCCTGCACGCGGAGGTCATTCGAGCGTGCTGGGCCCCGGCGCGCCAGGATGTCCTCCTTCATCATTCGGTGCAGGTTCTTCATCAAGACGGTAACTTCCGGCGTCGCCTTGATCCGCGCGTAGTTCGGCTGGAACGCCTGCTCGGAGGCTTGCACGCTGGGACGCTTCACGAACTTGGAGAAGTCGAGGGCACCGGACTCGTCGGCCAGCCCGGACTCCTTATAGACCTTGCCCACCTTGACAGCGAGGCGCTTAGATAGACCGGCCCCGAGACCGAGACCGAGGAAAATACCAAGAACCTTCTCCTCTGGTGTGTCACCTTGCGTACCACCAACCACAGCGCCTAGCGCCATGCGCGCGAGCAAGGCAGGCTCGATGGCGCCCATCTCCGCGCCTTTCTCACTGGCTAGAATGGATTCAATCCGCGTGAGTGCCGCGGTAAAAGCCGACGGCAGATCGCCCGGGCGTTCGGGCACCGGCCCACCAGTCCGTGTCACGGCGGCTTCGGCGGCGGTCGGCAAGGGGCCTTCCGGGATGCCGGCTTCCGGCGGGGCAGGTTCCGGCGTGCGCGGCGGGGCTTCCAGTGGTGTCCGGCCAGCTTCCCGCGCCCGCGCCCGCGTGACCTCCACTGGCGGCTGCGGGATCTGTTCGAGCGCCGTCCGCAGTTCGATGGCCGCCTGCTCCGGGGTCAACGGCGGCGGTGTCACGAGCGGTTCTTTCGGCGCAGGGGTCGCGCGTTCGGGCAGCGCCAACGGCGGGCGGCCTGCCGTCAAGGCCGCCGGTTCCGATGGGATCGGCGTGCCGCGGATCACCTCTGGAGCCGCCGCCTTGGTCGGGGCAGTGGCTTTCCCGCGGCCGATGGCCATGGGCGCCACCCAGGCGGCGAACAGGCCCAGCAGCTCATCCAGGGGCATCGGCGCATTGATGGCCTCGACGACGGCCCGCGGATCGGCTTGCTTCAGCGTGGGATCGAGCGCCAGACCGAGCCCACCGCCGCCCAAGATCATCCGCGCGTAGCCCGCGGGGCTGTTCTGTCCACCCGGCAAGGCGATCTTTTTCCCGGACTCGGGCGTCCACTCTCGCACGGCTTGCTGGACACCCGCCATGATGCCCGGAAATGGCGCCGAGATGATTTGGAGCGCGCCGAGGAGGCCCTGTCCTACCTGTGAGAGCGTGCCGCCAATCCCTGGAGCCGGGGGCGTCGGCGACACCAGCCCCGCGGCAACGTTCCGTCCCCCCTCGACGACGCTTTCAACGACAGCGGTTCCGGCCGCTGTGATGGGGCCTTCAAACATGGTCTTCGGCTGGGCCTTCTCCGCTGGTGCGGTCGGTGCTGCCACTGGCGCAGTTGGCGCCACTGGCACCGTCGGCTCCTCCAGCCATCGCAACAGTTCCTCACGATCGGCCGTCTTGCGATTCTCTGTGTAGATGGCGCTCAGGCTGTCATCGGCCATGGCTAACCTTTCGGGGTTCGGCCGAGCGTGGCGCCGCCGGGCGCTGGTGTCGGCGTGGGCCGCGTGCCACCACCTGCGGGCATCGAGGGTTTCCCGACCTCGCTCATTTCTTGCCGCAAGAGTTCGAGATCACGCAGTTTCCGCACCGCGTCGAGGAAGTCTGCCTCCGTGCGAAAGTCAGCCCGGCGCGCCTTGAGCGTCTCCCGGTCGGGATAGCGCCGGAGGTCCTGTTCAAGACTCTTGATCCGCTGTGTCGCCACGGTTTGCAACCGGGCCCGATACGTGTGGACTTTCCGGTCGGCCCAGTCCAGCGGGTTCTCATTGCCCTTGCCCAAATAGGCGGAGTTGCGCGTGAGGTCTTCGAGCCCGAGTTGCAGGATGTCCTGCGCGGCGGTATTGAGAATGGGCGCCGCGGGGCCCGTGACGCGCAGGGCTTCACTGAGCAACTGTTCAGCCTGGGCGTGCTGGCGCCCAAGTTGGCTCAACCCCTTATCGCCCGCGCTGGTGATCCGCGTCCGGGCAGCCCCGGCCACATGGTCATAGTCCTTGTCATTGAGGCGGCCCACGCGGTATTGTTCCTGGGCATCAGCGAGCACCGCACGGGCATGCGCGGCTTCCCGTTGTGGGTCGTCCTGGACCTCCACCACGGCAAGGCGGAGCCGCTTGTTCGTCGCCGGATCGCTGGTGCCCTCACCGCTTTCCCGCTTGACAATCGCGTCCTTCCAGTGAGCGTACCGTTCCGGCGTCAGATAGTCGCGGACCTGCGCCAGCGTGCCATGGGCCGCGTCGAAGTTGCGCGACAAGAGGGCATCTTCAATCGCCTTTTCGCTTTCGTCGGCTTGAGCCTTCCGGGCGTCCTTGAGTTCCTCGTCCCGCCGTTTCTTTTCCGCGCGGCTTCGCTCTTCGAGCGTGTCGGCTAAGGCCGTCTGCTCCCCGCGGAGCAGCCAGGGGTACGCCCCCTTGCGCAGCTTCGTCACAATCGTCTGCTGCAAACTCGGGTTGTTGGTCTGCCACTCCTTGTCGATGAGTCCTCGCTGCACGCGCGTCATGGACCCGGCGAACATCGCTCGGGATTCGGCCTCGGTGCGGTAGATGCCCATGCCGCGGGTGGGCAACTCGAAGAGCGTATCGAGGTTCTCGCTGGACGGCGTGTCGATATACGCCGATTCGTTCTCGCGCTGCTGGATGTCTTCCCCGAACTTGATCGCGTTGTGCTTCAGCTCCCAGCCCTTGTGGATCGCCTTGACGCCCTCTTCCGCGCGGAACTGGAGCAGGCGCCGCTGGAAGGTCGCTTGCGCTTCTGGGTAGCGCATCGTGCCCATAAGGCTCCGCCCCAGCTTCTCCAGAGCCATGTGCATCGTCGGTGCGTAGGCGTCGGGATGGATGCCTTGGGATGTGAGCCGTGCCTGTTCCTCCGCGAACTGCGTCTTGAGCGTGCCGACGGCCGTGTCCACTTCTAGCGCGGCGTCCGCCTTGCGCAGTTCGCCGTCAATCTTCGCCTTCTGGTCCAGAATCCTGAAGCCCGTCTCCGCAATCTGCGCACTCGTGTCTTCCAGCGCTCCGAAGGGCGCCGCAAAGGTCGCCGGGCTCGCCTGCGCATACGGCAGGCTCCCCGGGATGCCCGTCTGCGGTGGGAGGCGGAGGAGCTTGGGCATCAGTTCGCCTGGACCGCATTCGGATCAATGCTGCCGCCCGAACGCCCACCATAGCGGGTCGCGAAGGCTGACGCCCCACTCAGGAGCGTGGTACCCGCCCGCAACCCGCCGGCCGCGCGCGCCTGTTGCCCCTGGAAGCGAAACAGGCGCTCGTTGGCCCGCTGGGTCGAGGCTTCCAGTTCGCCCCCGTACCGGATGCGCTGCTGCTCAAGATCGGCCTGCATGGCTTCGTCCGCTAGGACGAGCAAGGGGCTCCCGGCGGCCACTTCGACGCCGCTGGACCCCGCCGCGGCCACGTTTGAGGCGGCCACGCGGCGATGCTGGAGGGCCGCCTGTTGCGCGCGCACGGCCGCGGCATTGCGGGCGGCTTCCGCCTGGTTGGCTGCAACCTTGGCGTTGTACTTTGAGGCTTGCTGCTGCGCTTGGCCTGCACTATAGGCGGCATAGGCACTGACCGCCGTGCCCGCGACCGCCGCTGCCGCGCCGATGATCGCCACAGTTTCGACGCCAGTGTGGCGAGTAAAATCTCGACACGCGAGGACGCCCGCATACCGATGCCCGCGCACGCGCGGCTGGCTCATGGGAAGAGCACCACTTGCGTGAAGTGCTCGCGATGCGGACCATACAAGAGCATGGTGGCCTCTTCTTTGAATCCCAGGTGATCCACCCAGAGCCGCCCCGCCCAGAAGTCGCTCACGATCTGCGCCTGGACGCGGTAGAGACTCCGTTCGGTGATGATACGCCAGAGCCCATCCCGGACGGCCCGGTGGATGAACCGGCGATGCTGCGGCTCGCGACCCAGTGGAGTCCAGATCGCCCAGGCTTCTCCGACGCCCGCCCAGCGGATGATGATGCCCGCGCAGGCGGCCACGCGGTCATCAATCAGCGCCGTCCACGCAGGGTGCGTCGCATAGAACTGGCCCGCGTCCGGGGGCTGGGGCGTCCCCGCGGCTTCGAGATAATGCGCGGGCTCATAGGGCACCACGCGGCGATCACCCATTGTCCGCCTCAATGCTGCCACCCACCGCCAGCACGGTACATGGCAGCGGATCGGGCTGCTCGATGCGGATGATGCCTGTCCGGTCCCACCCCTGCTCAAGTATCCGCACATCGCCCGTGAACGGGCCGATCCCCTGGCCCTCATCGGGATAGCGGATCGCCTCGCCGTTGATCGTGGGGCTTCCCTCCGTGCAGAGCAAGCGCACCGTGACTTCGTTGTAGCGGAGCCGGCGGCCCTGGATGCTGCCCGTCGCTAAGGCGAGTTCCGGCCGCAGCAGTTCAAGGTGCGACGCGAAGGGCAGGCCGATCTCGACCGCCGCGTGCTCGGCACTCATCGTGAGCTGCCCGTCCACGACGACGCCGTACTCGAAGTCGAGCAGATCGCCCTGGATGAGATCCTGCTGCCAGGCGTCCATCTGGAACGTCCCCTCAGCGAACACGGCCGCCACGGTCTTGCTTTCGAGATGCGGGACGGCGATCAGCGTGGTCGGATCGCCCTCGTAGGTGGCACTCATGTCCGTGGTGAGCGCCCCGTCGAAGACCTCGATGCTCCGGCGGCGTTCCGTGGAGAGCCCGCTGTCCTGGAAGGCGTTGGCCTGGAAGGCATTGGTCTGGAAGGCCCCTTCGGACGTGGCAAACTCGCGCTCCACGACGGCCCACAACTCATCACCGGAGACATTCGGCAGCGTCGCCACGGAGATGAATTTCCCATCCGTCGTGTGATGATGCCACGCCACGACGTTCTCCGGGCGCTCGTAGGTCATGCCGAGCAGCACGCCATCGTCGCGGACGCAGAGCAGGATCGAATCGGGCTGGGATAGGTACGCCATTTCGACGATGCCCGATGTGAAGAGATGTTCAGCGAGAATGGATAGATCCGGGGAGACGAAGCTGTCCGCTTCGAAACTGAAGGCTTCCTCACGGATCTTCCTGGCGCCCCGCTGGAGGAACAGGATCACGTTGGCGACGGGCACGGCATCCACGTTGTAGTCCGAGCCCCATGCCGTCTGGTTCTTGACATTGATCGCGCTCGGCGTGATCGGGCCATCCGTACTGCCCGTCGCTTGCAGCTCCCCGCCGACAGACCCGATCATGAGCTGGCGGAGGCCCTTGAGCCACCGAATGACATTGACCGCATCCTGGGCGATGACGAACTCCACGGCATCGTCATCATCGGCGCCGCCACCATGGTTCTCGTAATCCGCGACGACGGAGCCCCAGACCGTATCCGGCTGGACGAGCGTGCCCGCCCAGTAGAGCCGTTGGTCGTAGAGCGCCACCGTCCCGGGATACCCCCGCGCCTCGGACCAGGCTTCCTCTTCCAGCGACCAGGCGCCCGCAGGTGCGGCCGTCACCGTCGTGAGGACTTTGAGGATCTGACCTGTGGCGGTCGTGGACCCCGTGACCGCGGTCAGCTTGATGACGCCGCCGCTGATCCGAAGATACCGGCCGACTTCGCTGCTGCGGAACCCGGCCGCGCCGAGCGTGACCGTGACCGCGCCGAACTTCGGTTCCTTGATGGACGGCGTGGCCGTGGCGCCGGGCGAGCCTTCGAGGAGCCAAGCACCCGGGGCAATGGGCCCCACGGTCGTAAAGGGGTCTAGCACATCCGCCGTGACGGTCTGGGCATCGGTAAAGGCCGTGATGACCGCCCGGCCGCCGGCATCGGCCTTGATCTGTCGCGTCACATCAGCCGCGAGAAAGACCAAATTACTCGCGCTGATGGTGATGCCGAGGCCCGTCGTGGCCGTGAGCGTGAGGCTCGCGTCGAGGTCCACGCCCACCTCCGTCGTCGGCGGCGGCAAGAACGTGATCGCGGTCAGTGAGAAGGTCGTCGCCGTGATCCGCGAGAGCTTGTGCGGCGGGTAGAACTGGCTCGCGATGTAGAGCACGTCCGCCGATTGCGTAAACCGAAGTGAGCGAAGATCCTCCCCTGCATACGGCGAGGTGATTTCCACCTGCACGCTCCCGGAGAGCAGGGGCGCCCGATCCGTGAAGACGCGGATGTACTGATTGCCGAACTCCAGCATGTACACCTGCGTCGTCGAGAACTTGAAGGGCACGAGACGGACCACCGTGTCCCCGGTGGCCACGTCGAAGGCATCGGTTTGCACGAAGTCAGACTGGAAGGCGCCGGATTCCCGCGCGTCCTGAATGTAGGTCGTCCCCGCCCGGCGTGCGGCGCCCCCATGCACCTGGACCGCGAAGTTCTCCAGGCAGGCCGCGCCGTGGGCATATTTGGCGAGGTCCACTTGGCCCGTGAGCTTGGGCGTCAGCTCGCCCGCCGTAAAATTTGTTTTGAAGGGGTGGCTAGGCATGCTAGACTCTGCCCCCATGAGTCGTCAGTGGATCAGCCTTCGCCCGACTCGGCCAGACACGGATGTCTCTCAAGACTGGCTGGATGAATGCGCCGCGAAGGTCCAACAGGCCCTCGAAACGCAATTCTCGGAAGAATTTACACTGTTTCAGCATGAACTTGGCGAGGCCTTGACCGACAGCATTGTCTTCGGTGACGATTTCGACGCAAAGGCCGAGAGCATCGTCGCCAACTTCAATCGACGCATGGCCCAGCACAACCCCTGACCCCTCTTTCACTCGTTCGTCCGTACGTCCACCAAGGGGCTCGAGCGCCGGATATTCCGTGATCCCTCCTTGAGATTGTCCGACCGGGCCCGCTTGAGCAACGCCTGGTAGAGGTTCCAGAACCGATCCGACTTCCCCGCCTGCCCCGTGATCGGCTCCGCGATGACGGCTGAGAGATGGCTCACGAAGGCGCGCACGAAGATGGGCGAGAACCGCGTGGGGTCCGTCACCTGGAGGAGCAGGCGCACATTGATGCTGTCCGCCTCGTTGATGAGGACTTCCTGCGTCCCATCCGTTTCGATCTGATACGGCTCGGGATCGGCCACCATCAGGTGGTCGCCACCCTGCGCGCCCGTCAGCGAGCTATCCTCCTGGCGATAGACCGCGAGGCACCCGGCGGGCTTGAGGATCGTGAAGGAGAAGCCCCACGCGGGCGGCGCGTTGTAGAGGCGCCACGCACCCGTTACGATGGCCGTGAGCGCCGCGAAGGCGGTATCAATCGTGGCGGTAACGTGCTGGGTATCCGTGAAGCCGGTGATCGTCGCCACCCCCGCCACGCCGTCGCCGCGCAACTCCTTGCCCACATCACCCGCGACGAACGCCACCTGCGACGCCGTGAAGATCACGCCCTCGGTATCCACGGTCAGCGCCCCAGCGCCCGGCGTCAGCGTCCCCGCGGGCTCCGTGTAGGCCAGGAGCGTGGTCCGCTGGAGTGCGAAGGTCCAGGGGTGCGCCTGGAGCGTGGCATCCCGGATCGTCGGATAATGCTCGTTCACGATCCGCGCCCGCTTGGTCGGATCGGTGAAGGCCGTGATCGGGTCTTCGCCGAGGTTGGCGAGCGCCTGGTTCGCGATGTTGACCGCCGTGAGCGTCGTCGCCATGGCGGCTAGTTGAGCTGCTCCACGATCATGCCGACCTGGATGATGTCGTTGTCGGCCGTGGCGGCCCCGGTGCACTTGATGACGACAGCGCCAGAGAGCGTGGCCGTGGGAGTGGCGGCAAAGGTGCCTTCCTGCACCGCGCCAAACGTCGCACGGCCGCTGAGGAGCTGCGTCGCCGCCCCCGTGCGGACGATCGTGAACTCGGCGCGCCAGTTCTGCGCGTTTGGTGCGGCCGTCGTCGGGTTGATCGTGACGACCGTCGCCCCGAAATTGAACGTCACCGTCTTGACGTTCGCATTGCCCGCCGTGGTGCCCCAGACGGTGATGGCCAGCGTCTGCTTATCCGTGCCGAGGGCGCCCGCGGCCAGCGTGAAGCTCATCAGGTCGTCTGTGCCGGCGCCGACGTTGCCCACGGCCGTGGTGATGACGCCACTCGCCAGGACCTTCCGGCGCTTCACCCAGGTGCCCTTGGTCGCCGAGGCGGTATCGAAGGCCACCACGTCGTCATCGGCGCCGCCTGCATAGAGATGGTTGGCGTTCCAGTTCGACGGCCGGACGCGCGTGGTATCGGCCCCGTCGGCTTTCGTGCTCACAAACGGATGGGCTACGGCGACATCAGCCATGGGCAAACTCCTCTCGGCTCAACAGGGTTGGAAACATGGACGCACGGTGAAGGACGACGCCGATGGCGCGCGGCGCGCGGCCACGCCGGCCACGTCGGTGTTGGGGTTGAAGAAGGTGTAGCGCGTGGGGCCGGCCTCTCGGAGATCCATGACCCCGCGGCCCCCACGAGCGATGAAGGCCGTCATCAACTGAGAGGACCCGGCAACGTTCGCGCCGCCGACACACTCCACCAGCGTCCAGGTCGTGCCGACGTCCACGGAGCGCCAGAAGGCCCCGCGGGTGATCGCCGCGGTAAACTCTTTCACGTAGGCCGTCGCGGCGCCGAGCACGGGCGACCCGGCGTGCGACCCGAAATTCGCGAAGGCGACGATGGCGCCCTGGTTGATGGACGTGGTGCTCGGCGGATTGAGCGTGAGGTTTTGCCGATTGGTCCAGGTGGCTCCCGCATCGTCGGACGTCGCGATCTGTCCCTTGAAACAGGCCACGAGGCGCGTGGCGTTCACCGCGATGATGGCCGAGGAGTCAGGACATGCCACATTGCCCGCGGGGATGATATGTACAGGCAGCGCCGTCCAGGAGACGCCATTATCGGACGACCGATAGATGCCCTCCCCGTTGATGAGACACCAGAGTCCCGCGGACGGAGAGGCGAGATGGCTATTCCCCGTGGACACGGCCAGCACGCCCGTGCCGACCGCGACAGGCCCGGCAAAGGTCGTCCCGCCGTCCTCGGAGTGCCAGGTCCGGGCATTGCCGCCACTGGCTTGCCCAAAGACCTGCACACGAGCCCCATCGACTTCCACGGCGAGGGGGCTTCCCACGCCGGTCCCCGGCAACGCCACTTGCGTCCATGTGGAGGTCTCCGGCAAGCTCAGGACCGTATCGGACACGTAGAGGTTTTTCCCGGTGCCCGACGAGAGCTGGAGCAGGACACGAAACGGCACGCCCGCGAAGCTCGTGACGCGCGCGCCATAGATGTCATCCGAGCCTACGGTGATCGCGGTACTTCGAACGATCGGGAAGGTTTGTCCCCCGTCTTGTGACACGTCGTACTTCAGCGCTTGCCCGTCCGTGTGCCGGTGAAAGGCGTACACGGTGAAATCGTCCACGAAGATGGAGGCGGCCGGAAAGACGCCATTCTGCCGGGGCGCCGTCGCGAGCTGCCACTGCTGCCCGAAGTTGATGAGGGAAGCCACTTAGCGCCGCCTCGGGCGCCAGGTCGGGATGTAGTCCCCGCCCGCGGTGACGGGTGGCGCCCCCGCTGCGCCCTCCGCGTGCCACGCGAACAGTTGCCCATGCGCGCCGCCCATGCGCCCGTAGAGCAGCCATGGGCGATAGAGCGTCGTGGCCGCTCGGCCATTCGTCGGCCAGACGAAGACATGCCCGGTAACGCCCCCGCCCGCATGGCGCCACGCAAGGAGGCGGGTCACGGATCGGTCTCGATGGTGACGAGCAGATCATCCGAGGCTGCCGCCGTCGCGCGGAACGTGATGTTGTCGCCGTTGAGGTCGCCTGCGCCGAAATCGACTCGATAGATGCCGAAGGCGACTTCGGTCACGGCCGACAACGTCCCCGCCGCAAAGGCGCCGTCGTCAATCGCCCGCGTCACGGTGACCGTCAATCCTGTCGCCGGTGCATGATTGGTCGAGTCCGTCATCAGGAACTTGAAGTTCGCCATCGCGACATTCTTCTTGATGCCGCTGTGGGTCAGTTGGATCGTGAACTCGCCCACCACTTCGCCCACGACGGACGTGCCCCCGACCGTTCCCGTCGAGATGTAGATGGCGTAGCTCTTCCCGGCCTCGTACCCGTTGGCGCCTGTCGCGACGATCGTGGCTTGGTTGAGGCCCACCACGCTCGCGCGATCCACTTGCACGCTGACGCCCGCGGTGATCGGCGTCACGTTGTTCTCTTCGAGGACGGAGAGCACCGGCGTGCCTGAGAGCGTGCCAGGGACACCCGTTGCGAAGGCCCGTGTCGTGAAGAAGTGATAGAAGGTGTCGCCGAGGGTGATGTCTCTCATGCGGCGAGCCCTCCGTGCCCGGCGAGGCGGAGACCGCCGCCGCCCGCCGCAATCGCGACCTGATCGTCAAGGAGCAGTTGCATCTGGGGAACGGACGTGGTGACATCGTTCGCCCAGTCCGTCGTGCCATTGGCCTCCGCGTAGTACCAACCTGCGCCACCGAAGCGCGCGGCGTTCAGGATGGTGCCATGGCCATTCGCATTGCCGACCTGGAGCGCCTGCGGCGCGGCACCCGCCGAAGAGAACGTGAA
>Ga0209341_10001975_pt1 | contig 19880 bp, 17 predicted proteins | sample RifCSP13_2_FD_184020 | JGI IMG/M metagenome (GOLD analysis project Ga0209341, IMG submission 184020) | Soil microbial communities from Rifle, Colorado - Rifle CSP2_sed 13_2 (SPAdes) (version 2) | ecosystem: Environmental > Terrestrial > Deep subsurface > Rock core/Sediment | place: Rifle... | reverse complement strand
CACCCCGGTCGTTGAGCACCAGCATGTCCGCGGTGCGCACCTCCTTGCCCTGCAGCTCGCCCACGAGCCCGCTCACCATCGACAGCACCTGGTGGAAGGCCTTCGAGCCGTAGTCGTGCTCGACCTGCGCGAGCTCGGAGGCGTCGACCAGGATCAGCCCCAGGTGGCCCTGCTCGCGCAGCTGCCCGATAAGTTCCGCGAGGCGCTCGTGGTACGTGGGTATGTCGGAGTACACACTCGCCTTTCCAACCGGTTGAGCACCAGCCGGTTAAGGAATTATAGCCTTGGGCGCGGCCGGACGGGTCAGCGGGCGCGTCGAAACGCGAGCCAGACGCCCGCGGCGGCGCCCATCATGCCCACGGCGAGTGTAAAGGCTATCCAGATTGTGGTCTGGGGCAAGAGGCCCGTCCACAGCCAGCGGGCCATCGGGAAGAGGGCGGGAAAGCCGGGGGGCGGCGCGTCGTAGTGGGTGCCCCACCGCTTCCAGATGGCGAAAGCCATGACGAGCACGACGGGAAGACGGGCTGCGGCGGCGTAGACCAGCAGCGGCCAGCCGAGGGCGGGCCACGTCACGAACGACATCATCCCGACCAGCACGGCGACCCCTGCCCACAAGACGAGGGTGCCCGTCCAGGAGGGCTGGATGACGCGCTCGAGCCCGTAGCCGATCGCGAGGCCCAGCAGCAGGGCGCCGAGCGGCCACCCGGCGACCGACGCCACCCCAGGGGACCGGACGCCCGCGCGCGTCAGGCGCCAGCCGAGATAGGCCCCCACGAACGGGGCGAGCCACGCAATGCCCACGATCGCGAGCCCTCCGCCCGGCAGTCGGCTGAAGTAGGTGGGCGACCAGCCGCGCAGCTCTCCGACGAGCCGGAGCGCCGTGACGCCGAGCGTGAGGATCGCGGGCCAGATCACGAGCGACACAGTGCGCGGCGCGGAGGCGCCGGTCGCGCGCGGCGGGCGGGCCGGCGCGCGAGGGAGGGCCGGACGGGCCACGGGAACCTGCGGCACGCCCCGCAGCGAGCGACCCGCGGTCTTGTCGCGCGGGGGGACCGCCACGCTACTGTCCGAGATCCTCGACCGCGGGGCAGGTGCAGAAGAGGTTGCGGTCGCCCCACGCGTTGTCGATGCGCGCCACGGCCGGCCAGAACTTGGCTTCGCGGACGAAGGGCAGCGGGAAGGCGCCCTGCTCGCGCGAGTAGGGCCTCGTCCACTCGGCGCCGGTCACCGCGGCCGCCGTGTGCGGCGCGCGCCGAAGTGGGCTCGCTTCCGGCTTCACGCGGCCCTCCTCGACGTCGCGGATCTCCTGGCGGATCGCGATCATCGCCTCGCAGAAGCGGTCGAGCTCGGCCAGCGGCTCGCTCTCGGTGGGCTCGACCATCAGCGTGCCCACCACCGGGAACGACATGGTCGGGGCGTGGAAGCCGTAGTCCATGAGCCGTTTCGCGATGTCCTCCACCTCGACGCCTGCCTTCTTGAAGCCGCGCGCGTCAAGAATGAACTCGTGCGCGACGAAGCCCCGCTCCCCCTTGTAGACGATCGGGTAGTGCGGCTCGAGGCGCTTCGCCATGTAGTTCGCGTTCAGGATCGCGGTCTCGGTGGCACGGCGCAGCCCGGCGCTCCCCATGCTGCGGATGTAGACCCACGAGATGCAGAGGATCCCCGCGCTGCCCCAAGGCGCCGCCGCCACCGGCCCGGGACCGCGCTCGCCGCCCGGCTTCACGACGGGGTCGCCGGGCAGGAAGCGAGCGAGGTGGGCCGCCACCGCGATTGGTCCCACGCCCGGGCCGCCGCCCCCGTGCGGGATGCAGAAGGTCTTGTGCAGGTTCAGATGGCAGACGTCGGCGCCGATCGCGGCGGGTCGGGTCAGGCCGACCTGCGCGTTCATGTTGGCGCCGTCCATGTAGACCTGGCCGCCCGCGTCGTGGACCACCTGGCAGATCTCGCGGATCGCCTCCTCGAAGACGCCGTGCGTCGAGGGGTAGGTGACCATCAGTGCGCCCAGGGCGGCCGCGTGCTGGGCGGCGCGCGCCCGCAGGTCGGCCACGTCGATGTTGCCGCGCGCGTCGCAGGCGACCGGCACCACCTTGTAGCCCGCCATCACCGCGCTCGCCGGGTTGGTGCCGTGGGCCGAGACCGGGATCAGGCACACGTCGCGGCCGCCCTCGCCGCGGCTGCGGTGGTACCCGCGGATCGCGAGCAGTCCGGCGTACTCGCCCTGCGCCCCGGCATTCGGCTGCAGCGACACGGCGGTGAAGCCGGTGATCTCGGCCAGCCAGCGCTCCAGGTCCGCGAAGATCTCGAGGTAGCCCTGGGCCTGCTCCGCGGGCGCGAACGGGTGCAGCTTCGCGAGCTCGGGCCAGCTCACGGGGATCATCTCGGAGGTGCCGTTGAGCTTCATCGTGCACGAGCCGAGCGGGGTCATCGAATGCGTGAGCGAGAGGTCCCTCGCCTGCAGCCGGTGGATGTAGCGGAGCATCTCGTGCTCGGCGTGGTGACGGCCGAAGACGGGGTGCGTCAGGAAGGCGCTCTTGCGCGCATGGGGCTCGGGCACGGCCAGGTCGGCACCGTCCGCCAGCTGCTCGAGCGTGAACGGCACGGCCCCGCCCGCAAAGGCCTCGAGGAGCGCCTTGACCTCGCCGGGCAGCGTCGTCTCGTCGAGGGCCACGCCGAGCGAGCCGTCCGGATAGGCTCGCAGGTTGATGCCCTGCTCGCGCGCGCGAGCGAGTATCGCGCGGCCCGCCGCAGCCTCGGGGCGCACGCGCAGCGTGTCGAAGCAGAACCCGCTTCCCGTGTCGAAGCCGAGCCGCCGCAGGCCGAGCTGGAGCAGCCGCGTGAGCGCGTGGACGCGCCGCCCGATCCGGACGAGCCCCTCCGGCCCGTGGTAAACGGCGTACATCGAGGCCATCACCGCCAGCAGCACCTGCGCGGTGCAGATGTTGCTCGTGGCCTTGTCGCGGCGGATGTGCTGCTCGCGCGTCTGCAGCGACAGCCGATACGCCGCGCGGCCCTCGGCGTCCTTCGACACGCCGACGAGGCGCCCGGGCAGGTGGCGCCGGTGCTCGTCCTTCACCGCGAAGAAAGCCGCGTGCGGCCCGCCGTAGCCGAGCGGCACGCCGAAGCGCTGCGCCGAGCCGAGGGCGATGTCGGCCCCCATCTCGCCCGGCGGCACCAGCAGCGTGAGCGCCAGCAGGTCGGTGGCGACCGCGACGAGCGCCCCCTCCGCATGGACGCGCGCCGCGAGCGGGGCGAGATCGCGCACCACCCCGTCGGTCGCCGGGTACTGGACGAGGACGCCGAACAGGCGCCCGGACGCGACGTCTATCGCGTCGGGCGGACCGACGTGGACCCGGACCCCGAGCGGTTCGGCGCGTGTCTTCACGACCGCGATCGTCTGCGGGTGGCAGTCCTCCGCGACGAAGAAGCCGTCCCGTCCCGGCTTCGCCAGCGCGCGGCACAGCGTCATCGCCTCGGCGGCGGCGGTCGCCTCGTCGAGCAGCGAAGCACCCGCGAGCGGCAGCCCCGTGAGGTCGGCGACCATCGTCTGGAAGTTGATGAGCGCCTCGAGCCGGCCCTGGGCGATCTCGGCCTGGTACGGCGTGTACTGCGTGTACCAGCCCGGGTTCTCGAACACGTTCCTCCGGATGACCGCCGGCGTGTGGCAATCCTGGTAGCCCATGCCGATGAACGACCGGAAGATGCGGTTCTTCGAGGCCTTCCGCGCGAGCTCGACGAGCGCCTGCTCCTCGCTCACCGGGAGCGGCAGCGTGAGCGGGTGCTTCAGCCGAATCGCCGCCGGCACGGTCCGGGCCACGAGCTCGTCGAGCGAGCCGAGGCCGAGGACCCGCAGCATCTCTGCCGTCTCGGCCGAATCCGGACCGATGTGCCGGTCGGCGAAGGCGGCGGGGGGCTCGAGCGCCACCGCGCTGCCGGGGAGGGTTGCGGCGGTCGTCGACTCAGGCTGGGACAATGCAGGTCCTCACTTCGCCTCGGTCGCGACGAGCGCCTCGTATGCGACGGCGTCCAGCAGCGAGCCGGCCGCCTTGGGATCGGCGAGCTTGAGAACGATCATCCAGGCCGCGCCGTGCGGGTCCTGGTTGATCGTCTCGGGCTTGTCGGCGAGCGCTGCGTTCACCTCCACCACCTCGCCCGCCGCGGGTGAGTAGAGCTCGGAGACGGCTTTCACCGACTCCACCGTACCGAACCGCTCGCCGGCCGCGAACTTCCGACCCAGCTCGGGCAGCTCCACGAACACGACGTCGCCGAGCTGCTTCTGGGCGTAGTCGGTGATGCCGACCTTGCCGCGGTCGCCCTCGACCGCGATCCACTCGTGGTCCTTCGTGTAGCGGTAGCCCTGGGGATACATGGCGGTCTCCTTAGCGCGGGCGTTTGTAGAAGGGGGTCGGCACGACGCGCGCGCCGATGCGGCGGCCGCGGATCTCGACCGCGAGCTCCGTACCCACGGCGGCTCGCGCTGCCGGCAGGTAGGTGAGCCCGATGCTCTTCTGCAGGAAGGGTGCGAAGCTGCCCGAGGTGACGGACCCGGTCTCGTCGTCCCCCAGGAACACCGGGTAGCCGTGGCGCGGGATCCCGCGCTCGGTGGTCTCGAAGCCCACGAGCTTGCGCGGTGCGCCGTTCGCCTTCTGCTCGGACAGGACCGGGCGGCCGGTGAAGTCGCCCTTGACCTCGTCGAGCGAGACGATCCAGCCGAGCCCCGCTTCGATGAGCGTGGTGGTCTCGTCCATGTCGTTGCCGTACAGCAGCATCCGCGCTTCGAGCCGGAGCGTGTCGCGGGCCCCGAGCCCCGCGGGCAGCAGGCCCTGCGGGCGCCCGGCCTCGATCAGCCGTCGCCACACCGTGGCGGCGGCGGCGGGTGCCACGAATAGCTCGAAGCCGTCCTCGCCGGTGTAGCCGGTCCTGGCCACGATCGCCTCGTGGCCGCAGACCACCCCGTCGGCGAAGCGATAGAGGCCGATCGCCTTGAGCTCGACGGGCGTCAGGCCCTGCAGGATCGCCTCGGCCTTCGGTCCCTGGAGCGCCACGAGTGCGAACGCGTCGCTCTGGTCGGCGAGCGTGCAGCCCGACGGCTGCTGCGCCTGCAGCCACGCCCAGTCTTTCGCGATGTTGGCGGCGTTCACGACCACCATGTAGCGTTCGTCGCCGCGCCGATACACGATGATGTCGTCGACCGGGCAGCCCGAAGGCATCGGCAGCGCCGAGTACTGGGCCTGTCCGACGACCAGCTTCGCCACGTTGTTCGCGGTCACGCGCTGCAGGAAGGAATGAGCCCCCGGGCCCGCGACCTCGAACTCGCCCATGTGCGAGACGTCGAAGAGCGCCGCGGCGGTCCGCACGGCCCGGTGCTCGGCGATCAGGCCCGAGTACTCGACCGGCATGTCCCAGCCGCCGAAAGGGACCATCTTCGCCCCGCTCTCGACGTGGACCGCGTGCAGTGGAGTCTTGCGGAGCTCGGACATCGCAGGGAAAGTCACGCTACCACACGGCTCCGAAGGGGGTCAATCATGCGGCCCGCGGCTTGATTCCAGCAGAGGGGTCGTCTAGCCTCGCGTGGTGGTAGCCGGCTACGGCGTAACGTGTTGGAACTGCCTCGGGGAGTTCGAGGCCACGGGTGCGGTCTGGTGCTCGGACGATCCGAAGAACCCGACCAAGCTGTGCCCGTTCTGCCTGCGCTGCTTCTGCGACGCGAGCGCCGAGTACAAGCAGGAGTTCTGGAGGAAGGCCCCGGCCCAGCTCGTCGAGGAGCTGCAGACGCTCGGCAAGAGCCAGGACCGGCTCGGGGACGTGCTGATCCGGATGAAGAAGATCACGACGCCCCAGCTGCTCGACGCGCTCGTCGAGCAGCGCGAGACCGGCCACCGGCTCGGCGAGATCCTGATCGCCCGCTGCTTCGTGACGCGCGAGGACATCGAGGCGGCGCTCCGCTCGCAGGGGGTCAACCGCCTCACGGACACGGGGAGCGGGGATGCCGGCCCGGCCTACTGGCAGCAGAGCACACCCGACGGCGTCCTCGACTACCTGCTGGTGCTCGGCGCCAGGAAGCGCGCCTCGGACGTGAGCCTCGCGCCCGAGCCGGACCAGATCGCGGTGCGCTACCGCATCGACGGCTTCTCGTTCCGCGTCGACCCGATCCCGCGCTCGTTCGAGGACTCGCTCGAGAAGGCGCTGTTTGCGATGTTCTCGCTCGATCCGGCCCGTCGAGGCCGGCCACAGTCCGCACGCACGACGGCGCGGCTGGGCGAGGACGACTACGATCTCGTGATCCAGACGGTCCCCGGTGCTTCGGGGTTGAGCGCCACGATCAAGCTCGTCAACCGCGCGACCTTCATCAAGGACTTCGCGACGCTCGGGCTCGAGCTCGAGGACCGCGTGCGGCTGGTCGAGGAGGTGCGCTCCGGGCTCGGCATGATCCTCGTCACCTCGCCCGCCTACGACGGGGCCTCGACCACCTGCTACTCGATCATGAGCTTCCTGGCGCAGGGCGAGCGCGACGTGCTGTCGATCGAGTCGCCGATCCAGTGGACGATGGACGGCGTCCGCCAGGTGGAGGCCGAGGCCGGCCCCGCCGCCCCGAAGATGGAGGAGACGCTGCGGGCGATGGCGGCCGTGCGGCCGGACGTGCTGATGCTCTCGGCGATCCCCGACTACCCCACGCTGCTGCTCGCGGCGCAGCTCGCGTCGAGCCGGCTGGTGATCGCGAAAGCCACGGCGGCGACGGCGGCGCGCGGGCTGGTGGCGCTGCGCGACATGGGTGTGCCGACGCAGCTGCTCGCGGGATCGCTCGGCCTGGTCACGGGCCAGCGCCTGATCCGCACGCTGTGCCGGATCTGCCGCACGGAGGCCGAGCCCCCCGCGACGCAGACGCTGGAGGCGCACGGGATCGACCGCGACGAGGCGCAGACGCTCGTGTTCTTCAAGGGCAAGGGCTGCCCCACCTGCAACACGATCGGCTACCGCGGCCGGCGGGCGATCTTCGAGGCCATGCCGGCGAGCGCCGAGGTGCGCTCGGCGCTCGAGCGCGGCCGCACGGCGGACGAGGTGGCGGCGGCGGCCGTCGAGAGCGGCATGATCACGATTCGCGAGCGCGCCCTGGGCCTGGTGAAGTCCGGGGTCACCAGCTTCGACGAGTTCGCGCGACTGAGGCTATAGGCCCGCAGCCGGCTATTCGCTCGTACCCTCGGCCGGAGCGAAGAAGACCAGCAGCAGCAGGTCGTCGGTGATCGAGTGGAAGGCGTGCTCGACTCGCGCCGGGACCGTGAGCAGGGCGCCAGGTTCGGCCGGGAAGTCCTGGTCGCCGATGCGGAAGCGGGCGCGGCCTTCCATGACCAGGTAGACCTCCTCCTCGTGGTGCGGGCGCTGCTGGTCCTCGTCGCCGCGGCCGAGCCGGTAGATTCCGGCGCTGAGCTGCCCGGTTCGCAGCACCTCGAGGTAGTGACGCGCCGAGCGGCGGTGGAGCTCGGCGAGCCGCCCGAGGTCGACCGGCCGTCCCTCGCGGGCGCGCACCGAGGCCAGCATCCGCTCCACGATCTCCTCGGGTGAGAGCTTCGTGGTGTCGAGCGCGATCGCGTCCCACGCCCGCTGCAGCGGCGACTCGGCACGGTGCGTGTCGGTGTAGTCGCGCTCGCGCACTTCCTTCTCGATTGCGTCGAACGAAACGTCGTTGCCCGCCGCGCGCAGCTCGCCGAGCCGGCGCTCCGCGCGCACTGCGGGTTCCGCGTCGAGGAAGAACTTGACCTCGGCGTCCGGGAAAACCGCCGTGCCGATGTCACGGCCGTCGAGAACGACGCCGCCGTCCTTGCCCATCTCACGCTGGCGCGCCACCATCTCGACGCGCACGCCGGGGTGGACCGAGACGAGCGACGACGCGCGGCTCGTCTCGCGCGAGCGCGCCTCGGTCGTCACGTCCTGCGTATCGAGCAGCACGCGCCGTCCGCCCTCGGCCAGCTGGATGCTCGAGGCGCGCAGCAACGCCGCGAGTGCTTCCTCGGCGTCGAGCGACACGCCGGAGCGGCTCGCCTGGAGCGCGAGCGCGCGGTACATCGCGCCGGTGTCGATGTAGGTGTAGCCGAGCTGGACGGCGAGCGCGCGCCCGGCGGTGGATTTGCCGGCCCCCGAGGGGCCGTCGATCGCGACGACGAGTCCGTTGGCTCTCATGCTCCGGGCCTGCTGAAGACGCTGTCGAGGGCGGCGAGGAAGGCGTCGTTCTCGGCGGAAGTGCCGACGGAGACGCGCAGGAAGCTCGCCATGCGGTAGGGGTCGAGGGGTCTCACGATCACGGCGTGCGCGAGCAGCTTCTGGAACACCTCGCGTCCCGAGCGTCCCGTGTCGAACGTCACGAAGTTGGTGAGGCTCGGGAGCACCGTGAAGCCGCGCGCGCGGAGCGCGCTCGTGAGGCGCGGCTTCTCCTGTCGGTTGAGCTCCACCGAGCGGCGCACGTGCTCCACGTCCGTTAGCGCCGCGGCGGCGGCCGCTTGCGCCAGCGAGTTGGTGCCGAAGGCCTCGCGGATCACGAGCACGGCGTCCAGCACCTCCGGGGCCGCCACCGCGTAGCCAGCGCGCAGCCCCCCGAGGCCGTAGACCTTCGAGAACGTCCGCGTCACGAGGAGCGGCGCCCCGCGCCGCACGAGCTCGATGCCGTCCGGGTAGTCCGGGTCCTCCGCGTACTCGAAGTACGCTTCGTCCAGCACCAGCAGGCACGAGGGCGGCAGCGCCGCCACCAGCGCCTCGAGCTCACGGCGCCGGTTCCAGGTGCCGGTCGGGTTGTTCGGGTTGGCGACGAACACGAGCCGCGTGCGGGCGTCGATCGCCGCGGCCATCGCCTCGAGATCGTGCGTCCAGTCGCGCATCGGCACGAGCCGCGCGCCGTGGTTGTGGGCGGCCACGATCTGGCGGAAGCGCACGAACGCGTGCTCGGAGATGACCGCGTTGTCGCCGGGGCCGAGCAGAGCGCGCGCCACCAGGTCGATGATCTCGACCGACCCGTTGCCGGCCAGGATCTGCTCGACCGGCACGTCGAGGTGCGCCGAGAGCGCCCGGCGCAGCTCGGTCGCCTGCGGGTCCGGGTAGCGGTTGACCTCGGCGAGCGCCGCGTGGGCGGCTTCCACGGCGCGCGGCGAGGGGCCGAGCGGGTTCTCGTTCGAGGCCAGCTTGATGACGTCCCGCAACCCGAGCTCGCGCTCGACTTCGGCGATCGGCTTGCCGGCCTCGAAGCGGTCGAGCCCTTGGAGGTGCGCCGGGAAGACGAACCCGGCCGCGCGGGTGCGGCTCATCGCGCTCCCCTTCGCCGTGGCGCGCGGCGCGCGGCCGGCTTCGCCTGCGGCCCTGCAGCCGCCTGGCGGCGGCCCGCGGCCCGATCGGGCAAAGGCGCGCGGCGACGGTCGCTCGGCCGGGAGCGGGGTCGTCGGCCCGCCACGCGCCGCATGTTGCGGGCGTCCGCGGGACGACCGCGGCGCAGGCCCTCGATCTCTTCGGGCAGCAGGGCCCGGAACTCCCCGGGCTCGAGGCCCCGCGAGGTGACGGGCCCGATCGCCACGCGGCGCAGCTTGGACACCGGGTGCCCGACCGCCTCGAGCAGCCGCTTGACCTCGTGCTGCTTGCCCTCGTGGAGCGTCACCTCCACCCAGGCGTTGTTGTCGGCGTTTATCACGCGCGCGCGGTCCACCGCCATGAAGTCGCCGTCGACCTTCACGCCCTGCTGCAGGCGCTGGAGCGCCTGGGCGTCGGGGACCCGGTGCACCTTGGCGTGGTAGACGCGCGGCACCTCGTAGCGGGGATGCGAGACGCGCTCGGCGAAAGCACCGTCGTTCGTCAGCAGGATCAGGCCCTCGGTGGTGACGTCGAGCCGGCCGACCGGGAACAGCCCCGCCACCGCGGGCACCAGGTCCATCACGGTCTGCCGCCGCTCGGGGTCGCTACGGGTGGTGACGACGCCGCGCGGCTTGTTGAGCACCAGGTAGACGTGCCCCTTCAGGGCCTTGACGCGAACGCCGTCGACTCGGACGTCGTCTTTCTCGAGATCCGCCTTCGTGCCGAGCTCGCGCACGGCCTCGCCGTTGCGCGTGACGCGCCCCTCGAGCATGAGCGCTTCGGCGCCCCGGCGCGACGCGAAGCCGGCCCGCGCCAGGATCTTCTGGAGGCGTTCTTCCACGGAGAGGATCTTATCTCACGGCTCGAAGGGCCGACGGGTCATGAAGCAGATGGCCTACGTCCCATTCGAGCCCTCCGAGCCTTCGTTGCCGCCTGGCTCGTCCCCGCTCTCCGAGGGCGGCCCTTCGAAGAGCGGGATCTGTTCACCCTCCGGGTCGGAGAGGTCCGTCTCGACCGGGAGCGGCGACTCGATCGCGCGCTTCAGGCCGGCGACGTCCACTTCCTCGCCCAGCACTTCGGCGAACTCCTCGATCCGCGGCAGCTCGCCCAGGTCCTTGAGGCCGAAGTGCAGCAGGAACTGCTTGGTGGTGCCGTAGAGCATCGGCCGGCCCACGACCTCCTTGCGCCCGGTGATGCGGATCAGTCGCTTCTCGAGCAGCGTCTTGACGACGCCGCCCGACTTCACGCCGCGCAGCGCGATGATCTCGGGCAGGGTGACGGGCTGCTTGTAGGCGATCACGGCGAGCGTCTCGAGCGCCTGGATCGACAGCCGTGTCGGCGTGCGCGGGTCGATCAGCTCGCGCACCCAGTCGTTGTACTCGGGCCGGGTCGTGACCTGGTAGCCGCCCGCCACCTCGACGAGCTGCAGCCCGCGCTCGTCGCGCGCGTAGTCGGCCCGCAAGCCGTCGAGCTCGCGCTGCCAGTCCTCGCGCGCCACGCCCTGCAGCACGCGGGTGATCTGCTTGGGCGTGATCGGCTGCGGCGAGGCGAACACCAGCGCCTCGAGCACCGCCCGGATCTGCTGGGGCGGCAGGACGCTCGCTTCCTCGCCCTCGGCCGGCAGCGCCCGCGCCTCGCGGGCCGGCTCGACCCCGGGCACTTCGCCCACGTCGTCGGGCTCGGTCACCGGCGGGCCCGGCACGTACGCCTCGAGCGCCGAGGCCTTGTCCTTCGCGTCGTCCTTCTCGGCCAAGTCTGTCCTTCTCCCTGGGCTACGCCGCCGGAGCGGGCGGCGCTTCGGCGGGCGGCCCGACCGGTCGGAACACCCGGATCGACCCGAATATCCCGCGCTGGTACACCCGCACGCGCTTCAGGCGGATGAGCTCCAGCAGGGCGAGGAACGTCACGATCATCTCGGCCTTCGTGCCGAGCGAGGCGAACAGCTCGAGAAACTCGAGCGACTCGCCCTCGCGGATCGTCGCGACGAGCTGCTGCATGCGCTCTTCGACCGGCGGCCCCTCGGCCTCGACCTCGTGCGCGAGCAGCGCCTTTCTGCGGTCGAGCAGCTCCTTGAACGCGGCGATCAGGTCGTAGAGTCCCGCCTCGAGCATCTCCTCGCCGGCGTCGTCGAAGCGCTCTAGCACCGCGTCGGGCCGCGTCCAGGTCGCCGCTCGGATCTGGGCCTGCTGGTGCAGGATCCCGGCCGCCTCCTTGTAGCGCTGGAACTCGAGCAGCCGCTGCACCAGCTCCTCGCGCGGGTCCACGTACTCCTCTTCGCCCTCGGCCTCGGTGGGCTCGATCGGGACCAGCATCTTCGACTTGATGTGGATGAGCGTCGCGGCCATCACCATGAACTCGCCGGCCACGTCGAGGTTGAGCGACTGCATCAGCTCCAGGTACTCCATGTACTGGTGCGTGATCGGGGCGATCGGGATGTCGTGGATGTCGATCTTGTCCCGCTTGATCAGGTACAGCAGCAGGTCGAGCGGCCCCTCGAACAGCGGCAGCGTGATCCTCGGGGCGTCCTCGGGCAGGACGGACTCGACCCCCTCCGGAACGGCCACGCGCTCGGGTTTGGGGCTCTCGTCGCTCACGGCCTCTCGTAGCGGACCTTCATCGCCTGGCGGACCTCGTCCAGCGTAGCCTCGGCCACGGCGCGGGCCCGCTCCGACCCCTCGATCAGGATGTCCCAGACGGTGTCGGGACGGGCTGCGAGCTCCGGCCGGCGCGCGTGGACGACCGCCAGCTTCTCGAGCATGTGCTCCGACAGCTTCGCCTTGCAATCGAGGCAGCCGATCCCGGCCGTGCGGCACCCGTTCGCGGCCCACTCGCGCGTGGCCTGGGGCGAGAACGCGCGGTGCAGGTCGAACACCGGGCAGAGTCCCGGGTCGCCCGGGTCGGTGCGGCGCTTGCGCGCCGGGTCCGTCAGCATCGGCCGCAGCTTCTGCTTCAGCGTCTCCGGATCGTCCTTCAGGTAGATGGCGTTGCCGTACGACTTCGACATCTTGCGCCCGTCGGTGCCGGGGATGCGCTTCGCCTCGGTGAGCAGCGTCTGAGGCTCCGGGAACACCTCGCCGTACAGGTTGTTGAAGCGGCGCACGATCTCGCGCGCGAGCTCGATGTGCGGCACCTGGTCCTCGCCCACCGGCACCGCGTTGGCCTTGTAGACGATGATGTCGGCCGTCTGCAGCAGCGGGTAGCCGAGAAAGCCGTAGGTGGAGAGGTCCTTCTCGGCGAGGTTGTGTTGCTGCTCCTTGTAGGTCGGCACGCGCTCGAGCCACGGCACCGGCACGATCATCGACAGCAGCAGGTGCAGCTCCGCGTGCTGCGGCACCAGGCTCTGGATGAAGAGCGTCGAGCGCACGGGGTCGAGCCCGGCCGCGAGCCAGTCGGTCGCCACCTCGATCACGTTCCCGCGGACGTCGCCCGGGTTCGCGTAGTCCGTGGTGAGCGAGTGCCAGTCCACCACCGAGAAGAAGCACTCGTAGCGGTCCTGCAGAGAGGCCCAGTTGTCGAGCGCGCCCATGTAGTTGCCGAGGTGGAGCGGCCCGGTGGGGCGCATGCCGGAGAGGATGCGGGGTCGCTTCATGGTTGCCTAGCGAACCAGCGAGTAGAGAAAGCCGATGACGACGTTGAGCACGGGAGAAAGCACCTGGAACAGCGCCCCGCTCATGACCAGGGCCAGGAGGATCAAGCCCCCGTACGGGCCGATCATCGCCATGTAGCGGTGCCCCATGCCGTTCGGGAGCGCCCACTCGACGACGTGCGAGCCGTCGAGGGGCGGCAAGGGAACCAGGTTGAAGATCGCCAGCAGGACGTTCAGCTGGACACCGAGGCTCAGGAGCTGGGCGAGGGGTTGCTCCTGGAGCGGCCCCGAGAGCACTCGCACCGCCACGAACAGCCCGGCCGTGAAGAGGAGCGCCAACAGCAGGTTGGAGAGGGGCCCCGCGCCCGCCACGATGATCTGGCCGCGGCGCAGGCTCTTGAAGCTGCGGGGATCGACCGGGGTGGGCTTGGCCCAGCCCAGGAGCGGCACGCCCGAGAAGATCATCACGAGCGGCATGATCACGGTCCCGATCAGGTCGATGTGGACCAGCGGGTTGAGACTGATCCGGCCGAGAGACTGCGCCGTCGTGTCGCCCTGCTTCAAGGCCGTCCAGGCGTGAGCCGACTCGTGAACGCTCAGCGAGAACAGCAGCACGACATACTGGGTCAGCCCCAGGGCCAGGGCCTCGGGTGTCATGTCGAAAAAACGTCCTCCACGGAACCCGGCATGGTAGCACGCGGCGAAAAGGAAGCGACCGGATCGGGTATAAGACCAGCGTGAGGAACGCGCACATGAGAACCCGAACGAGCTTCGTGCTCGCAGCCGTCGCCACGCTCGTCGCCGGGGCGCTCCAGTCCGCCGAGATCGACCCCCGGCTCGCGCCGCTCCAGCCGCTCGTCGGCAAGACGTGGCGCGGCGAGCTGTCACCGCCCGGCGCCGCCAGGCCGATGGTCGACGTGCAGCGCTTCGAGCTGGCCCTGAACGGGCGCGCGGTGCGCAGCGTCCACTCTGTCAACGGCGGCGAGTACGGCGGCGAGACGCTCTTCGTCTGGGACGACGAGAAGAAGAGCGTCGTCTACACCTACTTCACCACGGGGGGCTTCTACACCACCGGCACGATGCAGCCCGAGGCGGGGGCCCTCCAGTTTCACGAGCTCGTGAGAGGCACCACCAGCGGCCCGCGCGAGGTGAAAGCCACGAGCCGCGTGTTGCCCGACGGCCGGCTCCACGTGAAGTCGCAGTACCTGAAGGACGGCACCTGGGCGGACGGTCACGAGGCCTACTACGCGGTGGACCCGAAGGCCGTGGTCCGCTTCAAGGACTAGGCACCCTGCCGTTCGTCTACATCCTGCGCTGCCGAGACGGCTCGCTCTACACGGGGGCCGCGAAGGACCTCGCGGCGCGCCTGCTCAGGCACGCGGCGGGACGGGCTTCGCGTTACACGCGCTCGCGGCTGCCGGTGCGCCTCGCGTGGTCGCGCCGGGTGAGGACCTGGAGCGCGGCGCTCCGCGAGGAGCACCGCATCAAGCAGCTCACGCGCGCGCAGAAGCACGCGCTCGTCGCGGGGGTCACGCCTCGCGCAGCTCGGGCGGCGGGGCGCACTCGAGCTCGAGCCAGGCGCCGGTCGCGGGGTGTGCGAACGCCAGCCGGTGCGCGTGAAGACGGTAGCCGCCGTCGCCCGGCAGCCCGGGCCGAGGCCCCGGCACGCCGCCCGTGACGTAGAGCGGATCCCCCAGCAGCGGGTGACCGGCGGCCGCCAGGTGGATGCGGATCTGGTGCGGGCGCCCCGTCGGGATGCGGACCGCCACCAGGGCCTGGTCGCCGCGCGCCGCGACCACCTCCACGTGCGAGAGAGCGGGCTTGCCGCGGGCCACGGCCGCGTGCACGCTGCCGAGCCGCGGGTGCGCCACGAGGCCGATCGGCACGTCGATCGTGAAGCGCGCCTGGGGCGGGATTCCGCTCACCAGGGCGCGGTACTCCTTCACGACGCGCTCCTGCCTCCATTGGGCGGCGACGCCACGCCGCGCCGCGGCCGTCCGCGCGAAGAGCAGCAGGCCCGAGGTGCCGCGCCCCAGCCGGTGCATCGGCACCGCCTCCGGATGCAGGCGACGCACCCGGTGGAGCAGCGTGTGCTCCAGGAAGCCGCCGTTCGGGACGCTGGGCAGGCCGCGCGGCTTGGCGACCGCCAGCAGGTGCTCGTCGCGGAACAGGATCGCGAAGTCGAGCGGGACCGCGGGCTCCGCCCAGGGCGGGCGTCTCCAGGCGAGGCATTGGCCGGCCCGCAGCGCCTCGCCCGCCGCCGCGAGCGCGCCGTCGAGGCTCACTTCTCCCGCGTCGATCCGTGCGCGCCAGACCGGCTCGCTGGAATGGCGGTGCCTCTCCACCAGCCACGCGAGAACAGTCGAGCCGCTCGCCTCGGGCCCGAGCCTCTCGCGATACTCGAAGCCGCCGTTCACGGGGAAGACGACAGCAGCAGATCGCCCGGGCGCGCTCCCGGCTTCAGCACCCATCCAGCGTTGAGCTTCAGGCGCGTGCGATCGGCCGCCGAGAAGAGCAGGACGCCACGCGCCGCGTCGACCCGCGCTCCTTCGTCGGTTTGGATCGTCCCCCAGGGGCCCGACACCTCGAGCGACGGGTAGACCGTTCCCGCATCGCCGAAGGCGACGACACTGTTGGGGTCGAAGCCATAGTTGCGTTCCTCCTCGCTCGCGCGCAAGCTGCCGTCGTCGTACGCCCGCGCGCGGGCCACGGGGTCGGCCGTGGCCGTGGCCTTCGCCGCCGCACCGAGCGTGGCGGCGAGATCGGACGCCGCGCTGTAGCTCCGCCGCCAGCTTGCATCGGCGGCGTCGAGCAGCAGCCCGTAGGCGGGCCCGCTGGAGTAGGCGAAGCCGCGCACGAAGGAGGACTGGCGATCGACGTTCTCGAGCCGCCGCGCCAGCGCCAGGCGCGTCTCCGCGTCGACCGTCCCGCGCAGCGCGTAGCCGGTGTACTCGGCCAGGAGCGTGGCCCGGTTGACGGGCTGGTCCTGTGCGGACGAGCATGAGAGACGACGCATGACCGATCCTACACGCATCGCAGCGGGCGCCGTTGCCTGAGCTGCTCGTCTCCTGCCAGGAGCTCAGCAAAGCCTTCGGCGCCGCCCCGCTGTTCGAGCGTCTCGCCCTCGGCGTCTTCGAGGGCGACCACGTGGGGCTCGTGGGGCCGAACGGCTCCGGCAAGTCGACGCTGCTGAAGATCCTGGCCGGAGTCGAGCCACCTTCCTCCGGAACGCGTGCCGCGCGCAAGCGCCTGCGCATCGGCTACGTGCCGCAGGATCCGTCGTTCGGCTCGGGCACGAGCGTCGGCTCCGTCCTCCGCGAGGCGGTCCACGATCTCGGGCTCGACCCCCACGAGCTGGACGGGCGCCTAGCCGTGGCGATGGGCAAGGCCGGATTCGCGGACGCCGCTCAAGAGACGCAGGCTCTGTCGGGCGGCTGGAAGAAGCGGCTCGCGATCGCGCGCGAGCTGGTGCGCGAGCCGGAGCTGCTGCTGCTCGACGAGCCGACCAACCACCTCGACGTCGAGGGCATCTTGTGGCTCGAGGAGCTGTTGCCCCGCGAGCCGGAGGCTTTCGTGGCGGTGAGCCACGACCGCTACTTCCTGGAGGCCGTGGCCGGGCGCCTGATCGAGCTGAACCGCGCCTTCGCCTCGGGTCTCTTCGAGGTGCGCGGGCGCTACAGCACATTCCTCGAGAAGAAGGACGAGCTGCTGGCCGGACAGGCCGCCTACCAGGAGTCGCTGCGGAATCGGGTGCGCGGCGAGCTCGACTGGCTGTCGCGCAAGGCCCGGGCGCGCACGCGCAAAGCGCAGGCCCGCATCGACGAAGCCCAGCGCCTCCAGGACGAGCTCGGCGACATGGACGCGCGCTCGGCGCCCTTGGCCGTGGCGCTCGACTTCTCGGCCACGCAGCGCAAGACGAAGCGCCTGGTGGTCACTGAGGGCCTGACGCGGAGCTACGGCGAGCGGCAGATCGTGCGCGGCCTCGACCTCGTGCTGTCGCCGGGGACGCGGCTGGGCCTGCTCGGCGCGAACGGCAGCGGCAAGAGCACGCTGCTGCGCCTGCTGGCCCGCCAGGAGCAGCCCGACGCGGGCACGGTCGCACACGCCGACGGGCTCAAGGTCGTGATGTTCGACCAGCACCGCCAGCACCTGGACCCCGCCGTCTCGCTCCAGCGAACGCTGGCGCCCCACGGCGACTCCGTGGTCTTCGAGGGCCGCGGCGTCCACGTGGCCGGCTGGGCGAAGCGCTTCCTGTTCCGCTCGGAGCAGCTCGAGACACCGGTGGGCCGGCTCTCGGGCGGCGAGCAGGCGCGCGTGGTGCTCGCCCGCCTGATGCTGGAGCCCGCCGATCTGCTGCTGCTCGACGAGCCCACGAACGACCTCGACATCCCAACCCTCGAGGTGCTCGAGGAGAGCCTGCTCGAGTTCCCGGGGGCGCTCGTGCTCGTCACGCACGATCGCTATCTGCTCGACCGCGTCTCGACGCGCATCCTCGCGCTCGACGGCCGGGGCGGCGCCGTCCCGTACGCCGACTACGACCAGTGGGAGGCCGCCCGGCGCGCCGACGTCGAGGCCGCACGGCGTTCCGCCACTGCGGCGCGCCCGTCGACTTCCACGCGGCCCAGCGAGACGCCCGGACGGCCGCGCAAGCTCGGCTACCGCGAGCAGCGCGAATGGGACGAGATGGAGACACGCATCCTGGAGGCCGAGGCCGCCCTGGCGGCGGCCCAGGCGGGGGCCGCGGACCCCGCAGTGGCGTCGGATCACGAGGCGCTACAGGCTCGGCTCGAGGCCCTCGCCCTCGCCCAGGTCGCAGTCGATCGCCTCTACGCGCGCTGGGCCGAGCTCGAAGCGAAGGCTGGGGCGTAGAATCGGCCCGTGGCAGCCCCCCCGTCACCCGCCCAGATCGCCAAAGCCCTCGAGAAGCGCGTCGTCGGACAGAAGGACGCCGTGCGCGAAATGTCGGTCGCGCTCGCCAAGAAGCTGGCCGGCCTCAAGGTCGGCAACGTCCTCTTGATCGGCTCGTCGGGCTCGGGCAAGACGACGCTGATGCGCGCGGTCGAGGAGCTGCTGGCTGCGAACCCGGCGCTCTGGTCGCGCTCGACGCTCGTGCGGATCCACGCCAACGTGCTCGGCGAGGAGGCCGAGCAGGGTCACCCGGGCGAGAAGCTGCTGCGCCGCCTGCTGGAGCGGGCGCGCGAGCAGCTCGGCGCGGAGGCGCCCGTCGAGAAGCTGCTGGAGCAGGCGACGCACGGCCTCGTCTTCGTCGACGAGGTGGACAAGATCAGAAGCCAGGTGGGCGGCCAGCCCAACATCCCCGGCATCCGGGCACAGGAGGCGCTGCTCACGCTGATCGAGAACGAGTCGGTGGCGTTCACGCTGCCCGACTGGGCGGGCGGAGCCGCGGTCAACCTCGACTCGAGCGGCGTGCTGTTCGTGTGCGCCGGGGCGTTCGAGGGGTTGTACGACGCCGTCTACTACCGCGTCACGGCCGGAAAGGACCAGGGCGCGCTCAAGCCCGTCACGGTCGTGGACGAGGGCGGGCGCCCCCGCGAGGAGCTGCAGTTCTCGCTGCGCGACTGGCTCAAGACCGAGGATCTGTTCGAGTACGGCATGAGCCCGCAGTTCCTCTCGCGCTTCGACGCGGTGGTGCTGCTCGAGTCGCTCGCCGAGGAGGCGCTCGCGAAGATCTTCGCGGAGGGCGCCGAGTCGGGGCTGCGCCAGTCGCAGGCCTACTTCGCGAGCTTCGGCTGCAAGCTGGAGTTGACCGCGGAGGCGGCGCAAGCCGTCGTGCGCGAGGCGGCGCGCAAGCCGCGCCTCGGCGCGCGCGCGCTCAAGGAGGTCTTCAGGCGCGTGGTGTCGCCGCTCGAGTTCGACCCGCAGGCGGCCGCGGGTCCCGGCGGTGTCGTGCGCGTCGACCTCGAGCGGGTGAAGCAGGCGCTCGCCGCCGACCGCCACGGCGAGGGGCCGGCCTCGAGCACGGCCGGCTGGGACCAGTCGTTCCGGGGCTAGAGCCGCCAACCAGGCGGGTATTCTCGGCCTCGGCCCGCCAGGATGGCACACACCTCGGCCTGTCGCGGGCACTTAGTATGAGTCTTTACACTACGTTTTTAGATTCATATATGACTACTATATAGTCAAGTAATCGCCGTGATTAGAGTATTAATGACGAGATTCGGATTATGAACTCACGTTTCTATTGACGAGAGTCAGGACTTGAGTGTAGCCTGCTCGGCCGTTTGTCAACGACCGACGGGCTGGTCCCCTCCCAGCGCCCGGGCGGTGGGAGGGACTTCATGGAGCGGGTCGGACCGACTTTCATCTCTCGAGAGGGGATCCGGCGCGCGGTCGCGCGCCTCCTGATCGCCACCTTCGTCATTCCAGCGCCCGCCGCGGTCGCCGCGCCAACGACCCCCGCGCTGGAACCGATGGCCTTCAGCGACCCGCCCCCAGCCGCATCCTGCGCCGACGTTCTGGCCGCCGGCGCGTTCCCGACGGCATCCACGGCGCGCAGCGAGCTCTGGCCGCCGAACCACGCGCTCGTGGACGTCGGAATGCGTGTGGACGTGGGCGACGCGTGCCTCGGCATTGCGACGACGAGCGTGGCGGTCTACTCGGACGAGCCCGACGACGCGACGGGCGACGGCTCGACGATCCACGACGCCCAGCTCGACCCACCGGACCTCTACCTGCGCGCCGAAAGGCAGGGCGGCGGCGACGGCCGGGTGTACCTGATCGTCGCGACGGCGACGCATGCGGCCGTCGCGGGACGGGCGTGCGCCACGGTCGTCGTGCCCAAGTCGCAAAGCAAAAACCACCGCGACGACGCGCTGGCCCAGGCGGCGTCCGCGCTTTCGACTTGCGAGGCAGGCGGCCTGCCGACCGGATTCCAGCTGATCGTCGAAGGAGCCCTCGACTCCCCCAACCAGGCTCCCGTCGTGAACGCCGGTCCGGATCAGGGGATCGCGTT
>Ga0209341_10001973_pt1 | contig 19892 bp, 24 predicted proteins | sample RifCSP13_2_FD_184020 | JGI IMG/M metagenome (GOLD analysis project Ga0209341, IMG submission 184020) | Soil microbial communities from Rifle, Colorado - Rifle CSP2_sed 13_2 (SPAdes) (version 2) | ecosystem: Environmental > Terrestrial > Deep subsurface > Rock core/Sediment | place: Rifle... | reverse complement strand
GGGAACCCCGTACCCGGCCCCGACTCCTCAGGGGCGACGGCTTCCGCCCGCGGCTCCTCGTCCGGCCGCTCGGCCCGCTCCTCCATCACGACGGCTTCTCGTCCTGACGCTTGTACTCGGCGTCGATCACTTCGTCGCCGGCCTTCGCGTCCGCGGCCGGACCGCCGGCGGGGGCACCGGCCGGCGCCGCGGTGCCCGCCCGGGCGTACATCGCCTCGGCGAGCTTCCCGCTGGCCTGCTGGAGCTCGTCGGCAGCGGGGCCGATCTTCGCGGCATCGCCGCCGGCCAGCGCATCCTTAAGGGCCTGCAGCTTGTCCTCGACCGCCTTGCGCTCGTCGGCGCTGATCTTGTCCCCGGCGTCGCGGAGCATGCGCTCGATCTGATAGACCAGCGAATCGCCGCGGTTGCGGGTCTCCGCCTCCTCCCGATTGCGCCTGTCCTCATCCGAGAACCGCTCCGCCTCCTTGACCATCTTCTCCACTTCGTCCTTGGTCAGCGTGCCGGTCCCGGTGATCTTGATGGACTGCTCCCGCCCGGACGCGGTGTCCCGCGCCTTGGCGTCGAGGATCCCGTTGGCGTCGATGTCGAACGTCACCTCGATCTTCGGGATGCCGCGCGGCGCGGGCGGAATCCCGTCCAGGATGAACCGGCCCAGCGTGCGGTTGTCGCGCGCCATGGGCCGCTCGCCCTGCAGGACGTGGATCTCCACCTGGGTCTGGCCGTCCGCCGCCGTGCTGAAGACCTCGCTCTTGCGCGTCGGGATCGTCGTGTTCCGGCTGATCAGCGGCGTCAGCACGCCGCCCAGCGTCTCCACGCCCAGCGACAGCGGCGTGACGTCGAGGAGGACTACCTCCCGCACGGTGCCGGCCAGCACGCCGGCCTGAATCGCCGCGCCGACCGCGACGACCTCATCGGGGTGGACTTCCTTGTTCGGCTCCTTCCCGGTCAGCCGCCGCACCAGCTCCTGGATCATCGGCATCCGCGTGCTGCCGCCGACGAGGATGACCTGGTCGAGGTCCTTCTCGCTCAGCTTCGCGTCGCCGAGGGCCTGCTTGAACGGACCGATGCAGCGCTCCACGAGGTCGGCGGTCATCTCCTCGAACTTGGCGCGGGTGAGCACGTAGTCGAGATGCTTCGGGCCGGTGGCGTCCGCGGTGATGAACGGGAGGTTGATCGTCGTCTGCGTCACGGTGCTCAGCTCGACCTTGGCCCGCTCGGACGCCTCCCGCAGCCGCTGCAGCGCCTGGCGGTCCTGCCGCAGGTCGATGCCGTTCTCGCGCTTGAACTGATCGGCGAGCCAGTTCACGACGCGCTCGTCCCAGTCGTCGCCGCCCAGGTGCGTGTCGCCGTTGGTCGCCTTCACCTCGAAGACGCCCTCGCCGATCTCCAGCACCGTGACGTCGAACGTCCCGCCGCCCAGGTCAAACACCAGGACGGTCTCCGCGCCCTTCTTGTCCAGCCCGTAGGCCAGGGCGGAGGCGGTCGGTTCGTTGATGATGCGCAGAACCTTTAGCCCGGCGATCTCGCCAGCATGCTTCGTGGCCGTGCGCTGGGCGTCGTTGAAGTAGGCCGGGACGGTGACCACCGCCTCGGCAATCTTGTCCCCCAGGTAGGCCTCGGCGTCGTTCTTCAGCTTCTGGAGGACCATCGCGGAGATCTCTTCAGGGGCAAAGGTCTTGCCGGCCGCCGGGAGGCGCACGACGGCCATCCCGTTGGCGCCGTCCTCCACCTTGAAGGGCACCATGCTGCGCTCCGTCCCCACCTCGGCCACGCGCCGCCCCATGAACCGCTTGATGGACGAGACCGTGTTCTCAGGATTGAGGATGGCCTGACGCTTCGCCATCTGGCCGACCAGGCGCTCGCCGGTCTTCGTGAAGGCGACCACCGACGGCGTGAGCCGGCTGCCCTCCGCGTTGGGGATGACCTGCGGCTCGCCGCCGATGACGACCGCGATCACCGAGTTGGTCGTGCCCAGGTCGATGCCGACAACCTTTGCCATCGTCGAATGCTCCTCTCCGTACCTCGCGCGAACGCTGCCGCGCGGGAAGACCACCCACTACACTGCGCGGGTTACTCGCCCGCAACCTCGACTTTGACTGTCTTCGGCTTGGCGCGCTCGCTCTTCGGGACCTTGATCTCCAGGATGCCGTTCCGATAGGACGCCGAGGCTTTGTCGCCCTGGACGCCCGCCGGCAGCGCGATGGAGCGCACGAAGGAGCCGTAGCGCAGCTCCCGCCGGTAGTAGTTCCGCTTCTTCTCCTCCTGTTCGATCTTCGCCTCACCCTTGAGGGTGAGGGTGTCCTCGGTCACGCTGATCTCGACCTGCTTGGGGTCGATCCCCGGCAGTTCGGGCGCGGACCACGACGTCGCCGTCGGTCTCGTAGGCCTCGATGGCCGGCTGCCAGACCACCGGCGCGTGGCTCCGCTCGGGGCGCCGCGTGAAGAACTCCTCAAAGAGCTTGTCCATCGACTCCCGTAAGGATGCGAGATCATCAAACGGATCCCAGCGAATGAGACTCATCGTACCCTCCTCCTCCGCATGGTGCGCTCGATTACCCAGGTGACGGCGTCGCGCGACCCGCGCACCTCGAGCCGCTCGTAGACTTCGAGGAACATACGGACGCCGGCGAGATTCAGGCCGACTTCCCGGGTGAGGTGCCGGATCATCCGGACCCGCTCCAGATCGCGCTCGGAGTACAACCGGCTGTTGTTGCGCCGGGCCGGCAGCACCAGTCCCTTCTCCTCGTAGATGCGCAGCGTTCGAGGATGGAGGCCGGTCAGATCGGCCGCAATACTGATCACGTAGACAGGGCGGCTGTTGCCGCGATTCCTCACCGCTCGCCTGCACCTCCCGGGCACCTTCCACGATAGTCTTTGACATAGGGACTGTCAAGAAGGTTGACAATGTCGTTGTCATATGGACGCCCGGCGCGAGACGGCACGCCCCGCCGGGATGGAATACAGGAGCGGCGGGGACCCGTTCCTAAGCCCCTGGGAGGAGGTGTTCCCGGTACATGCGCAACGTCATCGTCTTGGGCTCCGGCCCGGCGGGCCTCACCGCGGCGATCTACACGACCCGCGCCGGATTGCATCCGCTCGTGGTGGCCGGCGCCGAGGCGGGCGGCCAGCTCATGCTCACCACCGAGGTCGAGAACTATCCCGGATTTGCCGAGGCCATTCTCGGTCCGGATCTCATGGCGAACATGCGGGCCCAGGCGGAGCGGGTCGGGGCGGAGTTCGTGTCTGAGGACGCCACCGCGCTGAACCTCTCCGGACCGTTCCGCGTCACGCTGCAGTCCGGCGACGTGCACGAGACCCGCGCCCTGATCATCGCCACCGGCGCCACAGCCAAGCTCCTCGGGCTGCCGGGGGAGCGGCGCCTCATGGGCCGCGGGGTGAGTACCTGCGCTACGTGCGACGGCTTCTTCTTCCGCAACCGCGACGTCCTCGTCGTGGGCGGCGGGGACACGGCGATGGAGGAAGCGCTCTACCTCGCCAAGCTGGCCCGATCAGTGACCGTGGTCCACCGGCGGGATCATCTGCGCGCCAGCCGCATCATGGCCGAACGGGCCATGCACCACGAGAAGATCGGCTTCCTGTGGAACAGCGTCGTGCGCGAGGTCCTCGGGGACGGCAAGGTGAGCGGCGTGCGGCTGGAAGATCTCAAGACAGGGCACGTGACGCAGCGCCCGACCGACGGGGTGTTCGTCGCGATCGGCCACAAGCCCAACACCGAGTTGCTGGCCGGCCAGGTCGCTATGGACGAGAACGGGTACATCCTGCGGACGAAGCGCTCGATGACCAGCGTGGAAGGCGTGTTCGTCGCCGGCGACGTGCACGACCACACCTACCGGCAGGCCGTGACCGCCGCCGGGTACGGCTGTGAGGCGGCGATAGACGCGGAACGCTGGTTGACGGAGCGGGGAGTGACCGCCGGCTGACCGGCGCGCCGGCCGACCTGCTAGCTGACTTGCGCGCCGAGCACCGCGTCGATGCGCCGCCGCAGCTCCGCCTTCGGCATGTAGCCGACGATCCGTTCGACGAGCTGGCCGCCCTTGAAGATCCCCAGCGTGGGGATGCTCATCACGCTGTACCGCATCGCCACCATGTTGTTCTCGTCCACGTCCACCTTCACAACCTTCAGCCGCCCGGCGTATTCGCCGGCGAAGTCCTCGACGATCGGCGCGATCATCCGGCACGGGCCGCACCACTCCGCCCAGAAGTCCACGAGCACCGGCACCTCGGACCGCAGGACCGCGGCGTCGAACTCCGGCTCACTGACATGCTGCGCCTTGCCCATCATGCATCCTCCCCACTGCTATTTGCCCGCCGACGACGGCACTGACCTGGGAACGAAACCCCTCTGCTCCACTATTCCCCGGGCGCCCTCACGGCAGGACCGAGGCGAAGACCGCGGTGACGGCGGCCAGGGCGAGGAGCGCCGGCAGGCAGCCGAGGCGGCGCCGCCGCCCGCCCCCGTCGCCCTGCGTGGGCTGGCGCATGGACAACCGCGTAGCCTTCTTGAAGTGCTCGACGGCATCGCCGACCCGTCCCATCTGCTTGTACAGGGCGCCGAGGTTTTGGTGGGCGATCCAGTAGTCAGGGTCGAGCGCCACGGCGCGCTCGTATGCGGCGACCGCCTCCGCGGTCATCCCCTTTTCGCGATACGCGTTCCCGAGATTGCTGTAGGCCGGCGCGTAACTGGGCTGCAGGGCAACGGCGCGGGAAAACTCAGCGATCGCCGCGTCGAGCAGCCCCTGATGCGCCAAGGCCACTCCCAGTTTGCTCCGCGCCAGGGCCGAGTCCGGCGCGGCCGCCGCGGCGTCACGGAACGCCCGGGCCGCCGCGGCGAAGTCACCCGCGCGGAGGTGTCCTTCCCCGGTCTCCAGGTACGGCTTCGCCTCGGCTTCACCCACGGCGGGTAGAGTTCGTCCGCCTCCCGGCGGTGTCCTCGCGCGGCGCGGACCTGACGGCGGCCGCGCCCGGGCCGTTGCCTCCTCCTGACGTCCCATGACAGACCTGGCAGTGCGCGCGGTTGCGGCAGCTATCGGGGACGGGCGAACAACGGCAGGGCTTCTGCGGACTCGTACTCCTCATCACGCATGACCGGCTCCTCCTGGAGGGCCTCGAGCGCGGCCAGCGCGGCTTCGACGTTCGACCCGCGATCAATGAGTTCCAGCTCACTCCACCGGTACGCGTTCATCAGCGCGCGCGCCTGCAGGTACACGCCCGTGAGCTCTCCGGGCAGATCCGTCCCGTTCGTCAGTTGGCTGACGACCCCGGCGTGATCTGCGTACACTTGCACCCGGCGGGTGCCCATCGTCCTGGTGTGCCACAGTCCCGTCAGGATGGCCCGGTAGGCCGCCTCGAGCGGGGAATTGGCCAGGACGGCGCGGCGAATGACCTGCACGGTCTGCCCTCCGGCGCGCAGGACGATGCCCAGACCCGCCCTGCCGTTCCGGTAGGCTGCGCTTGTGAACACCTCAACGACCGGCTTCACGCTACCACGGCACCTCCAAGGCCATCGCGGTCAGGAAGAGCACCCCGATCAATATGATCTTTACCCCGATGAGCTTCCGGTCATCGGCCAAGGCCCCCAGGAAGGAGGCGCGGCGTCCCGGCCGGCGGCGTGGCCGGGTGGAGCCCGCGTCGGCTCGGCGCGCGGCCGCGAAGGAGCGCGGACCGCTGTGGATGGCGATCGCCCGGACGCTCATGCCTCACCTCCGGCGTACCGGCGCATCAGCCCTACGACCTTCCCGATGATCTCGAACTCCTCCGTGATCGGCTCGTAATGGGCGTTCTCAGGCTGCAGGTAGAAGCGCCGGTCGTCGCCAGCCAGGCGCTTGACCGTCGCCTCCTCCCCGAGAAGCGCGACGACGATCTCTCCGAGCTCGGCCGCCGGCTGCGAGCGCACGATGACGAGATCACCGTGATGAATGCCGGCGTTGATCATGCTGTCACCGCGTACGGTGAGCAGGAAGCAGTTGTCATCCTGCCAGCCGACCATCTTGCGCGGGACGGGGATCATCTCCTCGACGTTCTCGTGGGCCAGGATAGGAAGGCCGGCCGACACGCGGCCGATCAGCGGGAGATGGGCGACGTCCTCGCCGTTTGGCAGAAAGGTGCGATCGAGGACTTCCAGGACGCGCATCCGGTCCCCGTACCGCTTGATGTAGCCCTTGCGTTCGAGCGCGGTGAGGTGCTGGTGGACGGTCGATGGGGAGCGCATCCCCAGCGCCGTACCGATCTCGCGGACCGAGGGGACGATCCCGCTGCGGCGGATGGACGTCGCGATGTGTTCGAGCACTTCGCGCTGACGGTCGGTCAGGGGCGTGGTCATTCTGTCACCTCCGCCCTAAGTATATGGCGAACATATGTACGAACATCAAGCGCCGGCTGTGCCCGTGTGCAGACCCATGTAGCGAACATTTGTGCGTATATAGCAGCTACGGCGCGCCTAATCGTTCAGGCTCGCGCAATCGCGCGATCTCTCGTCCTGACGCGACCGGCCGACTATCCGTTGAGGGCTTGCAGCAGGATGGGGGGGTCGATGTTGCCGCCGCTGGCAACGGCAACGATGGCGGGACCGATGAGACCGGCGTCAATGGCCGCGGCAACGGCCGTCGCCCCGGAGGGCTCGAGCAGCAAGTGGGCGTCGAGCAGGACCCGCTTCACCCCGGCAAGGATCGCCGCATCTGATACCGGCCGGAACTCGTCCACGAACTGCTCGCTGACTGCCCAGGTGAGACGCCCGGGGGAGAGCGCGCGGAGACCGTCGGCCACGGTCTCGGCCCGCTCCAGCATCACCGGCGCCCCCGCCTTTCGGGAACGGGTGAAGCGGTCGGCCCCGGCCGGCTCCGCTCCGATCACCCTGGCCTGCGGGCGAACGCTCTTCACCGCCGCCGCGATCCCGGAGAGGAGGCCTCCGCCACTGACCGGCACGACGACGGCCTGGACGTCGGGACAATCCTCGATGATCTCGAGCCCCGCGGTGCCCTGGCCGGCGATGATCAGAGGATCGTCATACGGGGGGACATAGTGCAGGCCCCGTTCCTCGGCCAGTGCCTGTGCCTTGACGACGCGGTCTTCCGGGTACCGTCCGAACCGGACGAGCTCCGCGCCGTACCCAACGATGGCCTCCGCTTTCGAGGGGATCACGTTCTCGGGCACGACGACCACGGCTCGGATGCCGAGGGTCTTCGCGACATACGCCACCGCCTGACCGTGGTTCCCGGAGGACGCCGTGATGATCCCATCGTCGCACTCAGCCCGACGGGCCAGCACGTGGTTGAACGCCCCGCGCGGCTTGAAGGACCCGGTGATCTGCAGGCTCTCCAGCTTCAGCAGCGGGCCTCCGCCGAGAGGGTGCAGCGGCGTGCGGCGGATGAAGGAGGTAATGCGCTCCTGCGCGGCAGCGATGTCGTCGAGCGTGACGACCGCCATGGGCGGCTACTGCCCGCGCATCGAGGGCGTATAGGTCAGCCCCAGGAGGAGACCCTCCGGGCTGAGCAGCCGGGCCACGACCTGCCCCCAGGGCTCCGTCTTCACTCCCGTCAGCAGCCGGTAGCCGCGGCGCTCCATCGCCGCGGCGGCCTGCGCGACGTCCTCGACCTCGAACTCGATGACCGCCTGCGGGATCGGGACGCCCTCCGGCCACGTGGCGGTCCCGAAGCACGACCGCGCGGCGTCGGGAAGGGACCAGAGCCCGAAGTGTTTCGTGCCGTCCAGTCGGTCCGTGTGGGGGTACTCGTCCCCCTCGAGGGGGAGCCCCAGCGCGTCCCGGTAGAACGCCGCCGAGGCCGCGGCGTCCCTTGCGATCGGCGCCAGCCCGGCGACGAAGAGGACCTTCATGACGGCGTCCAGCGGAGATCGGGCTGCCGCGCGGCGCGCACCTCGTCCAGCCGCCTCACCGGCGTGGTATGCGGCGCCTCACGCACGAGGTCCGGCTGTTCCGCGGCCTCCCTGGCGATCGCCCGCATCGCCTCGATGAACTCGTCCAGCGTTCGCTTGCTCTCCGTCTCGGTAGGCTCGATCATGATCGCTTCCTCGACGATCAGCGGGAAGTAGATCGTCGGCGCATGGAAGCCGTAGTCGAGAATCCGTTTGGCCATGTCCCGCGTCGTCACGCCGTGGTCGTGCTTCTGCCGCCGCCCGGAGAGGACGAACTCATGCTTGCAGAGCCGGTCGTAGGGAAGCTCGAAGCGGTCGCGCAGGCGGGCCAGCATGTAGTTCGCGTTGAGCACGGCCACCTCCGCGATCTGCCGGAGGCCGTCCGCGCCCATCGAGCGCAGGTAGGTATAGGCGCGCACGAGGTTGCCGAAGTTCCCGTAGAAGGCGTGGATCTTCCCGATGGACTGCGGCCGCTCATAGTCGAGGCGGAACCGCTCGCCGGCGCGCTCGATGACGGGGACCGGAAGAAACGGCGCGAGATGTGCCTTCACCCCGACCGCACCGGCGCCCGGGCCGCCGCCGCCGTGGGGCGTCGTGAACGTCTTGTGCAGGTTGAAGTGCATGACGTCGAACCCCTGGTCGCCGGGACGGGTCACCCCGAGGATGGCGTTGAAGTTGGCGCCATCCATGTACATCTGACCGCCGTTGCCGTGGACGATCTCCTCCACCTCGACGATGTGCTCCTCGAAGAGCCCCAACGTGTTCGGGTTGGTGAGCATGATCGCGGCGACATCTCCGTCCATCGCCTGGCGCAGGGCGCGCACGTCCATGTTCCCCCGCGGATCCGACTTCACGGTGACGACCTGGTACCCGGCCATGGAGGCCGTGGCCGGGTTCGTGCCGTGCGCGGAATCCGGCACGATAACCTTGGTCCGCTTCTCCCCGCGGCTGTCGAAGTACGCCCGGATGAGCAGCAGCCCCGTGAACTCGCCGTGCGCCCCGGCCGCCGGCTGGAAGGTGAGGCGGTTCATGCCGCTCACCTCGGCGAGCATGCGCTCCAGCTCCCACATCAGCTCGAGCGCGCCCTGCACGTCGCCTTCCGCGGCGTAGGGATGGAGACGGCTGAAGCCCGCGAGGCGCGCCGCGTCTTCATGGAGCTTGGGGTTGTACTTCATCGTGCACGAGCCCAGCGGATAGAAGCCCTCGTCGATGCTGAAGTTGCGGTGCGACAGGCGCGTGTAGTGGCGGACCACGTCGAGCTCGCTCACCTCCGGGAGGCGGGCCGGCTCCTCGCGCAGCTGGTCCGCAGGAAGCAGGGTGTCGAGCGCCTTGGCCGGCACGTCCGGATCGGGGTAAGAGGCGCCGACGCGCCCGGGCGTGCTCAACTCGAAGATCACGGGCATGTCCCGCCGGCTCATCGCAGTCCCTCCAGCACCTCGACCAACCGGTCGATCTGTCCGCGCGTGCGCTGCTCCGTGACGCAGAGCAGCCAGCCGTCCGCGAGATCGGGATACCAGCGGCCCAGCGCCGCGCCCCCAACGATACCCTGTGCGCGCAGGGCGGCGTTGATCTGCTCCGGCGGCTTCGGGGTGCGCAGGGCGAACTCATGGAACGTCGGGCCGTCGAAGAGGAGCTGGTAGCCGCGCAGGGCGGCCAGGCGTTCCTTCGCGTAGGCCGCCTTGTACAGGTTCAACTCGGCGACCTTGCGGAAGCCGGTCCGGCCCAGGGCCGCCATGTAGACCGCCGCGGCGAGGGCCAGGAGCGCCTCGTTCGTACAGATGTTGCTCGTCGCCTTCTCGCGCCGGATGTGCTGCTCGCGGGTCTGGAGGGTGAGCACGAATCCCCGCCGTCCGTCGGCATCCACCGTGCCCCCGACGAGCCGCCCCGGCATGCGGCGCACGAACTCCTGGCGCGTGGCCAGCATCCCCAAGTAGGGACCGCCGAAGTTCAGATGGTTGCCCAGCGGCTGCCCCTCCCCGGCCACGATGTCCGCGCCCCACTCCCCGGGCGGTTTGAGGAGCCCGAGCGAGAGCGGATCGGCGACGGCGCAGATGAGCAGCGCCCCGGCCTCATGGGCGAGCGCGGCCAGCGCGGCGCCGTCTTCGAGCCCTCCGAAGAAGTTCGGATGCTGGATGATGAGGGCGGCCGAGCGGTCGGACAGCGCGGCGCGCGCGGCGGCGAGGTCGGTCCGGCCGCCGCGGTGCGGGATCTCCACGACGGTGATGCCGAGCGGACGGGTGTAGGTCCGCAGCACCTCACGGTACTCCGGGTGCACGGCGGTGCTGACGACAACCTCGCTGCGCTTGGTGAAGTCCTTGGCCATGACCGAGGCCTCGGCCGTCGCCGACGCGCCATCATACATCGACGCGTTGGCCACGTCCATCGCGGTCAGCTCGCACAACATGCTCTGGTACTCGTAGCCGGCCTGCAGCTCTCCCTGCATCATCTCGGCCTGGTAGGGCGTGTACGCCGTGAGGAACTCGCCCCGGCCGGCGAGATGCCAGACCACACTCGGCACATAGTGATCGTAGGCGCCGGCGCCGAGGAACGTGGGGGCGCTGTCGGCGTGTGTGTTCCGCGCGGCCAGCGCGGCGAGATGGGTCATGACCTCCGGGTCGCTGAGGGCGGGGGGCAGGTCGAGCCGGCGGTGCAGCTGCACCGTGTCCGGGATGTCGGCGAACAGCGCCTCGATCGCCGGCACGCCGATGACGCGCAGCATCTCCTCGCGCTCCGCGTCCGTGGCCGGGATGTACTTGTGCTGCACGTGGCGCTCGAGCGCGGGCGCCTTCGGGCGCGCGGTCATGCCCCCTCCTCTCCGACGACCTGGCGATACTGCTGGGCGGTCATCAGCTTCTGCAGGTCACCGTCATCCTTCGGCTCCACGAGCATGATCCACCCCTGCCCGTAGGGATCGCTGTTCACGACCTCCGGTGTGTTCGCCAGCGCGGTGTTCACCTCCACGACGGTGCCACTCACGGGGGCGAAGAGGTCGGAGACAGCCTTCACCGACTCGATCACCCCGAACGGCTGCATGTAGGACACCTGCGCGCCGACCTGGGGTAGCTCGATGAACACCACGTCGCTCATCTTCTCGGCGGCGAACTGCGTGATGCCCACGCGCACCCGCCCGCCTTCCCGGCGGGCCCACTCATGCTCACTGCTGTACCGGAGATCGTCTGGGTACATGCCTCAGATGCTCCTTCTATAGAAGGGTAGCTTCACCACCGCTGCGCGAGTGGTCTTGCCCCGAATCTCCACGCCCAGTGCGGTGCCAGGCTTCGCGTGCTCCCGCGCCACATAGCCCATCCCGATGCTCTTGCCCAGCCAAGGACCGAACGTGCCGCTCGTCACCTGTCCGACGGCCCGGCCGTCGATCCGCAGCGGATAGCCGTGACGGGGAATGGCCCGCTCGGTCATCTCGAATCCGGCGAGCTTGCGCACCGTCCCCTCGGCCATCTGCCGGACGAGCACCTCGCGCCCAATGAATGCCCCTTTCTCCAGCTTCACCGTCCAGCCCAACGGCGCCTCGAGCGGCGTGGTCGTCTCGTCAATGTCGTTGCCGTAGAGCATGAGCGCGGCCTCAAGCCGCAGCGTGTCCCGCGCGCCCAGGCCGGCGGGCACGAGGCCGTCGGGAACGCCGCCCTCGAGGAGCGCATCCCACAGACGGGGGGCCTGATCCCAGGGGCAGCCGATCTCGTAGCCGTCCTCGCCGGTATAGCCGGTGCGGGAAATGAAGCATCCCCCGACGCCGGCCACCTCCGCCCCGGTGATGATGTGGAACGCAGGTAGCGCGGTCGGGTCCGGCCGCGTGAGCCGCTGCAGGATGGCACCAGCCCGCGGGCCCTGCAGTGCCAGCAGCCCCCATTCAGCGGAGCGGTCGCGGGCCTGCGCGTCCCGCGTGTGCTCGGCGATCCAGGCGAAGTCCTTCGCCGCAGTCGAGGCGTTGACGACGAGCAGGTACCGCTGCGCACCGGTCCGGAACACGGTCAGGTCGTCCACGATTCCCCCACTGGGCAGGCACATCGGAGTATAAAGACCCCCACCGATGTCGAGGCGTCCGGCATCGTTGGTGATGAGCTGCTGCACCGAGGCCAGCGCCCCCGGCCCCTCGAGCTCCACCTCACCCATATGCGACACGTCGAAGATTCCCGCCGCGGTCCGGACGGCCCGGTGCTCCTCGACGATGCCGGCATACTGTACCGGCATCTCCCAGCCGCCGAATTCCACCAGCCGCGCTCCGAGGCGGGCGTGGCGGTCGTGGAGGGGCGTCCGTCTCAGGTCGTGCCCCATGCCTCGATCTCCTGTTCACGGCGGCGAAGGAGAAAGACGACCTCGTCATCGGTCGTCTGCGCGAAGTCATCGTAGAACTGGCCCACGGCATAGAACAGCGTCGGGGTGTAGAGGCAGACTACGTCGTCGGCCTCGGCCCGCAGGGACTCGACGCCCTCAGGCGGGGCCACGGGGATTGCCGCCACGACGGTAGTGGGCTGCATCGCGCGCACGGCGCGTAGGGCGGCGATCATCGTCGAGCCCGTGGCGATGCCGTCGTCCACGACGACCGCCGCCCGCCCGGAGAGGTCCGCTCCGGGGCGGTCCCCGCGGTACACCGTCATGCGCCGGCGGATTTCCTCCAGCTGTGTGGCCGTCTCTTCCTTGAGGTACTCGTCGGGAATGCGGAGCGAACTGACGAGCGGGGAGTCGAGGTAGACACTGCCGTCATGCGCCACTGCACCGACCGCCAGTTCCGGGTTGTAGGGGGCGCGGAGCTTACGCGGAACCACGACGTCCAGCGGAGCGTCGAGTCCGACCGCGACCTCATACCCGACGACGATCCCGCCTCGCGGTACCGCCAGGATGAACGGCCGCCGCGCGCGGTAGCCTCCGAGGGCTTCCGCCAGGCGCCGCCCCGCCTCCCGACGATCGCGGAACGTCATCGCCGTGCGAATACCTCCGGCCCATCACCTTTCCACGGCGGGCAAACGGTTTCCTGTGGCACGCAAGAGCTCCCAGACAGCGCGGACATGTGCTTCCGTGGTGCGGATGTTGCCGATCGCCACCCGCAGGGTGAATTTCCCCCCAAGCCGCGTGTGTGAAAGGTACGCCTGGCCCGTGGCATTCACCGCATCGAGCAGCCCCGCGTTGAGACCCTCGAGCTCCTCCTCCGCTCCGCGCCGATCCCGCAGCCTGTGCGGATGGTACCGGAAGCACACCGTGCTGAGCGGCGTGGGAGCGAGGCGCTCGAAGTCCGGATCGGCGTCCACCCAGCGGGCCAGTTCCTGGCCCAGCCGGACGTGTTCCCGGATCCGGGCGGCCAACCCCTCCCACCCGAAGTAGCGGATCACGAACCACAGCTTGAGCGCCCGGAACCGGCGGCCCAGCTGCACTCCGTAGTTGGCAAGATCGTGCACCTCGCTCTGCTCTCCTTCCGAGGTCCAGAGGTATTCGGGGACGAGGCTGAAGGCCGCGCGCAACACGTCCGGACGCCGGCAGTAGAACGCCGAGCAGTCGATCGGCGTGAACAGCCACTTGTGCGGGTTCACGACGACGGAGTCGGCGCGCTCGCAGCCTGCGAGCACCCACCGGAACTCGGGCGCCACGGCGGCGATCCCGGCGTAGGCGGCGTCCACGTGAAGCCACATGCCCTCCGCCTCGCAGACGTCGGCGATCGCCGGGATGGGATCGATGCTGGTCGTCGACGTGGTCCCAGCGGTCGCCACCACGCAGAACGGCCGCCATCCGGCGGCGCGGTCCTCAGTCACGGCCCGCCGCAGCGCGGCGGCGTCCATGCGGAACTCCCGGTCCACGGGGATCTTCCGCACCCCGCGCTGCCCGAGACCCAGCGTGATCCCTGCCTTCTCGATGGACGAGTTGGCCTGCTCAGACGCGTACATCCGCAGCCGCGGCCCGCCCGCCATGCCCTCCATGCGGAAGGGATGATCCTGTACCGCCTCCCGCGCCGCGGCGATGGCGCAGAGGCTGGCCACCGAGGCCGTGTCCATGATCAGGCCGAACCAGCCGTCGGGGAGGCCAAGCATCTGCCCGAGCCAGCCCATGACGACTTCTTCCAACTCTGTGGCCGCAGGCGACGTCTTCCAGAGCATGCCGTTCACGTTGAGGGCGGAGGCGAGTAGGTCGCCGATGATGCCCGGGCCCGACCCGGTGATCGCGAAGTACGCGAAGAACGATGGATGGTTCCAGTGGGTGATCCCCGGGATGATCGTGCGATCCACGTCCCGGAGGATCACCTCCATCGCCTCCCCGGCGCGCGGCGGCGTCTGGGGCAGCGCGGCGCGGACCGCGCCGGGTGCGACCTGGGCGAGAACCGGGTACCGCTCGGGGTGCCCGAGATACTCCGCCACCCACTGCACGGCCTGCCGGCCGTGCGCGACAAACTCCGCATCGGGCATGTCTCCCCGCGGCCTCATCGGTCACTCCTCCTCAAAGCCCCAGCTCCGGCGCGATGCGCTGCAGTGCCGTGATGACAAAGGCGATGTGCTCGTCGAGCGGAACGCCCAAGGCCTCCGCCCCCTTGACGATGTCGTCGCGGCTCACCGTGCGGGCGAAGGCCTTGTCTTTCATCTTCTTGCGCACCGCCGCGACGTCCACCTCGGCCAGGCGCTTGGTGGGGCGGACGAGCGCGACGGCGGTGATGAATCCCACCAACTCGTCGACGGCGTACAGGGCCTGCTCCATCGGCGCGTCCCGCGAGAGCCCCGCGTAGTCGGCGTGGGAGAGCATCGCCCGCGTCCAGACCTCGGGGAGCCCGCGCCGGCGCAGTTCCTCGATCCCGATAAAGGGGTGCCCCGCCTCCTGGGACGGATGCCGCTCGTAGTCGAGGTCGTGCAGGAGACCGACGATGCCCCAGGCCTCCTCATCCTCGCCGAACCTCCGCGCGTACGCGCGCATCGCGGCCTCCGTGGCGAGAAGGTGCTTGCGGAGGTTCGGGCTCTGGATCCATTCGCAGAGGAGCGTCCAGGCGTCGTCTCTCGTCATGCCTCCCTCATTCCGTCTGATAGGCCGTGGGAACCTTCCGCGCGGCGTCGAATTGGACGCGCCGTGGCCGTCGCCGCTCCGGTTCCCTCGCTGCCCGGTCACCGCGTGCTGGTGACCGGCGCGTCGGGGTTCATCGGGAGCCATCTCGCCGAGCGCTTCCTCGCCCACGGCGCACAGGTCCGGCTCATCGTCCGGCGGCCGGAACGCGTCGCGGCGCTGGCCGCGGCCGGCGCGGACGTCCGCGTGGGCGACCTCACCGATCCGCCAACGCTTCGCGGCAGCTGCGACGGTATCGACTTCGTCTATCACGCCGGGGCGTGGCTGGGGACTCCGTACACGCGCGAGGCCGCCTGGGCGGCCAACGTCGCCGGCACGGAGGCGATGGCGCGGGAAGCGCAGCGCGCCGGGGTGCGCCGGTTCATCCAGATCAGCTCGATCGCAGTGTACGGCCCGGTGCGTTCCGGAAGCGTGACGGAAGAGGCGCCCTTGTGGAAGGGCGTCGAGCTCTACGGGGACAGCAAGATCGCGGCGGAGGAAGCGCTGCAGGCGGTCGCTCGCGACGGGCTGCGGGTGGTCATCACGAGGCCGGGCATGGTCTACGGCCCGCGCTCTCGAGGATGGACCATTCGGCTCATCAAGTGGATCGATGAGCGCCGGCCGGCGATGGTGGCCGGCGGCCACGGATACGCGCGGCCCATCTTCATCGAGAACCTGCTCGACGCGCTCGTGCTCTGCGCGCAGCGGCCGGCCGCGGGGGAGGTCTTCACGCTCATCGACGCAAACCTCCCCTGGCGCGACTACCTCCAGCAGTACGCCCGCATGGTCGGCAGGCCCGTGCGCTCCGTCTCGTATCTCACTTCGTGGCTCATCGCGCTAACCGACGAAGCCCGAGCCCTTCTCACGCACCGCCCTCCGCGTGTCCGGCGCACGGCGCTCGGCTATGCGGTCAGCCGAGCCGTGTTCAGCACGGAGAAAGCCCGCCGCGTCCTCGGCTGGACGCCGCGCTACTTGATGCCGGAGGCCATGGCGATCACGAAGGAGTGGCTGATCGCCAACGGATACCTGACGCCCTGAGCCGTCGCGGGCGGGGGGCAGCTACCGCTCTCCCACGGTCACCGTCATCTCCTGGAGGACGCCTGCGCGCAGGATGCGCACGGCTAGCGGCTTCCCGACGGCGTGGCCGCCCAACAGGGCCGCGACCTCACCGGGATGACGGACCGGTGCCCCATCGATCGCCACGAGGACGTCCCCCAGGGTCAGCCCGCCTTGCTCCGCGGGGCTCCCCGGCTCCACGGCCACGACGATCAACCCCGCCCGCTGTCCCACCTTTTCGCGGACGGCCGCGGGGAGCTTCACGGGATGGGAGCCGATCCCGAGGAACCCGCGCCGCACGCGCCCCTCGGCGAGGAGTTGGGAGACCACGGCGCGCGTCGTTGTTCCCGGGATAGCCAGCGGCGTGCGGTCCAGCAGTCCGGTCGTCGTCATGCCGAGAACCTTCCCGTCGCCGTCAACGAGCGCTCCGCCGGAGAATCCCCACGACACGTCGACATCCGGCTGGACGTAGTGATCCAGTTCTGCGCCTGACGGCGCGCGCCACCTCTCGCCCAGCGCGGCAATGATGCCCAATCGGGCCCGCACGGTCCGACCGGGGCGGGACACCGCCAGGACGAGGTGCCCCACGCGGACTCCATCGAGCGACGCCCACACCGCTGGCGTCAAGTTTGACGCCTTGACGTCAGTCGCCGCGGCGGGCCGCAGGACCGCGACATCCGTCGTCGCGTCCCGGCCGGCGACGGCCGCCTCAACCACGGTGCCGTCGGCGAATCCTACGTGAATGTCCTCGTCGCGCTCGAGGATGTGGTCGGCGGTCAGGATCGTCCCGTCAGCCGACCAGATGAGACCGCTGCCCGGGCGGCCGCGGCGGGCTTCGACGCGCACCACCGACCGCCCAACCGACTCGACCGCATCGGCCAGCGCCTGCGACATGCTCTGGAGTCCGCTCATGGATCAACACCTCCGCGGCCAGCGTACGCCTCAGGGCGGCCGGCGGCATCACCCATTTGGGGGGGCCGGCGTTGCGGGTGGGCGCTACAGAATGATCAATCCCTTCCGGACAGCCAGGGTCACCGCCTCAGTCCGGGTTCGCGCCCCGAGTTTACCGAGGATGGTGGTGACGTGGAACTTCACGGTATGCTCGCTGATCCGCAGCGTACGGGCGATCTCCTTGTTGGGCAGCCCTTCGGCAAGCGACTGGAGGACGTCCATCTCCCGTGGGGTGAGGTCCGGAGCCGCGTCCTCGACTCTCGGCTCAGCGGCACTGGGGGGGTCCATGACCTGCAGGCCGTGCGCGACCGCCTGCAGGGCCGCGCGCAGCCGCGGCCCCGCCGCGTCGCGGCGCAGGTACCCTCCCACGCCGGCCGCAGCGGCCTCTGCCCCGAGCCCGCCCGGCCCGAGCGCCAGGAGAGGCAGGTCCGTCTCTTCCGCCCGGCTGAGCTGCGCACGCGCTGCCGTGAGGTCGCCCCCCAGGTCCCACACGGCGACATCTGCCGGCAGGCCGGAGAGGTCGTCATCCCCAAGGGCGCCCGCAGCAGCGATCACGCAGTCGTCGAGCGCAGCGACACGGGCGACCAGACGGTCGCGCAGCGATGCGTCCTCGGATACCGCCACGACGCGAAGGTCCAACGCTGATGCCGTCGCGGTCAGGGGGGTGACGCGGCTCGGCCCGGGGGGACGGCTGACCGCCGCAGCGGCGTCTCCGGCAGCGCGATGAGCACGAGCAGCGCGGCGGAGAGAACGATCGCGGAGTACGCGTAGATCCTCGTCACCCCGGCGGCAAACGCCCGCCGCACGATGCCGCGGGCGGCCGCCCGAACCTGCGGCGGAAGGGCATCGGGGACGGGCGCGGTGGCGCCGGCTCGTCCCGACCCCATCTGCTGCAGGTTCACCTGGACACGCACGGCGGGAGGCAGCTGTGCGATGAGCGGACTGAACCCCGCGCGCATCTCCGCGGCCACGACATTGGCGAGCACGACCCCGAACAGTGCCAGCCCCACGGTCGAGCCCATCTGCATGAAGAACTGCCTGGCCGCGGTTGCCGCACCCACCTTGCCCGGCGGGGCTGCATTCTGCGCGGCGAGGTTGAGCAGCGGCATGGCCGGCCCGAGTCCGATGCCGAGGATGATCATCCGCCACGTCACACCCCACCGCGTCACCGTGGTGTCCATCGTCGCCAGCAGCACGTAGCCGGCGATCGCCACGGCGAATCCCCCGAGGATCACCCCTTTGTACCGGCCGACGCGGTAGACCAGCTGGGATGATCCCATGGCGCCGGCCACGACGGCCAGGGTCAGCGGCATCAGCGTCGTGCCGGCCGCGGTGGCGGAGACGCCGACGACGTTCACCATGAACAGCGAGAGGAAGAACACCGCGCCCATGAACGCGGCGCCCATGAAGACGGAGGCCACGCTGACCACCGCGATGGTGCGATTTCTGAAGAGCTCCAGCGGCAGGACAGGGGACGGCGCGCGGACCTCCACGGCCAGGAACAGCGCGGTGGCGACCGCGGAGACGGCGAAGAGGCCCAGGACAAGCGGCGACGACCAGGGAAAGAGCCGTTTGTCCACGGTCAATCCCAGGAGAAGGGGCACCACGGCGGCGACCAGTAGGGCCGTGCCGGCCCAGTCAATCGGCAGACGGTGGCTGCTGCGCAGCGGCGGCATCTTGGCAATCGCCAGGAACAGGGCCACCGCGCCGACCGGCACGTTCACGTAGAACACCCAGCGCCACGAGAGGGTGTCCGTGAGGAATCCCCCCAGGTAGGGTCCGACCACACTGCTCAGCGCGAACACCACCCCGAAGAACCCCATGTAGCGGGCGCGCTCGGCCGGCGCATAGAGGTCGGCGGGGACGGCGAACGCAGTCGAGGTCAATGCCGCGGCCCCGATCCCCTGGAGGACGCGGAACAGGATGAGCTGCAGCATCGTTCCCGCGACGCCGCACAGCGCTGAGCCGGCGAGAAACACGGTGATGCCGAATACGACGATACGGCGGCGTCCGAAGAGATCGGACAGCTTCCCGTAGATCGGGACCATCGTCGTACTGGCCACAAGGTAGCCGGCGGACACCCAGGCCAGCAGCCGGATCCCCGACAGGTCGGCGACGATAGCCGGCAATGCGGTGGCGACGATCGTCTGATCCAGTGCGGCCAGGAACAGACCGACCAGCACGGCAAAGAGCACCAGCAGTTTCGTCCGCGCGGGAAGGAGCGCCGCATCGTGCTCAGTGATCATCGGGGCGGTCACGCGCGCACCCTTAGACAAGCGGAATCGGGGAACCTCGCACCGTTCCAACCGCAGCAGCGGACGGGGAATTCCCGCGGGCAACATCCGGCGTGCATCCGCCTTCCCCGCTACTCGATCGGCTCGAGTCCCACCATCGCGCGGAGGTACATGATCTGGCCGAAGTGATAGCTCTCGTGCAGCAGGTGGTACAGCGGGCGCTCCGCTCCGGCGCCCGCGCTGATAAGGTCCACCATGGCCCGGTAGGATGTGAGGAATCGTTCCCGCGCCTCGTCCCACGCCGCGGCGCTGATCTCCACCGGCTCCTCCCAGTTCCTGCGTTCCGTCTCCCGGGCGAACTCCTCCCGCGTGGGCTTCTCCCCGAGGGCGGTGCGGAGAGTGTAATCCTGCCAGAAGACGATGTGATTGACGAGTTGCCAGATCGAGTGCCGCGGAGGTTGCGGCTTCCAGGCGGCCTGCTGCGGCGTGAGGCCGTCCAGCGCCTTCTGCCAGGGCGCGTACCAAATGCCATCAGCCAGCGCCTCCTCCCAGAGTTTCTGCAGTCTCTCTCTCTCCATGCGCCACCTCCACGGAACCGACTGGGTTTCCTCAGCGTGGAGATGTGGATTCGGCAGGAGGGATTGAGTAACCTCCTAGTGTATATAGACAGTTAGTCGGATGGCTTCAGTAACCGTCATTCTAGAATTCCTCAATACGTTGAATCTGACTGCA
>Ga0209341_10001972_pt1 | contig 19895 bp, 22 predicted proteins | sample RifCSP13_2_FD_184020 | JGI IMG/M metagenome (GOLD analysis project Ga0209341, IMG submission 184020) | Soil microbial communities from Rifle, Colorado - Rifle CSP2_sed 13_2 (SPAdes) (version 2) | ecosystem: Environmental > Terrestrial > Deep subsurface > Rock core/Sediment | place: Rifle... | reverse complement strand
TGGCGGTTCTTGGTGAAGAACTCGGAGACCGAGATCTCCCGCTGGCGGGCGCCCATGGCGGCGGCGGACGGGGCGAGGACGGTGGCCATCTCCTTCCTTGATACCAGACCCGCGCGCGCGGACCCCGGAAAATTGGCGCGGCGCCACCGCCGCGACGGCGCTACGGCAGGAGATCGGCTATGCGGAGGCTCGCGGACGGCGCGGCGAGCGGGGCGATCGTGTCGCCGGCGACGAGCGTCTCGACGACCGCGTAGCCCCAGTGCCCGCGGGCCGGGCCCGGACGCGCCGGCTCGCGGTGCACCTCGAGCGTGCGCTCGACGAGGTTGACGATCCAGTAGTCCGCGACCCCCGCGCGAGCGTAGGCGGCGGCCTTGCGCCCCCGGGCCAGGCCCAGGCCCGAGTGAGCGACCTCGACGATGAGCGCCGGCCGCGCCGGGTGCGCGTCGACGTAATCCCGCGGCGCGCCGCGGACGACGCAGACGTCCGGCTCCGGCTCGGACCGGTCGTCGAGGACGATCGGGCTCTGGGTCTGGACGAACCAGCCCTCGCCGAACGCGGCCTCCAGCGCCTTCGCGACGAGCAGCACCGCCGTCCGGTGCGGGCTCGACTGCGGCTCCTTCACGAGCAGCAGGCCGTCGAGCAGCTCGATCGGGTCGTCCTCGTCGAGGAAGCCGTGGTCGATCAGCCGCGCGTACTCGCGGCGGGTCCAGCGACGCAGCCCGGGCCGCTCCGCCTGCTTCACGGCGGTCAGGGGAGGAGCCGTGCGACAGGGATACTCGAGCCGGGTGCGGCCAGCGGCGTGACGCGCGCGCGAGCGTCGAGCACGTCGCGGCGCGCGTAGCGCCAGCCGAACGGCGCCGCGGGGTCGGGGACCGGCTCGCGGTACACCTCGAGCACGCGGTCCACCAGGTTGAGCACCCAGTAGTCCGCCAGGCCGGCCCGGGCGTAGAGGCTGCCCTTGTGCTGGCGATCGACGGCGAGGCTCGACTCGGCCACCTCGACGGTGAGGACCGGACGCGAGGGATGCGCGCGGCCGTAGTCGTCGGGACTGCCGGGGACGACCGCGACGTCGGGCTCGGGCTCGGAGTCGTCGTCGAGCCCGATGGGTCCCTGCGTCCGCGCGTGCCACCCGGGCCCGAACGCCGCCTCCAGCGCCTTCGCGGCTTTCACAAGAGCCGTGTAGTGCGCGGCGCCCTGGGGCTCGGCGACCGTGAGCTCGCCACCGATCAGCTCGATGGGCTCGCCCGGCTGGAACACCCCCAGGTCGATGAGCCGCTCGTACTCGGCTCGGCTGAAGCGACGGGTCCGGGGCTCGGAGGTCGCCATCACATGGATGCTAGCGGCGGCCTGCGGGCGCGTCAACGTCCTCGGATGGATACGCGACTCGCCTGCGCGCCGTCCGCGCCCTGTAGCGCGCGGGGGTCGCGGCCCCGTCGGTGGTAGTCTTGGGCGATGGTGCGCTCGTTCCCGATCGTGTGGCATCCCGCGCCGAGGACGCGCGCGCCGGTGCTGGTGAGCGTGCCCCACTACGGCACCGACCCGCTGCCCCACATCACCCGCGACGATTATCGCGAGCCGTGGTTCGAGACCTTCGCCTACGGGTTCGCCGACACCTTCGTGGGCGATCTCTACGCCGACCTGCACGAGCAGGGGGCCACCGTCCTCGCGACGCCGTTCTCGCGCATGTTCGTCGACGTCAATCGCCGTCGCGACGACTTCGAGCACCACGACGGCGAGGTGCGCTCGCGCCGCGGGGTGGTGCGCACCCACACGATGCGCGACGCGCCGATCTTCAGGCGCCCGCTCGGGCTCGCCGACCTCGAAGCGCGGCTGCAGGCGCTCTACGATCCCTACTACGCGGCCCTGGGGCGCCTGCTCGGGGGGCTCCAGCACGCCTACGGCTACGCGCTGCTCCTCGACGGCCACACCGGGAGCCCGCGCCGGATGAAGGACCGGCAGGTGATCATCGGCACGCGCCACGCGGCGACGTGCGCCCCCGAGCTCGCGGCGGCCGTGGCCGCCGTCTTCACCCGCCACGGCTTCGAGGTGCACGAGAACGTCGATGGCTATGCCGGCGGGAACATCGTGGCCACGTACGGTCAGCCCCGGACCCGGCGCGTCCACGCGCTCCAGCTCGAGATCAACGCGTCGCTCTTGATGACGACCAGCCGCGAGGAGTTCATCGCCCAGGTGTCGCGCGGAGAAGTCCCGGAGAAGGCGGAAGGGAACATCGCCCGTATTCGCGAGTGCCTCGAGGAGGTGCTGGCGGCCCTCCCGTCGGTCCTCGCGGCCGTGCACGCGTCGTAGCGCGCCGGCGGCCTACGCGGTGGCGGCCTTCAGGTCGTCGAGCTGGCGGCGGGCGCCGGCGATCATCGACGCCAGGTCCGACGTCAGCATGACGAGGTCGAAGCCGCGCTTGACCGCGCCGGCGGCGAACGCCGCGCTCGCGCAGTGCATGCACGCCTTGATGCCGTGGCGGTGCGCCGCCTCGCGGATCCTGTCGCACGTGGCCAGGTGCACCGGGTCCGGGTTGTCGGGGCGGGGCGCGATGCCGAGCGCGAACGACAGGTCGGAGGGGCCGATGTACACGGCGTCGAGCCCGGGCGTGGCGCAGATCGCGTCCAGGTTGGCGAGCCCTTCCTTCGTCTCGATCATGGCCATCACGACGATCTCGCCGTTCGCCTTGGCCACGTAGTCGGCGCCGCCGTAGTGCACGGCGCGCACCGGCCCGGACGAGCGCATGCCGACCGGCGGATAGCGGCACGCGGCCACCGCCTTCGCCGCATCCTCGGCGGTGTCGATGAGCGGCACGAGGATGCCGTACGCGCCGAGGTCCAGCGCCTTCATGATGGTCGCCGGGTCGTTCCACGGCACCCGCACGACCGGCACCGTGTCGGTCTGCGAGATGGCCTGCAGCATCGGCCAGAGATCGCTCATGTCGGTCGTCCCGTGCTGCATGTCCACGCAGAGGGCGTCGAAGCCCTGGCGGGCCATCACCTCCGCGGTGAACCCGTGGGACACCGAGAGCCAGCCGAGCGTGACGTACCGCCCCTCGCGCCACATCTCTTTCATCCTGTTCGGTCGCACGGTCGCACCTCGCCTCGTGGTCTGGCCGGTCGCCCGGCGCGCGCGCAGCGTAGCACACGTGAGGGAGGCTCGCGCACGGCGTGAGTCACGGCCCCGGAAGCGCCCGCGCGAGCGGCGCGCGCAGCCGGTGCGGCGTCACCCGGCGGAGCACCAGCGCGTCGGCGCCCACGAACGTCGCCAGCGACCCGAGCGCGGCGGCCAGCCCCGAGAGCGCCTCGTCCCGATCGACGCGCTCGCCGGCGAACCACGGCTCGAAGTGCACGTGGCGGATCTCGAGCCGGCGCTCGGCGCGATGGGCCTTGGCGTCCACGCGGCCGATGAGCCGGCCGGCGTGGAGGATCGGCAGCGTGTAGTAGCCGTGCACGCGCGCGGCGCCCGGCGTGTAGACCTCGATGCGGTAGTCGAAGGCGAAGAGGCGCCGCACGCGCTCGCGGTGCCAGAGCAGGGAGTCGAAGGGGGAGAGCAGCGTCGTGCCGCGCGCGGCCGCGGACGCCCGCCGCGCGCGGGCGAGGGCGGGCAGGTCGCGCGTCAGCACGAGCCAGCGGCCCGGCCCGCCCTCCACGGCGACCTCCGTCACCTCCGAGCTCTCGAGCATGGCGCGCAGCGCGGCCCGGCGCGCGCCCGGCCGGAAGCGCGGGAACGTCAGGTAGCCGGCCAGGTCGCGCTCGGTCGCGGCGCCCATCGCGTGGAGCGACCGCTCGAGGTGCCAGCGCGCGAACTCCGCCGCCGACACCGCGGGAGCGCCGAGCGCGGCCGGGAGCGCGCGCTCCAGGAGGTCGTAGCGCTTGTGGAAGTGCTGGCGCGAGTGGATCGTGAGCGCGCCGGTCATCCAGAGATAGTGCAGCGCGTGCTGGACGGGCCTCCACGCCCACCACCCGCCGCCGCCGCGCGGGCGCCGTCCGTCGAAGTCGGCGCCCCCCATCGGCCCGTTGGCCGCGACCGCCGCCCTCACCTGGCGCAGCACGCTCGCGTTGCGGCGCCGCAAGCCGGACCAGCCGGTGTGGCGGAGACGGTAGTCCAGCATGGCGCGGCGCCACCACGGCAGCATCGTCGCCGGCACCAGGCAGGCGGCGTGCGCCCAGTACTCGAACAGGAGCCGGCGCCGGTAGACGGCGCGATCGAGCCACGCGCGGTCGTAGGGCCCGAAGCGGCTCCACAGCGTGAGGTAGTGGGCCCGGTCGAGGACGTTGATCGAGTCCAGCTGGAGCCCGCCCACGTCCTCGACGAAGCGGCCGAGCCGCTTCGTGGTCAGCGCGGCCGCGCGCGGCCGGGCGAGGTGCTGGCGCTCGAGGAAGAGCGTGGTGACCGCGCGCAACGGGACGACTCGGCGTGACATTCCTCCGGAGGCTCCGCGGCTACCGGTTGAGGTAGTGCAGCGGCAGCCCGGGGCGCGGCCACTCGAACGCCACGAGCGCACCGCCCATCGAGAGCGTCGCGTACGCGGTGCGCAGCTCGCGCCCGCCGAAGCAGACGTTCGTGACCATCGGGTCGGGCAGCACGTACTGGTCGACGCGGCTGCCGTCCGGCCAGATGTCGCTCACGGCCCCCGTGATGAGCGTCGCCGCGCAGACGTGGCCCGCTGCGTCGACCGCCAGCGAGTCGAACATCTGGTAGCCGCCGAGCCCGACGACGACCGTGCCCTTCTCGCCCCGGTACGTCCCGTGCGCGGAGGCGATCTGGCCGGGCGCCGAGAGCTGGAAGGCCCAGCAGCGCGCCGTCGGCGTCTCGACGACGTAGAGCGTGCCCTCGTCCGGCGAGAGCCCGATCCCGTTCGGGCGCTCCAGCGGGAAGATCGCCTCCCGGATCAGCGAGCCGTCGGCCTTCGCGTAGTAGACGGCTCCGCGGTCGGCGTCGCGCTCGCGCGTCTTGCCCAGGTCGGTGAACCAGAAGCCGCCGGCCCGGTCGAACACGAGGTCGTTCGGCCCGCGCAGGCGCTGGCCGTCGCAGCGGTCGTAGAGCGTGTCGACCCTGCCGGTCTCGGGATCGACGACCTGGATGCTGCCGCCGGTGTAGTCGTCGGCCTGGAGGACCGGAAACAGCTTGCCCGGCCGCTCGACGAACTTGAGCCCGCCGTTGTTGGTCACGTAGATCTTGCCGCCCGGGCCCGGCGCCGCGCCGTTCGGGCCGCCGCCGAGCCGGGCGACCACGTGGACCTTCCCGTCGGGCGTGACCCGCGAGAGCGTGCGGCGCTCGATCTCGACCAGCACGACCGAGCCGTCCGGCATCGCCACGGGCCCCTCGGGAAAGCGCAGCCCCGAGGCGATCTGCGTGTACGCGGGCGTGAGCGTCGTCATCGCGGGGGGCGGCCGGCGTCAGACGAGCAGTGCCAGAGGCTCCTCGATCAGCTCCGCAAGCGCGCCGAGGAACTGGGCGCCGCGGGCGCCGTCGAGGGCGCGGTGGTCGCAGGAGAGCGTCAGCACCATCGTCGGCTGGACGGCCGGCTGGCCCTTGACGGCGACGACGCGGTCGGCGATGCGGCCGACGGCGAGGATGGCGGCCTGCGGCGGGTTGACGATGGCGTTGAAGGCGTCCACGCCGTACATCCCCAGATTGCTGATGGTGAAGCCGCCGCCCTGGAGGTCGGCCGGGCGCAGCTTGCCGGCCTGGGCGCGGCTCACGACGTCCTCGCGGCGGGCCGCCAGCTCGGCGAGGCCGAGCGTGTCGGCGCGGTGGAGGACGGGGACGACGAGGCCGTCGTCGACGGCGACGGCCAGGCCGATGTTGGTCTCGGCGTTCCGCGCGATCGCGCCGTCCTTCCACGAGGCGTTGGCGCCCGGGTGCTGCGCCAGGGCCGCCGCGACGAGCTTCACCAGCAGATCCGTGTAGGTGATCCGGGCGCCGGTCTGCTTGCGCGCCCGCTCCAGCCACGAGACCAGGCGGCTCACGTTGACCTCGCGCACGAGATAGAAGTGGGGCGCGGTGGTCCAGCTCGCCGTCATGCGCTCGACCATGATGCGCCAGACGGTGCCGACGGCGGGCGCCTCCGCCCGCTGAGCAGCCGGGGCCGTGACGACGTCCGCAGCGAGGACGGCGCCGCCCGGGCCCGAGCCGCGGAGCGCCCGGAGGTCCACGCCGCGCTCGGCGGCCAGGCGCCGCGCCTTCGGCGACGCGGCGGCGAGGCGCGCGACCGACGCCTTGCCCGGCGGCGTCGGTCGGGCTGCGGCCGTGGCCATGGCCACGCCCGTTTCCCCGGCGGCGAAGATGAGCGCGATCGTCCGGCCGACGGGCACCGCGTCACCTTCGCGCGCGGTCACGTCGCGAAGCACGCCCGACGCCGGCGCCTCGATCTCGACGGTGGCCTTGTCGGTCTCGATCTCGACGATCGGCTCGCCCCTGGTGACCGTGTCGCCCGGCGCCTTCAGCCAGTGCAGGACCTTGCCGGTCTCCTGCGCCAGCTCGAGCGCGGGCATGATGACGTTGGTGGGCATCGCCCGCGCGCCTCAGGCCTTCCCGCAGAGCGCCCGCGCCGCCTCGAAGACCGCGCTCGAAGACGGCACGGTGAGGTCCTCGAGCACCGGCGAGAAGGGCACGGGCACGTCCATCGCGCCGATGCGCTTGACGGGCGCGTCGAGGTGATAGAAGGCGCCCTCGGCGATCACCGAGGCGATCTCGGCGGTGACGCCGTAGCGCTCGTAGCCCTCGTCGATGACGATGGCGCGCGAGGTCTTCTTCGCGGAGTCGATCAGCGCCTGCTTGTCGAGGGGCCAGGTGGTGCGCGGGTCGATCACCTCGGCGCTGAGGCCGACCTCCTCGAGCAGCCTGGCGGCGCCGAGGGCGACCGCGACCATGCTGCTGGTGGCGACGAGCGTGAGGTCCCGGCCCTCGCGCTTCACCTCCGCCACGCCGAACGGGATCGTGTAGTCGCCCTCGGGCACCGGCCCCTTGACCCGGTACATCATCTTGTCCTCGAAGATGACGACCGGGCTGTCGTCGCGGATCGCGGTCTTCATGAGCCCCTTGGCCTCGTACGGGCCCGAGGGCAGAGCGACCTTGAGGCCCGGGACGTGGCTCACCCAGGCGTGGAGCGACTGCGAGTGCTGGGCGGCCGAGCGGCGCGTCGCGCCGAGCGTGGTGCGGAAGACGATCGGCACCTTGATCTTGCCGCCCGACATGTAGTGGACCTTCGCGGCCTGGTTGACCATCTGGTCCATCGTGAGCGTGATGAAGTCGCCGAACATCACGTCCACGATCGGCCGCATGCCGGTCATCGCCGCGCCGACCCCAATGCCCGCGTAGCCGGGCTCGGAGATGGGCGTGTCGATGATCCGCTCCGTCCCGAACTCCTGCACGAGCCCGAGCAGCGTCTTGAAGGGGTGGCCGGCCTCCGCGACGTCCTCGCCGATCAGGAACACGCGCGGGTCGCGGCGCATCTCCTCCGCGATCGCTTCCTTGACCGCCTCGCCGTACGTCAGCTCGCGCACGCTCATGCCGTCTCCGCCTTCCTATCTGCCGCCGAGGATCGCGTGCGCCCGGGCGGCGGCGTCGCGAACCGACGGCTGCTCGGTGGGCGACTGCATCACGAGCTGGAGCGCCGCGAGGGCCTGGCGATCGCCCTGCGTCGTCAGGTACCGGATCGCCTGGAGCCGGTACGCCGGCTCGACGGGCGCGCTCACGACCTGGCGCATGAAGGGCAGCGCGCGCGCGTCGTTCAGGGACGCGAGCGCGCGGAAGGCCGCCTCCCGCCCGCGCCCGTCCGCGGTGGACTCCTCGAAGATCTGCGCCAGCCCGCCGACGCCCAGCGGCCGGCCCGACTGGGCCAGGCCGTACGCGGCGCTCAGGCGCACGAAGCGGTCCTCGTCGGGGTTCAGCACCATCCGTTCCATCACCGGCAGGGACTCGGGAGTCTGGAGGCGTCTGAGCCCGTAGGCCGCGGCGCGCCGCAGCAGCACGTCGTCGTCCTTCTCGATGATGTCCCGGAGGACCGGCAGGGACTGGGGGACCTGGAGGCTGCCGAGCAGGCGCGCGGCCGTGCGCCGCTCGTCGCTGTCGTTGCCGGCCGTCAGGACCTGCATCAGCGCCTGCCCGGCGACGTCGCCCATGGCCCGCAGCTCCTCGGCTAGCTCGCGCGCCTGGCGCCAGCGCCCGCGCCCGTCCTGCGCGTTGATCGCCTCGAGATAGCGGTAGAAGCGGTCGAGCGCCTGCGCGACGGTCGGCGCCGGCGCGTCGGCGGCGCGCGACCCGGGTCGCGATGCCGTGCCCTCGGCCTGGGCTCCGGCGCGAGGCCGGGCCGCGGCCCTTTCCTGCGCGAGACGGTCGAGCACCGCGCGCTCGGTCGTGGCGGTCGCCGCCGCGATGCCGTCCGACGGCCGCGTGGCCGCCCGGGCCGAGGTGCCCTGCGGCGCCTCCGCGGGCGCGGGCGCCCCGGGCTGGCGCACGCCCGCGACGCTCTCGCGGGCGCGCAGCCGGGCCTGCAGCGTCGTGACCTGGTGCTGGAGACGGCTCACGGTCTCGCGGAGCCGGTCGAGCTCCCGCACCGCTGACGAGGGCTTCCCCACGACCACGCCCGCCGTCAGGCCGAGGGCGAACGCGACGACGAGGGCCAGGGGCCAGCGAAGGCGTCGCATGTCAGTCCTCCTCACGCATAGACGTCCTGGTCCACCTCGCCCGGCTCGGGGTAGGGCGCGGCCAGCGCGTACTGGACGCCCGTGTCGATCTCCGCCTTCACGTCGGCCTGGATGCGCTCGAAGACGCTCTGGTCGGCGAGCCCCTGCTGCGTCAGCCGCGCGGCCAGCGTCAGGAGCGGGTCATGCTTCGTCATCCACTCGCGCTCTTCCTCGCGCGTGCGGTACTCGCGGTTGACGTCGCCCACGTGGTGACCGTAGTAGCGGTAGGTCTTGCACTCGAGGAAGGCCGGCCCCTCGCCGCGGCGCGCGCGCTCGACGAGCCGGCGCATCGTCGCGTGGACGAGCTGGACGTCCTGGCCGTCCACGCTCTCGGCCTGGATGCCGAAGGCGCGGGCGCGCCCCAGGATCTCGCCGGCGATCGTGTCGCCGCAGGGCGTGTACTCGCCGTAGAGGTTGTTCTCGCACACGTAGATGACGGGCAGCCTCCAGAGCGCCGCCATGTTCATGGCCTCGTAGAGCAGGCCCTGGCCGAGCGCGCCGTCGCCGAAGAAGCAGACGGCGACCTGGCCGCTGCCGCGCATCTTCGCGGACAGGGCGGCGCCGGTGGCGATGCCGGCCGAGCCGCCGACGATGGCGTTGGCGCCGAGGTTGCCCGTCTCGGGATCGGCGATGTGCATCGAGCCGCCCTTGCCGCGGCAGTAGCCGGCCTCCTTGCCGAGCAGCTCGGCGAACATGCGGTTGACCGAGGCGCCCTTGGCCAGGCAGTGGCCGTGGCCCCGATGCGTGCTCGTGATGAGGTCCTCGCGCGTCAGGGCCTCGCAGACGCCGACCGCCACGGCCTCCTCGCCGACGTAGAGGTGGGCCAGCCCCGGCATCTTCGCGCTCTTGTACAGCTCGTTCACCTGCTCCTCGAAGGCGCGGATCTTCGCCATCTGGCGGTACAGGTGCAGGTGCTGCTCCAGCTCCATCCGCGGCTCGACCGTCCGGGTCGTCATCGCCTGTCCCTCGCTTTCGCCACTCGCCAGAAGGTACATCGCGGAGGCTCCCCGGGGCAACGACTGAAGATTCTCGGCAACGACCGACCTGTGCCGTTCTCGTGCAAGGGGCGCAGATTCCGTCCGAGTTGCTGGGGCCGGAGGATGACGTAACGGGCGGGGTGCTCGGCCAGGTGGCGCTCGGCCGCCGAGCCGGTGCACGGGTCTGGCGTCTCGGATCGGGGCCTGCACCACCAAGTCAGCCAGAAAAATAGACCGTCCGCTTCATTTACTCTCCGTGCTGGCCCGTGCTACCAGTCTCGCGTGAGCGAACCGGGGGAAGCGAAGACACGGAAGGGAGCTATGGGTGTAAGTAATCTGTGAGTGTCAAGATAAGGACTGTGTGCCTATCGGGTTGCCCGACAAGGAGAGATTGCCATGAACCGCACAATGCTTGTCGTCGGGAGCTTGTTCGCCACCCTCGGGCTCATTGCCCCTGCCTTCGCGGCCAGCAACTGCACCACGATCCAATCGGGTGCGCTCACTGACATCAACGGGAACCCTCTTGGCACCGGTTACGACCAGTGGGGCTATAATTATCAGGCCCACATATTCAACGGGCTGTACGAGAACTTCACTCGCCCGACCCCCCCAGTGGCGGAGAGCGATACGGCCCTCCAGATGAAATGGAACGATGCCTGGCTCAGCAACAAGTCTTGCGATGGGGACGTCACGCTCGACAGGCACTACGGGTACGTCACATATATCGGCTCTGGGGCATGGCTGACAAACCACCAGTGGGGAACCTACGAAGCCGATGGAGCAACCTACAAGTGGGAGTACTTTGTGAAGATCGTGGCGGTCCCTTCGGATGCTAGTAACGTAAGTGGAGTCTGGCATACGGCTGATGGGGTGGAAATTGGTCCGGCGATCTGGGGAGAGTTCGCAGTCATTCAGGAGGTGTACAACGACCAAGGCACGGGCGAGCACGGCCTCTATTACAAGAGTCCAGCTGGCCCAGGCTTCGGCGCCTACAAACCTTGAACTGCTGTCTTGACCTGTTGTATGGGGGGGCGTGCGCGCCTGGAATAGGCGCCGTCGTCGCGGGGCGCACCTAAGTTCCCAGCGTGGCCACGAGGGACGAGGCGCGCCGCCGCGTCATGCGCCAACCTTCCGCGCGCAAGCGCGAGCTGTCAAGGCCAACCCTGTGGCTGACGCCTCTCCGGAGGCTGGGGCCGTCCCCGGTCTACGAGGGGCAGCCTGCGCGCGGCGTGCCACGCGGCTTCGCGGGCACGAGCGTGCAGGCGAACGTCGCGGGCTGCTTCCGGTACTCGTCGAGGAGCGCCTGGAGCCGTGCCAGTGTCCGGTCGCGCCTGGCCAGGCCGATCCCGTAGATCGCGAGATCGTTGACCAGCCGCGTGTAGAACGCGTGCGGGGCGTCGCCCCCTTCGCGCATGCAGGGTGTGGGCTTCTGGGCGTGGCGGAGCTGGGGGCCGAACGCGGCGACGTACGCCGCGAGCACGGGCTCGCCGGCGAGATCGCGGGGCACCTCGGGGAAGTGCGCGATGAACTCGGCCACGGTCATCGGCGCCTGGGCCGACCGCGTGCCGGCATCGAGATCGCGACCGAGCCGGATCTGCACGGCGCCATTATAGCCTGCGCCTGCCGGCGTCCCTACGGCAGCAGATCCGCCACGGCGATCCGGCGCGACGTAAAGGCCAGGGGAGCGACGACGGCCGGTGGGGCCAGCGCGGTGATGGACCGGTACCGCCAGCCGTAGGGCGCCGACGGGTCCGGCTCCGGGTCGCGGTAGACTTCGAGGACACGATCGACGAGGTTCACGATCCAGTAGTCCGCAACCCCGGCCCGCGCGTAGAGGCTGCTCTTCTGCTGGCGGTCGAAGTCCAGGCTCGATTCCGCCACCTCGACGGCGAGCACGGGACGCGCCGGGTGCGCCTCGCGATAGTCGGCCGGACGTCCAGCCACCACGGCCAGGTCGGGCTCGGGTTCGGACTCGTCGTCGAGCGACACGGGCGCCTGCACTCTCACGATCCAGCCCGGCGGCAGGACCGCTCTCAGCGCGTAGTCGGCGGCGCTGATGGCAGAGGCGTGATACGGGTACTGCGGCTCGGCGACGACGAGCTGGCCGCCGATGAGCTCGATCGGCTCGCCGTGGAACACCCCCAGCGCGACGAGTCGGTCGTACTCGATCCGCTTCCAGCGTCTGAGCGTGAGCGGGGCTTGCGCCATGGGCTTGCTCCTCAACGGTGCTCGATCAGCGCGGCCATGGACACTACGCTAGCGGGATGGCGCAGGACCGTCAACGTCGTCGCCTCGATACACACGGGCGCCGACCCGGCCCGCGGGTTGGCGTAGGCCGGCGTTGCCTGCTACATTCTCTCCCCGAAAGGATCAGCCATGGCCACGATCACGGGCTCGGAGGTGCTGGCGCAGGCGCTCGGGGCGCAGGGCGTGGACACGCTCTTCTACCTGATGGGCGGGCCGATGCTCGAGACGGAGGCGGCCTGCATCCAGCTCGGCATCCGCGCGATCGACACGCGGCACGAGCAGGCGGCGGCGCTCGCGGCGCACGCCTGGACGCGCGTGACGCGGCGGCCCGGCGTCTGCATGGGCTGCTCGGGCCCGGGGACGACGAACCTCGTGACGGGGGTCGCCAACGCCTTCGCCGACGCGGCACCCGTCGTGGCGATCGGCGGCTCGAGCCCGCGCGTCTTCCTCGGGATGGAGGCGTTCCAGGAGATCGACCAGGTCGCCATCATGCGGCCGGTCACGAAGTGGGCGGAGCGGATCTACGACGCCCGGCGCATCCCCGAGCTCGTCGCGACGGCGTTCCGCCAGGCGACGACGGGCCGCCCCGGCCCCGTCTACCTCGACCTGCCGGGCGACACGCTCGGCGAGAAGGTGGAGGCGGAGAGCGTCGTCCAGCCGCCGGCGTGGCGCCCGGCGCCGCGCACGCTCGGCGACCCGGGCGCGGTGCGCGAGGCCGTCGCGCTGCTCGCGCGCGCCGAGCGCCCGGTGATCCTCGGCGGCAGCGGCGTCTGGTGGTCGGACGGCGCGGCCGCGTTCCGGGCGCTCGTCGAGGCGACGGGAATCCCGTTCTACACGACGCCGATCTCGCGCGGGCTGATCCCCGAGGACCACGCGCTCGCCTTCCTCAACGCCCGGAGCAAGGCCTTCGCCGAGGCCGACGTGGTCGTGGCCGTCGGCACGCGCTTCAACTGGATGGTGCAGTTCGGGCGGCCGCCGCGGTTCGCCGCCGACCTGAAGGTGATCCACGTCGACATCGACCCGACGCAGCTCGGCCACAACCGCGCGGTGGACGTGCCGATCGCCGGCGACGCCCGCGCGGTCCTGGAGCAGCTCCACGCCGAGGCGGAAGGGAAGCTCGACCCGCGCCGCTGGGCGGCCTGGACCGGAAAGCTGCGCGCGCTGGACGCCGAGAAGTCGGCCGAGGTGGACAGGGCGATGAGCAGCGACGCGACACCCATCCATCCGCTCCGGCTCTGCAAGGAGGTGCGCGACTTCCTGCGGCGCGACGCGATCCTCGTCGTGGACGGTCAGGAGATCCTGAACTACGGCCGCCAGGCGATCCCGACGTTCGTCGCCGGCCACCGGCTCAACTCGGGAGCGTTCGGCTGCATGGGCGTCGGCCTGCCCTTCGGCGTCGGCGCGAAGGTGGCGCGGCCCGACGCGCAGGTGGTCGTCCTGCACGGCGACGGCTCCTACGGCCTCAACGCGATGGAGATCGACACGGCCGTGCGCCACGGGATCCCGGTCCTCGTGGTGATCAGCAACAACGGCGGCTGGACGGCCGACGCGCCCTGGACGCGCCCGCTCCCGAAGCCCGGGCGCAACCTCGGCCACACGCGCTACGACAAGGTCGCGCAGGAGCTGGGCGCGCACGGCGAGTACGTCGAGAAGCCGCACGAGATCCGGCCGGCGCTCGAGCGCGCGTGGGCCTCCGGCAGGCCGGCGGTCGTCAACGTCATCACGGACGGCAAGGCGCGCGCCCAGACCGTGCGTTTCTCCGCATACCAGACTTAGGACGCGATGGCGAGGGCGCTCGCAGGCATCCGCGTGCTCGACCTGACCCAGTACGAGGCGGGGCCGAGCTGTACCCAGATGCTCGCGTGGCTCGGGGCCGACGTCATCAAGATCGAGCCGCCGGGCGGCGAGCCCGGCCGCACGGTGCTCTCGGACAAGCGCGGCGAGGACGCGTGGTTCTTCCTCCTGCTGAACTCCTGCAAGAAGGGCGTGACGCTCAACCTCAAGGCGCCGCGCGGCCGCGCGATCTTCGAGGAGCTGGCGAAGGGCGCCGACGTCGTCGTCGAGAACATGGGGCCGGGCGCGATGGAGCGGCTCGGGCTCGGCTGGGAGGCGCTGCGGCGGCTCAATCCGCGGATCATCGCCGCCTCGGTGAAGGGTTTCGGGGGCGGCGGGCCGTACGCGGAGTACAAGAGCTTCGAGTGGATCGCCCAGGCGATGGCGGGCGCGCTGAGCATGACGGGCTGGCCGGACGGCCCGCCCACGAAGGCCATCGGCGGCCTGGCCGACACGGGCGCCGGGCTGCACTGCGCGATCGGCGTCCTGGCGGCGATCATCCAGCGCCAGACGACGGGCGTGGGCCAGCAGCTCGAGGTCGCGCAGCAGGACGCCGTGGTGAACCTGCTCCGCATCCACCTGCGCGACACCTACGCGGACGGCAAGGCCGTGCCCCGGCAGGGCAACCGCTCCGTGAACGCGGCGCCCTCGAACCTCTACCGCTGCCGTCCCGGGGGGCCGAACGACTACGTCTTCATCCACTGCGCCACCGTGGAGATGTGGAAGACGCTCACGCGGATCGTCGGGCGCCCCGAGCTGGGCGACGACCCGCGCTACGCCGACCGGCGCGACCGCGTCCAGTTCGTGGACGAGATCGACGCGATGATCGAGGCGTGGACCGAGAAGCGGACGAAGCACGAGGTCACGGAGATCCTGGCCGGCGCGGGCGTGCCGTGCGGGACCGTGCTCGACTCGAGCGAGGTCCTGACGGACCCGCATCTGAGAGCGAGCGGCATGATCGTCCCGCTCGAGCACCCGTCGCGCGGCGCGTACCCGATGCCCGCGAATCCGGTGCGGCTGTCGGCCTCGCCCACGGAAGTCGTGCGCGCGCCGCTGCTCGGCGAGCACAACGCGGAGGTCTACGGCCGGCTGCTCGGCTACGGGGCCGCGGATCTCGACGCCCTCCGCCGGGACGGCGTCATCTGAGGCCGGTCATCTGCCCCGGGTCCATGCCGTAGAAGAGGCGGGCGCCCGTCTCGCCGGGCCGCGGCCAGGGATGCTCGCGCAGCACGCGCTCGTCGATGTCGGCGCCCCAGCCGGGCGCGTCCGTGAGCCAGACGTGGCCGTCGCGGACGACCGGCGGCCGGGTGACGAGCGCCCCCTTCCACGGCACGTCGTCGACGTCGATCTCCATGATGCGCACGTTGGGCAGCACCGCGCAGAGGTGCAGCGAGTGGAGGTCGGCCAGGTGGCTGTAGTAGTTGTGCGGCGCGACGTTGATCTCGCACGCCTCGGCCAGCCGCCCGATCTGCACGGCCTGCGAGAAACCGTTCCACGGCACGTCGATGATCGCCACGTCCACCGCGTGGCGCTCGAGGAACGGCCGGAACTGCCGGAGCGTCACCAGGCTCTCGAGCGACGCCAGCCGCGTCGAGGTCGACTGCTTGATCTGGAGGAGCGCGTCCGGGTCCCAGTTGTCGTACTCGAGCCACTGCATGTCGTACTTCTCGAGCAGCCTGGCGATCCGCAGCACGCCCTCGGTGCGGAAGTTGTAGTTCAGGTCGAGGCAGAGGCCGACCCGCGGGCCGACCGCGTCGCGGAGGGTGCCGATCAGGCGGTCGATCGCGTCCAGGATCTCCACCGTCGGCGCGCCGTCGGTCGTGTTGATGCCGCTCGCAAAGCCGGGGAAGTACACCGTCGCCGGCTCGCCGGGGATGACCATGTTGGTCTTGAGCGCGGTGAAGCCGCGCGCGACCACCTCGCGGCCGAGCGCCGCGATGTCGTCGTACGTCCGGAGCGGCGGCGTGCCGAGCAGCGTGCCCATCCGCGCCCGGGTCGTCCCGCAGTGCGACCAGTAGAGTCGCACGCGGTCGCGGAGCGGGCCGCCGAACAGCTCGTACACCGGCACCCCGAGCGCCTTGGCCTTGAGGTCCCAGAGCGCCAGCTCGATGCCGGCGATCGCCTTGTGGGAGACGCCGCCGAGGTTCTGCCGCACGCGGCGCAGCATGTCCCAGTACAGGCGCTCGACCGGCCGCGGATCCTGGCCGATCAGCAGGTCGGCGAGGTCGCGGACGCACCCGGCGATGCCGTGCGGGCTCCGGTTGTCGCTACACTCGCCCCAGCCGACGAGGCCGCCGTCGGTCTCGACGCGCACGAACGTCCAGGGCCGCCAGCCGCCGTCGCAGTGGAGCGCCTCCACGCGCGCGATCTTCATGAGCGCCTCCTGTCCCCGGGATCGGGCGCCAGTATAGTGCCTGGAACCTCGCCGTTGGCGTACAATGCCGCCGTGGCCGGCGACGACTCTCCGGACGCGCTGGCAGTCCGACTGCAGACGGCCCTCGATCTGTGCGCGCTGGGTGAGTCGATGCGCCGCGCGCAGCTCCGCCGCGAGCATCCCCATGCCACCGACGAGGAGATCGAGGCCCTGCTCATCGCCTGGCTCGAGACTCGCCCGGGCGCCGAGCACGGCGACGCCTGGGGCCGCGCCATCTCCTGGCCACCGTCACGCTCCTGAGCCGGGCCGAAGCCTCGCTCCGGCGCATCGTGGGAGACCTCCGGGATCTCGCCCGTCGGTTCGCGCTGGTCGGCGGCCTGGCGGTGTCGGCACGTACGGAGCCCCGACTCACGCGCGACGCCGACCTCGTCGTGCTCGTCACCGGCGATCGGGACGCCGAGGCGCTCGTCCGTGATCTCCAGGGGCGCGGCTGGCGGGTCACCACCGCGATCGAACAGGACGTCGCCGGACGCCTGGCGACCGTCCGGCTCGCGCTCGCCGGGGCGGATGTCCGCGGCGCGGTCGTCGACCTGCTCTTCGCCTCGTCCGGCATCGAACCCGAGATCGTGGCCGCGGCGGACCCGATCGAGGTCATTCCGGGCTTCACGATACCGGTCGCCCGGCTGGGCCATCTCATCGCCCTGAAGGTGCTCGCGCGCGATGACCGCACGCGGCCGCAGGACCGCGTGGACCTCGCCGCCCTGCTGGCCCGCGCCGACGCCGCGGCAGTGGGCGAGGCGCGGGACTCGCTCGCGCTCGTGACGCGGCGCGGGTTTCATCGCGGGCGCGACCTGCTCGGGGCGCTGGACACGGCCGTCAACGAGTTCCGTGGCTGAGCCTTGCCGTATCCTTCCCGGCACGTTGACCGGCTGCTCGCCGCTCGCTAGGCTGTGAGCGCGATGGCGTCGACCGTCAAACCGTCGCCCCGGATCCGGCGCTGGACGCGGCTGGAGTACGACCGGCTGATCGATCTGGGCGTGTTCCAGCCCGGAGAGCGCCTGGAGTTGCTCGACGGCCTGCTGGTGCTGCGCGAGCCGCGGGGCAGCCGGCACGCGGGGACGATCCGGAGAGTGGTGGCGGCCCTCCGCCGCGCCTTCGGCGACGCCTGGCAGGTCGACTCGCAGCTGCCGATCGCCCTCGACCCCGACTCGGAGCCGGAGCCCGACGTCGCCGTCGTACCGCAGGATCCCGGCGCGTACCTGGACGCGCATCCCTCGCGCCCGGTCCTGATCGTCGAGGTCGCGGAGAGCTCCTACCGGGTGGACCGCGAGCACAAGGCGAGCCTCTACGCCCGCGCCGGCATCGCGGACTACTGGATCGTCGACCTCGCCCGCGACGCCCTCGAGGTGCACCGCGACCCCGGGGCGTCGCCGGACGCCCCGTACGGCTGGCGCTACCGGAGCGTGGTCACGCTGCGCCGGCCGGCGACCGTCGCGCCCCTGGCCGCGCCCGGCACGCCGATCCCCGTCACCGACCTCGTGCCCTGAGGGCCTGCTACCTGTCGAGCCAGACGGCCATGAGGCGCCCGCCGTAGTCGTGGCCGATGTTCGGCGCGAAGTTCCTGACGTGGGGCTCCCAGGCGGCGACGGAGACCCCGGTCGGGCCGAAGAGGTAGTAGGCGTGCCGGGACACGTGACGCTGGATGTCGTAGAGGATGTCCCGCCAGCGGGCGCTCGCGGACGCCCATCTTCCCGATGCGCTCGCCGCCTGGATCCTCGCGGCGGCCGGCCAGCGCCCGGTCGTCCCGGGAACCCTCGCCGACAGCCCTGCGCCCGACACCATTCTCGAGGTCGACTCCATGGTGGTAACGCTCACCTCGAAAGATCCGACGGACTGGCAGCCCGGCCTCAGGCTCCGACTCTCCGTCGGCGGCAGGCTGGTCCGAGCCTGGGACGGCGAGGAGCTCGGCAGCTGGGTCTGGGAGCAGGACGGACCCGAGGCGCGCTTCTTCGCGTGGGGGAAGGACGACGCGCGGCGGTTCCGCGACGAGCTGGCGCGCGCCGGCGAGGCCCTGGCGACGGAGATGATCGCGGACCTATTCTAGGCGGAGAAACGGAGGAGGCTATGCGCGCAAGAGTCGTGCTCGGGCGGGTGGTCCTCGGTCTCGCCCTCGTCGCGGCCACGGGCTGCGCTCACGCGCTGAGCCAGCCGATGCCGCGTCTCGAGGGGAAGCTCGCGCTGAAGGTCTCGAACGAGCAGCCGTCGAAGTGGACCGAGATGCCCCTGGGCGTCCACCAGATCCCGGACACCTCGGTCTACGTCTCCGGCCACCAGGGGGCGGCGGGAATCGGGGTGCTCTTCGGCCTCATCGGCGTGGCCGCGGCGCATGCCGCCGCCCAGAGCACGGGCGAGAAGAAGACGCAGGATGCCCAGGCGCAGCTCCGCCTGGACATGCGGGCGCTCGCGGAGCGGGTCCTCACCGAGGAGCTGGGCCGGCGCGGCGCTGCGAATCGGTTCGCGGCGGCGGGCACCACGGGCGCCGGCTCGCTCGAGATCGTTCCCTACCTCGTCGTGAACTTCATCGGCGACGAGCAGGTCCGCCCCTGGGTCGTACTGAAGACGATGCTCAAGGACGCGAAGGGCGAGGAGCAGTGGAAGACGAAGTACGTCGCGGGCGTCGGCGAGGCCCGTCCGCTGGGCGGCGAGCGCGGCTGGGCGTCCGAGGACGGCGCACCCCTGCGGCAGCACGTGGACCGCAACCTCCGCCTGGCGATGGACGTGCTCCTGCGCGACGCCTCGGGGACGCTCCCGCGCGGGACTGGGCGCAAGGTCGAGGTGAAGGCCCAGTGGGTGTGGGTGAAGCCGTTCCTGGAGCGGACCGCCGAGGTGCTCGAGGAGACGGAGGACGCGCTCGTCGTCATCCCCGATGTCGCGGACGCGTTCGTTTTCGCGGGCGTCAACATCCTCGACAAGCGGGCGGTGACGGTGAAGCAAGAAGAGAAGTAGCGGTGAGACTATCATCGCCGCTGTATCCGACTGAGGGCGAGATCATCGAGATGTCGCCGATCGGCAGCGGCCATGCGCGCGGTCGGGCGTCGGCGAGGCGTGGCTCGTCGATCTCGACTCCGGCCGGCTCGAGAGCCATCGCGGCGCAGGGAGCGCCGGGTACCGCGACGTCCGCGTGCCCGGCCCCGGCGAGGCGTTCGCTCCCGCCGCCTTCCCCGAGGTGACGCTCACGCTGCGGGATCTGCTGGGCTAGCCGGGCCCGGCGATGTCGCGGGCGTGGGCCACGACGTGCAACACGGCGACCTGGTACAGCACGGTCGCCAGCGGACCGACGATCCCGCCGGCCGAGCGGATGCGACGGGCCAGCAGCGCCTCGTCCACGGTCTCGACCGCGCGGATGGTGGCGGCGCGGTTTCGCTCGAACTCGGCGAGCAGGTCGGCGACGGTGAGGTGGGCACGCTTGGCCACCTGGCGCTCGTTGTAGGCGTCGTTGCCGCCCCGCATGGTCCGCGTGGCGGGCGCGCCCTCGGCCGCTGCCTCGACGGCCGGCGCCTCGCGGGCGATGTCGAAGAGGCGCGGGTACGTCCACTCGATCGACGCGATGTGGGCGAGGATCTGCCGGCCGTTCCAGCCCGACTCGTAGCGCCCTTCCTCGAGGCGCTCCGGCGGTAGCGCGCGCACGATGGCCAGCACCTCGTCCCGGCTGGTCCGGAGCGCGTCGAGCAGCTCGGCCCTGGACGGCGCGCGCTCGTCGAGCATGACGACCGG
>Ga0209341_10001971_pt1 | contig 19911 bp, 21 predicted proteins | sample RifCSP13_2_FD_184020 | JGI IMG/M metagenome (GOLD analysis project Ga0209341, IMG submission 184020) | Soil microbial communities from Rifle, Colorado - Rifle CSP2_sed 13_2 (SPAdes) (version 2) | ecosystem: Environmental > Terrestrial > Deep subsurface > Rock core/Sediment | place: Rifle... | reverse complement strand
CCAGCGCCGACGAGCCACTCCCGCTGCTTCTCCCGGTCGGACTCCCATCCGAGGACCTTCCGGTTCCCGAACGTCGGGAGGCGGAGCTTCAGGAAGTTCTTCGCGCCCATGTATTCAACGAACGACCCGTGCGGCACGGCCACCGCAGATTTGGCGGCGAGCTCGTCCGCCCGGTCGAGGATCTCCTCGTACGAGTCCACGAGGAGGAACTCGTCCGGCTTCGCGCGCGGGAACGCGTCGTAGAACTTTGGCGGCTTCTTCCCGATCGCGATCCCGATCGTCCGGAAGCCCTCCTGGCGGGCCCCGTGGAACAGCTGCAGCGAGGAGTGCGAACAGACGGTCACGACGGCGAGGTCGCGGTAGTCCTCGAGGATCGACTCGACCTCTCCCCGCGTTACCATTATCGGACAATACGGACGCCGGGCTTTAAGATTTCTCCCTTAGGGACGGTCGATGATGGAGAGGTACGCGCGCCCGCCGGACTCGTGGTGGTGGGTCTCGAACCGCGCGTCCTCGATCGCGCGCACGCGGAACTTTGGCGGTGGAAATGCCGCCCGGATCTCCGGCTTGCTCACCCGCCGCGGGCCGCCCCAGTCCGTGGGCTCCTTGTCGCTGAACGCCATCATGCAGTACGTGCCGCCCGGCTTCAGCGCGCGCGCCACCTGTTCCGCGAACCGCGGGCGGTCCTCGTCGTCAAACGTGTGAAACAGGCCGCAATCGGTGACCGCCGCGAACTGGCGGCGCAAGGAAGCGAGCTCGAGCGCATCGCGGACGAGGAACGTCGCCTTCAGCTTCCGGTCCTGCGCCTTCCGCTTCGCCTTCTCGATTGCCAGCTGCGACCCGTCGACGCCCACGGTCTCGAACCCCTTGGCGGCGAGGAAGAGCGCGTTCTCCCCGGTCCCGCATCCGACGTCTAGGATCGGGTTGTGCTTGATGATGCCGCGCTCCACGAGGTCCACGAAGGCGGGCTGCGGCCGCCCGATGTCCCACGGCGGCGTCCCCTCGTACATCTGGTCCCACGTGCTCATGCGCGGTTTCGGACGACCGCATCCGCGACTCTTATGGCTTTGGCGGTGGCCGCGACGTCGTGCACGCGCACGAGGTCCGCGCCGTTCGTCACCGCCAGCACGGCGGCGGCGAGGCTCGCCTCGAGTCGCGCGCCCGGCTCCCCGCCGCCAAACGCTCCCAAGAACGACTTGCGCGAGGCGCCGACGAGGATCGGGAACCCGAGCCGCTTGAGCTCCGGGAGGCGGTGCAGGACCTCCGTGTTGTGCTCGGGCCGCTTCCCGAACCCGAGCCCCGGGTCGACGATGATCGAGTTTCGCGACAGGCCGGCCGCGAGCGCGGACCGCGTCCGCTCCTCGAGGAACGCCGCGATCTCCGCGACGACGTCCATGTACCCGGGACTCTTCTGCATCGCCTGCGGTGTCCCCTTCATGTGCATGATCACGACGGGCACGTGCTCCGCCGCCACGACGCGGACCATCGCCTCGTCCCGCAGGCCGGTGACGTCGTTCACCATGTCCGCGCCGAGGGTGAGCGCCTTGGCGGCGATCTCCGGCTTGTACGTGTCAATCGAGATCTTCGCGTCCGTCTTCGGGCGCAGCGCCTTGAGGACGGGTTCCACGCGCCGCCACTCTTCCTCGGCGGTCACGGGGTCCGCTCCTGGGCGCGTGGACTCGCCGCCCACGTCGAGGATCTCGGCGCCCTCGTCCGCGATGCGAACCGCGTGCTCCACGGCCAACGCGGGATCGAGGAACTTGCCGCCATCGGAGAAGGAATCGGGGGTCACGTTCACGATGCCCATGAGGACCGTGTGGTCGAGGGCCAACTCTCCGTCGCGGAACTCCAAGACCCGGTCGCTGCGCCCCACGGAAGCGTGGAGGAAGGTGGCGTATTTCTACTTGTGGCGGTCGTCCATCTTGAGCGTGGTACGGAGCTGGCATGAAGGAGGTCTCAAGGGGGACCGAAGCGAGGACATTGTCTTTCCCGCACGCACGTATTTGAAGAACCGCCGCAGTGGGAACCGCGATGGTCCCCGGCGAGACGGAGCCGTCCGTGGTCGAGCGCCTCGACCTGCGGGAGCACGACCGCGACGTCCTCGAGTTCCTCACTCAGGACCCGTCCTCTCAGGTCGCGTTCCAGGGAATCCGGCGGCGGCTTGGGATCCACCCGGAGCAGCTGTCGCGCGCCCTTCATCGCCTCGCGGACGACGGCCTGGTGGAGCGGACACAGCACGGATACAAGGCCACCGCTAAGGCGCTCACGGTCCTCGGCCCGGACGCGCTTACCCGCACGCCCGAGGGGCTCACGGTCCTCGAGACGTACCTGCCGGCGGACGTGCAGGTCGGGGGCCTCGTCAACGCGCTGCAGGGCAGATGGTTCGGCCCGCTGCGATGGTTCGGCTTTTCTCAGGACGAAGGCGAGCTCCGCCTCTGGTGGTCCACAGAAGACAATGGGATCCAGCTCGAAGTGCGGCTCCACGAGGGCAAGTTGCGAATCGTCGCGCACCTCGCGACGCGGACACGCATGGACGAGGCCGCGCGGCACGCCTACCTCTTGTTCGAGCACCTCTCGCGGGAAGTCTCCCGGGGCCTGTACTCGGGCCTGATCGGCTAGCCCGGGACGGAATGACCGATCGATTCGGGGAGAACCCCGCGGAGCGTCTCCATGTGGGCGCAGGGCCTCGCGTCAGCATGGCCACCTGAGCGGTGAAACGCCCTGGGGCGGACATCCTCCTGATCGGGAAGAACCCCCTCCGAGTCCGCAGCGACCTCCTCCGGGCTCGGAGGACCGTTGGGGAGGTCAGGGGGAAAGCCCTCCCCACTTGGACGACGCCAGGCGAGGCGGGAAGCTCCCCCTCCGGAATCGGATGGAGTCCCTCCAGGTCTGGAGCAGGGGTCCCCGGGTTCGGAGGGTCTCCCTCCAGGTTCTCCCGAGAACCATTCGGATGAGGAGGGTCTCCGTCCCGGGGACCGGCGTCCCCATAAGACCTCGGCGGCGGAACGCACCAGCAAGGTGCGAAGCTGGAGCCCCGACGCGAGAGGCACCCCCGCTCGGACTGCGCGGTCGTAACACTCCCGGTGGTAGCACGGCCCGTAGTAGTCGAGGCCGTAGAAGTCGAAGTTGAAGTACCTCTTCGCGAGCCCCGGATACTTGCCCGCCAGCACGAAGTCCGCCCCCTTCGCGATCACGCCGCTGCAGACCCGACAGTTGACCACAAGGATCCCTCGCTTCTATCCACCACAGTCCAGGAATTAGGGCTTCCGTGTGACTCGCCGCCGTCAGGTCTAATCAACATACCCTGCCGCCGCCATGGGTCTGGCGGTGTGACATGACCACCACCGTCGGAATCAAGAGCAAGGACGGCGTCGTGCTGGCCGCGGACAAGCGGGCGTCGAAGGGCTTCTTCGTCGGCTCGAAGGTCGTGCAGAAGATCTTCGCACTCGACGACACGATCGCCGTCGCAATCGCCGGGCAGATGAGCGACGCGGAGTACCTCGTGAACCTCGCGAAAGCGGAGAGAAACCTACTCGCCCTGAGGCGCGGCTACCCGCTGTCCGTGAAGGAGAGCGCGAAGCTGATCGCGAACATCGCGTACAGCGGGATGAAGGCGTACAACCCGTTCTTCGTCGAGCTCGTCGTCGCGGGCGTGGACCGCGAGGGCCCGCACGTGTACACGAACGACATGAGCGGCGCGATCACCTCGGAGGACTTCATGTCGTCCGGGTCGGGCTCGCCGATCGCGTATGGCGTGCTCGAGCAGGGGTACCGCCACGAGATGGCGATTGAGGACGCAAAGAAGCTCGGCGAGGCCGCCGTGCGCGCCGCGATGGAGCGGGACCCGGGGAGCGGGAACGGCGTGGACGTGGTCGCGATCCCCAACGGACGCTGGCACTGGGAGGCGAACTGAGATGGCGGCGCCGGAGTATGGACGCATGCCCTTCTTCTACAACACGGAGGGGCGACTCGTCCAGGTCGACTACGCGCTCGCGGCGGTCAGCCGCGGATCCACGACCCTCGGGCTGAAGGCGAAAGACTTCGCACTCATCTCGTCGCAGGTCAAGCCCACACGCTCCCTCCTGGAGCCCGCGGAGAAGGTCTTCGTCGTCGACGACCACGTCGGCGCGACCGGCTCCGGGTACATCGGGGACGTGAACACGCTCATCGACGAGCTCCGGTTGACCGCGCAGCGCCACCGGCTCGTGTACGACACGCCGATCGACGTCGGCACCCTCTCGCGGACGCTGTCCCAGTACCTCCACCAGTTCACGATGTACACCGTGCGGCCGCTCGGCGCCTCGATCATCCTAGCGGGGGCGGACGAGCTCGGGATCCAGCTCGTGCAGGTCGACCCGAGCGGGACGCCGTTCCGCGGGTCCGGCTTCGCGATCGGGCAGTACGCGGACGACGCGCTCGAGACCGTGAAGAACGGGTACCGGCCGGACATGACGCTCGACGAGGCGATCGCGCTGAACACGCAGGCGATCGAGTCCGTGAACGGCGGGAAGTCCCAGATCGAGCACGGGGTCGTTCGCGCGGACACGAGGCGGTTCGAGCGGCTCGCGTTGGCGGTCGTCGGAGGCTAGGGCGCCATCGGCGGTTCCTTCCGCCAGCCCTGGTCCCATCCCTCGGCCCACCGCCGCCAGCCGCCGCGCATCATCGCGCGGGCCCACAGCACGCCGCCGATGATCACGATGCCGAGGACGATCAACCCGATTGAGCACACCGTCCAGAAGTCGAACGTCTCGATCACGATCACTCTCTGGTTAATCAGGAGAAAGAGCGTCCCGACGACGAGGACGACGACGCCAAACGCGAGTCCACCCCATGCCATGCTCCGAATCGGTCCCATCGGCACCACGGCCACCCCAGATGCGCATCGCCCCTCCGTCTACTTAATCGTGCCCACTATGGGGCCCGTAGACGCCTATCGAGCAAGGACTTCTCGGAAGAGGACCGGGTCCACGTTTCCACCGGAGACGACCGCCACGACGGGTGGCTCCAACTCTTGGCGGTAGCGTTCCCAAGCCGCGAACGCGGCAGCGCCCGCGGGCTCCGCGACGACCTTCGCCTCCACCGCCAAACGGTGCATCGCCGCCCGGATCGCATCGTCCGACACGACGAGGCATCCGTCCAGGTGCCGGTGCAGGATCTCCGCCATCTCCGGGAGGATCACGCCGATCTTGATCCCATCCGCAATCGTGTGGGAATCCTGAACCTTCGAAGCCCGGCCGGTCCGGAGCGCCTCCGGGAGAGACGCGGCGCCCTCCGCCTGGACGCCGAACACCTTCGCCCTCGGCATCCGGCCCTTCACCGCGATCGCCGTGCCTGCGGCCAGACCGCCACCGCCCACCGGGACGAGGACGGTTCGCGCGTCGGGCAGGTCCTCCGCAATCTCCCACCCGAGGGTTCCGGCGCCCGCGATCGTGTGCGGGTGCGCGAACGGGTGGATGAACGTCTGCGGCCACGACCGCCAACGCTCCTCCTCGTGCGCGAGGACGAGCAGCGCGCGGGACATCGGTTCCACGGTCGCGCCGTAGGACCGGATCGCCTCGACCTTCCTCGGGTTCGCCCCCTCCGGGACCTTGACGAGGCATGGGATTCCGAGGCGCTTCGCCGCCCACGCGAGGGAGAGGCCGTGGTTGCCGGAGCTAATCGTCGCGACGCCCCGTCGGCGCTCTTCCCCGGACAGGCGGGAAACGCGATTCCAAGTTCCGCGGATCTTGAACACGCCAAGCCGCTGGAGGTTTTCGAGTTTCAGGTACAACTCCTTGCGGGCGTCCCCGAAAGGCACCGTCGAGGTGTGGCGGGCGACCTCGCGGACGACGGGGAGCGCCGATTCTACGTCGCGGAGGCCGACCTGAATCTGCTCCATGGCCCTCCATTAGGGAACAGAAAGCGAATCCTCCGCCCAGCTAGCCGCCTGGGGGCGAGTACGGAGGAGGTGGGGACGATCCGGGTGGTGGCGCGGAAGGGGCGGCCCCGAGACGGGTCCCGCAATACGGACATACGACGAAACCCGCTTGGAGGGGACGACCGCAACTCGTGCAGAACATGGCCGGCGCGGCCGGAGCGATGGGCGGTGCCGGCGCCATCGGCACGAACGGAGGGCCCGGCACCTGGGTCCCTCGCCCGCAATGCGGACACACGGTGTATTCGAACGGGATTGCCCGGCCGCACCCCATGCAGATGCGCGTCGCCGAGCCGCCCTTCCACGCCATGGCCATGGCTCCCCCGATGATCCCGAGGACCAGCCCCGCGATCAAGCCGCCGAAGCCTGTGAGGATGCTCAGAATCGAGAAGGTAAGAACCATGGCACCGCCCGCAATCCGGAACCGAGGCTGGACGTAGAACAGGACCGCGCCCCCGATGACCAAGCAGCCAAACACGACGCCGAGGATCAGCCACAACACCCCTCGGACGCCGAAGAACGTGTAGGCGTCAAAGGTCACCAATCCCCAGATGATCGCGAACACTAAGATTAGAATCCCACCGGCCAGCGACACGGCGAACGCGGCGCGAGGTTTGTCCGACATCCTCTTCCCCCGGGGGAATGCAACGCGGAGAGGGCATATTAAGACTGTGGCAACTCTCCATTCATATGCCCGTCACGTCCGCGGCCGCGCGAGACCGAGTTGTTTCATCTCATGGAGCAGGGTCTCCCGCAACCCCTCCTCGAGGGGGCGGTGCACGAGGCCGAGCTCGCGCTTCGCCTTCGCGCTGCTCGCGAGGTACGTCGCCGGGGCGGCTCGCAGAAGTTCGGAGCCCGTGATTGCGCCGAGGAACCGGAGGAAACCTGGGGAGGGTCGCATCCTTGGCGGGGGGATCCCCGTGATCCGCTCCGCGAGCTCGAACGCAGCGACGAGCGTGTACGGCTCCCCGGCGATCACGTACGACTCCCCGGGCCGTCCCTTCTCCATCGCGAGGAAATGCGCGTGCGCCATCTCCTCGACGTGACCCCAGCAATACGAAGCCGTTCTCGGGATCCCCCGCAGCTTCCGCCGGAGGTAGGCGCGGAACGCGTCCCCGATCGGGCTCGAGTCTCCCGGCCCGTACGTGACGCCGGGCTGCACGATCACGAGCGGGAGCCCGCGTTTCATCATCGGCTCCGCGACCTCGTAGTGCGCGGACCACTTCGTCCGTTCGTACGCGGTCGGCATGCGGCGCCCGTCCGGGCGGTACGACTCGTCGACGACCTTTCCCCGCGTGTCGCCGAACACGCCGACCGTGCTCGTGTACACGCCCTTCGGAATCCGGAGCTCCTGCATGAGGCCGAGGACGTTCCGCGTGCCGTCCACGTTCACGCGCTGACACGCTTCCCGATGCTTCCGGCCGACCTTGTACCAGCCCGCGACGTGGAACACGCCATCGGCGCCGGTCATCGGCGCCCGCATGCTCTCCTTGTCCGTGACGTCTCCTCGAACGACCCTCGCGCCCTTCGCCGCCAACTCCGACGCTTTGGCGGTGTCGCGGGCGAGGACGACGACATCGTGCCCCGCCGCCAACAGCTGGCGCGCGAGGCGGCCGCCGATGAAACCCGTCGCGCCCGTCACGAAGTGCCGCATCCGCACCGCCAATCCAGTCCACGGTATTTATAACGAGGACGGGATGGGGGACGGTCCATGCGCATCCTGTTCATCCACGCGGACCGCCTCGAGTACGAGGTCCGGGAGCCCGCGATCAAGGACGCCGAGGAGGTCGACGCGGAGCACCGACAGGCCGCGGTCGACGAAGTCCTAGTCTGCTTCACGACCGTCGAGGAGCGGGACGAGCGGGACCCGGAGGGGATCGCTGCGCGCGCCGTGGCGGAGGTCGCGGACGTCGCCGCCAAGGTGCAGACGAAGCGCGTCGTCCTCTACCCGTACGCGCACCTCAGCTCCTCGCTCGGCGCGCCGAGTCCGTCGCGGAAGATCCTCGCGATCGTGGCGGCGAACCTGAAGGCGGAGGGGTTCGACGTCGTTGCGTCCCCGTTCGGGTGGTACAAGTCGTTCAAACTGAGCTGCAAGGGGCACCCGCTGAGCGAGCTGTCCCGCGAGGTCACGCTCGAAGCGGCGGCACCGCCAAAGCCCGCGGGCGCGGACCGGTACCTCGTCCTCACGCCTGAGGGAAAGGAGTTGCCACCCGCGGATTACGCAGAGACCTCCCCTGGCTTCCTGGCGGTGGTGAAGAAGGAGGCGCTCAAGGAGGCGATGCCCGCGAAAGGCGAGCCCGCGTACCTCCGACTGTGCAAGAAGTTCGGCTTCGAGTGGGAGCCGATGAGCGACGTCGGCCACATGCGGTACGGCCCGAAGGCGGCGCTCATGTTCGACTTGGTTGCGGACTATGCGAAGACGGTCGCGGAGTCCACGGGCGTCCCCGTGTTCATGGTCCGTGGCACGAGCCTGTTCGACCTCAAGGAGAAGGCGATCCGCGAGCACGCGGACCTCTTCGGCGACCGGCTGTACGCGATCGAGACGGAGAAGTCGCGGTACGTGATGCGATACGCCGCGTGCTTCCAGCAGTTCGCGCTCCTGAAGGACTGGACGATCTCGTACAAGCAGCTCCCGCTCGGCGCGCTCGAGGTCGCGGATTCGTACCGCCTCGAGCAGAGCGGGGAGGCGATGCTCCTCTTCCGCGTCCGCCGGCTGTACATGCCGGACCTCCACGTCCTTTGCGCGGACCGCGAGGGCGCGTACGCGGCGTTCGAGCAGTTGCACGAGAAGGTTGTCACGGAGGCCGCGAAGCTTGGGCGGGAGTACGAGCTCCTGGTCAACGTGAGCTCGCAGAGGGCGTACGAGGAGAACAAGGAGTTCATCCTGCGGCTCCTGAAGCGGGAGGAGCGGCCCGGCCTGATTCACTTCTACCCGGAGGGGATCAACTTCTACTGGACCGTGAACATCGAGTACATGCTCCACGACGTGGACGGCCACGGGCGGGAGATCGCGACCGTGCAGATCGACACGGGGAACGCGGAGCGGTTCGGGATCACGTACCTGGACGAGAAGGGGCAGAAGCGCCGCCCGCTGATCCTCCACTCCGCAATGATCGGGACGATCGAGCGGTACCTCTACATGGTCCTCGACACCGCCGTGAGGATGGAGAAGGGCGGTGGGAAGGGCGTCCTCCCGCTGTGGCTGAACCCGGAGCAGATCCGCGTGCTCACGGTGAGCGAGAAGCACCTCGCGCGGGCGCAGGAGGTCGCGACGATCCTCCGGCGGTCGAACATCCGGTGCGGGGTCGACGACCGGAACGAGACGATCCCGAAGAAGGTCCGCGAGGCGAAGCAGGACTGGGTCGGCTACGTGATCGTGATCGGAGATCGGGAGCTGGAGGCGTCCGCGATTCAGGTCGTCTACAAAGCGTACGACCGGGAGGCGGACACGGACCGCGAGATGCCGATCGGCGAGATCATCCGCGAGATCGGGGAGAAGTGCCGCGGGATGCCGTACCGGCCGCTGTATTTCCCGGGGGAACTGAGCAAACGGCCCGTCTTCTAGTCATCTATTTATCCGGCCGCCCGTTCGGCTCACCCAATGACGAAAGTCGTATCTCCCCTTTCACAACGGGAAGTCGAAGCCGTCGAAGTGGACTTCGAGGCCGATTCGGAGCCGTGGTCCACGTACCGGCTGTCGGACGGGACCACGCTGAAGCTTCGGACGACCGTGACGGGCGTCTTTCGGCTCGACGGCGAGCATGACCAGATGGGGAACCCGGTGTACAACGTGTCCCACACGACGCTGATCCGCGTGATCAACGTGCCGAAGAACCTCAAGGGTGCCGCGTCCACGGGCATGGGACCCGGGCCGCAGAAGACGAGCACCGCGGGCCCCGAGGTCCGCTGAATGGACGTCGTCGTCCTGATTCCGGAAAGCACGCGGAAGGACCGCGGGGGCAATCCGAAATTGGCTGCGGTCGATTCGGTCTCTGACGCACTTGCCCCGGCTGCCCGCAAGGAATTAACGGCGCTCCGCCACGAGGTGGCGACGAAGGCGTTTCCGGGCGCGAAGCTCCCCGCGTACCTCCGGTTCCAGGGGAACATGTACCGCCACATTCCCCGCGACGCGTGGGAAAAGCGCGCGCCGGGCGTCGAGGTCGTGATCGTCTCCGGCCTGTACGGCCTCCTCGCCTCGCGGGACACGACCGTCTACTACGAGCACTCGATGGCGGAGCCGATGCCCCCATTCGGGAAGCTGAACCGCTGGTGGCACGACCACGGGCTCCCGCGAGTCCTGGCGGCGTACCTGAAGGCGGTAAAGCCGAAGACCGTCGTCGACCTCCTGTCCCTCGAGTACCGCGGGGCGGTCGCCGGATACGCCGAAGGACCCGCCGGCGTGGCGGTGAAGACGATCGACTTCCCGGGGATGGGTCGCGCGAGCCAGCCGCGGCGCGGCGAGAAGGTCGCCGAGATCCTGCGCACGGGGAAGGCCTGACCTCACTCGAGTCGCGGCCTGTGGCGCGACCGCCGACGGAGGAGGAACACCAGCGATGCGGACCCCGCGACCCCGACCCCGAGGGGACCGAGGACGATCCAGATGGGCGTGGGCTCCGGCGGCGGGAGGGGTTCGTACTCGCGCGCGACGTGCACGTCGGGATCCGAGCCGTACGAGAACGTGCTCCACGCCGCGTACGCCCGGCCGTCCGCGTTCGAGCCCACGGCGAGCCCTCCCTTCATCCTTGCGGATTCCTGATCGAGACGCGTGGGCGATGGGAACTCGGACATCAGGGTGGAAGCTCGCGTGAATTGGACCGTCGCCGCGGGCGAGTCCCCCAGCCCATCGACCCATTCGAGAGTCAGACGACCCAAGGGATCGAACTCCGCGGCGAGTTCGTCGATGTGCGAGGCCCCGATCGCCGTTGCGAGATCCGCGAACGGCTGGAAACCGTACCCGGGCGGAAGGCCGGTCCACGCGCGCACCGGGCTGTACGCGTACGTCTCCCCGAAGGCGACGAAAGCGATTCCCCCCGGGCCCATCGCAATCGTGGGGAACCCCTCGTGCGCGGACGAGACTCCCGAGACCGACACAGGCGCGGAGGCGTTCAGGTCCGTCCCCGCATGCGAGAACATGACCGTCGTGGTCCCGTTGTACCAGTCGATGTCGACCCAGACGAGCCCGAGGATTCCCTCGCGGACCGAGAGGCGGACCTGGCTTGCGTCGCCGGTGGGGACGTCGATCGCCGCCGTCCGAACGACTCGAACGTCATCCGGGTCAAACTCTCCCACCATGACCTGGGTCGTGCCCGCCCCGAGGGCGATCCAGGCGGCGTAGACCCCGGTATCGTCCGCCGCCACGTCGAAGGACCGCGTCGAGTTCGAGCCGAGGAAGTCCGAGACACGGAATGACCCATCCGACTCCTCGATACCGACCAGCACCCCCACGCCGGCATCGTTCCATGCATAGGCGAACCTCCCGTCGGGCAGTGCCGCGACTCGGACGGCCAGGGAGAACGCCCCGTAGCTGCCAGGCGGAGGCGAGGACACGAACGTCCGGCCCCCATCATGGGAGGCGCTGAAGCCCCATCGATAGCCGTACGTCGTCCTCCCAATCCAGGTCAAGCGAACCTCAGCTCCCGCCACCGCGAGGTCGTTCACGTAGGCGCTCATGATCCCGTCCGGTGGGGCGAGCTCCGCGTCGGGCGAGAAGACGACCGTCTCCTGGGCTTGCACGCTCGGCGCGAGGAAGAGGACCGCCACGCACGCCGCGACAGACGCCCTTGCCGCGACGCGAGTTCCCTCCATCGGTTCGTGGAACGGGGCGCCGTGGCTTGAACCTGCCGTCACGCCACCGCGGGGAGACCCGCCGACGATGGCGCCGACCGCCGAACGCTAACGCCGGTCAGGACCGTCATCACGCGCATCGCGCCCTCGAACTCCGGGTCCGTCCGGACGCCGAACACCGTGCGCGCGTTCCGGTGCGTCCGCCGCCGGAGCTCTTCGACGACGTAGTCGATCGTCCGGAGCGGGATGCCGGGCCCGGTCGTCATGTGGACGATCGCGCCCTTCGCGTCGCCGTAGTCCGCGTCGAGCAGGGAGTTCTTGAGCGCGTTCTCGACGACGCCCTCGGGCCGGTACGGGTCGCCCTCCCCGAAGAGGAGCGTCGACATCCCTCCGTCGTGGAGGATGTCCCGGAGGTCCGGGAAGTCGAGCTGGATCAGGTGTCGCTCGAACATCGCGCCCGCGAGGCTGCGAATCACCTCGCCGAGCATGTGGTCCATGACCGCGAACGCCTGCTCGACCGGGAGGTCCGGCACGCGGGCGAGGAGCCGGTCGTTCTCGAGCATCACGAGGGAGTTGCACGCCGCGCGCAGGGCCTCCACGCCCCGGTTCGCGGCCTCCTGGCGGTGCGCCTCCGCGCGGAACGGCATCGTCGCCAGCCCGACGGCGATCGCGCCGGACTGGCGGGCCCAGTTCGCGACCATCGGGGCGACGCCCGTCCCCGTCCCGCCGCCGAGGCCGGCGATGATGAACGTGAGGTCTCCGCCACACGCCGCCGCGCGCACGTCCTTCTCGTGGTCCTGCGCGAGCCGCGCCCCGATCGCCGGGCGACCGCCGGTCCCCCGGACCGCCCCGTCCCCGAGGAGCACGCGTTGGTCGCACGTCGTCCGCCACAGGTGCTCGCGGTCCGTGTTCACCGCCACGGTGCGGACCCCGCGGATCCCGGACGAAGCGAGACGGTGCACGCTGTTCGTGCCGGCGCCGCCGCACCCGATCACGCGGATGCGGGGCCCGGAGTGGTCGATCTCCGTGGGTCCCATCCCTCACGCCCGCGGGACGCGAGGCCTAGCGCTCCGCGCCCTCCGCCGCCTTCTGGATTCGCCGGCGCACGTACTCCCGCACGGCGTTCCGGATCGCGTCCTCGATCGACACGGAGTCCCCCTGCTTCACGAGGGACTGCAGGTCGACGACGTTCCCCTTCGGCAGCTCGATCGTGAGCTTGCGCACGTAGTCCGGCGCGAACTTCTGGTCGATGAACCGGTCGATCGCGGCGCGGATCGCGTCGCTGATCGTGTCGAACTCGCCCTTCTTCACGAGCTGCTGCAGGCTCTGGATCTTCTCCGGAGGGATCCGGATCGTCACGCGGTCGGACTCGGGGGGCATCGCGCGTGCCTCGCTGTCAGACGAATTAGGCAGTTTCGTCTGACGAGTGGATGTACGGCCCGGTACTTAAAGGTGTGCCGGTCGGTCGCACGCCTAGAGGGAGGGACGGCCCCGCCGCCAGACGTCCACGTAGTCCGCCCGGAAGTGGAGGTCCTCGGGGAGCGAATCGAACCACGCGACTTCCGCGATCCCTGCCCCGGGGCGGAGCCTCCCCGCCACGCGCTGACCCTCGAACTGGAAGAACGCGTAGTCCACGCCGCGTTCACCGTGGACCACGTGGCAGAGGATGACCTTCGAGAGGCCCGTGATGCGCACGTCCACCCCCGCCTCTTCGCGGGCTTCCCGAACCGCACATGCTTCCGGGGACTCCCCCGGTTCCGCGAACCCGCCGGGGGTCGCCCACCAACCCTGCTTGCCCGCCTTCGACCGCTCGCGGACGAGGAGGATCCGACGGTCCGCGCCCCACACGAGGACCGCCGCGCCGATCGGGTTCCGGCCCCGCTCCGCGAACCGCCGGAACTCCTCCGCGTTCACGGGCCAGTCCCGGTGCTCGACGGGGACCGCCGCGTGCTGTTTCCGGACCGCCCCGAGGTCCACGGCGCGGAGTCGCGAGTCGCGTATTTAGTCCCTCGCGGTTGCGCGCGAATCCGAATCGCTCCCGTGGAGGGTCTTTATACCGGGCGTCGCTTCCCGCGGACGTTCCGGGGGTTCGACGGTGCCTCTCGACGATGTTTCCGACCGGGCGAACAAGGTCTACGACGCGATGAAGGCCGCGGGGATGACGAGCGAGGACAAGATGCGCGACGCGGACGCAATCACGAAGATGTCGAAGCTCCCGAAGGGCATGGTCCTCTCCGCGCTCCAAGAGCTCGAGGCGAAGGGGTACGCGAAGCGCCGGGCCCGCGAGAAGGCGGCGGGCTACTACCTGACAAAGTGAGATCCCTGGGCCTCGGAAAAGGGGAAGGGCCGGGTCCCATCGCGCAGCACGGACTGTCCCCGGCTTCAGATGCTCTCACGACATGGCCGCGCACAGCTCGCTGATGTCGTAGTGCACGAATTCATGGGGACCGGCCTCGAACACGATCGTCGCGGGATCGAAGGGCACGGTGTAGACGACCCGGCCCGCATCGTGCCACACAAGTCCGTACCCGGGAACCGTGATGCGTGCGAGGACGCCGCGTTCGACGGTTTCTCCGGGCGTCCCAGTCGTGAGGTCGATTTCCTGCGAGGTGTCCGCCCCGTCATCTGCCGTCATGCCGGTCAGGGGGTTTGTGAGAACTCCCCGGAACGTCAGGTGGCGCAAGGCCCTCATCAGGTTTCCCTCGGCGTCGAAGAATCGCGTCACCCGGAGAGAGGATGTCCAGGGTTCCGTGAGCGTGACCGTCCCGCAGTCGTACGTGAACATGCCGGCGAAGGTGAGCTCGAAGTGGACCGGCACCGCCGCCTGGGTCGAGGGCGTGAATGCCAGGATCACCACGAGGATGCCAATCGCGGCCGCGAGGCCCCGAAGGGTTTTCGTTCGCATGCTGTCACCTCCTCCCGCTCCTGCAGGTCCTGGGAATTTCTTACCGCGCCCCTCCTCGGCGCTGCAACCCCCTCTCGTCCTAGTCGAGCCGATACCGCCAATCCCGCATCCGGCCGCAAGTATCCAATCCGACATCAGGCGCTCCGGGGATCCGCGGTCTCGACGGCCACTATGTCCTGGGAGGCGGCCCGGTCCGAACGGGAGGTCGCCATCGATTCTCAGCCCTCGGGGTAGACACGGCGCTGACGATATGGCCGTGGTCAAGGACTCCCGTAGGACCTCCTGACGGGAGGCCCACAACGTTCTTAGACGCTGAACCCCGTCCGCATGAAAGGGATACGCACGGGAATCCGACTCACGACCAAGGAACGAATCCTCGTCCACTTGTTGGAGTGGGGGACGTTCGCGGACGCCGTGGAGGTCCTTCCGGAGATGACGCAAAATGGGGTAGCCAAGGCCGCAGGGATCGACCTGCGCCACTTCACCCAATACGCGCGCCCCCTCTTGGACGAACAACTTGTCCAGGAGCGGACGGCCCATGTGAAGGGGTCCCGCCAACGCCGCAAGGTGTACAGTCTGACCGGGGTCGGCCGGATGCAGGCCGTTCGATTGCGAGAGAGGCTAAAGGCGGAACCGTTGCGCGTGCGGGACGGTCTGGCGGTGCGGGACGCGACGCTGGGGGAGGTCCTTGAGAAGACGCGGTGGAAGGTCCCCCTCCTTCAGGCGCTGCGCCAAGCGGAAGAACAGGGCATCCTCGACCTCGCCGTCTCGGTGGCCCCAGCCCGCCCCTCCTTCGTGGAGATGCTCTCGGACGTTCCGCGCATGCCAAACTTCATCGGGCGCCAGAGGGAGCTCGGGGAGATTACCTCGGACGAGGGACCCCCGGTCCTAGTCGTTCGCGGGATCGCGGGAATCGGGAAGACGGCTCTGGCGGCACAGGCCTGCGACCGCTTTCGGGGGAGGAGGAACCTGTACTGGCACGCCGTCCGACCCTGGGACACGCGCCTCTCGCTGCTCGCCGCCCTGGGGGACTTCCTCGCTGCGCTTGGGAAACCCGGGCTTCGGGCGGTCGTGCAGAGAGGGAACGCGGAACGGGCGCCAGAGGTCCTCCGTGAAGACCTCGGGGGCACGGGATCCTTCCTTGTGTACGACGACGTCCACGAGGCGGGTGGCGAGGCCCTGCAGTACTTCCGGCTGCTGGCGGAGGCAGTCGCCCATGCCCCCGGCGTCCGCGTCCTCGCCCTCACGCGGGAGAAGCCTCGATTCTACGACCGCCGCGAGGTCGCCCTTAAGGGAGTCGTCGAGGAAATCGAGTTGGCGGGACTTGCGTCAGAGGAAGTGGGGGCGCACCTCGCAGGCGTCCCGGGGCTCCGGGTGGCGACTCCGCGCTCCCGCCAACTCTTCGGCCTCCCGCTCTTCCTAGAACTAGTTCGGGCTCACGGCGGGGCACCGTCCGCCGCGCTGCGGGACGTGAATCTGTTCCTCGAGGAAGAGGTCTACGCGAAACTGTCGGGGCCCGAGCGGAGGATGTTGAAGATGGCAGCCCTGTATCGGGTTCCGGTCCCCGCGGACGCACTGCTTGCGGATCCGGATTGCGGGCCGGACTCGCTCTCATCGCTCGTGAATCAGTCCTTGCTGCGGCGGGTGGGCGAGAGTCGGTACGAGGTCCACGAGACGATTCGGGACTTCGTAAGAGAGCGCGCCTCCGCCGACGAACTGCAGCGCTTCGGACCGTTTGCCGTTGCTCAGCTGCGCCGACTCGCATCGGAGGCCACGGGGGACCGCCGATTCGCGGCATGTGCCGCATATCTGTCGAATGCCCTCCAGCTCCCCACGTCCACCGCCGACCGTGTCGCCCTGTGGGAAGAACTCGGGGATGCGACCCGGCACCAGGGGGACCTCCTGGCCTCCCTGGTCGCCTATCGCGAGGCAGCCAAGACCGCGGCCGACTCGGAGACGCGGGCGCGCATGCACCGAAGGGTTGCCGTCGTCCTGTTGGATCATGGTGAGGTCGACCCCGCGATGGCGGAGCTGGAAGCGGGGCTTCGGGCCTTGGCCAATCGGAGAGGTCCTGAACGCGGCTGGCTCGAGCTGGGGCTGTGTCGCGTTCACTACCTTCGCAACCAGGAGACGGAGGCGTGGAACCGCGGACAGAACGCGCTCGCGGCGTTCCGAGGAGCGGCCGACTCAGAAGGGCTTGCCCACTCACACTTCTGGCTGGCAAACGTTGGGCGCTACGCGACGACCGAGGATCACGTCGTCTCGATCGAACACCACCTCCATTCCGCTTCCGAGCAGGCGAAACTGGCGGAGGATTTGTCCCTCTTGGCGAACATCCACTGCGCCTGGGCCATCCATCTTGCAGAGCGGGGGAAACTTGAGGAGGCGAGCGGCCACCTTACCTCGGTCGAATCGATTCCCGGAGCCTTCGAGGACGTCCAGGTTAGGAGACGGTTCCTTGAGGTCCGTTCGTTTCTTGGAATATCCCGCGGAGGAGCTGCGCACTCGGCTGCAAGGGCGGATTGCGCCGAGCTCCTCCGACTGTCGAGGGAGGTTCGCGATGCGGAGGGAGAAGCCCAGGCCAAGTACCGCATGGCACTCATCGCGGGACTTGAAGGCAAGCCGGGCGAGGCTCGCCCCCTGATGTCCGAGGTGGTGGAAGAGCGTCTGCAACGGCGGATGTGGCCGGGGAATGAGCTGTACTGGGCCGGTGTGTACAGCCTCATGGCGGGGGACCTCGGAGAATTCCGGCGAAACCTATCCGTCCTCGGAAGCGCGAAACCGCCCCCGACGGTGAAGGACTGGCCCCTGTACAAGGACATCCTCGAGGCATTCGACTGCCTGACTCGTGGCGAGGGGGAACGGGCCGTTGCCATGCTGGCAAAGCCATTGCGCACCGTCGAGGGATTGCCGAAAGAGTCTCGCAAGACGGCGATCTTGGCGGCGAAGGTTTACCTCGGCCTCTTCGTGATCCTGCGGGCGCAGGGGCGAGACGCGGCGGCGGAAGAGTACCGGCGCCGAGCCGCCGTGCTTCGTCCCCCGGGCTTGTTGACCGACTGGGAGCTGCACGCGCGTCTGATCGCCGAGGGAATCCAGAACTCGATAAGGACTTCTCCTCCCTGAATTGCTGCGTCACGCTCGGCCCGCCACACTGCAGTTGTCTCGAGTCACCGGCATTGACGGTCCCACTAGTCGCCTTTGACGAGGGCCGCGACCATCAGCGGCAGCAGGACGGACGCGTCGCCCTCGACGGTAATCTGCTTGGCGGTCTTCTTCACTTTGCCCCAGGAGATTCCCTCCCGCACCCGGGCTCCGCTCAGGGAGCCGTCGTGCTCCGGCGCCGTCGTGATGTACACCGCGTAGTCGAGCCCGCCGCGGAACTGGTTCCACCAGATCGTGTGGTGCTTGCTGACCCCGCCGCCGACCATGAGCGCACCCGTCCGCTTGGCGGTGAACACGAGGTCCGCGAGCGCCTGCTCGTCCGCCATCTCGTCCACCCGGAATTGGCGGTGGTCCTGCCAGAACGACCACAGCTGCGATCCGAACGCGCCGTCGAAAATCGCGGGGACGAAGATTGGGATCTCGTTCCGGGCCGCCCAGTACAGGATCGACTTCCGGTCCCGGACGCGGTTCCCGAACGCCCACAGGAGGTCGCGCGTGGAAATCGAACGCGTGCCATCACGCCACAACTCGCGGAGAATCGGCTGGACCCGGCGTTCGAGGAGCGGGCCGTACGAGTCCCTCGGGACGAGGACGTTCCCGAGGCGGTGGATCCCGACATCCTTGAGCATCGCGTCGTCCATCTCGAACTCTCCGTGGTAGTACGCGCCCCATGTGCGCGCGAGGTCGTGGTCCACGGTCCCGCACGTCGTCACGACCGCGTCGACCCACTTCCGTTCGAGCATCGTCCGGATCACGCCGCGCACGCCCGTCGCGACGAGCGCCGCCGGGAAGGACAGGAAGACCGTGCACTGGCGGTCTCGGACCATGTCCCGGACAATCCGCGCGCCGGTCGCGACCTTCTTGGCGGTGAACCCGCCCGCACCGTCGAACGCCGCCAGGAGCGCTTCTACGGTGATTCCCCGCCGGAGGTCGATGTCCTCCACCTTGCGCCGGAGCAGGTCCCGCTTCCGCACGGGCGCGGGAAGGCGGTCCCCGGATATAGGTTCCATTCACGACATTGAAATATCGGCGGCCGCCGTGTGGTGCGCGATGAAGGTCCATGAGGTCATGACGAAGAACGCCGAGACGCTCCTCCCGACGGACTCCGTCCGCATCGCCGCCAAACGGCTCGCGGCGCGCGGCGTCGGAGGCATGCCCGTGGTCGACAACGCGGGGTCGCTGAAGGGCGTCCTCACGGAGTTCGACATCCTCGAGGCGATGAAGACGCAGCACAAGCGGCTGAAGATGCTGATGCCGCCGGAGATCAGCTTCGGGATCTCGTTCGTGGAGATCCTGGAGGAGCGGGAGGCCGCGAAGGCGTTCGAGGAGATCGGCGACCGCGCGGTCGGGGACGTGATGTCGAAGGACGTGGCATGGGTCGCGGTCGACGAAACCGTGGAGCGCGCGATCCAGCTCATGGTGAACAAGAAGGTCCACCGCCTTCCGGTCGTGGATCACGGGAAGGTCGTCGGGGTCGTGACGCGCGGGGACATCCTCCGCGGGTTTTTCCGCTCACTCCCGGAGTAGGGCGCGGAACCGTTCCCACAAGCCGGAGGGTGCGCGCCACCGCCACTGCGCGCCGCACGCGGCGCACCGGGACCAGCCGTCGTCGAGGAACGCGACGTCCGCGGCACCGCACGTCCCGCACCGGCCCGCGGGGGGCTTCGTGATCCCCCGCTTCCCCCGCTCCTCCGCGAGCCGGGGGACCATCATCCGGAGGGACTCCTCCGCCTGCTTCGCGAGGAGCGTACCGTTCACGTAGTCCCCCTGGTCCAGGACGCCCCGCGCGTCGGTCAGGAGGCGCTTCACCTCCTCGATCGGGAAGTCGTACGACGCGGCCTCGTCCACGATGGGGAGGAGGTAGTTCACGAGGCCGTGGCCCTTCTCGATCTGCCGCATCCGGAGCTCCATCGCCTTCTGGATCTGGAAGTGCTGGCTCTGCAGCGTCGCGCGCTCCGCGCGCGCCACGAGCTCCGCCGCCAAGACGTACTCCTTCCGGTCCATCGCCACGCGGGCCTTCTCCAAGAGACGCATCGCCTCCGTGACGTCCGCGCCGACGTGGCGGGCCTCCTCGATTGCTCGGTCCGTCGCGGGGAGGGCGGCGCCGATCTCCTGCGCCCGTCGCCCGAGCGCCTCGTCCGCGAGC
>Ga0209341_10001969_pt1 | contig 19920 bp, 22 predicted proteins | sample RifCSP13_2_FD_184020 | JGI IMG/M metagenome (GOLD analysis project Ga0209341, IMG submission 184020) | Soil microbial communities from Rifle, Colorado - Rifle CSP2_sed 13_2 (SPAdes) (version 2) | ecosystem: Environmental > Terrestrial > Deep subsurface > Rock core/Sediment | place: Rifle... | reverse complement strand
TTCGTTCGCTCTGGAACGCGTAGCGACCACCAGCGGCACCGCCAAGCCCAGGGCATGCGGGCAGGCGATCACCAATACGGTCACCACGCGTTCCAGAGCGAACGAATCAAAGCCCTGTATCGCGGCCCAGGCCAGCCCCGTGACCAGCGCGGCGGCCAGCGCTAAATAGAACAGCCAGCCGGCGGCGCGATCTGCCAGGATCTGGGTGCGCGACTTGCTTTGTTGCGCTTCGCGCACCAGGCGCATAATGCCGGCCAGGGCGGTCTTTTCCCCGGTGGCGCTCACCTTCACGCGCAGGCTACCTTCTCCGTTCAATGCGCCGGCGATCACTCTGGAGCCTTTGGCCTTATCCACCGGTTTGGATTCACCGGTGATCAAGGCTTCATTGACGGAGGAAGCTCCTTCCACAATTTCGCCGTCCACCGGCACGTTGGAGCCGGGCCGTACCAGCACCACATCGCCTTCACTTATTTCCGAAACCGGAACGGTTTCCACCTGCCCGTCTTTGCCCACGCGTTCGGCTTGATCCGGCATCAACTTGGCCAGCTCATCCAGGCTGCCGGATGCCTGGCGCACACTGCGCATTTCGATCCAGTGCCCCAGCAGCATGATGTTAATTAGGGTGACCAATTCCCAATAAAAACCCTCGCCCAGGTTGAACAGGAAGGCAGCCAAACTGTAGACAAAGGACACGCTAATCGCCAGGCTGATGAGCAGCATCATCCCCGGCTGCCGCTTGCGGACCTCGGGAATGGCCATTTGGAGAAAAGGTAAGCCGCCATAGAAGAAAACAACCGCCGAGAACAGAGGGGCGACCCACTCGTCGCCCGGAAAACTGGGCATCGTAAATCCCAGCCAGAGCTGGATCATTTCGCTGAACAGGATGACCGGGATGGATAAAAGGGTTGAGATCCAGAATCGCTGGCGGAAGACTAGCTCGTGGCCGCTATGGTCTACATGATCATGGGCGACATGCGCCCCTTCAGCAGGAACAACATGCACATGTGCTACATGGCCCTCTGCTTTCTTGTTCTTGGCGTCTTTCAGGACCAGACGCATGCCGCACTTTGGGCATGACCCCGGTTTGTCCTGCTGGATTTCCGGGTGCATTGGGCAGGTGTAAATAGCTTTTTCCATTTACCTTATCCGAAAAAGAGACGCCTTGTGAGAAGATCTAACACTTATCTAGGGCCTGGAGCCGGCGAAAGGCTCCAGGTGTTCGTTGTGTTTAGGAGCTGATATCCTTCTTCATGTGCTCATACTCTTTGCGAGTGAGCTCACCGCGGGCATAGCGCTGGTCCAGGATCGCTCGGGCTGTCGAGGACGCGGCTCCCTGGCTGGTTCCAACCACGGAGCGCACCAGCCAAACGATCAGCAGGATCAGGCCGATCCAAAACAAGGCCATCATCAGCCACCCGGCAACACCCATCGTGCCACCCCATCCCCCCATCATCCAACTACCATGTCCAAACATCTAGACCTCCGAGGACTGAGTCCTCATCTTGAGAAATCGCGGGGCTAACGCAACAGTAGTTGGTGCGTTTCGCCTTAGGCCTGCACCGGGTAATCGATCTCTTGCAACGTGGACTTGATCTGGTCCTCGCTGGCGGGCTCGCCAAAGCGCACCATCACCTTTTTGTCGCCCAGGCTGGCTTTCACTGCCTCCACACCCGGCACCTCTGTGAGTTCCGTTTCGATGGTGTGCAGGCAGTGCTCACAGTGGATCTTGGGAATGTTGTATACAACGGTGTTCATTCTTTTCTCCTTTATGGTTTTGTTTTACGACTACACTTTGGTAGCCGCTTGATAGACTTCGGCAATCTCGCTCAGCACCCGTTCGCGCTCATCGGCATCCTCTCCGCGCACGGCGGTGATCACGCAGGAATGCATGTGCTCCTCCAGCACCATCTGGCTAACCTTGTTCAAGGCGGACTGGGTGGCCTGGATCTGACGAATCACGTCGATGCAATAGGTTCTCTCATCCAACATGCGCTGGATGCCGCGGATATGGCCCTCGATCGTCTTGAGACGTTTTTTAGCCTGTTCGGAATGCTGCATGAGGCTCCTTACCCCTCCCCTGGGGGGAGGGATACGGCTATACTATACCCAATACCCCGCCGCCCGTCAAGGAACATATGTCACGGGACATATGCCCCGGCATTATTATGGAGGACCGGCTAAATCGGGCTAAGATGCCGGAGCGAGACCCTCATTATCCCCCTGCCCGGGTCCCTGGGTGCAACCGGGGTTTAGGGGATGGCCTCCACGATGGCCTGTTGCAAGATCTCCCCATCTACATAACCGCGCCACTCCCCCAAAACGGTGCCATCCGCATCCAGCAGGAAGAAGTGGGGCTGGTAAATATAGCCCAGTTGGTCGCGCAAGGCTTTGGTGGCCTCGTCATCCCGGTCGAGGTAAATGAAGGTGACCTGGTCCCGATACAAATCCTCAAGACCATGCACGGTTGGCGCCATGGCCTTGCACACCGGGCACCAATACGCAAAGAATTCCACGAGCTGCACTGTCCCCGCAGCCAGGTCGACTGAGGATGGGTCGGAGGCATGGAAGGTCGAACGGCCCATGGGGATAGCAGGCAGCTCGTCAGCCTCTGGGACGCTCATGCCGATTTCCAGGTCTTCTAGTGAGGCTACCAATGCCGGCGATCCCCCGCAGCCTGCCAGCAGCAGGGCTAAGAGCAGAGGGAGCACGGACCTGGGCTGCGCTTTTCTTAGCGCACCAGATAGGAGCTTCGTCGATCTCATTTCATTCAATAGTAAAAATAATAACCCTGGGTGCAATAGGAATGCACGCTGCTGTTCCCGCCTCTCACGCAACCTTAATCCACTGAATGGCGTGCAGTTGGCAGTAGAATAAAGGCGTGGACCTAAAAGGAAAATCGATCCTCATCACGGGCGGCGGGGTACGCGTGGGCCGCAGCATGGCCAAGGCGGTCGCCCAGGCGGGGGCTACTGTAATCGTGCATTACGGCAGCTCTGCGGCCGAGGCGGCCAGCCTGAAAGGCGAACTCGAAGCTGCGGGAGCCACGGCGCATTTGCTGCAAGCGGACTTCAGCCAGGCGCAGCAGGCGGCCAGCCTCATTGAACGCGCCTTGGAATTCGGTCCCTTATTTGGCCTGGTCAACAGCGCGGCCATCTTCAAGAAGCTCGACCTGGAAACCAGCGATCTAAGAAACTGGCAGCTTCACCTGGATATCAACCTAACAGCCCCCTTTTTGCTGAGCCAAGCCTTCTGGAAGGCGACGCAGAAAACCGGCGCCGAAGGCCGCATCATCAACATCCTGGATTGGCGCGCCCTGCGCCCTGGCGCCGATCATTTACCTTACACGGTAAGCAAAGCGGCGCTGGCGGCGCTCACTAAGTCATTGGCGGTTGCCACCGCGCCTAAAGTGACTGTCAACGGCATTGCGTTTGGGGCCCTTCTGCCGCCGGTGGATGGCGGCGACACGGGCGGCATCTTGAAACGGGTACCGGCCGGGCGCTGGGCGGAGCTGGACGAAGTGGGCGAGACCCTGCTCTTCCTGCTGGCAGGACCTCAGTACATCACCGGAGAGATCATTTATCTTGACGGCGGAAGGCATCTGGTCTAAGCATGGACAAAATCATCATCAAAGACCTGCTGGTGCGCGGCGTCATCGGCGTCAACGATGGGGAACGCGAGCTTGCCCAGGATATTTTGATCAATGTGGAGATAAGCGCGGATCTAAGCAAGGCCGGGAAAAGCGATAGGCTGGAAGAAAGCGTCAATTACCGCACGGTGAGCAAGAAGATTATCGCCCATTCGCAGACAGCCGAACGCTGGACGGTCGAGGCGCTGGCGGCGGATATCGCCGGTTTGTGCCTGGAGGAGCCGGGAGTTCAGGCCGTGCGCGTGCGCGTGGAAAAGCCGGGAGCCCTGCGCGGCGCCCGCTCGGCCGGGGTCGAGATCGAGCGCAGCAAGGAACCATAGATACGGCTCAACTATGAGCCATTAAGGAAATCGATCAAACCGTTGAGCATATCCGTGATGCTCACGCCAAGGAGGGTGAGGGCTACGATCAGGAACAAGGCGATGAGAACAATAATCAGGACATATTCCACCATTTGCCCTGGCCAGCGTTCATCTTACGATTGAGTTCGCAGAACGGTCGCATAATTCTCAGTTCGTCCTGCGATATAACACCATGAAGCGCAATTCACACAAGCGTACTTCTGGAGGGAAGTATCAAAAACGGAGGGGTGCAGCTCCCCGCGAAATGCTATCCAAGAACTCCTGACGTGTGGCCGGGTTACTCCGAAAGCTGCCTACCATCGTTGAGGTGGTCAAACGAGCATCGTGTTTCTTGACCCCGCGCATCATGGAACACAGATGCAATGCCTCCATTACCACGCCTGCCCCCAGTGGGTTTATGGCCTGGACAAGGAAATCGGCGATCTGGCGGGTCATGCGCTCCTGCACCTGCAAACGCCGGGAAAACAGGTCGACTATACGGGGGATCTTTGACAAGCCAATGACCTTCCCTTGCGGAATATAAGCCACGTGAGCGCGGCCGACGAAAGGCAACATGTGGTGTTCACACAGGCTGTAGAATTCAATATCGCGTACCAGCACCATATCGTCATAATCTACGTCGAATAGCGCCCCGTTCAACAACTGCAGCGGGTCGGTGCGATACCCGGCCAGCAGCTCGCCGTACGCTCCCGCAATCCGCTCCGGGGTTCCCAGCAAGCCTTCCCGCAGCGGATCCTCCCCCACTGCAATGAGGATGCGGCGAACGGCGTCCTCGATCGACTGAGTATCGATCTCGGAATCAAACAGGTCGGCTGCTCTGTAAACCTTCACCTTGTCATTCATTTCTTTAGCCCGGACGGGCGGGTCCTCTAGGCAATCTCAGTATCAATCAGCCCGTAGCTACCATCGCCGCGCTTATACAGCACGCTTACGCAGCCGGCATCCATATTGTAAAAGATAAAGAATTGCTCGTGGCCCACCAATTCCATTTGCTCAACGGCTTCGGCAGCGACCATGGGATGGAGGATGAACTTCTTAGTACGCGCGATCTGGGCCGCGCGGTCGTCTTCCATGACAGCTTCGGCCTCCACCACCTCTTGCTCGGTAAGCCTGGCCTTGGCCTTGCCCTGGTAGTGCTTTCCCTTATAGCGCTCCATCTGCCGCTGGATCTTATCCAGGGCCGAATCAAAGGCTGAAGTTACCTGGTCTGTCCGTTCTTCGGCGCGCAGCACGAATTTCTTGCCCCGCAAGGTGATCTGCGCCTTATAGCGATCGTCGGCCTCCCTGGCTCCCTTTTTATAAGCCAATTCCACTCTTACCCCTTCCACCCCGTCGATATAGCGGTCCAATTTCGCGGCGCGTGTTTGGACGTAGTCTTCCAGAGTTTTGTCCACTTTAAGCTCTCGGCCTAAGATCTCCACGGTCGCACTCATTTGTTGTCTCCTTCGGGATGGGGGTTATTAATCTTACCTCATGGGTCGCGCGTCACAGCCAACGCCCGGGCCAAGGTAAGGCCATACACACCTTTAGCGCCAGCTTCTCTCAACGCCCGGGCTGCGGAGTCCAATGTGGCTCCGGTGGTCATAATGTCGTCTACCAGCAACACGCTCAGGCCGGCCAGAGGAGCGGGATCCGCGACAAAGACACCCTGCAGGTTGGTCCAGCGCTCGGCGGCGTTCAGCTCAAACTGAGGGAGGGTGTCGTGTCGGCGAAGCAACGCGCGTTCAGCATAATGCAACCCGGCCAGCTCTCCAAGCGGGCGCGCTAGCAAGGCGCTCTGATTGTATCCTCGCTGCAGCAACCTGTGCGGCCCCAGCGGAATGGGAATCAATACATCCACCGGCCAATCGTGGGCCGCAAGCACCCGATAGAGGAACCGGGCAAAGACCGCGCCGAGGCCGGCATTCTCGCGATGCTTTAAGCTCAGGATGGCCTGGCGCAATTCTGTCGTATACACACCCCACGAGCGGCTGGCATCGAACGAAAAGGAGTGGTTGGCGCAGGCCGGGCAATCGGCTGCATGGGCGCCAGGCAGCCCGCAACGCTGGCACAGGGGTTCTGCGATGCGCCTGACGCTGGCGTGGCACTTGGCGCACCAGACCTCCCCCAGCGCGCCGCAGCCGGCGCAGCGCGGGGGGAAGAGCAAATCCAGCGCACGCCGTGAGAGGTGGCCCCATCGCTCAGACGCCTTATTCCCCATGGTCCGTGCTTATTGGAAGATGCCGGAACGAATGATCTGCAGCAGGGCCGGCCCCAAAAGGATAATCACGATGGTTGGGAAGATCAAGAAGACCATGGGCACCACCATCTTCACCGGCGCCTTTTGCGCATTCTCCTCCGCACGTTGGCGCCGCTTAATGCGCATACTATCGGCTTGAACGCGCAGCACGCGGGCCATACTTACTCCCAACGTTTCGCTTTGCACGACCGCAGCCACGAAACTATCCATTTCCGGCACTCCCAATCTATCCGCCATATCCCGCAGGGCTTCACGGCGCAATTTTCCCAACTGGATCTCCTGCAGCACCCGGGAAAAGGCATCCGCAACCTCGTTGTCCCATTTCTCGACCACTTTTTTCATGGCGGCGTCAAAACCCAACCCGGCTTCGACACAAATTGTTAGAAGGTCCAACGCGTCGGGCATCAAGTTTAGAACCGTCCGCTGCCTGCGCTTGATCCTGCTTTCCAACAAGAGGATAGGAAGGAAGAAGCCCATTAAGACAGCAGCCGCGATCATCACAATGGAAGTCATAGAAAATATCGAGGAATTGGGCGATAACGAAAACCCGAAGATTAGAGCCAACCCAAGGCCAATTCCAAAGATAAATCGCGAGGCTAAAAAGAGAGTTGGTTCCAACCAGCGGGGCGCCCCCGCCATTTCCAGGCGGACGCGCGCCTGGACAATCGCGTTCTGCGGGGTGAAGCGCTGGGCAAGCTCAGCGAGACGCCTGGCGGCCGGATAGGTCACGCGCTCCATCAGAGACTGGGACAACTCGATCTCTTGCAGGCTGGCAACCTCCCCACGTTGAGCATATTCAGCTAATCGTGCAGCCAGCGGGTCAGCTCCTTGTCTTTCGCGCAACCCGATCACCACCAAAGCGACCGCCGCGCCGACAATAATAAATAAAAGAAGTGCAAGAGCGAGGGCGATTGTCAAAGAGTTAAACTTCCACTTTTGCGATCTTAGTTAATATGAAATAGCCGGAAACCAACATGAATGCAGCGGTAACCAACATGGCTACGCCACAGATGATGGGCTCCTCAAAAAACTCCAACATATAATCCCGATTCAATGCCCAAAGGACGCCACTGAGGATTATCGGCATCACGGCCAGGAACCGTCCCGAAAACGCAACCTGGGCGGTAATAGCCCGCACCTCGCCGTGGATGCGGAGCCTTTCCCGGATCGTGTAGGAGATCGTATCCAGGATCTCCGCAAGGTTGCCGCCGACCTCCCGTTGGATGTTGATCGCGGTCACCGCTAGTTCCAAGTCATCGCTCACAATTCTGCGTTGAAGGTTTTCCAGCGCTTCTTCCATGGGCACACCCAATTGCATTTCTTGCACCACCCGGTGGAATTCGTCGCTGATCGGCGCAGACAGCTCCTGGCTCACTGCATCCATGGCCTGCAAGGCGGAAAAGCCGCTGCGCAGGCCATTGACCATTAGATTAAGGGTATCCGGAAGCTGGTCATTGAACTTACGCAAGCGCTGGCCTTGCAAGTAGCGAACCACAAAACGGGGAATAAAGAGGCCCAGGACCAGCCCGGCCAAGGCAAACACAACGGATCCCCCGCCAAAAACGTAGCCAAATGCACCAGTTAGTAGGCCGGAGATCCCGATTAATGCGATGTACTCCCCAGATTTTAGCTTGAGGTCCGCTTGGGCTAAGCCCCTGGAGATGCGATCGCCCAGATTAGTGGTCTCCACCGTTTGGGTGAGCCAATTGGTCAATATCGCGCGGCGGGCGCGTTCTTTAGTTTCTTCCTGGGTGTCCGCCTGCTCAGGCTGAAGATATTGTTCCAGCCTGCGCTCGACCAGAGAATGTTCGCCGCGCAGGGTGACGACTATCCCCACAGCTAATAATACGACTGCCATGAGGATGCCGATCAATAATAAACCGGGCATTGATGTTCTCGATCAGAAGCGTTGGCGCTGGCCAACGCCGAAGATCGTTGGCGGTAGATGGACGCCAGCGGCTTCCATGCGTTTCATGAAGCCAGGCCTTAATCCGGTGGTGCGCAGTTGCCCCACAACTTTGCCTTCTTCAAAACCGGTCTGTTCGAATACAAATAGGTCGGTGAGAGTGACCACCTCGCCTTCCATGCCCACCACCTCGACAATATTGGTCACTTTGCGGGTTCCATCCCGCATGCGGTCCACATGCACGATCAAATCTATGGCCGAGGCGATCTGCTCACGGATGGCGCGCACCGGCAAGTCGTAGCCGGCCATCAACGTCATGGTTTCAATGCGGGAAATTACATCCCGAGGGCTGTTGGCATGCGCTGTTGTCATCGAACCCTCATGGCCGGTATTCATGGCTTGGAGCATATCCAAGGCCTCGCCCGAGCGGATTTCGCCCACGATGATCCGGTCGGGGCGCATGCGCAGCGCGTTGACCACCAGTTGCTGGGCGCTGATCTCGCCTTTGTCTTCGATATTTGGCGGTCGCGTCTCCAGCGTGACCACATGTTCCTGGCGCATCTGCAATTCTGCTGCGTTTTCTATAGTCACGATGCGTTGGTCGGATGGGATAAAGGTAGAGAGGATGTTGAGCAAAGTAGTTTTACCAGAACCCGTTCCGCCGGAAATGATGATATTAAGATTGGCTTCCACACAAGCTTTCAAGAACTGGAGCGATTCTGAGGTGATCGAATTAAATTCGATCAACTGCTCAATGCTGATCGGGTCTTTTGAAAACATACGAATGGTAAGAACCGGCCCGGTCAGGGAGATCGGCGGGATTACCGCGTTAACGCGCGATCCGTCCGGGAGGCGCGCGTCCACATAGGGGCTTTGTTCATCCACCCGACGACCGAGGGGAGCCACTATGCGGTCGATGATGTGCATCACATGCTCATCGCTTTCAAATTTAACCGGAGCGCGAAACAGCTTGCCGCCCCGCTCCACATACACGTTCTGGTAGCCATTCACCATGATTTCCGTTACGGTGCGATCCGCCAGCAATGGTTGCAAGGGACCAAAACCAAGTATTTCGTTGGTGATACTGTCAAGCAGGCGCTGCCGCTCAGGACGGGTAAGGACTATATTTTCTTCGACCAGGATCTGCCTGAAGAGTTCCTGGATGGTTTGGCTCACTTCATCCAGCTTGCTCACATCCATGGCGGGGTCGATCTCCGCCAATAGCCGCTCTTGGACCAGGGTCTTCAGCTCCGAAAAGGAACCCCGGCTGCTTGCCGCCCCCATACTGCCCTTATGCGACTGCAGGTCGCTCAAACGCGAACCCCCGCCCAGATCCCCGCTATCAGGTTTTTTTTCTGGCTCGGGACGCCCAGTCTTTTGTGATTCTTCGGTTTGGCCGCGTTCCAGCCGACGCATCAGGGACATTAGTCTTTTCCTTAGTTGGACTAGATGGTAGCCACTTGCGACTTTGGCAGGGCCTTAATTTTGGTGGCCACCTTGGCAGCCAGGTCCTGGATGGCTTTAGCACCAGGGGTGCTTCCGCCGTGTAAGACGAAGGGCTCACCGCGATCCATGGCAGGCACAATCGATCGTTCATCCACCGGAATGACAATATCGACGTCCTTTTTGAAGTTATCCTTTATTCGCTCCGGTGTGATATTACGCCGTTTGTCATATCGGTTTAAGACCAAAATAGTCTTTTCTCGGGTAATGCCCAGCCCGGCTGCCAGATCCAGGAATAAACGGGCATTTTTAATCGCGGGAACGTCCTGGGTAGTAACGAGTACGACCAGATCAGACGCGTCCAGCGCTGCCAGCGTGAAATCCGTCAACAGCGAGTTAGTGTCCACGATTACATAAGAGTACATCTTGCTTAAGTAGCGCACGACAGCGCCCAGTTGAGAGCCGCTGACCGAATCAGCCTCCTCCGGCCGCATGGGCGCAGCCAGAATGTGGACACCGGAGGCTTCGTGCTGGATCATTACTTCTGAAACCACCTCTCGGTCGAGCTCTTCCTCCCGCGGGGCCAGGTCGGTTATATTGATGCGACCCTGTTCATTGAAAAAGAAGGATAGATCGCCAAACTGGAGGTTTGCATCCACGGCGGCGACACTCGCTCCCTGCCGCCTTAAAGTCACCGCCAGATTGGCTGCAATGGTGGTCTTTCCGGTGCCGCCTTTGGGGCTGAATATGGTAATCACATGGCCTTGGTCCCCAGGCATCAGCGTCCCACCTGCCTTAGCTTCGCCGGGCTTTCCCGGATAGCCAGATGTGCTCAACTTCTCTTTTTCGGTGCGCGCCACTCGGCCGGCCCGATGGATAGCGGCGGTCAGCTCATCGATGTCAATAGGCTTCGTGAGGAAATCGCGGGCGCCAGCCAGCATGGCCCGGCGCATGTAATTCGAATCGCCTTGTACAGACAGTATGACGATCTGGGTAAAGGGGACCTTCTTGCGAATCGCCTCGGTGGCGCTAATGCCGTCCATGTCCGGCATGTTGATGTCCATCAGGACCACGTCGGGTTGGAATTCTATGGCCAGGTCCACGCCTTCTGCCCCATTGCGCGCGGCCCCTACCACCTCAACACTTGCGTCGAATTTAAGCAGTTTGCGGATGTTATCGCGGGTCTCCGCAATATCATCCACGATCAAAACGCGGATTTTGTCTTCCGGTGCCATGATTAACCGCTTACCAAGCCGATCTCATTCTGATGTAGCCGGCTGGGGAAACACGTCTGGGCCGGTGGGTGAAATTAGAGATTCGATGCGCGGTTGGAAGCCGTAGGGCAACCTTGAGGGAACCGGGATATTGTACGTATTCAGCAAATACTCCAGAGTCACGGCTTCGGTGGTTGAAATCGTGGTATCTGTGGAGGGCCGCAAAGCCAGGGTCAATTGGGCTCCGGCGTAAACCAGGTAGTTGAGCGTGACCGCATCCTGGGGGCTTACGATTAACGTGATCAGATCAGGCGGTGGTTGGATTGTGGTTAGGCCATCCGCGGATAGGATGTCGCCCAAACCGTCGGTGACGTCCTGACCCTTTTCGTCAGTGTAAAAAAAGTTCCCCACGTGCAGCACCACGATGTTCTGGATCAAGGTCTGGCTAACCAGGCGCGGTCGTTGGGTTTCTGAAGGAACTACGTAAAAGGGCTGGCCTGTTACACCGTCAAATATGGCTCTCCCGACTGTCGAATCCGGACCGCCGCTTATGAGCTGGGCAACCAGGTTGCTGATGAATTCGTCAATTACCAGATCGGACGTGGAAGGGTTAGCCTGAGAGGTAGTAACCACTGCATCGCCCGGGCCGATCAAGCCGGCCGTGTTGTTTGGCAGGATGCTTTGAAACTCAGAATCCATATCCACGAGCATCAGGCTTGCGATCACGTTGACGTGGTCGCCGGCTCGCAGGCCGTAAGCCAGACTCGAAAAGCGGTCAATGGGGATGGGAAAGGCCACTAATCCGGCGGGGATGAGTAACGACGTATCAGAACCTCCGGCTGAAAGGCCCTGCCCTTGATCTACTATCATACTGGACATCAAAGGCACGCCGGGCTCCAGGTCATAACGAGCCAGTTTGCCGACTGCCTGGCCTTTACTGGTGAGCATCGTTCCTATGGTATCTGTGGTTGGGAGTGGTTGAAACCCCAATGCGCCCTCACTGATTAATCCCCCCCGCGGGATAGGTTGGGTCACGATCACAATGTCAGTCGTTGGTGGTTCGTTCGCCGCCTGCTGCCCGCCGCTGTTCAGGTTCACGATTGCGTATGCGGCAACCAAGCCCAAGATGAGGAAAATTGCCAAGAAGATCAATAATCTGCCTAAACGCATGGTAGAGACCCTTCCTTTATAGAATGCCGGCGCTCCAATTTTAATGAAGCGATCTTAGCCAGCTCTTCCTGAACACTCTTGGGTGGGACCACAACAGAATTAGTCTACCTGATACCGCTGAACTCCGCTACAAAAATACGAGTTCGACCTCGGGTCATTAAGGCTGCGTAGCCCTGGATAATTCCAGGGCTACGAACAAGCTCAGAAGGCCTGGTGAGCAAAAACTGATTTACGTTCTGCTCAGACGCCAGTAAGAGCGTCTACAATGGTCTGCAATGTGTTGGTAATCGCGTCGCCCAAAAGGCCCCAAACCACGAGACCAACGATGGCTACCAAAACAAGAATCAGTACGTACTCGACCATACCTTGGCCCTTTTCTTTTTGAATTAACATATTAGTTCCTCCTTTCGGTCAAACTCTCCGGAAAAAATTGGTCGGATGTAAAGCCATTATAGGAACTATGGGGTCGGCCCGCAATAGGAAAGAAGGCACAGTCTCAGGCTTAGGCTACGGGCTCGGAGGGAACCTGAAAGCTAAAACGGGCGCCTTTACCCACCGAGCTGTCCATTTCAAAACTGCCGCCAAGCATATCCATGCGTTCGCGGATAGCCTTGATGGTCAATTCTGCCTCCGGCGGGATGTCCGGGGAGTCGAAGCCACGCCCGTTATCCTCCACGGTGGCTCGCACCAGGCGGTCGCCCAGATCTAATTGAACTTTGATGTTGCTGGCCTGGGCGTGCAAGGCGCTGCTGCTAAGCAGCTCCTGGATGGCCCGGAAGACGATCACCTCAAGGGTAGGTTCCAAGCGGCGCTCGGAACCGGTCACAGACACGCTTACCTCCATCCCGGTTTTTTCAGCCAAATGGTCTGCATACCGTTTTATGGTGGGCACCAGGCCAAGATCATCCAGCATCATCGGGCGCAGGTCAAAAATGAAGTCGCGCACTTTCTGGAAGGTGAGGGAGGCGGCTTCCTTTAGGCTGCTGAGTTCCTGGCGGGCTTGCTCCTGGTCCACTTCAAACAAACGCATGGCTATTTCGGTCTGTAAAATGAAGTTGGACAGTGCCTGGGCCGGGCCGTCATGCATTTGGCGGGAAAGCCGCTGCCGCTCTGACTCCTGCGCCTGGGTCATAATCTCAATGGAGGCGTGCGGGCTGCGCCCGTCCTTTTCCAGCGGGGTTTCGAGATCGCCGGCTGCGCCGACCTTGTTCAGGATTTGAAGCAGATGTTCCAGGTGGTTACGGTCGCTGGCCAGCTTTTCCAGCTGACCGCGCATACCCACCAGACGCTGCTGCGAATCCAGGGCGGCGTCGTAAGCCACGCGGATATCCGTCGGCGGCACTGTGTCGATCTGTGATTGGATGTGTTGCAAGTGGGCGTTGATGGTGGCGTTGCGCTGGGTAAGCTTCTCCACCTCCCCCTTGCTCTGCTCTAAAAGCATATCGATTTCTTTAAGTTCGCGCTCGGCCTGGCTGATCTCCTGGTCAAGCTCTTTGAAGATCACCATGGCGTTTGGAGGCGGGACTCCTAATTTAGCGGTCTTTGCGGCTGGCAAGATCTAACCCTCGCCCTTCGCTTGATCCTCAACCAAGCGCACCCAACCCTGGCGCAGGGCGTGCACCGCGGCCTGGGTGCGGTCCTCCACATTCAACTTGCGCAAAATGGCCGTCACGTGATTCTTTACGGTCTGGTGGCTGATATCCAGGACCTTGGCGATCTCTTTGTTGCTCAACCCGCGGGTCACGCATTCCAGCACTTCCATCTCCCGGCGAGAAAGAGAACCATTAGGAGAGCCCGGGTCGCTATATGCCCCCTTGGCGGCTGCTTGGGCGGCCAGCCAACGCTCCACTCCGGGTTGGTCGAGGATTGCTTCCGACACCACATAATTGCCTTTACAAACGGTACGCACTATCTCCACCAGCTTGGGCGGATCGATATCCTTGACGCAATAGGCTGCTGCGCCAGCGGCCATGGCATGCACCACTTGGGTGTTATCGTCGTAAGCGGTCAACAGAACAACTCGAGTGGAACTTTTGGCGTCCTTCAAATGTCGGGTCAATTGCTGCCCATTGAAATTGGGCAGGTTCACGTCCACAATGGCAACTTGGGGCTTCAGCTTCATGATCAGATCCAGCCCCTCGCTCCCACTGGCGGCCTGCCCCATCACTTGCAGATCTTTCTCCAGGGAAAAGGCATCCACTACACCCTGGCGAAAGATCGGATGGTCATCTACCACAACGATAGTGATCTTTGCCATGTTGCCTCTAGGTGCAATAAAATACGATTAATGCCACTAAACTGAGTATAGCATAGGCAAAAAATGCACGCCTTTTGTGCAAGGCAGGCTCTTCAGCGGGACGCCAAAGGGTGGTTGAGTTCCGGCTCACCAATAACCCCCAAACCGACAGACATGTTCTAACGGTCTGCCAAAGATCGAACTGGTTCTAGCGGTCGGCGGTAGCCCACATATTCAACCCCCATTCGAAATAGCCGAACTGGACGAGCTGCATGCCGAAGCCGGCTCGCCCGAAGTACCAGCCCAGCAGCGGCAACGTATAAGCAAAGGTATGTTCGTTGATCTCTTCGGCGCTGACCAGACCCAGGCGCGCCATGCGGCGCAGCAAGCCATCCGCCCGGGCTGCGGGGGTGGTGATGATCACCCGCCCGCCCGGCTTCAAGGTGCGGTACACCTCCACCAACAACCTCTCCAGGCTGGCGGGGTCCAGATGCTCGGCCACGGCCAGCATGGTGACCACATCGAAAAACGCCTGCTCAAACGGCAGGCTGGGGTCTTTGTTCAGGTCCAGGGTGTGCCAGCGGATGCCTTCTTCGCCCATGGATGGAGGCAATTGGTCGATGGCGAACTTATCTTTGAAGGCAGTGTGCGCCAGAAAATATGGGTATGAACCGCAGCCGAGATCCAGGATGCGGCCGCCGCGCAGCCCTGGCGGGATCAGATGGTTTGCCTTTGAAGCCCGCCGGCGGGCCAGATAAGGCTCCAGCAGCCCTTTGCCGCGGGTGAACCCACCTTTGCGATCAGCCGGCATGCGTACTAACGCCCATAGAGAACAGAGAGTTCATCTTCATATAAGAGATGCCAACCTTGGGTCGGCAGCAACCGCGCCAGAGGCCAGCCGGGCTCTATCAGCACCAAGCGGGCTTCCCATTTATCCAGGACGGCAGGCCAGCCGGGTTTGGCGCTCACTGTATCCAGCCATTCGTTGAACAATCCGTCCGCGTATAGATCTGTGCGACCGTCCACGAATACCGGATATTCGCGCAGCGACCAAATGAGGTATCCGCCCCAATTATAGGAACTGAAGAGCCTGCCGGGCGGACGCTCCCTTTGGATATATTGCAGCGCGCCAACGGGCAGCTTGGCGGCAAGTGCCTGCGCATTGGCCTCGGGTGGATAGACCATGGCCAGGCGTGCCATGACAGCCAGCGCCACGATAGCCACGATGCCGCCATTTAGCCAGCGTTGCCAGGTTGGCGCCGGCCCTTGTTTGCCTGGCTTTCTACGTTTCAGTTTCTTCCCCAGTTCCTGCAGCCAGGGTTCAGCATGGCGGGTTAACACCACAGGGGCAGCCAATGCAAACAGCGGGACGTTGCGCACAGCCATCAGACCCATAAAGCCGAAGCCAGCCACCAAAAGAAAATCGCTCAGGACCAGCGGCCGACGCGCCGCCCCTAATACCGCGATGAGCAAAACCAGCAGCCAGGCGAATGGCTGCGCCTGCAGGGTATGAAAATCCGGCGATTGCCATTCGGCAATCGAAACTTGCACTGCTCCGAGTGAAATGGTTTCAAAAGGAAATGCAAATACCGCCGGCCCGGTCGGGTTGATGCAGGCGGCAATCAAGGCGCCCAGAGCCACCAATCCCAACGAGCTCAGGCGGTCCCGGGAGACCTTCAATAATTTGCCGGTGCTGCGATAGCGGGCAACCGCCCAGCGAAGGCCTTCATCCACCAGGTAGACGCCCAGCAGCAGAAAGCCGATGGCGAAACCAGGATGGCTGTTCACCCATAAGATCATCAAGGCAGGCACCCAGACCAGGCGGTTCTGGCGCCCCCAACGAAAATCTTCCAAGATCCAAAGGAAAAGCGCAGCGAGAACGAAACTGATCATGTAAGGGCGGGCAGCCCAATAGATGCCCGACGCCATGACTGCCAGCACCAGCACAAAGCTCTTCAAAAACAAGCTGCCGCTCATGGACAGGTAAGTAAAGAAAAAGGCCAGGGTCACCAAGGCCGCCACCCAGATATTCAGGCCGCCGGGACCAAAGTTGTCATGGATTAAGAAGAGCTGCAGTTCGCTGAGCCAGGCACTGCTGGGATAGCGCCAGGGCTCCCCGGCGCGCGTGTAGGAGAAAGAGTCCGTGGTGGGAATGGCGCCCTGCTCGGCGATAAGCTCGCCGGTGCGCAGCTGCCACCAGGTGTCGTTATCCACGGAGAATTGCAGGCCCGCGAAAAAGATAAGCAAGAAGGTGACGGCAATCACCAGGTTGCGGAAACTCATCAAGTTAATGATAGTTCAAATGGCCTCGATTGGCATTTGAGGCAGGGCGCAACAATCGATTTCTCAATTGTGTTATTTTGAGAGAGCGAATCGACCCGAGAAGAAATCGATCATATACATGTGCAATTGTCTGTTTTAAACAGATCAACGGGGGAGGAATACAGAAAATAGGCTCTTTTTAAGGAACCAAAGTGTTATCGGTGGATTTAAGTAATGATTGGATTAACCGGTAAACGCCACCATGATGGTTTCCAATGTGTTGATAATCGCATCGCCTAAAAGGCCCCAAACGACTAGACCAACGACGGTTACCAAAACAAGAATGAGCACGTACTCAACCATGCCTTGGCCTTTTTCTTTGTTAATAAACATGTCAGGTCCACCTTTCGGTCAAACTCACGGGGAAATCGTCGGATATATAGTCAATTATAGGAATTCTCCGATTGGGCCGCAATAGGAAAGATGGCGCAGTATAAGAGGTAAATATCTCCCCATTAAGCGATATTATTGTTTCAAAAAGAGGACTCTACGGGTCCTCTTTTTTATCGCTACACTTCGCCCAAGTACTCTTTGAGCTTCTTGGCCACGATCGGATGGCGCAGGCGGCTGAGCGCCTGGGCTTCTATCTGGCGCACCCGCTCGCGGGTGACGCCCATCTTGCTGCCCACTTCCTCCAGGGTATAGGCCTGGCCATCCAGCAGCCCATAGCGCAACTGGAGGATGCGCACTTCGCGGGGCGGCAGGCCGTCGAGCACTTCGCTGAGGTGCTGGCGCAGCAGGTTATAAGTGGCCGAGTCGTCGGGAGCCGGCGCCTCATAATCCTGGATGAAATCACCCAGCACCGAATCTTCTTCATCATCGGTAGGCGTCTCCAGGGAGAGCGGGCGGCGGGCCACCTGGATCATGTTCTCCACCTTCTTGGGATGCACCTCCAAGGCCAGGGCCAGTTCATCCACTGAAGGGTCGCGGCCAAGGCGCTGGGTGAGTTGGTGCTGGACGCGCAGCAGCTTGTTGATCTGGTCGCCCATGTGGACCGGCACGCGGATGGTGCGGCCCTGGTCCGCGATGGCGCGGGTGACGGCCTGGCGGATCCACCAGGTGGCGTAGGTGCTGAATTTGTGGCCGCGGCGGTAATCGAACTTCTTGGCGGCGCGGATGAGGCCGATGTTGCCTTCCTGGATCAGGTCCTGGAAGGGAACGCCGCGGCCCATATATTTCTTGGCTACGCTGATCACCAGGCGGGAATTGGCCGTGATCAGGTGCTCGCGGGCCGCCCAGCCATCTTCGATCTGGCGGCGGTGCTTGGGGCGCTGGTCTTCATTGAAGCGACCGGAGGCCAGGGCCTCGCGGGAGACGCGGCCGCGTTCGATGCGCTTGGCCAGCTGCACCTCTTCGATGGCGGTGAGCAGGGGCACGCGCCCCACCTCTTTGAGGTAGAGGCCGATCATGTCATCGGTGTCGATATTGGCTAAATAGTTATCGTCAGCCTCTTGCAGGCGTTTGAACTCTTTCTCGTCCTCTTCAGGTTCTTCATCTAGGTTGAGCTCGATCTCGCTGGGTTCGACCTGATCGGGCTCATCCACATAGGCGATGCCGGCGCCCAGCAAGGCGGCGAAGGCTTCTTCCAGTTTGTCGACGTCGCGCTCGGCCTCGGGGAAGAAATTAAGGATATCGTCAATAGTGACGTAGCCCTGTTTGCGGCCCAGCTCGATGAGCCGGGTAATGGCAGGGTGGTCGCGTTCATGATCGCGGTCGGGTTCGTTGTCCCGCCCGCCAATTTGGTCCAGGAGTTTCTCGTTCAGCACAAGCGCTCTTTTCTAAGCTTGGACTTCAAGGTTGCAGGAGCCTGCCCGGTTAGCCCGGCTCCTCCCCTTTAGCGACAAAAAACCCAGCAACCACTTGCTCGTTGCTGGACTTTAGGCATCGTGGAGTCCAATATACAGTAAATCAAAAGGCCGAGTCAATAAGCAAAACGTTGACAGGATAAGGGCCTTAAATGCACGGTTTGTGCCATGCGTCTTGGCTTACGGATCTGGCACAGCCACCACGATCACCCGATGGGTATTCCCCTTAGGTGGGTAGCAGGTTACCAGGGTAATGCGCTCGTCGGTAGATGGAAGGATCCAACGATAGGTCTGCGAGTCTGTGTCCCATTCAGGGCAGCGTTCCTCGAAGATCTCGGAAAACGCCACGCGATAGTTGAAAATCTCCTCGCCGTATTTCAATTGGATGACCTGCCCGGGGAGCAGCAAGTGCAGGTCTTTGAATACCGCGCCGTAAACGTCGTGGTAACCATATAGTACGGTGTTCCCGGGCACTCCCAATCCGGCGCTATCCGGCTGCCAGCCGGCCGCAATAGATTCGGGCGCCCACCACTGGACGGTAATTCCATCGTCGGATTCGACTACGTAATCATCCGCATGGAAGACGGGCACGAATACGTTGATGATCGGGATGAGCAAGCGCCCTGGCTCCAACCCGGGGTCGGCGGCCAGGTCAGGCGGGGCGGCGAATTCCTCATCCACGCTATCGTCCAGCGGGGGAGCCACGCGCACCAGGGCCGGCTCGGCGCTGCCTTCCCCAGCCTCGGCGCCCTCCCCGCCTGGTACCCCAGTGACGGGGATGGAGGTGAAGGATAGCGGCTTTTCGCGCACGGCCACCACGATCACCCGGTGGGTATTGTCGTTGGCCGGCCAGCAGGAAACCAAGGTGATGCGCTCATCGGCCGAAGGCAGCAGCCAGCGAGCGTTTTCCAGGCGCACCTCCAAGGGCTCGTACTTCTCCTTCAGGATCATGCTGAGCACGATGCGGTAGGTGAAGATCTGATCCTCGGAACGCAGTTCAATGACCTGCCCTTCCTTGAGCGTATACAGGTCCTGGAAGACCTCGCCATAGACATTGTGATGGCCGTAAAGGACAGTATTGCCCGGCACGCCGAGGCCGGCGCTGTCCGTCTGCCAACCGGCGGCCAGCAGGTTGGGGGCCTCCCACTGCTGGTAGGATTGCCCTTCGAAATTGATGATGCGATAATTGGCCAAGACGATCGGGGCGCGTAGGCCGATGGCGGGAATGTACAGTTGGTCCGGCAGGAGGCCTTGAGGTCTCTGGCTGCCGGCCGAGATGGCGGGGTCTGGCGTGACGCCTTCCAGGGTCGGGGCGCCGCGGGCTTGCAGGCTGAGCGTCGCCGTAGGTTCTCCGGGTTGGAGGGACTCTTGCGCAGATTGGGTGGATCTGGGGGCCAGGGTGGGAAGCTGCAACACGGGCAAAAACCCCTGTTCGTTCCCCGGTTCGTAATCGATCTGGTCGAAGGGAGAATTGTATTTACGCTCTGTGGCGAGCGTGTTCAAGATGATCAGCGGGATGGCCGCCAGGCCGACCACGATCATCAAGATAGAGAGCCGGCGGCGGCGAGGATCAATAG
>Ga0209341_10001966_pt1 | contig 19933 bp, 6 predicted proteins | sample RifCSP13_2_FD_184020 | JGI IMG/M metagenome (GOLD analysis project Ga0209341, IMG submission 184020) | Soil microbial communities from Rifle, Colorado - Rifle CSP2_sed 13_2 (SPAdes) (version 2) | ecosystem: Environmental > Terrestrial > Deep subsurface > Rock core/Sediment | place: Rifle... | reverse complement strand
CGACCAGAGACCGGCGAGAGCGAATGAGGCTAGGCCAATAGCCGATTTGTCCGGCGGTGTAACCATAAAATGAAGGATAACAGTAAACCTGGTGATTACCCGCATCTCGGGTGCTCCCCGTCCGCGTCCGCGCGGACGGCCCGCGCGGACGCGGGCCGAGAGCACTTGTGGGCAATCACCAGAGTAAACCCATTGGCACATCGAGCTTCCGAGTATATACTTATAATACGCAGAGGCAAGGTCAGAGCCGTTTACAATCTCCTCGACTCCCCGGCCGGCCTTAATCCAGTCACAGTTAACAGAGGTGGTGTGACATGCTGAAAAAGTTCACGCGCTTAGACACCGGTGCTTTGAATAAGCCGCCAGACGCCGCGCCGGAATTAGAGACCGGTGACAACGAGATCGTGACGGACCTCTATAGCATCCGGGTCCGCGTTCAACAGCGGTTGGAGGCCCAGTCGCGGAGCCACCCCGACATCCGGCAGATTCCCCAGATTGAGCAGAAGATCGAAACTTACGTTGACGAAGTCCTGGCGCACGACAACCTCAGCCTGACCGCCAGCGAACGCCAGCGCCTGTTGAGCCTGATCCTCGCCGACATCCTCGGCTACGGGCCGCTGGAACCACTCCTCAACGACGAGAGCATCACCGAGGTGATGGTCAATAAATACAACGAGGTCTACATCGAGCGCGGCGGCCTGATCGAGCCGACTAAAGTGGCCTTTGAAAACGAGGCGCATCTGATGCGGATCATCGAGCGCATGGTTGCGCACGTGGGGCGGCGCGTGGACCAGGTATCGCCGATGGTCAACGCCCGCTTGCCGGCCGGCTACCGGCTAAACGCCATCATCCGCCCGCTGGCCGTGGACGGCCCGGTGCTCACCATCCGCAAGTTCGCGCGCATCCCATACACGGCGCAGGACTTGATCAACAACGGCACGCTGACGTCCCCGTTCGCGGCGTTTCTCAAAGCCTGCGTCGAGGCGCGGGTCAACATGGTCATCTCCGGCGCGACCGGCACCGGTAAGACGACGATGCTGAACGTCGCCTCGAGCTTCATCCCCGCGCGCGAGCGCATCGTCACCATTGAAGACACCGCCGAACTTAAACTCAATCAAGCGCACGTCATCCGGCTGGAAGCCCGGCCGCCGAGCATCGAGGAAAAAGGCGAGATCACTATCCGGCAGCTGCTGATCAACGCCCTGCGCATGCGGCCCGACCGCATCATCGTGGGCGAGGCGCGCGGCGGCGAGGCGCTGGACATGCTCCAGGCGATGAACACCGGCCACGACGGCTCGCTGACCACCATCCACTCTAACAGCCCGCGCGACACGCTGCGGCGCATTGAATTAATGACGATGATGGCCGGCCTGGACCTCTCGCCCCGCGCCATCCGCGAGATGATCGCCTCGGCCATCGAGCTGGTCGTGCATCTCGACCGCTTGCGCGACGGCAGCCGCAAGGTCGTGCAGGTGAGCGAGGTGAACGGGATGGAGGGCGACGTCATCCGGATGACGGATTTGTTCGCCATCGACCAGAGCCAATCCCCCAAGGGGCAAGTGGTGGGCATGCTCAAGCCCACCGGCCTGCTGCCGAAATTCGACCAGAAATTCGTGAAGAACAACGTCCACGTGCCGAAGAGCCTATTCACTGGTTCGGCGCTGTGAGGTCAGGTCGGTTCAGGGGCTAGGCAACCGCCGCACGGCCAGCATGGTCATATCGTCAAACTGCTTTGCCTCCCCAATGTGGGCGCGCAGTTGTGCCTGAATGCTGTCCAGCAGGGCCGCAGCCGAAGCAAACGGCTGGGTCAGCAGGGGCAGCAACCCCTCCTGGCCGAAGAATTCGCCCTCGGGACTTTGAGCGTCGGGCACGCCATCGGTAAAGGCGAGCAGAACATCGCCCGGCTCCAGCTGCGCCTCGCGAATGGCGAAATCCCGGTCGGGCACCAGGCCCACCGCCGGGCCGGTCGCCTCCAGGCACATCTTCATGCCATTCGCCCCAAAGATAATCGGGGACTCCTGGCCGCCGTTGATGTAGATCAACGAGCCGGTCGTCGAATCCAATATCCCGAAGAAGAGCGTGGCAAACATCGCGGCCTCGCTATGAGTGCGGGCGATGTAGTTATTCGTCAGCGCGACCGCGTTCTTCAAGGTGGCCGCGCTGGAGGCCATGTCCGCCTCACCGGGCGCGGCGGTCCGTCCCGTGAAATAATCCAGATTGGAAGTGGCGCGGATCAGGCTGCGGAAGAGGGTCATGAAGAGCGCGGCGCCCACGCCTTTATCGCACACGTCGGCCACGACCAGGCCGATCTTCCCATCCCGCGCCATCACAAACGCGTCGTAGAAATCGCCGCCGACCTCGCGGGCCGCCTCGAAGCGGGCGGCAATCTCCCATCCAGGCAACTGCGGGAGGCTGTCGGGCAGGAACCCGGCCTGAATCTGGCGGCCAATCTCCAACTCACGCTCGAGGCCTTTGAGATAAAGTTGTTCCTTATCACGCAGACGTTTCTTCTCCAGGCTGACGCCGATCCGCGCCCGCAGGAGCACGGCGTTGAATGGTTTGGGCAGGTAGTCCTCGGCCCCCATTTCAATGCAGCGGATGACGCTGTCCATCTCGTCTACCGACGAAATCATGATCACCGGGATGTGCCGCAGCGCGCGGTCGTGTTTGATCTGCGCCAGCGTCTGGTAACCGTCCAGCTCCGGCATCACCACGTCGAGGAGCACCATGTCAAACGGCTGCGCGCGCAGCATCGTCAGTGCCTGTTGACCGTTTTCGGCGATGATCGCCGTGTGGCCTTGTTCGGCCAGCGCGCGCGTGAGCAACATGCAATTGACTTTGTTGTCGTCAACCACCAGGATGTAACCGCGATCCGTCGTCATCGGTCACTCCTCCGCAGACGGTGAACGCCGGTCGGGGTCGCCCCCTGCATAATAATCATCGCTTAGCACCGACCCCTTGGCGTCGAGGGCGAGCGACTCGTCAAAATACTTACGCGCAGCCTCATAGGCCCCAATGCGCTGGGCTTGCTCACCCGCCTTTTCCAGATAGTGAATGGCCTTTGCCACATCGTCCGCCTGACGCCAGTGGTGCGCCAGGACGGCGTAATAGGGCGACAGGTCGGCGGCGTAGGTGCGCTCGTGCCACTCGGCCACCGCGCGGTGCAGCTGCCGCCGCTGCGCAAACAGCATCAGGTTGTAGGCGGTTTCGTGGCTGAGGGGGTCTTTGAAGCTGTAGGCCAGCGCCGGCGCCGGTGAGTGCAGGGCGATCAGGTCGAGGTCTGCGAGCGTCTCCAGGTGCTCGGCCAGGTTGGCCCGGCCCGTTTCATCCGGGTAAACCTCGCGCAGCAGATCAACAGGGAAGACGCGCCCGATGACGCTGGCGGCCTTGAGAGTGAGTTGATCCTCGGGCGACAGGTGGTCAATGAGCAGCGCACGCTCTGCCGCTCGACCGACCTGGCTGAGCGGCGTCGTCTCCGCGCCAGTCCGCTCGCGGAGGGGCCGGTAGACGACGATGGGCCGGGCTTTGCCCTTGAGGGTGAGGGGCGGCAACAGCTCGAATTCAAACTGAGCGCGCGCTGCCTGATGGATGGCTTCGTCGCACAGGATGCCGCTATCCGCGGCCTGCATCAGGCGTGAGGCCAGGTTCGTCTTATCGCCGATAGCGCCATAGGCGCGTTGAACCGGGCTGCCGTACGCCCCGGCGCGCATCAGTCCGTAGGCCAGGCCGATCTGCACCCCGGTGATGAAACTCAATTCGGCCGGCAGGGGAAGCAGCTCCAGCGCGGCGGACACCGCGCGCGCGGCGTCGTCCGCGTGCGCCACTGGGACGCCGAACGCAACATACAGGTAGCTACCCTTGTCGCCCACGGTGAGTTGAATCAAAGAGCCATCGCGCCGGTCCACCACTGCCTGCACCCAGCGCACAAACGCGTCGAGCTTGACGCCCGCCTCGTCGTCGGCCTCGTAGTCCAGGCCGCCGAACTGGAGAAAGAGCGCTGCCGCCGGGCGTAATTCCGACAAGAGTTCGCTCTTGCCGCCGTGCACTTTTTCGAAAACGGGCGGCGAGAGCCAGGACTGGGCCTGCGCTTCGGGGATGGCGTCCGGCGGGAGGTCGGGCCACGGGCGGGCCGCCGCCCTGCCTTCCGTCGCAGCCAGGCCGGTGACGACCGCGAACCGTCCCTCGTCGCGCCAATCCGACACGATCAGTCGCTGACCCAACTCAGCCACGATGGTCGCCTGCACCACCACCTCGCCGCGCTGGGCCAGGTGTTCCGCGGCAGCCAGTTCGTCGAGCGTGCGCCCGGCCAGCGCCTCGACTTCCTGTATCCGGGGGTCGCCCACCAGGAACCGGCGGGCCGGCCCGGCGACGACGGCCACTTTGATCGCCAGCGAAATCGTCGTCCCGGCGGGCGTGATGATCGTCACAAACTGGCGCATGGCCTCTTGCATCGCCAACGCGCAGGCCGTAGCGCGTAAGGAAGAAAGAAGGAGAAAGGAGAAAGGAGTTTCGCTCCCTTCTTCCTTCCCGCTTCTTTCTTCTTCTTGTTTTTCGTCGAACCAGCAGGTGATGGCGTCGCCGCTGAAATTGACGACACTCCCGCCGTAGCGATGCACCTCGTCAATCAGCGCGCCGTAGACCCGGTTGAGTTGTCGGGTCAACTCCTCCGCGCCGCGCTGGAGGCCGAGTTCCCGCGCGAGCGATTCGGTGAGGGGGGTGAAGCCGGAGAAGTCGGCGAACAGGGCCGTGCCGCGCGTCCGGTCGGGCAGGGTTCGGCCCTGGGCCAGCGCCTGACGGCGATCCATCGGGAGGTAGACGGCGACCGTCTCCTTCGCGGCCCGTTGCCGTTCATCCATATCCCACTGCAACTGCTGGAGTTGCCGCTTGAGGCGCTGTTCGCGGGCGTGCGCCTCGCGCGCCATCTTTTGAAACACCCGCGCCAGGCGGCCCAGCGCATCCGGGCGCGCGGCGACCTGGTCCAGGCTCTCGACTTTGAACACGTTGGCCTCGACCGCCGCCGCCGCCTCAGCCATGCGCCACAGCTGCTCCAGGTATTCCAATTCCAGATCGCGCAGGCGTTTGCTGGCCAGCGACGCGTTGAGCCTGGCCCGGAGCAATCCGGCGTTGAACGGTTTGGGCAGGTAATCCTCGGCCCCCATTTCAATGCAGCGGATGACGCTGTCCATCTCGTCCACCGCCGAGATCATGATCACCGGGATGTGCCGCAGCGCGCTGTCCGCTTTGATCTGCGCCAGCGTCTGGTAGCCGTCCAGCTCCGGCATCACCACGTCGAGGAGCACGACGTCGAACGGCCCGGCGCGCAGCATGGACAGCGCCTCCCGGCCATTTTCGGCGGTGGCGCTGACGTGCCCCAGCTCCACCAGCGCACGGGTGAGCACCGCGCGATTGAGCGTGTCGTCGTCTACCACCAAAATGCGGCCCGTCGTCATTGCGTGAGTCCGGTTACAGGTCCGAGGCGCGTATGGCTTCCAGAGCGACGCGAACCCGCTCGTACTCGGCCTCAATCCCGGGCAGGCGTTCGCCTGCTCTGGCTACTGCGCCGCTCTTGCCGATCTCTTCCAGTTCCTTGCACAGCCTGGAAAGCGTCATCGCGCCGAAGTTGGCGCTGTTCGACTTCAGACTGTGGGCGGCCCGGCGGAGTTCCTCCGGCTTGCCGGACTCCACTGCCTGCCGGATGGTCGCCAACAACCGGGGGGTATCGTCAAAGTAGGTATCCATCAACTCGCCTAAGAACGCCAGGTCCCCCCCCACCGTCGTCAGCAGATTATTCAGCGCCGTTCGATCAATGGTTTCTGACTCCGGCATAACCTTTTCTCCGTACCTACTGATTATCCCAGAACCTGGCAGCGGCTTAAAGCCTCCACCAGCTCCTCGACGCGGATGGGCTTGGCGATGTAATCGTCCATCCCCGCCGCCAGGCACATCTCCCGGTCCCCCTGCATCGCGTTCGCCGTCATCGCCACGATGCGCGGACGCGCCTCCTGCGGCCAGCGCGTGCAGATCTGCCGTGACGCCTCCAGTCCGTCCATCTCCGGCATCTGCACATCCATCAGCACCACATCATACCGTTGACGTTCCACGGCCTCAACTGCCTCCATCCCGTTCGCCGCCACGTCCGCGCGGTAGCCCATCTGCCCCAAGATGCGCAGCGCCAGTTTCTGATTGACGGTGTTATCTTCCGCCAGCAGGATGCGCAACGGCAGGCGCTGCGCCATCTCTGCGTCCAAGTGTGGTTTGGCTGCCGCCGCGGGCTTCGCTTTCGGCGCCTCCTCGCCGAGCGCAAAAACGCCCGCCAGCGCGTCGAACAACTGCGATTGCTTGAGCGGCTTGGTCAGATACGCCGCGAAGTCCACCGTCTCCACCCCGGCCTCACGCCGCCCCAACGACGAGAACAGGATCAGCGGCAGGGCTTGCGCCTCCCGGTGCTTGCGGATCTCCGTCGCCAGCGTCACCCCGTCCATCTCCGGCATGTGCACGTCCAGGATCGCTGCGTCGAAGGCCTCCCCATGCTGAACCCAACTTAACGCTTCCACGGGCGAGGCCGTGTCGCGCGCCGTCATCCCCCAGGCCTGCACCTGCAGCGTCAGGATGCGGCGGTTGGTGGCGTTGTCGTCCACAATCAGCAGGCGCTTGCCCCGCAGCCCTGGCTGCTCCCCGCTCAACCTGCGGCGCGCCTGCTTCGCAAAATCCGGCGCGGCGGCGGTGGTGAGCGTGAAATGGAACGTGCTGCCTTTGCCCGGCACGCCGTCGCTCTCCACCCACATCGTCCCGCCCATCAACTCGCTCAGCCGCTTGCTGATCGCCAGTCCCAAGCCCGTTCCGCCATACTTGCGCGCCGTCGAAGCGTCCACCTGGCTGAACGATTGGAACAGCCGGTTCAGCCGGTCGGGCGGGATGCCCAGGCCGGTGTCTCGCACGGAGAAGTGAACCGTCATCAGTGATCGGTGAGCAGTGGGCGCCTCACTGATGACCGATGACGGATGCCAGACCGCTCCGCGTGTTGACTGACCGCTCCGCGTGTTGACTGTCACCACCACTTCCCCCTGCTCGGTGAACTTCATCGCATTGCTCAGCAGGTTGAGCAGAATCTGCCGCAGGCGGGTGACGTCGCCGACGATGGCCGGCGGCACATCGTCCTCCATCACGTAGGCCAGGTCGAGTTTCTTCTCGGCGGCTTTGGCCGCGACCAGGTCGAGCGCGCTCTCCAGGCACTCGCGCAGGTCAAACGGCTGGCGCTCCAGCTCCATCCGGCCCGACTCGATCTTGGAGAAATCGAGGATGTCGTTGATGATGGTGAGCAAAGCCTCGCCGCTGTGGCGGATGGTCTCGGCGAACTCACGCTGCTCCGGGGCGAGGTCGGCGCCGAGCAGCAGGCCGGTCATGCCGATGATGCCGTTCATCGGGGTGCGGATCTCGTGGCTCATGCTGGCCAGGAAGATGCTCTTGGCCTGGGTGGCGGCCTCGGCGGCGGCGCGGGCCTCGTGCGCTTCTTCGAACAGGCGGGCGTTCTGGATGGCGACGCCGACGTTGGCGGCAATGGTCGTCAGCAGGCGCACGTCGGCCTCCGTGAACCGGTTCTCACGATCGAGGCTTTGCAGCATGATGACGCCGATGGCCGCCTCACCCACCGTAATCGGCACGCCCAGCGAGGCTTTGGGCATTTCCCCCTCGTCGTCGAGGGCCATCGCGCCCAGTTCGGCGGCGCGCCGCTCCCAGTCCGAGTTGATGAGCTGGGGCTGACGTGATTCAAGGATGCGGGAGGTGAGGCCCTGACCAAACGGCAGCGGCGCTTCGGAAATCTCGCGGTGATCTACCTGCCAGAAATAGGGGAAATGAATCAGATTGGTCTCCCGGTCGTGCAGGGCGATGTAAACGTATGGCACGCCGAACAGTTCGCGGAGTCTGTCGCCGACCAGGTCAATCACCGCGTCCACGTCCAGTTGCGAGGCCAGGGCCTGGCCGATGCGGTTGATGCTGGTCAGTTCGGCGGCGCGCTGCGTCGCCTCGGCAAACAGCCGGGCGTTCTCAATGGCGATGGCCGCCTGCCGCGCCAGGCCCACCGCGAAGTCAAGATCGGATTGGTCAAAGGGGCCGCTCACAGTTTTGTCGCGCCAGGCCGTCAATACGCCGATCACCGTGTCGCGGGTGAGGAGCGGCGCGAAAATGATGGCTTCGTTCTGCTCGTCCTCTTCGGTCCCGGCGATGCGGGCCACGCGCGGGTCTTGCAACGGGTGGTTGACGACTTCGGCCACGCCGGTCTGGGCAATGTGCCCGGTCAGGCCGTACCCCAGGCGCACCTGCCAGGCCTTATAAGTGTCGGCGAACTTGCCCAGCGCCACCACGGCCGGCAAACTGCCGTCCGGCTCCAGCAGCCGCAGGACCACGTCTCGGCTCCGCAGGAGTTCCAACGCGTGCGCGGCGATGCGCTCCAGCACCGCCGACTGGTCGAGCATCGCCGAAATCTCGCGGCCCACTTCGGCCAGGGCCGCCATCTCGCGGGCGCGGCGCTGGGTCTCTTCGTACAGCCGGGCGTTTTGGATCGCCGCGCCGACGTTGGCGGCGATGGTCGTCAGCAGGCGCGCGTCGGCCTCGGCGAAGCGGCCCTCCCGCTGGGTGCTTTGCACGCTGATCGCGCCGATGGCCTGCTGCCCGGCCAGGATGGGCACGCCCAGGTACGACTTGGAATGGGTGCCCACGCGTTGGATGTTCAGCGCGGCGTAATCCTGATCCTGATTGAGCAGCAGCGGCCGGCGCGCTTCGATGATGCGGGACGTCATCCCCTGTCCAAAGGGCATTGGCTCAACGGCCTCCCGTTGGCCCGATTCCACATAATACGGAAAATTGATTTGATTCGTCTGGCGGTCGAGCAGGGCCACGTAGACGATGTCGGCGGCGAAAGTCTCGCGCATCTTCTCGCCCACCAGTTCAACCAGCGCGTCAAGGTCCAGCTGGGAAGCCAGCGCCTGGCTGACGCTGTTGATGATGGCGAGTTCGGCGGCGCGCTGCTGCTCGGCTTTGAACAGGCGCTGGGTCTCGTCGAACAGGCGCGCGTTCTCCAGCGCCACGCTCAGGCTATTGGCGAGGGTGGTGAGCAAGCGCACGTCTGAGTCGCTGAAGGCGTTCTCACGGTCCACATTCTGCAGGCTAATCGCGCCCTTAACTTGTTCGCCTGCCATGAGCGGCACGAAGAGAGTGGATTTAGGGATTTGAGCTCCGGCGATAATCTTGGGCTTAATCCCGAGTTCGGCCAAACGCTCTTGCCAGTCGGCGTTGACCAGCAAGGGCTGATGAGTCCGAATCAGGTAGTTGGCAATGTCGGTGAGCGGCACCGGTTCCAGTTGCATGCGCTCTCCATTTTTGGCGTAGTATTGATGATGTAGCAGACCCGCCGGCTGGTCATAGGTGACCATGGTGGCAATCTGAGCGTCAAAGATAGTGCGAACCTTTTCGCCGATGAGGGCATAGATCGTTTCAAGTTCGAGTTGGGACGCCAGGGCCTGCTGCACGCTGTTGATGATGGCGAGTTCGGCGGCGCGCTGCTGCTCGGCTTTGAACAGGCGCGCGTTTTGAATGGCCGTCCCCATGTTGGAGGCAATCGTTTCGAGCAGCCGCACGAGCGAATCGGGGTAAGCGTTTTCCTGCTCGAAGTTTTGAATGGTGACCCCGCCGATCAACTCCTTGCCAGCCAGAATGGGCGCCATGATCAGTGACCTGGGGATGTCCGTCCCGATGGTCAGATTTGAGCCGAATTTTTTCCATAGCTGCTTTGTGTTTTGATTAATCACCAGAGGCTTGCCTTGTCTGGCGGCCCGCAGGCTGAATTCACTTAATCGGGCTGGTTCGGGATAGAGGCGTTGGTTATTTTTGTACACATACGGCGCATGCAGGAGTTTGCTGGCAGGGTCGTATAACCCGATGCCAAGGCTATCCGTCTGAATGGCTTCGCGCAAGGTATCGCCGACGAGATCAAGCATGGCCTGTAGATCGAGTTCCTGCGTCAGAACCCGCCCGACACGGTTGATGATCTGTAATTCGGCGGCGCGCTGCTGCTCGGCTTTGAACAGGCGCTGGGTTTCATCAAACAGACGCGCGTTTTCAAGCGCCACACTCATGCTGTTTGCGAGGGTGGTCAGTAAGCGGACGTCTGATTCACTGAAGACGTTCTCTCGGTCTATGTTCTGCAGTGAAATAACGCCTCGCGTTTCGCCTCCCACGGGCAACGGCACCCACACCCCCGATTTGGCCATTTCGCCAGCCAGCGTATACGAACCGACCTCGGCGGCGCGCCGTTGCATATCCTGATTGACGAGCTCGGTTTGGCCGGTGCGCAGGACCAGCGGCGTAAAGCCTCGGTCGTCAAGCGGCTCAGGATCAACGAACTGCCGCTCGCCTTTTTCAATGAGGTAGCGGTAGTACACCCTATTGGTGCGGCGGTCGTAGGTAATGATGTTGACCACCTGAGCGTCAAAGATTTCCTGAATCTTGTCGCCGACCAACTCGTAGATGGCCTGCATGTCCATCTGGGCGACCAGCCCCGCCTGCACGCTGTTGATGATGGACAGTTCGGCGGCGCGCTGTTGCTCGGCTTTGAACAGGCGCTGGGTCTCGTCGAACAGCCGCGCGTTCTCCAGCGCCACGCCCATGCTGCCGGCCACGGTTTGCAGAAGCCGCACATCCGACTCGCTGTAGGCGTACTCACGCTCGTAGTTTTCGATGATGATGGAGCCGATCACGCGATCACTGCCGATGATGGGCACACTGACCGTAGACTTGCTCTGGTCAGTGCCGGGAACCAATTGCACGCCCAACTCCGCCATCTCGGCCAGAGTGTTCATGACCACGGGTTGGCGCGTCTCAATCAACCTGAACCAAGCTTTGTTGCGCGGCGGCGCGGAGGGGATGGCCAGCCGTTCACCATGCTCATATTCGTAAAGATAATGAACAAGATTCGCTTCAGGGTCGTACCAACGGATGCCAATCTCGCCAGTATTGAGCACTTCACGCAGTTTGTCGCCTACCAAATCCACTATGGCTTGGAAGTTCAACTCCGCGGCAAGTCCTTGCTGGACGCTATTAATGACGGCGAGTTCGGCGGCGCGCTGTTCGGTCTCTTTGAGCAGGCGCTCGGTCTCGTCAAACAGCCGCGCGTTCTCCAGCGCCACGCTCATCGAGTTGGCGAGGGTTTGGAGCAGGCGCACATCCGAGTCGGTGAAGGCGTGCTCGCGGTCAATGTTTTGCAGGCTGATCATGCCTCGGACCACATCGCCCACGATTAACGGCACGAACAGCATTGATTTAGGGTTTTCCGTGCCCGGGATCACGGTCATTCCCAATTCGGCGGAGCGCTGATCCGCGTTCTCGTTGATCAACACCGTCTGCCGAGTGCGAATGAGGTAGCGCGCGAACCCGCTGAACGGGCGGGGTTCAGGGTAATGTCGCACGCCTTTTTCGATGTTGTAGTTGAAGGAAGTTGTCTCCGTCGGATGGTCGTAGGAGGTGATGAGCACGACTTGCGCGTCGAAAACCTCCCGAATCTTATCGCCCACCAAATCGTAGATGGCCTGCATGTCCAATTTAGACGCAAGACCCTCTTGCACGCTGTTGATGATGGACAGTTCGGCGGCGCGTTGCTGCTCGGCTTTGAACAGGCGCTGGGTCTCTTCAAACAGGCGGGCGTTCTCGATGGCCACGCCCATGTTGGCCGACAGGGTGGAGAGCAGGCGCACGCTGTTCTCGGTATAGGCGTTCGGCTGGTAGCTCTGCACGCTTACCACTCCCAGCGCCTTCTCGCCGACGATGATGGGCACGCCCATGTAAGACTCGGTTTTATCCACTTCCCCTGCGAAACGCGCGCCCAGGTCCACGGCTTGTTGGAGCGTATGCAGGACCAAAGGCTTGCGCGACAGGATAATCTTGGAAGTCAGGCCCTCGCCGAGCGGAAACGGCTCATTCTCCTGATAGCCCCGGTAATAGGAGTAAGGGACATGGATCAGGCTGGTCTTGGGGTCGAGGAGCAGAATCTCGGTGGCTTCCGCCCTAAATATCTCGCGCACTTTGTCGCCCACGATGCGGGCGACGGTCTGCACGTCCAGCTGCTTCGCCATCGCCTCGCCCACACTGTTGATGATGGACAGTTCGGCGGCGCGCTGCTGCTCGGCTTTGAACAGGCGCTGCGTCTCATCGAACAGCCGGGCGTTCTCCAGCGCCACGCCCAGGCTGGCGGCCAGCGTCGTGAGCAGGCGCACGTCCGATTCGGGGAAGGCGTTCTCGCGTTCGTAGTTCTGGAGGAAAATCACGCCCGTGACTTCGGCCCCGACGATGATTGGCACGCCCAGCCATGACCGGGCAGTATCGTCGTCGGCCACAAAGACGGCCCCGAGTTCGCGGTAGCGCTGCTCGGCATCCTGGTTAATCACCAGAGGCTGGCGCGACCGGATGACGTGCGACGACAGCCCCTCGCCAAATTTCATCGGTTCCTGGCCTATTCTCCGGCCGCGATGCAAATAGTACGGAAACCGAATCAGATCCGTCCGGCGATCGTAAAGGCCAATCGTCGCCGCCTGCGAGTCGAACACATCGCGAATCTTGTCGCCGACCAGGTCAATAATGGCTTGATAGTCTAACTGCGCGGCCAGCCCCTGCTGGACGCTGTTGATGATGGCCAGTTCGGCGGCGCGCTGCTGCTCGGCCTTGAACAGGCGCTGGGTCTCGTCGAACAGCCGCGCGTTCTCCAGCGCCACGCCCAGGCTGGCGGCCAGGGTGGAGAGTAGACGGACGTCGCTTTCGCCGTAGGCGTGCTGCTTGTAGCTTTGCACGCTGATGACGCCCGCAACCTTGTCACCGGTAAGGATAGGCACTCCCAACCAGGACTCGTTCAGATCCCGTTCGGCGTCGGGCGAGGTGACGTCAATGACGCCGGATGACGCCTGTTCTGCGTGTGTGCCGATGAGCAGCGGCTGACGCGCTACAATCACTCTGGATGTCAGCCCTTGTCCCAAGGGAGCGGGGTTCACTTCATGGCGATACCCTTTTTCGACGAAATAGGGATATCGAATGAGGCGGGCCAGCCGGTCGTAGAGGGCGATATAGGTCGTGTCGGCCTTGAATGTTTCGCGGATTTTTTCGCCGACCAGGTCAATGATGGCTTGATAATCTAACTGCGCGGCCAGCCCCTGCTGGACGCTGTTGATGATGGCGAGTTCGGCGTTGCGCTGGCGGGTCTCGGTTTGCAGGCGGGCGCGCTCGAGCGCGATGGTGATGTGCTGGCCCACGAAGGCCAACAGGTCCAGATCTTTGTCGCTGTACGTGATGCCCTCGGTATAACTCTGCACCACCAGCGCGCCCACCGTCCGGCCCTCGGTCTTCAGCGGCACGCCCAGCCAGTCCACGCTCTCACTTCCCGAGCGCTCAACTTCACCCTGTTGGATCAAGGCCTCGTACTTTTCCGACGAGTCGTGATAGGGCCGGCCGGTGCGGATGACGTAGGCCGTCAGCCCGCCCTTCTTCAACTTTTGGGTCGGGGCGGGCGGGTCAATCTCATCCACCCAATAGGCAAAACTCACCATCTCCGTGATTTCATCGTAGAGAGCCACGTAGAAATTCCGGGCGTACACCAACTCGCCCACAATACGGTGGATGGTCGCGTAGAATGCCGGCATCTCTTCGACGGCGCTGGCGGCGTCGGCGATGCGGTAGAGGGCGGCCTGCACCTGCTCGGCGCGGCGGTGCTCGGCCTCGCGCTGCCGCAGGGCCTCCACTTCGGCGAGGAGTTGGGTTTTGGTTTTGGAACGGTCACTCATGTTGATTCATCCAGGCCTGACAGGTCTTCACAAAGCAGATCTGTCACACTGATTTCCCGACACGGGCATTCCACGTGGCTATCCTGCAAGGATTAGAGCCTGTCACGCTGAGCGGAGCGAAGCGTCTCTACGCCGGTCAGGGAGATTCTTCGCTTCGCTCAGAATGACAATTCTTGCCAGAGCGCTCCCTGTCAAGGAAATCCATGTGTCAGGTCTTAATCACGCCGCGGCCTGCGGCTCGGGCGTGCGCAGCTCGCGCAGGGTCTGTTGATCCAACCCGGCCACGCGCGGCGCGTCGAGCATCTTCATCCGCACCATGCGCTCCGTCATCTTCGAGAGGAACAGCCGGTTCAACGGCGCGTGGCGCGTCATCTCGCGCAGCGCCGCCGCCGGGACCTGCAGCAGCGTCGTCGGCCCCTCGGTAATCACGTTGGCCGTGCGCGGCAGGCCGGTCAGCGCGGCGATCTCGCCAAAGAAATCGCCCGGGTTCAGCACTTCGAGCAGTTGGTAGTCCTCATCTTCGACGTAGCCCGCGACGGCCTGCCCGTTCAGGATGAAGTAGGCGGCGTCGCTCGCTTCGCCCTTGTACACGACGACCGTGCCGCCGGGCGCGTCAGCCACCAGCGTCTTAGCGGCCAGCGACCGGCGATCCTCGGCGCTCAGGCTCGCCAGCGGGGAGAGGTGGGTCGCCAGGCGGTCGAAGTCGGCCAGCGTGGCTGCCCGGCCCACGCCCAGCCTGGGCGCGGCCCTGGCCCCGCGCAGCAGGCTGATGGCGCGCCGCCATTCCGCCGCCGGCTGGCCCAGACCGGGCAGGAACAACGCCAGCGACCCGACGACGAGGAAGGCGAGCGCCGCCGCGAGGAACAGCGTGCGCACGTCAATCACGTCGGCCAGGCCGGCGCCCGCCATGCCGAGCATGAACATCGTGTCGCGCATGACGAAGAACGCGCTGAACACGCGGCCGCGCGCGTCGCGCGGGGTGTTGCGCTGGATCAACAACTGCCGCCCGACCACCGAGGGCGCGTTCATCGTGGCCGCGATCATTCCGATCAGGATCGCCGGCGCCACCGAGGTCAACTGCGAGTAGACGATGCCGGCGATGGCCATCCCGAGGAAACTGATCGAGATCCACTGTCCCTCACGCAGCCGGTCGCCCAGGCGCGCCATGGCGAAACTCCCGATCACAAACCCGACCGTGGTCAGCCCTTCGATCAGGCTGTACCCGAACTCGTCCGCGTTCAGAGCCCTGCGGGCAAACGGCAGGAGCAGGGCATTGTTCAGGCCGAAGGTGATGAAGACGGGCAGGTAGACGGTGAACAGCGAGCGCAGGCCTGGCGTATCGCCGATGATCTTGAACCCGGCCCGCAGGTTGCGCACGACGACGGCGGCGTTGGTCTCGCCTTCCGCCTTGACCGTCGGCACGCGGATCAGCCAGATACAGGCCGCCGAAACCAGGAACGTCACAGCATCAATGTAAAACGCCCACTTGATGTCAAGCTGGGAGGCAATCAGGCCTGAGGACGCAAAGCCAATGGCCTGCGCGCCGATGGAACTGACGGTCATCATCGAATTGGCTGCGGCCAGCTCCTCGTCGGACGCCACCTCCGAGATGACGCTGGAATGCGCCGGGTCGAAGAACTGCCCCACGGCGCTAGACAGGGCGACCATGATATACAGCCAGGCGATATTGAACGGGATCAGAAAAGGAATCAGAAGAACCAGCGCCGCGCGGATCAGGTCGGCGGCGATCATGATGCGTTTGCGGTCATAGCGATCCACAAACACCCCGGCGATCAGACCCACGAACAGGGTCGGCACGGCGGTGGCCATCATCATCAGGCCCACGCTCAGCGCCGAGCCGGTGAGGCGGTAGACCAGGATGCCTGCCGCCAGCGCAGTGAGCGCGCTCCCGGCGGTCGAGATCAACTGGCCGGTCCACATCAACGCAAAGGACCGGTTGCGAAAGACTGAGAAGGTGGAAGGTTGTGAGGGGGTGACGAGAGTGGTCATCAGTGGCCTCCATTTCACTTTTCCATCAGCGGGTGGCACTGGCTCAACGCGCTGACCAGGTCCTCCACGCGGATGGGCTTGCTGAGGTAGTCGTCCATCCCCGCCGCCAGACACATCTCCCGGTCGCCCTGCATCGCATTCGCCGTCATCGCGATGAGGCGCGGGCGCACCCCTTGCGGCCACCGCGCGCAGATTTGCCGCGAGGCCTCCAGCCCGTCCATCTCCGGCATCTGCACGTCCATCAGCACCACGTCGTACCGCTGGCGCGCCAAGGCTGCCACCGCCTCCAGCCCGTTCGCCGCCAGGTCCGCCCGGTAGCCCATCTGCCCCAGCAGCCGGAGCGCCAGCTTCTGGTTCACAGCGTTGTCTTCGGCCAGCAGGATGCGCAGCGGCTGACGCGCGGCCATTTCTGGATCAATGCGGGGTTTTGCCGCCGCGGGTTTGGCCTTCACGATGGTCTCGCCCCCGGGCTCGCCCGAGGGCGGGCCCGAAGCAAAGATGCTCGCCAGGGCGTCGAAGAGTTGTGAGGATTTGAGCGGCTTGGTCAGGTAAGCGGCAAAGCCCATCTCCTCCGCGTCCGCGCCGATCTCGCGGCGTCCCAGCGACGAAAACAGGATGAGCGGCAGAACCGTATCGTCGCGATATTCGCGAACGGCGGCCGCCAGCATCAGGCCGTCCATCTCCGGCATGTGCATGTCCAAAACGGCCACGTCAAAGGGATCACCCTGCTGAATCCAGCGCAGCGCCTCGGCCGGCGAAGCCGTGTCCCGCGTCAGCATTCCCCACCCGTGCGCCTGCAGCGTCAGGATGCGCCGGTTGGTGGCGTTGTCGTCCACGATGAGCATCCGCCGCCCGCGCAGCTGCGGTTGTTCGCCGCTCAAATGGGCGCGCGGTTTTAGGGCTGGGGCCAATTCGGCGGTGAGGGTGAAGTGGAAGGTGCTGCCCTTGCCCGGCACGCCGTCGCTCTCCACCCACATCGTCCCGCCCATCAGTTCGCTCAACCGCTTGCTGATCGCCAGCCCCAACCCCGTGCCGCCGTACCGGCGCGCGGTCGAAGCGTCCACCTGGCTGAACGACTGGAAGAGTCGCTCAAGCCGGTCGGGCGGGATGCCCAGGCCGGTATCTCGGACAGAAAAATAGAGGATAGAAGTCGGAGGTCGGAGGTCTGAACCGTATGCTCCCACCTCTGACTTCCGACTTCTGACTTCCACGACCACCTCCCCCCGCTCCGTGAACTTCACCGCGTTGCTCAACAAGTTGAGCAGAATCTGCCGCAGGCGGGTGACGTCGCCGAGGATGGCCGGCGGCATGCCGTCTTCCACGAGGTAAGCCAGATCGAGTTTCTTCTCGGCGGCTTTGGTCGCCACCAGATCGAGGGCGCTCTCGACACAGTCGCGCACGTCGAGGGGCTGGCTTTCCAGCTCCATCTTGCCGGACTCGATTTTGGAGAAATCTAAGATGTCATTGATGATGGTGAGCAGGGTCTCGCCGCTGTGACGGATGGTCTCGGCAAACTCGCGCTGATCGGGGGCGAGAGCGGTATCGAGCAAGAGGCCGGTCATGCCGATGATGCCGTTCATCGGGGTGCGGATCTCGTGGCTCATGGTGGCGAGGAAGATGCTCTTGGCTTCATTGGCGGTTTCGGCCTCCCGGCGGGCGCGTTGGAGCTCGGTGATATCGTGATAGATCGCGATCCCGCCCATCCGTTCCCCAGCCACGTTCACCGGGACGCCGAGCAATTCCACATCCACCAGCGTGCCGTCCTTGCGGGTGCGCCGGGTGATGGCATGCAGAGCATCCCCACGCGTACTCTGCTGAGAATAGCCAACGGCTTCCGCGCGGATGCCCTCGACTTTAGCCACCAGGTCGTCCACATTGCGGCCGATGGCCTCCGCCTCGGTGTAGCCGAACAACGTCTCGGCCGCCGGGTTCCACGACACCACGACCGAGGCAAGGTCTATGGTCACAATCGCCACCGGGCTGTTCTTCACCACGGCTTCGAAATACTGCTTCTGCCGCTGGGTCTCGGCGAACAGGCGCGCGTTTTGGATGGCGATGGCCGCCTGCCGCGCCAACCCGACGGCAAAATCCAGGTCGGCGGGCGTGAACAGGCCGCTGATCGTCGTATCGCGAAACACCAGCATAACGCCGATGACCTGTTCGCCGATAAGCAGAGGGGCCAGAATCATGGCCTCGTGCGCTTCGTCGGCCTCGGTTCCGGGGATGCTGGCCGCGCGGGGGTCTCGCTCGGTATCGTTGACCACTTCGGCGATGCCGGTCTGCGCGACGTGGCCTGTCAGGCCATGCCCCAGGCGCGCCGGCCAGGCCCTGTAAATGTCGGCGTACTTGCCGAGGGCAACCGCGGCCGGCAGGCTGCCATCCGGCTCCAGCAAGCGCAACACGATATCCCGCGCTTTCAGCACCGCCTGGGCGTGCGTGGCAATGTGCTCCAGCACGCTGGGCAGGTCGAGGGTGGAGGCGATGTCGCGGCCAATCTCGGCCAGGGCCGCCATTTCGCTGGCCCGGCGCTCGGCCTCTTGAAACAGCCGCGCGTTCTCGATGGCGGCGGCGGCCTGCGTACCGAAGGCGAGCGCCAATCGCGCATGTTCCGGCGTATAGAACCCCGGCTCAAATTTATCCAGCGCAATCATCCCGATCAGCCGATCCCCAAACACCAGGGGCACCCCCATCCACCCGTGAATCCGCCCTCCGCCGTGCGCCGCTTCTCGGAATGGTGGATACCGCGCCGAAACGTCCTCGACGATGCAGGGCATGACGGTCCGGACGACTTCACTGCCCGGATCGCCCTCCGCCAGCGGGTCAAACTGCAGGTGCATCAACTCGGGGAGATTGGCAAAGCCGCGCCCGCCGACGATCACCCGGTGATCCCCTTGAATCTGGTGGATGGAGCAGCTATCGTAAGGCACGACCTTCTGGAGCTCCATCAGGATCAGGTCAAAGACCTGCTGCAGGCTCAGGGTGGTGCTGAGAGCCTGGGTCACGGCCCGCAAGGTTTCGGCCTGTTCCCGGGCGGCGCGCTCAGTTTCGAACAGCCACGCATTATCCAGCGCAATCGTCGCCAGTTGCGCGAATTGGCTTAGAGTTTCGACCGCCTCTGGATCAAGGACCCTGTCGGTGGTATGGTCGTAGGCCAGGCCCAGCACCCCGATCACCTGCGAACCGGACTTCAGCGGCACGCCGACGACCGCGCGGATGGCGCTGTAACTGTAACCTTTCACGCGCCCCGGCCATGTATCGTAATCGTTGACGACCACCGGTTGGCCTGTCTGCCAGACTTTTCCGGCCACCCCTTCACCCGGCTGTACCTTGAACCGGATGGACTGGCTCAAGGCCCCGACAGCGACTTTCGGCTCGAGGTCGCCTTTGCCCGGCTCAATCAGGTCAAGATAACCGTGCGGAGTCCCGAGCAACTGCCCGGCGCGTTTGACGATGTTCTCAAGAATGTCGGTCAAATCCAAGCGGGTGCTCAAGCCCAGCATAGTTTCGTTGAGCGCGGCCAGATATTCGTTGCGGCGGTGTAATTCTTGGGCGGTGCGTTCGCGCTCCGCCACCTCTTGCTGGGCGGCGGCATACAGGCGGGCGTTCTGAATCGCGACGCCGACGTTCGCGGCGATGATGGTCAGCAGCCGCGCGTCAGCCTCCGTGAAGCGGTTCTCACGCGTAAAGTCCTGCAGGCTGATCATCCCAATCGCCGCGTCGCCAGCCAGGATCGGCACGCCGAGCGACGACCTCGCGGGGACGCCATCCGAATACACGGCGCCTAGTTCGGCGGCGCGCCGTTCCCAGTCCTGATTGATCAGCAGCGGCTCGCGCCGGCGCATGACCGCCGAGGTCAGCCCCTGGCCGAATTCGAGCGTTTCGTCCGTGTAGATGCGCTGGCCGTCCTCGAAGTAATAGGGGAAGCGGATCAGGTTGGATTGCGGGTCGCGCAGCGCAATGTAAATGCTCTGCACCGGGAATACCTCACGCAGGTTTTCGCCGACCAAATCAATCACCGCTTCGAGTTCCAGCTGCGAGGCCAGCGCCTGGCCGATGCGATTGACGATCGCCAGTTCGTTCATGCTCTGGCGCGTCTGCTCCAG
>Ga0209341_10001964_pt1 | contig 19937 bp, 39 predicted proteins | sample RifCSP13_2_FD_184020 | JGI IMG/M metagenome (GOLD analysis project Ga0209341, IMG submission 184020) | Soil microbial communities from Rifle, Colorado - Rifle CSP2_sed 13_2 (SPAdes) (version 2) | ecosystem: Environmental > Terrestrial > Deep subsurface > Rock core/Sediment | place: Rifle... | reverse complement strand
ATCCTCCCGCCGGTCCTCGCCTCGATGCTGTTCGCCGTCTCGCAACCTGCCGGGTAGTCGATCGACCAGTACCACTCGGTTTTGTCCGTGTAGCAGATCCAGAACCGCGAGAAGCCAAGCGCCAGCCATGCATCGACAACCTCTTGCGTCGGACGCCAGCCCGGAACCGCGTCCTTCAGCTCAAAGCTGCGATCGTAACCGTCATAGGTGAAGTCCTGCCAGGGCCAATTGCCACCGTAGGGGTCGATGCCGGCAATCGACAGGATTCGGTCCTCGACTTCTTCGGTCAAAGCGTTGGCAGCTTCACGCGCATCGAAGAACCTGTGTGCAAGCGGCTCGTTCACGGCGCCGCTCCTCGCGCGGTCCGCACCGCCTCAAGCGCCCACGTCAGCACAGCCTCGACACCCGCCCAGGTGATCGCGTTGACCGGGCTGGCCATACCAGCACCCTTCAGCTCGCCCGTGACGGTGCGGGTGCCGTCGGGTGAGATCGACACGGTGATCGAGAGGTGCTCGATCGTGCTGTCGCGGGTGGAGACGTACTCGCCCCAGCCGGGAATCGTGATGCGCGTCGAGGCGCAGCCGGTCAACCCAACTACTAGCACGCCAAGGCCGATGCGACTTGCAGGGATTGCCATGTTTCACATCCGGGGGCGGGGGTTCACGGCATCGCCGCCAACTTGAGTTCAACCGCCCACGCTGCCACCGCTTGAATCGTGATCCATGAATCGTCCAGCTCATCGCACTCGTCCGGGCAATCGCCTGTGAAGGTGCAATCGTCTGCATGGACGGATCGCCCCTCGCAACAGGGGCAGGGCCGCATGAAGTCCTCGAGCTTGGTCGTCACGGTAGCGTCACCAAAGCGGCACCCAGCGTGACTCAGTCGTTGGCTGCGTTCCGCCCTTGATTCGGATGCGAGCCGATTTCCCGTTCCAGCCGAAGCTCTTGGCTGCGTTTTGGCAAGGCTTCGGCTTCGGCTTCGGCTTGTTGCGTTTCGGCTTCTTCATGGCAGCGGTTCTGGCACGAACACGACATGACCCGTAGCACGCACGGCAACCGGATACGGCAACGTCGTCCAAGTCTCGGCGTTGCCCCGCCCGCAGCCGCACAAGCTCCAGGCCGCGAACATGAGCAGGCCGAGAACCAACCAGGACCAGCGAGAGGGTTTGATCGGTCGTGTCATCAGTGCGTCACCTTTGTCACGAGTGGTGTGTGCAGATCCTGCCACGGCGTCCAGCTCCCGTCCTGCCTGAGCATCGACTGGTCGACCGAGCCGTCATCCCACAGCAGGAACATCTGCCACGTGGGGCAGTCGGGGCTGAAGGCGACGATCGGCACGGCGCGGATGTCGAAGGCGACCACCTGCGGGATGGGGGCGTTGACGGGCTGGTCGGCGACCACGGCCAAACCAGCGCCGGCCATGACGATGCCAGCCGTCAGGCCGATTAGGCCTCCGATCACGAAATCCGCCATGTTCCGATTCATCGTTGTGCTCCCGATCGTTTCGCTTCTTGTCGTCCAGCACAATCTGGCCGCACCTTCAACGGTTCATCTTTCCACTGCCCGTTGTCTTTTGTGTGCTTGAACCAATACCGATAGCAAGACGCACACCAGCCCCTGCTCTGACGATCACCGATATCGCTCGCCGAGAATGACGCCATCTCCCCACAATTTGCGCATGGTTTGTTCATCGTTGGACTCCATTATCCGCCTGCATCGACAGGCTCCGTTCGATCGCGGACAGCCTTGCCTCGACCCGAGCGCACCAGGCTGATGCGAACCAGATCAAGGGCACGCCGCCGATCATGAGGCTCACGACCAGGCCCACGGTCACGGTCGATTTGCGGTTGATTGCGCCGTTGATCTGCTCGGGGGTTTTTGCGGTCATGCAGGGGCCTCCGTGGTTTGCCGCATCATATCGTCAAGCCCGCCGGGGCGGGGTGGGTTCCCGTGATCCCGGCGGGGCGTCTGCACTTAGGGTTCCTCCGGCGGCTGAAGAGCGGCGATGTCCGCACTGATCTTCTGGGCACAGCCGTACTCGCAGTAGCGGACGTACTCCAGAGCCTTGGCAGCTGCCATCTCCCTGCACTGCTCGAACGCGGCGCGGCGCTCGGCGCGGACGATGGCGGCGTGCAGGTCGCGCATGTCAGCCAGCGTTGCCATCGGGTTGGCAACGCACTTCTCCCAGCGATCACGCAGGTCGCGGAGGGTCTTGCTCACGCCCCACCTCCCGCGAGCCGAGCAATGAGGGGGCCGAAGCAGTAGTACGGGGCGTATCCTGCTGCGAATCGGTGCAACTTGACGATTGTGGTTTGCCTCTTACCCAATTTTTCCTGCACTGCGTACCACCCCAGATCGGTCGGCACCGTGTCGTGATACTCCAGCGCGGCGAGGTCGAGGGGGATACATCGCCGCTTCAATTCGTCTACAGCTTCCGTCGGCAACGATCGACGGCGCAGGTATTCGGCGTCGTTCATCATGTCGCTCACTTCGCACCGCGCTTCGCTTTCAAGGACTTCGCACCTCGCTTCGCACCTTGATCCTGGCCAGCGCTTGGCGCCCATCGCAAGAGCGATCAGCGTTCCCAACGCCAATGCCGCAACCAATGAGGGTTCCAAGCGCCACCAGACGTAGCAGTACCCCTCAAGTTGCAAGTTCGGCTGCGAAATGGCGATCGGCTGGATCTCATACCGCTCGCCCTGAATGCTCGACGGTGGAGCGGGCATCCGGGGATGGTCAGCCTTCCATTGCACGTTCGGCACTTGAACGATTTGTCCGTCGTGATCGGCCAAGAAGCCGTGGCATGGGCCACCGATGCAGATCATTGGCCTGTCGTACCTCATGGCTTCCCTCACTTCGCACCTCGCTTTGCAGCGGCTGGGTTCGCATCGCAGCGACCAGGCAATGTCGTGCCCCTGCAAGTGAGCATACGTTGCGTCCACTCGTGTACCCAATCGTTATTGCACCACTCCTGACCGCAACGTGGACAATACCGCCACTGTCGCTTCGCCAGGTCAGTCGGGGTGGTGGTCAATCTGATAGCCCTACTTCCTCAAGCGTGAACTGGCCTTGTTCCGTCAGTACGGGGAAAGGCGAGCCATCGCCATCCTTGATGCGCTCGATAATTCCCTTGACCGTTTCTTTGCCGCGTAGCGAACACGTTGCATGGAGCGCAATTGCTTGGACTGTTTCGACACGGTCGCCGGGTTCACGCACAGGAACGAGCGTCAGGCGCTGGCCTTCGAAGAACAGTTGACCACACGCAGCACACTTGTCACCAATTATTGGGTGGTCAGACGGAAGTGGTCTAAATACTCTCATGGCTTCGTTCCGGTCTGCGGGTTCTGGTGCCACGGTTCCTCGCCTGCGGCGCTGCGGAGGGCGGCGCCCGACAGCAACCACATAGAGTAATTTTCATCGCTGCCGTGGACACGTTCACACGCCTCCACCAGCGGCTCGATCACCGCCATGACGGGCGTCGGCTGCGTCAGTCGCGTCGGCGGTACGAGCGACACGACAGCAGATTTCATCCACCCGCTCGCGGATCTTGGCACGGTAATCCATCACGTCACCTCCGGCGCCTGCCGCGCCCGCGCGATCAACTCCAACACTCGCGACGCCGGAACCACGCGACCCGTCCCCCGCGTCTGATGCTCCATCCTCGGGATCTTCTGGCCCATCACCGTCCCAACCCCCAGCGCGTCGCATATGACCGACCAGTCCATCTCATTGTCGATCAGGATCAGCACATAGTCCTGACGCTCATGCAACTCGGCGGACAACTCCACCTCCGGCTGGTCCGGCCGCCGCCAGTTCTCCCCCTCGCCCCGGTTCGCCCGATGAATCATCGCCTCGATCTCCCCGTCCGTGAATCCTGATGATTCGATCTCCTCCTCCCCACCCTTCGCGTCCTCCAGAATCCCGGCCAGTGACCGCTCGTCGAACGACGACAGGTCCGTCGTCCGGTTGTCCGCCACCCGGTAGAGACTGTCCGCCGGGAGATGCGTCACCACCGCCGCGATCTTCGACCACCCCAATCGCCGCGCCGCCGCTAACGTCGCGTTCCCCGCGATCACGGTCTTGCCATCCGCCGCCAGCTTGATCGGAGACACCTGGCGGAACTGCCCCAAGCTCATCTCGATCGCCCGAAGGTTATGTTCACTGTGAACGCGCGGATTCCTCGGATCCTCGACCAGGCCCGCCACGTCCACGGCCAACGGCCGCAGCGACGGAGTGATGTAAGGGAGATCCGGGGAGGGCTGTCGATTGGGGGCATCGTCAGCCGCTTCCCCGGCTCCCGTGTCAGAACGCCTTGGATTCCGCTTCACGCCGCAACCTCCGAGCCTCCCGATCCCGTTCCCGTTCAATCGCCCGCCACGCCGGAACCTTCCTCATCGCTCGCATCGCCCACGTCTGGCACTCCCGGCACCTCGCCTGCCTCCCGCTCGCTGACTTCCTGCTGACGTGGTAGGCCGACGGCGGCAAAACCTTTCCGCACCCGCGACACAGCTTCCGCCTCCGCCCCTCCACGCACTCATGGAATACCGTCCTCGGGAACACCTTCCCGCACGCTCGACACAGCAACTACACACCTCCCGGACCGACGACCCGATTTTGCTTCCTCGTCAGCGAATCCCGCATCGCCTTCTCGGCCATCTCCACCTGACCGAACGCCTCCTCGATCGACGCCGCCGGCCACGGGAACCACGCATCGTACTCAAACGCCATCATCCCCGGCCCGACGATCCGCACGTTCACCAACGTCGCCTCGAACGGAACCTCGATCGAACCGTTCGCCGTGATCCGCAACTTCACCTCGAACCTCGGCCATCCGGCCGGTGCCACCCCGCCAACAATCGTCCGCTCCCTCACCTTCTGCACCTTGAACTTCCCGTCCGGGAAACGCACCTCCGCCACGATCTCGCGCGTCCGGTACAGGAACACGGCGGACGCCTCAACGCCGGCCGCCTCCGACTCCTTCACCATGGGCGTCTCGACCATACACGCATCATAACACCCCTCCGGCCCCTTGTCATCCCGCACTCGACCACTTCCCCCGCCTCAGCCATCTCCTTTCTCGCCCTCCGCAATGATTGAGGCGACACGAAACACCCCGCTCGGTCCGCCCTTTCCGCGATCTCCTCATCCGTCAACAAGGCGTAATTCTCCATCGCCGCCCTCACCCACTCGATCGCCCTCCGCCGGTTGACCGCACGCTCCGCCATCCGGCTCGTCGCCGGATCGCCCAACCTCGTCATCGATCTCGGTTCCACGGTACACCTCCCTCGCCTTCGTCAGAACACGCTTCAACGCCTCAATCCGCGCCGGCCGCGTGATCGTCGCGTCCAACATCAACTCGCCAGACACCATCTGGTTCGCCTTGATCGCCACCTGTTCCAAGGCGTCCAGCCTCCGGACCAGCGCCGCCCTCGGCCCCTTCCCGAACGTCCCCGCCTTCGGGCATGTCGCGTAGTGGGTCACGTACCGCCCCCACGATCGCCGGCACTCCCCGGTTTCCTCGTCGGCCAGCCACACCGGGGCCACCATGTCGAGGATCTGCTTCGTCCCCTTCTCATCCTTGAAGAAGCCGACCATCCGCGAACATCCATTGCACCGCCGCCGATTCGACTCAGCCACGGTTCGCCTTCTCCTTCGCCAATCGCTTCGCCTCCGCCGCACGCCGCTCAACATCCGCCCACGCGCTCCGCCGGCGCATCACTCGCTCGGCCATCCCGAACACCACCCCGATCAGCAGGCACACCACGAAGAACCCAAGCACCTGCCCGATCGTCATGTCAATCATCCGTTGTCGCAGTAGGTCCATCGTCGAATGCCTCCATTCGCATTCCGATCCGAGCCACCCTCCTCAGCCTCCGCTCACGCGAGCGAACGGACTGAACCACGAAGTGCCGCAGCGGGCGCGGCAGCGGGCGCGGCAGCGACGAGTCCTCTGCGATCTGCCGCCACTTCCACGCCAACACCGTCGCGAACCCAAGCCACATCGCCTCCCGCTGGTATAGCTCACGCCATTCCTGCAACGTGGCTGCGCCGCGCGACACGCCCGCCAGCCTCACGACCGCACCTCGATCACGATCGTCGCGAGCGGCCCCGGCACGAACTTCCTGAACGTCCCGGCCCCAGGATCCGTCACCGACGGCCACACCTCGACCACCGGCCGATCGATCTCAATCGACCACTCCACCGAGCCCTCCAACATCGCCCGGATCGTCGCCAACGCCTCCGAAATCGTCGGGTTCACGCCGTCCTCCTCAATTCGATCGCCGCATACGCCGCCGCCATCTCGTCGAACGCCTCCGACGCGACGATCACGCGACCCAACTGGATCTCCGCCTCGGCCATGACACGCTCAACTGCCATCAGCAACCGCTCGCCTTCCCCCCGATTCATCCGCCGGAACTCCGCCATCGATCGATCGAACACCGGATCCAACGGCACCTCCTGCCCCATTCCGCGACCATCGCCTTTTCGAGCCATCGCGCCGATTCTCCTTCGCCGTCAACTGCTCCAGGTGCGCCGGATTGACGCACCGCCGATGCATGCAGCACGCGATATGGTTCACCTCCATCCCCGCCTCGATCGGCCCCACGAACGTCGCGAACGCCAATCGGTGAACCGCCATCGCCATCCCCCGGAACTTGAAGAACCCGTACCCGTTCGCGTCCACATACCCCTCCCATACCCAACACTCGCTCCGCCGATCGAGCCGCACCTTCCGCAACCACCGCCGTAACTCGATCGGGTCCATCCGCTCCGCGAACGCCTTCCCTGGATTGATCCGCCGTCGGGTCATGGATCTCGCTCCACGTTCAAGCCCGCGAACAGCTTCTTCCTCGCCGCCGCTAACTCACCGCTCGCCTCCTCGTCCTTCACCTTCGCGTCGATCTTCCGCCGCTCCTCGGCCGCTCTCTCGGACTTCGACTTGCTCTTCGACACGGACCCGTTCCCACCCGCGCGCACCGCCTCATACCTCGCCTTCGACAACGGCTGCTGATATGTCCGCCAGTTCGTGAACACCAGCGCCCCGCCCCGCTCATCATAAGTCAACGCCTCAGCCGCCACCCCCCGCGTCACTATCTCGCGGAACGCCCCGGCCGGCAACGCCCGCCCGAAGAAGCTCGCCAGCCGCTCCTCGTCGACCACGACCCGGCCCCCTCGGCCGAACGCCTTCGCGTACGCCAACATCAACGGCCAGATCAACACCACCTCGACGGACGCCCCACGGAACATCGTCGACCTCGGCCAATCGACCGATAACGCGAACCACGGAGCCGTCGCGCTCACCGCTACCTCCCCCGATGCGTCCTGCATCGGCCATCCACACCGGCCCCGGCTCAAACCTGCCGGGAGTCTTTCGACGCCCGGCAGAGTCGCGGAAGAAAGAGGAGAAGGAAAAAGGCGAGCGGGGCCTCACGACCCTCACCCGCCCGAGGTAGATTCACCCATAACCCGTCCCCACCGGATCGATCGTCTGGCTCACTCTCGCCCAATCCGCCGCCTTCGCCTGCGCCATGATCGCCTTTCCGTGACTCCCCCGGTTCAGGTTCGCCCGATCATAACCGCGCTCCCTCATCCACGCAAGCGCGACCGGCTCCGCCTCGCCCATCGCGCATCGTAGGTGCGCCGCCGCCCTCCCGACGATCCACGCCCATCGGTCCGGCCCAAGCCCGTCCGGCTCATCCATCTCCGGGATCGCCGGGCCACCCGTGTGCTTCCTCCCCGTCTCCGCCGCCGCCTTCGGCCTGAACATTGCATCGTCCGCGTCCTTCGGCCCATCACCACGGGACGCCTTGGTAGGGTCCGCCGCCGCCGGGACCGGCGTCGCCACCTTCGCCCCCGCCGCGATCGCGTCCGCCGGCAGATAGAACACCCACTCGCCCACGTCATCCTTCCGCGTCCTCGCCAACGGATGCGGCAGAAGCCGATTCATCGCCTCCACGTCCTTCGCCCTCCTCGCGTCCCAATACGCTTTCGGCACTTCCCCAATCGCCGGCCCGTCGTCGCTCGCTGTCAGCGACCGCTCTCGCTCGCCACGTTTCCCACGCTCCGGCTCGAACCCGCGATCGTCCCGCTCCTCGACTTGAGGCGGCCGACCGTCCTGCGTCCCCGCGTCGCACCTCGGGATCTGGAGCAGGTCCCGAACGTAGTACGCCCAACCCGTCGTCAACGCGATCGCCACCGCCTTATCCCACGGCCTCCCCTTCTCCAGAACCGCCGGCCACGGGACCGACGCGATCTCGACGCCCCCACTCGCCGGATGCCTCAACACCGCCTCGAACCAGACGAGGGCCGTCGACTTCTCCGGGCCAGCCAAGTCGCCGTCCAGCCACCACCTCGACCGATACAGAACGAGCCCCGCCCCCAACAGCACCCGCCGCGCCTCGACCATCATCTCCTCGGCCGACGCGTACGCGAACCCGTGATGCCGGTTGTACGAGTCCTTGACGACCGGCTCAATCGCCCGCTGTGCGGTCAACACCGCCGCCCACAATTCAGTTCCACCCGGCGTCATCGACCGCTCCGACTCCGGCGGACGAACCGTGACCGGCTCCGACGCCCTCGTCGTGAACGGCCCGCTCGATCTCCTCACCTCGACCCCGCCCGCGATCTGCTCGCTCATGTCCTACCTCCGCCGGGTTCCCCGGCTCAATCGTGACACCCCCACGCACCGGCGGCGGCAACGCTACCGGCCCAGGAATCGCCGGGAAGAACTTGTTCACCGGCTCCCGGATCTCCATCCCCTCCGCCTGCTCGCCCTTCGGCAGAGCCGCGAGGACTTTCAACGCCTCCCGCTTCCGAACCTCCTTCCGGATCGCCTCCGGCGCGGCCCCGGCCAGCCACCGGACCGCCTTCTCCTCATCGAACACGTCCAGGGCCGCCGGGCTCATCCGGTACCCCGCCCTTCCGACTCCGAAATCGATCGACTTCTTCCCGCTCCCCACCAACTTCGCGTCGACGATCGCCTTGAACTTCTCCCCCCACCGCCGCCCCAACGCCTTCTCCATCGACTCGACCGCCGCGAACAATCTGGCCGCCTGCTCCGAGATCGCCATCCGCAGCGCCTTCGCATGAGCCACTTTCCCGAGGTACCAGTCCGGTAACCACTCCTCGATCGGCCCCGCACTCCCTGATCGCAATTCGTAATCTGCGATCAGGCTCGCCTCCTCGACGCCCTCCGGCACGATCTCGCCCGACACCCCACAGACGGAACAGGCGACCACCGGCCCCTCGGCATCCTCGATCGCCACCATCTCCCCACCGCACTCGCCACACGTCCGCTCGCTCATTCGTCACCTCTCGATCCACAATAACAGAACCACTACACGCTGTCAATCCCGCCGCCACCCTTCCGCGATGTCTCCAGGTAGAACCCGACCAGCTTCCCCTTGAGCCGATCGAACGGCCCGGCCTCGTCAGAACGGCGCATCGGGGTCGCCCTCCATGTCCTTCACTGACCCCAACTCGATCGCGGCGTTCAGCAGCAACGCCAGGGCGTCACGGGCGATGTCGGGCAACTCGATCGACTTCCCGGCCGTCGAGATGAAAGAGATCGCCCACATCCCCGCCGGAATGCACCGCACGGGGCCACGGACCCCCTCGCCCGCCAACGCCTCCGCCAGCAGTTGAACCGCGACGCCAGCAGCGAAGGATGGATCTTCGATCCCCGAAACCTGTTCCTCGTACCTCATCGACTACCTCTCTTTCTGCCGCCGCTCTGGCGGCTCCAGCATCATAACAGATTGGCGGCCCGCTGTCAACCACCATTGCCCTGAAGCGCCGCGGCCCGCCGGGCTGCATCCACCTCGGCCACGTCGTTCACCTCGATCGCGGCGTTGATCAGGTCAGCGATCACCTTCCGCTGCAACGGCCCCAGGTCGAACACGTCGCCGCATCGCGGCACCGCCTTCAGGATGTTCCCCGAAGCGACGATCCGCCTGATCTTCCCCTTGCCCCCGAACGCCACCCCGGCCGCATACGCGATCCATCCCGCCCGCTGGCGCGCCTTCTCAAGCGTGTCCGCCCCTTCCTTCGCATCGTTCATCATCGGCACCATCTGCTACCTCGACCTTCTGCCGGTTACCGGCTCACTCGACCACCGAACCAAAGAGGCAGCCTGAATCGGCGTCAGGGCCGCGGGCCACACCACCCCGAGCCCATGCCATGCACCCTTCTCCGCGTATCCGACCGAATCCTGATTCGTGATTCCATGTGCCATGTCCTACCTCACTTTTTCGGGTCGTCGAATTGACGACCACGCCAGCATCATAACAGACGACCCACCGGCGTCAACCACCCACCGGACGAATGCCGGACATTTTGGGGACACCTGCCGAACCCACCTCCGCCCTCGCCCGATCCGCGAACGCAACATCAAGGAAGCGATTCCCGTCCTTCGCCACGATCGCGATCCGCACCGGGAACCGCCCGACGCCATACTGCCAGACGATCGCCTTTCGATCGGCGGTCTGAGTCTCCATCACGTACGCCTGCGCCGCCGCCATCGCCTCCGAAGAACGGGCGAATCCCCACCTCGCCACCGGCCCCACGCCGCCACACGATCCGGCGAACCCGAACCGCAACTCCCCATCGCCCTCCGGCGGTAGGCCGGGCCACTCAACCGGACGCCAAAGAGCGGAGAACCCATTCCCGTCGAGGACCCTGATCGCCCCCGTCGCGAGGTTCCGGACCACCCAAGCCCCGCCGTATACCCGTCCCTCCACCCGGACCGGCTCCAACCGCCCCGCCGCACGGACCGCGTACAGACCCCCAATCCTGATCCGGTCCGAGGTCACGGGCCACCCCCATCAGCCTTCCATCGGCCACGTGTCGAACCTCCATCGGCCACGCCCTCCTGGTACTCCTCGACTTCCGCGATGATCGCGTCAAGCCGCTTCATCATCCCCGCGTGCATCGCCTGCGCCTCGATGATCGCCGCCCCCGGCTGGAGGTAGAAGTCCCGGCCATTCGGCCCCATCCTCAACATCGCCGCCCTCGCGTCCAGAAGCGCCAGCTTCGTTTCAGACGCCTGTTCCAGAAGAACCTCGCCATTCGTTCCGTTCAGGTGAATCGTCGGCAGCATCAAGCTCACGTCGCACCCCCTTCGACCGAATACCCACGACAGACGATCGCCGCCGCCTCCAACTCCTCGGCCAGCCGCATCGCGTCCCCCCACCGCATCCGCAGAAGGCGATGCGTTTGCCCGTTCCGCCACCGAACCAATACATACGGCCCCGAAGGGGTTCGCGTCACCAGTGCCGCCGGGCTTCCAGGGGCGGCGATATCCCTCGCCTTCGTCGCGCCACCCGGCTGCTCCACGACCTCAACGTCGGAGAGATTCACAGGTCACCCCCATCATCGAACGGCCACACCACCGGCAGGCCGGCGGCGGGCATCGACTCCAGAAGATCGGCCATCTCCTCCGCGATCGTCGCCTCGGCTCGCAGGCGAAGCACCTCGACCGCGATCTCTCGACATTCCGCGATCACGTTCACTTGTGGGATCGTGGACTGAACCTGAAGGTGAGCCCACGCCACCACGTCATCCAGCCGCCCGATCCGCCCACACAGAACGCTCGACCGCATCTCTCCAGACCAATCGGGCTTGATCGTCACCGACCGACCGCCTCGACAGATCACCCGATCCGTTCCACGTTTCTTCGTCGTCACCATGCTAATACCTCTCTTTCGCCGCTCATCATAACAGACGACCGCGCGGCCTGTCAACCCACCGCCACGAAGATTTCGGAGACACCTACGCCGGCCGCCAATCCTCCATCGGCGGCGCGGGCGGCGGCACGGGCATCGCCGCCTTCTTCCGGCGGCGCGGGGGCCATACGGCGCACCGCTCCAACGAAACCGCCCACGCCCTCGCGAGCCTCGCCGCGTCGAGGCACGCCCGCGCCCGGCCCGCCTCGTCCCCCTCCTTCGCGAAGTGCCTCGCCGCCCGGATCGCCCTCGTCGCATCCTGGTGGAACGCCGCCGCTGTCCGCGCTAGCTCAGACTTCGCAAAGTTCACCGCGTCACCCGATTCTCGCGGACGTGCGGGCACCCGACCGACCATATCGGTGCGCCGCAGACCATACACCGGGCTTCGAGCGGCACCACTGCACGCCGGCGCGCCCGAACGGGCATCGTCGGCCGCGATCTCGCGTTGAGCCAGCCGCACGCACCGCATAGTTCGCTCCGCCGCCGCCTGAAGGAGCAGGGACACCCGCTGCAAGTTGAAGTACCTCATCGGTCAATCCTTCCTACGGCCACCACCGCGTCCCAATGATCCCGCGACAACGCCTGAACGATCGTTCGTCGGGTCGGTCACGCCCACGGCCACGCCGGGATCGGCGTTCCGGGGATCGACGCCTGCTCGGCCTCCAGGTCGGCCCGAACCTTCTCAATCTCCGCCGCCGACGGCATCGATGCCGCCGACGCGAACATCGTCCCGATCATCCTCGCCGCCCGCTCATGGGCGGGGAAGGTTCGGGACACGTCGATGTCGACTCCCCCGCAGCCCGGACACCGCCCGACCGGCTTCGAGAACCCCCGGCCGCACTCCTGACACTCGAACGGCTTCGTCGTCATGGCCTACCTCTCTTTCGCCATTCATCATAACAGAACCGACGTGGAGACGCAAGGACAATCGCCCGCCTTTTGGGGACACCTGCCGCCCGCCCCGCCCTAGCCCACTCCCCTCCCACCCCCTTGATCGCGAACGCGATCGCCTATGTGATGTGTGATGTGTGATGTGTAGGCTCCGATTCCAATCTTTCTAAGAAACACGATCAACACCCGACTAGCGACGGCGCCACGGCCGATTCCGTCCCGCATTTACGATCAACCGTTATAACCGTTGATCCAGTTTCCAAGAAACGCGATCAGCCGGCGGGCACGAACAGCCCACTAACACCGCGACCCCTCCGGCGTGTTGGAGGGGCCGCAGCGGGGCCAGCTTCCGCCAGCCCTCAGGAGGGGGATTCAACCTCCCTGGTTCTATACGCCCCCCGCCACCCGTCTCCCCCGCAACCTCCACGCCACGCTCGACGACGCCATTCCCCGCACCGCTCCACGCCCTACGATCGCCGCCCTGGCCTCCGGCTCCAGCCCGCCCCACCAGACCCCCAAACACGCCGCGTCTACGGCATCCGGGCTGCTGGTCGCCACGGCCTCAGGAATCCCGATCATCGCCGCAACCACCGCGCTCCGCGACGCCTTCGGAACCCGACCCGTCCACTCGTTCGCCCCCACGATCGCGATCTCCACCCGGACCCTCCTCAACCTCGCCACGATCGCGCCCACGATCTCCGCCAACGCCACCACCGCGAACCGACCTCGCCCCGGAATCCGGTTCTCCGGCTCCTCGATCACCGCCCACCTCCGGCCCGCCACGTCGACGATCTCCGCCACCTCGTCCGCGATCGCCTCGATCCGCGCCCACCTCGGCCACTTCCCCGGCGCCTTCACCTCGACGATCCTCTCTAATACGCCACGCGCCGCGAACACCGCGACCCCCGCCACGTTCGTCCCCGGATCGATTGCAACCCATCCGCCCATCAAGTCACCAGCACGTCGTCATAGTCCGATCCGGCCGCCGGGTTCTCCGGGATCAACAACCCCGAAGCATGCAACCCAAAGCACGCGTCCATGAACTTCAGCAGCTTCCCACCAGTCCGGGTCGGCGCAACCGTGATCCGGTCACTCAACAACCAATCAATCGGCCCCGCGATGATCCCGAATCTCGGGAACTGCAATCGCAACGGGTCCACCCAAAGCTCCGTCAGCACAAGCTCGTCCATGAGGAAACTTTGCCCCGCGCCCATGCCCGTCACCTGAATAGACAACTGCGGTTGCGGCAGGATGTCCTTCACGGAATCGAACGCGACGAAGAAATGCGTCCACGTTGCGGTCAACGTGGACAACGCGATCGTCAGATCGCTCGGGCCCATGTCGTTCCCGAGGTTGTCCTCGATCACGACCGTCACCTGTCCCGCCGTCGGTGGCGTCGCCCCATCCTTCATCCACACCGAAATGCAATGGATGATGCGCGGCCCCAATCGCGTCGTCAGATCTGGCGTCGGCTGATCGTCCGCCGTGAAGCGTTCGCGGATATGGATCGAGGCCGTCCCCTTGAACTCGATGCACTTCCCCGGCCGCATCCCGCCCGCGTTCTCGAAGATGTCCGTCCCCGGCACTCCGGCGACGATGTTCCAACCGTCCGGCACATTCACCACCGAGAACGTGTCGAAGCCGGAGTTCTTCAGATAGTTCCCTCCCGGCCCCGTCGTCTCGCTAATCTTCCCGTGTACGGACGCAATCTCGATCCTCGCCCCGCTCCCCTTCGGGAATCCCCGGTCTAGATCGTCCACGGCCGTCTCGCCTTCGACAAGGAACAACTCCTCACCGCTGACCACGGATGCATCCTGCGCATCGGAGATGCAGGTCAGCGTGATCGTTTCCGCCCGAAGATTCTGAAGGACGATCGGCCAGTTCGCCCTCGCCTCCGCCTTCTGGATCCACGGGATCAGCTTCCCCGTCCCCGTCGCGCCCGTATAGGCCGGCGTCCCCGTCGCCACGACCGACTCCTCCACCTCCAGACTGTCCGCAACCATCCTGCGTGTGAGCGCTTCAAGCGCCACGTTCAAGCTCCGCGAACTCAGCGGCTCCACCCCGTCCACCTCCTCAATGAATACCTGGATCGCCGCCGTCCTCAACGCGTTCAGGTATGCGTCCATCCCGATCAGGAAGCTCGCATACGCCCCGTTCAATACGTCGATTTGGAATCGATCCGCCTCGGAGAACTGCGAATTGATCCCCGGCGTCCCGAACAGGCTCGACTCGATCGAGTTCAGGAAGTCCCATACGTCCTCGATCTCCCCGAAGATCCTCCCCAACCGATTGAAGAGGTCATCAAACACCGCCATCGCTGCTCACCTCCGCCTGTCCGGCAATGAACTTCCGCATGTTCATCCTCGACGCCGACCAGCAATCCCTCGCGATCTTCAGCGCCGCCACGCATCCGCATCCCGGCCGAACCCGCTCACGCAACCACGGCACGAACCGCGTCCAGAATAGCAACCCGTCCCGTCTCGCGCGCGCCGTCAGGATCATCACCCCATCCGGCCCGGCTTCCTCCTTCCTGAACGTCAAGCGCCGCGGCCACGGCTCCCCCATCCACCAGACGCCCGCCCACCGCTCGAACCTCCACGGCGTCACCTCGATCATCCGCTTGATCGCCTCCTTCTCGGCCACGACGATCGACGCCGGATCCGCCTGCTTCACCACCGCCTCAACCTGTTCACGCGAGAACTGAACTCCCGGCCGACCCGCGTTCAACGCGAACGCCCGCTCGATCCTGTCGGCCAGCGGCCCCGTGTAAGCCTTACATGCCATCAGGCATACGCCCAACGAAGGCATGTGGTACTTCTCCGCCCGGCAATACCCGCCGCCCGGCACCCCCGCGTCCCGCCAATGCTCACAGTTCGGAACCACCACCAGCGACACCGCCAACCCGTTCCGATCAACCGCTTTCGGAACGTCCGCCGGCTTCTCCGCCGACACGCCCGCCGCCTTTCCGCCATTACAGCACAATCCGCACCTCCTTCGCCGTTGATCTTATCCGACCGTCACGACCGCTGTCGTCCCATAGCACCCGCACGCCTGGACCCACCCCGCCGCCGGTGGGCACAACGTCCACTCCTCGCACGGCCGATCATTCACCCACGTCGCCCCATTCTGACACCCCACTCCCACGCACGAAGTACACGCCGCCCCACCCCGACAGATACAGCCCGGAGATTGAACGGAACAGCACGGCAGCCGGATCCCGACGCCCAAACTCCATCGTTGAATCCCCACGTCCGGCCCAGAACATGAAAGCATGTTGAAGCAGCAGGAACTCGACGGGCATCCCGGCGCTTGGCAACTCCCGCCGCAGATTTGCCATTGGCAAGGACCAGGGAACCCGTCGCACGCGCCACAGACGCCGGCGTTGCACTCGCACCCCCCAAGAGCCCCGCATCCTCCCGGCCGATAGCTGTATGACTCGCTCGGTGGATCTCGACAGAGTACGACCACCGACACGTCCGGACACGGAAGGCACGTCCCCCCCGCAAGGCAATCGAACGGCTGGATCCCCCACGTCCATACCGTCGTCACCGCCACGCAGCACGGGCAAAGGTTCGTCTGGCACGGATCCGTCAGGCCGCAGCAAGCCAACCGATCACAGCACGGATCCGGCCCACACCCCATCGGCCCACCCGGCGCAAGCAGACCAAAGCAGAAGTCCAGGGCAGCGTCGATCACGCAATCCCCCGGCTGGACCGAGTTCACCACCCCCGTGAACACGCCGCATCGTCCTCCGGAACCGCCCGGCGCATCGCATGGACACGCCGACCATCCGTAACAACCCTCCGGAATCGCCGGCGCGCTCACGTACGGACCGACCAGAACCCGCGCCCCGCTCGCCGGCTGGCAATCGCACGGCTCAAACACCAGATAATGCCCGTCGCAGCAGCATCCCCCACTACTATCGCAACACCCGAAGAACGGCCCCACCGGCTCGAACTCCACCCCCTGGAGGAACTGGACCCGCTGGCTCGTCGCCGTCAGCATGTAGCACGTCTCCGTGTCCGGCCACTCGAACACCACCGGATCCCCATGCGCCGCCAACAACGCGTCCGCCACCTCGCACGGGATATACGGGCTTGGCAACCCCGGCGGCGGCGGCAGCGTACAGCACGGGCTCGGGATCACCCAACACCCGCCGCAGCAACAGACGATTGCCTCCTCTCCGCTCATCTCAGATCCCGATCAACTTCGCCTTCATGATCGCGCCCGCTCCCGCGTCCCCAACCTGAACCCGGTATTCCCGCCCATCCGTCAAGGCCAACACTCCAGACCGCAATCTGACCATCGACGTGCTATCAGTCGTCAACTCGCTTCCCGCAACCACCGCCGACAGGTCATCGATCAGCCTCGCCCTCGCCGTCGCGTTCACCCTTCGGATGAACACCTCGAACCTGAACTCGACCCCTGACCAGTTCGCCGCCGTGTAGAGCCACGGTCCCGCGATCGTCGTCCAGACGATCGCGACCAGGGCGTTCCCTGAATACACCGTCGCGATATGCGCCCGGTCCCCGAAGGAGATCGACCCGTCCGGGACGATCGCCTTCCCCTTCCAGAATCGTCCGCCATGCGACACGCATGACGCACGCTTTGCCCGTGTATCAATCGCCACGCCTTACGGCCCGGCCGCGCCGGTCCCCTCCGTGAAGATCGACGCCGCATCGGAAATAGGCTTCTTCCACTGCACGGCCGACGCCGCGCGGTTATAGAACTCCAGGAAGTTCGCCACCGCGTCCGAATCCGCCCGATTCGTCAGAGCGAAGTAGAGGTACCTCATCGCGTCCTCCATGGTCGCCACGCCCGTCGTCGGCGGAACCGCCTGCCCCGGCTCCGCCAGAACATCAACCTTCAGAACGTCCACCACCTCCGCGTTCACCTGCGCCGGAGTCGCCCGACTCGACACCGCCGCGTCCAGATTCGGCGCTTCCGAAACCCCGATCGCCCCCGCCGCGATCGCGTCCGCGTCGATCGCGTCCGTCGCGATCGCCGCCGCCGTCACCACGTTCGCCGCCATCGCACCGACGCTCGCGTCCATCCGGCCGCTCACCAGCGCCGCCGGGAGCCGCGCCTGGATGTCCTCCGTATCGGCCTGGATCCCGTCCACCTCGGCCTGCAACGTCGTCCCCGTATCCGTCAGGATCGCGTCCACGTTCGTCGCCAACGCCGCCACGTTCGTCGTCGCCCCTCCCACGTGCGTCAGGTCAACCTCCGGCACGCCCGCGATCGTCGGCGTCGCCGCCGCCGTCCCGATCCAGTGCGTCACGTCCACCTCTAACACACCCGCCACGCTCGGCGTCGCGATCGCACTTCCCTGCAATCTCTCGATGTCCGCATCGACCGCCCCACTCGCGGCCGTCACCGTCTCCCCCTCCGTGATCTTCACCCGCTCGATCAGGATCGCCCTCGTCACCGGGGCCATACTCGCCTGCGTGATGTGGACGACATACTCCTCCATATCGTGCCCGGACCCGATCGTGGTGTCCTCATCGATCGTCAGCACGTAGACGCCCGGCATGTTCGCCGCGCTCAACTCCGCGACCGTCGGCGTCGTGTAAATCGTCGCCGTCCCGCCGTCCCTCGATCGATAGACCGTGAACGATGTAAGCCCCGTCTCCCTCGTCTTCAGGTCCGTCGCATCCACCGCCACGAACGCGATCTTCCGATCCGTCGAACCGCTCGGGATCTTCATACTGAACCTCCGCCGACCAGCACCCCGCCGAGCCCGGCGGCGGTCTGAGCCCGCATGCCTTCCTCGATCTCGTACTTGTTGTCAATGAACACGTCCCCGCCAGCGCCCGCGAACGTGATCGTATTCGCGAACTCGAACCATCCCCGGAACGTCGTCCCCGCCTCCGTATCGTTCTCCGGCAGATCGCCGCTTGAAGCATTGCACCCCCAACGGACGCTCCCGTTGTGCCCCTGCGTTCCACCGGCCGCCGTACACAAACCCCCCAACCCGACCTCGATCACGATTCGATCGTTCTCCTCAGCGTCCGCCGCCGACGAGGTTGCCGAATCGCTCCGATTGATCAGGGCCGTCGTCACTTCGTTCCCGTCCCGCCGAATCGCCAACAGGGTTTCCTTGATCGTCCCCCCGTCGTTCGATACCAGGAACACCTTCCAGGTCAGCGACAGGTTATTCCCATTGTTCGCCTCCAGCGCCTGCATCTGGAGCTTCAAGGTCTGCGCCGCGATCGTCTGCGCCGCGATCGGGTCGGATACGTACTGCCTGTGGTGCGCATCGTTGTCGACGAGGTGGTCGGCCGCGTCCGGCGTGTACGCCGTCGTCGTCAACGTCGATCCGTCAGGCGTCGTCAACAGCTTTCGACGGACGACATTCTGATGCTCCCATTCCGAACTGACCGCCGGGCTCACCGCCGCTGCCTCGGTTTCCGGGAAGAAGAATCGCGTCGCCATCTTAGAACGAGAACTCCACTGCCAAGGCGAGGAATGTTACCTCGAACTCCCCGGCGCTTGACGCCGCCGCCCATTTCATCCCCGTCGCCGCCGCCGAATCCGCCGTCAACACCAGCGCGTTCGGCCCCACCGGGAACCGCACACCCCGATACCCGCCCATCCCCACCACCAGATCGCCTTTCGCCTCGAACGCGATCCCCAACTTCCCGATCGACGGATGCACCGCCAACGGGGCCAGCGCCGCCACCCCCATCGTCCGCTCACGCGCATCGAACGCCAACGTCCGATCGACCCTCAGCCCCACCTTCTGCCCGATCACCTCCAACCCCGGCCCGCCCTCTCGAACCCCTCCGGCCACGATCGGAGCCCCCCCCGCGCCCGGCGGGCATTGCCCCTCATCGTCCGGACAGATCGGCTTTAGCGCGTTCGGGACCGCAAACCAATACGACACCCCTTGAACCCCCACCTGCGACGGCGGCGGATTGTCGTCCGTGTTGATCGGTGTATGGGCGCGCCCAATCTGCGGCCCGCCCATCCCCACCGGCTTCCCCACCGTCACCCCCACCCCGCTCCTCAACGGGATCTCCATCATCCCGATCACCACCCCCGGCTGAATCGCCACGATCTCCGAACACGCCATCGGGGGCCATGACAGATCCAACCCCACCCCTTCCATCGCCACCCCATCGTTCGGGGCTTCGCACCCATTCACCGCCGGATTCGCGAAGTTATCCCCACCCAACCACGACGTTCGCCCTCCAGCCTTCACCTCCCACGCCTCGCTGTCCCGGTTCCATTCCATCTCCTCGAACCCGTACAGCCACTGATTCGGCGTCGGCCTCGCCTGAACGCCCGTCACCCTCGCCGCGAACACCTCGAACCCACCACC
>Ga0209341_10001963_pt1 | contig 19939 bp, 28 predicted proteins | sample RifCSP13_2_FD_184020 | JGI IMG/M metagenome (GOLD analysis project Ga0209341, IMG submission 184020) | Soil microbial communities from Rifle, Colorado - Rifle CSP2_sed 13_2 (SPAdes) (version 2) | ecosystem: Environmental > Terrestrial > Deep subsurface > Rock core/Sediment | place: Rifle... | reverse complement strand
GGGGAGTTGGGGCTCCGAGGCCGTCCTCGCCGAGCTGCCGGTAGCCGCCGCCAATCCTCGGAGGCGCGTCCGACCTACGTACCGCGAACTCAACGCCAGACGGGCGGGCCACGGACATGCGCACGGGCAGTCGGACACCCTCGGCTGGGCGCGATGGAACGGATGAGGCCTAGCGGATCCGCTCGAGCTGGAACGAGCCGATGAGCAGGGTCTTGTTCGTGAACTTGTACGGGACCCACTCGCGCGTCTGGACCTCGCCAACCCCGACGACGGACATCATCGTTTTCGACTTGTCCTGCTTGAAGTGGAGCGCGCCGTCCATAAGCTGCTGGAGCGCCTCGACCTGCTGGTCCGTGTGCATCCCGCGCTCGAGTGCGAAGACCGCAACGCACTTCCCCTGACGCAGCCGGTTCACGAACCGCTGGACGAAATTGAGGGCGGCCTTCTCGTCCGACTCCCGCAGGGACGACGAGAGCGACAGGAATGCGAAGCGGAAGTACGGTGCGGCCTCCTCGCGGAACTCGTCCTCCGCGGATGTGACCGCGCTGAGGATGCCCTCGAAGTCCGCGGCGTTCGGGACCCGGAACGTCCTCCCATCCCGGACGAGCTTTTTCGTCGGCGTGGTCCCCGAGGCGTCGATCCAGCGGACGAGGCCCAGCTGCTCGTACTCCAGGAAGGTCGGAAGCACGGGGGCCATGTCCTTCGCGATCTCCACGGGCGGCTTCGAGGTCGTGACGATGACCGCAGGGACGCTCGATCGCAGGCCCTCGGCGATGAAGTTCAGGACGGCGACCTCCTTCCCCACGAAGGCGGGGCCGACGAAGAGGAGGTTCGCGTTCATCGGAAATCCGCCGAAAAGGAGGTCGTCGAGCCGCGCCATCCCGGTCTTGAAACGGCCCGACCGTTGGGCGGTCACCTCGACGTTCGGATCCACCGCCTCCCGGGCGGCGTTCGCGCCGATTTCCTTGAGCTGCTCGCGGACACCGACCTCCCGGGCCTCCAGCTGCTTCTCTTTCGTGTAGGACCGGCGTTGGAACTCCTCCTCCCGTTCCCGGAGGCGCTTCTCCCGCAGGTCGAACACCTTTTCCGGGTCCGCCTCGGATAACCCACGCGCGGGCGCGCGCGCAGCCTGCCTCTCCTTCTTCTCTATTTCGAGCTCCTTGAGGGAAAGGTTCCCTTCCTTCCGTTCCACTGCCTTCTCGCGCGCCGAGAACTCCCTGAGCCTCTGGTTGAGCTCCTTCGTTTCCGCCTCGAGCTCCTTCTTCCACGTCTTAATCTGCTCCTCGCGCGTGTCGAGCGCCGCCTGCCGGCGCACGGTCTCTCCCTGGGTCCCCGTGAACTCCGCTTCCCGAAGCTTTGCGTCCTTGAACAGCGCGTTGTACTCTTGCTCCCGAACCTCAAGGCGCTTCTGCGCGTCCCGGACCTCCTTCCAGCGCCGCTCGATCTCCGAGGCCTTGTCCCCCGACGTGGAATCCGAATCGGAAACCTTCTTCTCCCGGGAGTTCAATTCCTGCTCCCGTGCCGCGAGGCGCTCGCGCTCCCGTTCGAGGGCGTCCGCGTACGCGTCCGCTTCGACCACGCGCTTCTTCATGTCCTCCACGGACTGGCGGACCTTGAGTTCGTGCCCTGCGAGTTCCCGGTCCCGGGCCTGGATCTTCGAATCCCAGTCCCGCAACTGGGCCAACTTGTCCTTGATGTCCTGGGACTGCTGCACATCGAGCTCCTCGATCTTCGATTTGATCTCGTTCTCCTTAAGCTGCAGATCCTTTTCGCGAGCGATGACGTCGTTTCGACGCGCGTCCAAGTCGACGCCCTCCTTCTTCAGTCGAGACTCCGTGCCCGACAGCTCCGACGCCTTTGCCCTGAGGGTGCGCTCGCGGGACGTCAAGTCAATCTGGATGCGCTTGACCTCCTTCTCACGCTCGGCAAGGGCCGCTCCCTCGTTGTCCACTTGCTTCCGCCCCTCGTCGAACTGCGTGCGCGCAAGACCCATGTCCTTCTCCTTCAGGGTGAGCGCCTCAATCCTCGCGTCGAGCTCGGCCCGCGTCTTCGCAAAACGGGACTCCCCCTCCTTCTGGACCGTGCGCTGCTGGTCCATCTTCGCCTGGACCGCGCTCAGCTCCTTCGACCGCGCGTCGGTCTCCATTTCATAGTTGAGCAGCTCCTTCTGCCGGACCGCGAGCTCCGCGTCGGCGACGACGTAGGCTTGCTCCTTGTAGTCCAGCGCCTGCAGCTTCTCCGACATCTCCTTGCGCATCTGGACGATCTTCGCGTCGCTACCCTTCAGGATCTCCCGCTGGCTCGCATCCGCCGTCGATGCGGTCAGGAGAATCATGGAGCCCGAAAACATCACGAGAATGGCTCCGTACACGAACAGGACGTTGAGCGCCGACCCGATGACCAAATCCTCGGGGACGTTCGAGAGCGGAACGATCGCGAGGATGATCGGAACGAACGTGGCGGCGATCACGCTTGCGACCTTGCGCACGCCGAACCCCTCCCACGTCATCGCGAGGGAGACGAACGTCAGGCTGAGTCCGAGCACGGACGCGGGGTACATCCACAACAGGAACCAGCCCAGATCGATGACGGAGAACTGATCCAGCATGCCCACGAGCAAGACCCCGAGGGCAACTACGAGCGCGGCGACGGATGAGAGGAAGTGCGCCGTCGTCAGGCCCTCGCGAAAGGCGCCCAGTTTCTTCAACACCGTGACCGCCGAGATGCCCACGCCCGTCACGAGCAGGGTCAGCCAGATCTCCATGTGGGTCCGGCGGAAGGCTCCGAAGATCGGCGTGTACGGGCTCGTGTCCGTCCAGTTCACGAGGAACAGGACCGCGCCGAGGACGACGCTCGAGAGAATTCCCGCGACCTGGGCCCACCGCCCGAGCTCGAGTTCCAGTCGCCCCCACTTTTGCGCGTCGAACCCCATCACCCGCGTCTCCCGCGACAAGAGCCCCGCGAGGGCGGCCGCTGTCGGAGCGCTCGCCGCCATCGAGGAACCACGCCTACGAGCCATTCGAGGCCCCGCCAAGGAGAGGGAACGGCGACGGAGGTTTTCCGAGGTACTTAAGATTGTCCGTGAGAATGACGGCGATGATAGTGCCCTCCCGCCATGCCCCGGACCAAGGACCGGTTCGTCCAACCAAAGGAGAGAAACTCGTCCGAGGAGGGCGAGGCCCGAAACCCGCTGCACCAGAAACCGAAACCTTATGCAGGGCACACGGTTTCGAATTCGCGGTGGTTCGACGATCGAAGAGGGGAAGCCGGCGCCGGACTTCGCACTCGTCGCGGACGACGGTCGAACAATCTCTCTGAAGGACTTCCGCGGGAAGCGGGTGGTCCTGTACTTCTACCCGAAGGACGACACGCCCGGCTGCACGGTGGAGGCTTGCGCCTTCCGTGATCTCCTCCCCGACGTGTCCCACGCGGGCGCCATCGTCCTGGGCGTGTCGCGGGACGACAGCGACTCCCACGTCCGGTTCAAGAGGAAGTTCAACCTGAACTTCCCCCTGCTCTCCGATCCGGACACGAAGGTCCATCGATTGTACGATGCGTGGGGCAAGAAGATGATGTACGGGAAAGAGACCGAGGGAGTGATCCGCTCCACCGTGCTGATCGACGAGAGGGGGCGGGTCGCGAAGCACTGGCCGCGCGTGAAGGCCGAGGGACACGCAGAGGAAGTGCTCCTCGCGCTGGCCGCTAACGCTCGGTAAGCGCCCGCGAGCCCTAGGGCGCGAGCCGCACCCGTTCGGCGAGATTTGGGAATCGGTTGGGCATGCGCCTATGACCCCTGTTCGGGCGTCCCCGCGGCATGAACAGGCTCTGGGGGGTTTTGGTGGCGGCGATGGCGGTTGTGGGAATCGTCGCGGCGGGGTTCGTGGCCGTCGCAGACGATGACGAAGACGACGAAGAAAGGGAATTCCGGGCGAAGCTGAACGGGTACGAGGAGACGCCCGCGGTCTTCTCGACGGGGAAGGGGCGGTTCCGGGCGACGCTGAGCGCGGACGGGACCACGCTGTCCTACACGCTGAGCTACTCCGGACTTGAGGGGACGACGACGCTGGCTGCGCACATCCACTTCGGCCAGGAGGATGTCGCGGCAGGCGTGGCGGCGTTCCTGTGCGGTGGCGGCGGCAAGCCAACGTGCCCGACGACGTCAGGGAGCGTCAGCGGCACCGTCGTGGCTGCGGACGTGATCGGCCCGGCCGCGCAAGGGATCGCTCCGGGGGAGTTCGGCGAGCTGCTCACAGCGATGAGGGATGGCATGACGTACGCGAACGTCCACACGAACAAGCACCCCGGCGGCGAGATTCGAGGACAAATCGATTAGGACCTCAAGCGAGCACCATCAGAAGGCCTCCGCGATCCGGGGGCCTCCTTTCTTTCCTATCCCGAAAGCTTGATGCCGTCGCCGCATCTGGCGGCAGTCCGATGACGCAGCCGGCGCAAGACCTCCCGCCCTGGGCGGAACCGCCAAAGACGATCACGTACCAGGACGAGTCGCTCCGGGAACGGCTCAATGAGAAGCTCGTGTACCAGGCGTACGTCACCGGCGCTGACTGGGAGAGGCGGAAGTTCTACCCGGGAAACAAGCTCATCATCAAGCTCCGGGACGAGGTCGTCGGGGAGGGTCAGATCATCCTCGTCGAGGCCGCACCCATGGGCCGGCTCACGCGGCACGATGCGACGGTGAGCGGGTACAAGGAGGTCGAGGACCTCGTGATCGCGCTGCGGAAGTCGATGCCAATGGAGAGAAAGTGGGAGAGCACCGAGGTGTATAAGATCCTCTATCGGTGGCTATGACGATGGGGCATCCTAACAGACCCCGCGAAGTTCCTTGCTGTGATTGCGTTTCCAGACGCCTTGCGCGTTCCCCGGCTTTTGGCGGGACGATGTCTGAAGGACCGTTCAAAAAGGATGTTGGCTTGCTCACACCTTGCTTCGGAAGGAGGGCTTCCACGATCCCGTTCCGTCGGGAAGTTCCGTCCGCACGAAGTCCTGATACAGGTTGGGCCAATCCCTCAGGCAGATCTTCGCGACCTCGTCGAACAGCATCCGGATTTCGACCTCGGCGGACGGATCCGTGCGCATCTCGATGACCCAACGCAGCGTGCGATGATTTGCGGTCCAAATGATGTTGGTAGCGAGTCCGTCGGGGAGGATTCGACGAAGCGCTGATGTCATCCGCTTCTTCTTGTCCATCGACAAGGTTTCCCATGGGATCGATTCGACGAGCTTGAGATAAGCTTCCTCGGATTGCCGTGCCGCGGCGATCATTGATTCCTTTTGTTCCTCGCTCAGCTCCCCTGGAAGCCACATCTTGATCTCTCGCAGTCGAACGTACCGGAGGGACTCCTGGCTGATTGCGACGCCGACTCGATGACGAACCAGCTCATGGGTGAGCACACGGGACACGTTCAGAAAGGCGAACGTGGCCGTGCCGTGCTCGTTGATGCTCCCATCGCCCTTTCGAAAGATGTTCTCCAAGTACTCTCGGTTCGTCCCACGAATCTTCGTCACGTTGGGGTTCAATCCGACCTCGAACGACTCATAGCAGAGGCGGCCGGCAATCTCAATCAGGGCCTCGGCGGTCCCTGGCATGTCCTCGAACCGCTTCGCGCCCTCGGGCGAGACGCCGAGATTCTCTAGCAGCTCCCGCAGGCCTTCTGCGGACATGCGAGTTTCGGCGAGCTTCACGACGACAGGCCGCGTGAGCTTCATCGCCGCCAAGGATACCACATCCGGTCTAAGCCGTTGCGGTGCCGCGCACTTGGGTCACCGCCAACTTTAAGTAAAACGCGACCTGGTGTCTGGCCGATGTTCCGTCGCGCGCGCGTCGGCGAAAAGGGTGACCCGTGCGAGAAGTGCGGCCGGGAGAAGGTCTACTTCGTGCAGCACGCGCACGGGAACTATCCGATCCTCGACTACGTATGCCCACTCTGCGACCTCGGCGGCGACTACATCGTCGACTGGGACAAGGGCGGGGAGAAGGTCAGGGACGAGTGATCCGCCGATGGCTTCGGATGGGGCGATCCGGAAGAAGGTCCAGGCGATGCGCGTGAGCGGGTACGTGATCGGCCCATGCTCCGCGTGCACGAAGGAGCAGCGCGCGCTCGTCATGTTCGACGACTATGCATGGGGCGTCGAGTGCCTCGCGTGTGGGCACACGGAGCGCGTGGACGACGTGGAATACGTCCCCGAGGGCAACGTCGAATACTAGAGCACGCCGCACCGCTTGCAGATTCCCTTGCCCAGGCACGTCTCGCACATCCTGCGGAACCCGAGGGTCGACCGCCACCCGCTGCCCCCGCACTCCGTGCAGAATCCCGTGTCATCGCACCAATCGCACGCGCGCTCGATCTGGCGGCGCCCCCGAACAAGGGTCCGGCGGCCCTTCTCGAGGCCGGGGCTTCCCTCAGGAAGGGTTCGCTCGAGAGCGCGCACGGCCTCGTCGTACGCCGCCAACGCCGCGGGGCGGTTCACGCGGTCCTGCCGGAACAGGGCCTGCGCTTTCAGGGACCACGCTTTTACGTGGTCGGCGTCCACCGCCAGGACACGGTCGAACGCGTCAAGGGCGTCGCGGAACGTCCTTGCGACCGCTTCCCCGTCTTCGAACAGCTCCCCTGGCTTTCCGCGCGCGTCAATCTCCTTGCGCCTCAACTCTCGCGCGAGCCCGGACAGCCGGATCCCGTGCGCGAGGTAGAGGTTCGCGACCATCGCGCGGACGCGCGGGTCCTCGGGGAACGACGCGAACGCCTCGTCGCATGCGACTTTCGCCTCCGAGAACCTCCCCGCAATCAGATGGTCCTGCGCTTGCAGGAGCAAATCGTCGACGTCCGCCACCCCGCGCGGAACGAGAGGACGCTATAAGAAGTCAAAGGCGCGAGACGATCCGACCGATGATCGCCGAGTAGTCGGAGGCGGGGACCGCCGGAGGTCGGCCCGTTGCGGCCTCGCGGATCGCGCGCCCGGCCACCGTGCACCACGCACCAGCCTCGAGCGCGGTGCGCGCAGCGAGGGCCTGCTGCGCTCGGGGCGCCTTCCCGTCCCAATCCTTGCCGAAGGTGCGGACGACGAGCATCGCGCGTTTGTACTGGCCGGCCTGGGGGATCCCCTTCCCATCGATCAGGTCCGCGAGGCGGCTCGCGTACGCCTCGAAGTTGATCTTCCCGCTCTCCCATTCGGTGACGAGTGGGAAGGAGTCGAACGCGACGCACATGCCGATGCTGTCGCTCTCCACGACCCAAGAGACGTGTTCCGCGGCGCCTTTGTAGTCGCCCTTTCGGACATGCTCCGTGGCGGCGCTCAGGTTGTACACATTGAACAGGAGCTCGTAGAGGGCGGTGCCGTGACTCTCCTTGTCCTTCCGCGTCGCCCGCGCGATCGCCCTCGAATGGCGGCGGAGCTTCCCCCCCGCCCGAAGGAACAGGTCGAGCTCCCGCGCCTCCCCCTCCAAGTCGGCGAGCAACTTCTCCCCGTCGATTTTTTCCCCGGAATGCCAAAGGAAGTCGTGGATCCGGTTCACATCCCGCATCATGCGCTTGTCCAGCGCACCAAATGAGGCCATCGTGTCCCCTCTCGCTCGCCCACAAGGCACGCCGCCTAAAGGCGATTTCGTGTCCGGGACAGGAGACCGGGAAGGGTTTATCAACGACGGCCCACTTCGTCTGTGCGAGACACCCAGATGGCGGAAGTCGTCGCGCTCACGGATGAGGAATTCGACGCGTTCCTCGGAAAGAACGCGGTCGTCCTCGTGGACTTCTGGGCGGAGTGGTGCGGGCCGTGCAAGCGTCTCGACCCGATCATGGAGGCCCTCGCGACGAAGTACGTCGGAAAGGCGGCGTTCGCAAAGGTCGACGTGGACGCGCACCCAATCAAGATGCAAACGCTCGGGGTCATGGGCCTCCCAACGATGCTCGTCTTCAGGGACGGGAAGGTCGTCGAGCGGATCGTTGGCGCCTACCCGAAGGCGTACATCGAGGATAAGCTCGCGAAGCACGTCTGAGAGCGGGCCCGAATCCTTTATCTAAGCGCGCAGACATGGATGGCCCGATGGAGACCTTCGTCCAGAAGCTCGCGAAGAAGCGGGAGAATGGCCAGACTCTCACGATTCTCCCTGTGATCGACGCGAACCGCCACGAGCACGAAGCGGACTGCGGATGCGGCGAGGCGGGTTGCTCGGGCGAGTCGGAGAGCGGCTGCTGCGGCGGTTGAACGCGCATCGCGCGAGTGGTCCTGTGATTGAGAATCAAAGCGAATAATCACCGCGGACCGTTCTTATAGCGACCGGAACCTACGTTCCGTTCAGAGGAGGCAACATGGACCTGGACCCTCTCGAAGCATCTCGACTTGTGACAGACGAGTACTCCGCGAAGATCCTGGTCGCTACGTTCCGCCGGCCGCGGAGCGCGATCGACATGTCCCGTGAATACGGGATTCCGATCGCCGCATGCTACCGACGGATCCACGCCTTGGAAGAGGCGGGCCTCCTTCGCTGCGTGGAGCGAGCGCTTACGCAGAAGGGTAAGCGGATCTCGATGTACTCGAGTCAGCTGAAAAACGCTTACATCTTCTTCGAGGGCGGCCGACTCCGCGTGCGGTTCCAGCTCGCGAACGGACAGACGCAGGACTTCGGCGGGGACTGGAAGGCCGTAGACGTCGACGTCGATCTCAACAACAAGGAGATGCCCAAGTGACTCTGACCCCTCCTCCACAACCCACTAGGCAGGACCGAGACCCCCTCGTCCTGCCGCTTTATACTTAACCCCCTCCTCAACCCCTCGGGGCCTGCGGCAACGCGGGCCCCTCATCTTTTGCTGACCCGAAAGCGGTGAGGAGTCCATCTGGTTTGTCAAGTTCGTTCTCAGGAACCAGACGCTTGACAATTCTTTCTTATACGGTGAAGGGCGTCGATTCGAGCACCCATGGACCGCGACCGACTGAAGTATCTCTTCAAGGAGGTGCTCGGGGTCGACGTCGACGCGATCGTGCAGCAGGTGACGGCGAGCCTCGCCGTGGAGCGGGCGCGCCAGGTCAAGGAGCACAGCACCTCGTGGAAACGGTACATGGAAGAAAAGGGCGGGCTCGTGATCCTGCCGAGGAACGTGACGGACGTGGGTAAGCGCCCACGTGCGTAGTTCTGATCCGGCGAGCTCGGCCGCCCGGGTTGGGGGGACGTTTCATTTTGGCTCGACCAGTCAGAGACCTCTATCTCGTCCACGCTCCGACCCGATGTGCCGGCGCTTCCACGTTGATGCAAACCCAAAGGCGACCGTCGCGATGAGGAATCCAAGCGCCCACTCGACCGGATCGACGCCGAGGAGGAGCAGGGGGCCGCCCTGGAACTCGTACTCGACGAGATCGTTCGTCACCTGGCTTCCGATTGATCCCGACTGGACTCGGTTTCCCACCCTTGGCGAATACACGGTCCACACCGTCCCGTTCGCCAGTTCCTCCCCGTCGAAGGAGCGACGCCACTGCCCATGGACCTCGTATCCAGCGAAACGCCCTGCAGGGACGGAAACGGCGGCCTCCCGAGCGACGAGATGGGTGTATTCTGTCAGGGTGTTATCGTGATATGTCCGATTGCCGACGGTAAGGCCAAACGTATGGTTGCCGTTCCATTCCCCCCCGAGGCCGAGGGGCCAGGACCACTCCCGACTCGGTGGTTCGATTGAAGACTCGTAGTGGTCGATCTCCGTCTCGCGTTCCTGACGGAACAGAGCCAGGTCGGCCGTTCGCCGCCACTGTATGCCGCTCCAATTCCAGATCGAAGAGGGTCCAGTATAGGATACGGCCAGACGATAGGCGGAGAACAAAGTCCCGTTCGGAGGAATCGCCGCGTCAATCGTCTCGATGGCGAGGATCTCCATTCGGGATGAGTTGATGCTGTCAGAGCCTTGATACCTCCAGAAGTCTCCGATTGTCCAGCGAGGAATGGCAAACGGGCCAGGCATCAAGGCAGTGGCGGGAGGTGATCCGAAGACGATGGCCAGGACGAGAGCGACCACGAGCGCCAACCTGCGTCTCACATGTGTCCGTATCCTGTAGCAGAGGATAAGAGCTGCGCCACGGACGGTGGATGGCCGAACCTTTATGAGGGCCAGTCATTATCCGCATAGGATGGGGGACTTCAAGGGCCGCGACGTCCTGTCCATCGCCGATTTTTCGCGCAAGGATATCGAGTTCATCCTGAAGGCCGCCAAGAAGATGGTGCCGATTGCGCGCGGAGAGCGGGCGAGCCGGTCCCTCGAGGGCAAGGTCCTGGCGGTGCTGTTTTACGAGCCATCGACTCGGACGAGGCTCGGCTTCGAGAGCGCGATGAAGCGCCTCGGCGGTAGCACGGTCGGCTTCGCGGATCCCATGGGGTCGTCCGTCGCGAAGGGGGAGACGCTTGCGGACACGATCCGGATCGTCGAATCGTACAGCGACGCGATCGTCCTACGACATCCGCAGGAGGGCGCCGCGCGGTTGGCGGCGGACTTCACGGACAAGCCCGTGATCAACGCGGGGGACGGCGCGGGGCAGCACCCGACGCAGACGCTCCTGGACCTGTACACGATCTGGGACGAACGGGGCACGCTCGATGGGACTCGAATCGCCCTCGTCGGGGACCTGAAGTACGGCCGGACCGTGCACTCGCTCACGTACGCGCTGTCGAACTTCGACGTCGATCTCACGTTCGTCGCGCCAGCCGGGCTGCAGATGCCGAAGGAGGTCGTCGAGCACGTTCGGGAGCTCGGCCTCCCGTTGAGCATGACGGAGGACCTGGAGAAGGTCGTCCCGGACGTCGACGTCCTTTACGTGACGCGTATCCAGAAGGAGCGGTTTCCGGACCCCCAGGAATACGCGAAGGTCGCGGGCTCCTACCGCATAGACCTCGAGGTCCTGCGGAACGCACGGAAGGGTCTCATCGTGCTCCACCCGCTCCCGCGCACGACGGAGATCGCGACGGACGTCGACCGGACGCCTCACGCTCGGTACTTCGAGCAGGCGTTCAACGGCGTCCCCGTGCGGATGGCCCTCCTCTCGATGGTCCTCGGGGGCGCCGCATGAGGGACCTGAAGGTCACGCCGATCCGGAACGGGACCGTGATCGATCACATCCCGAGCGGAAGGGCCCTCAAAGTCCTCAAGGTCCTCGGGATTTCCGGGGAGGGGACGTCGACGGTCTCCGTCCTCATGCACGTGCCGAGCAAGCAGCGGGGCACGAAGGACATCGTGAAGATCGAGGACCGCGAGCTCCTCCCGAAGGAGCTCAACAAGATCGCGCTCATCGCCCCGCAGGCGACGATCAACATCATCCGGAACTACAATGTCGCGGAGAAGCACACGGTCGCGTTGCCCGAGCGTGTCGTCGGCATCCTGAAGTGCGAGAACCCGAACTGCATCTCGAACGCCCGCGAGCCCATCGAGTCCGTGTTCCTCGTCCGGTCCCAGGTCCCGCTCCGCGTCCGCTGCCAGTACTGTGACCGGGAGCTCGAGGACGTCGTCGCGCACGTCCTCTAATCCTTCTCGGGCTCGACGTCGAAGTAGATGCGCACGGTCGCGCGATAGGACTTGATCGCGTTCCCGTCGACATCCATCTCGAACTCCGACACGCGCGCCCATTTCATCCCTCGCACCGTCTTGCCCGCGACCGTCACCGCGTTCTTGGCGGCGTCCGCGAAGCTCTTCGTCGAGATCCCCACGACCTCCGTGACTTTCTGCACCAAGGAACCACCTCGGGAGGGCATCCCCGAGGCCCTAGTTGACCCTTCGCCGGGACGCAAGGTTCCACACCGGGGGCGCACCGAAGGATTAAAGTGGGGAACTCGGATACACCCGGCAGCAGAAGGGATGGTGCCAGCGTGCTTGAGGAGATTTCCGAGCTCATCGGCTTGCAAGTGTACACGAACCAGGGCGTCTTCCTGGGGAACGTGAACAACCTCGTCGTGGACGTCGAGAACGGAGCGATCGACGGGCTTTTCGTGCAGGAGACGAACCCTCTACTGGTCGAGGGGTCGCGGGCCGTGAGCGTGCCGTACCGATGGATCCAGAGCGTCGGGGACATCGTGGTCCTGCGGTACTTCCCGAAGCGCGTGAGCCTGAGGAAGCCATCCGCCAAGTAGCTGGATTCCCGGGTGGCGGTTCCAACTCGCCGCCATGGCTCCGAAAGGCCCTTTATGGGGTCCTACATCCCCGCCGGGGGAGCCCCCACGCAGCTTCGCTACGCGATTCTGGACATCGAGAAGGTGCGGCCCCACGAGCAGACGAACGCGGAGCTCCTCAGGAGACTCATCGAGGCCATCGAGACGGACGGATTCCTGCGACTCCCGGTCCTCGTGGAGGACGAGTACTTCGTAATCCTCGACGGGCACCACCGGTACGAAGCCCTCCGGAGGCTCGGATGCGTGCGCATCCCCGTGTACATTGTGCATTATGAAGACCCCACGATCGGCCTCACGACGTGGCCCGAGGCAATCGTGCAGGCGGTGACGAAGGCGGAGGTCGTAGCACGCGGCCGGCGCGGGGACCTCTTCCCGCCGAAGACCACGCGGCATCTGATCCCCGAACCGAACGAGGAGCGACCGGTGCGCCTCGAGGTCCTACGGTAGGGGCTTCGACGGCCCCCGTTCGCCGCCCGGCTTCGGAGGCATCCACACGTCGACGTGCCGCCGTCGCCGTCGCACCGCGATCGCCCCGAGCAGGACGACCACAACGCCGCCCAGCGCGACGTTCACGCCAATCAACCAAGGAACGGTGGGGGACGGATCCCCCGCCCGATAGGCGAACTCCCGGAGCTCCGCACGCGCGATGCGTCCTCCGCTCGCATTGAACTCCTCCTGGAGGACGTCGTTCCCGGCGCGAGGAGCGTACCACCGCAGGCGGGAACCCCCCTCGGGCCCTTCCTCGCGGATCACGTGGGCATCGAACGCGCCCGCGGGGACCGTGACCCGTTCCGTGCGGACGTGCTCGTACTCGATCGCATACTCCGCGTCGTACCGCGATGCGTTCCAACCGCCCGGCACCCCCGGGATCGAGAAGGTGATGTTCTGGCTCACGTCCCAGTGTGCGGTCCACGATCCTGCAGTGCCCTCGACGACCGGCCACGGCCAGGTGTCCGCGGTCGTCTTCCGCGTTGTTTCATTCAGAACCGTGAGCGTGAAGGGCAGCGGCGTCGGCCCGCCCGTAGTCCCCTCCGCCGTCAATCGGAAGAAGGAGCGGACACCTTTCCACGCTCCCGTCTCCCAAGCCTCCGTACCCGTGATGGACCACGTCCCCGTGGCGGTTCCGACTCCGGGGAAGGATCCGGAGAACCTTCCGCCACCCGTGACGAGGAGCTCTGCGATGGGAACTTCGGACCCCTGCACGGAGGCCGCGCCGAACCGCACGACCTCGACGCGAGAGCCCCCGTCGAAGAAGAAGCCGAAGCCCTCCGTGAGGTTCGTCGCGTACGACCAGAAGTCTCCGACGAGGTACCCAGGCTTCGCAACCTCCGCGATCGCACGTCCGGCAACTCCCGCGAGAAGGAACGTACCGACCACGACGATCGCAAGCGTTTGGCGGCGCAACGGCGGACCTCGGGAATGCGAGCGAGGAGGGCCGTCATAAGGTTTTTCGAACGGTCTTTCCGCGCTTCGTCGGGATGATCCGAACCGGACCACCGAAATCTCGCTGTAGGGCGGCACGACCGTGCAGACGATCCAAGAACACTGCCAGGGCAGCGACTTCCGAGTGCGGTTGATTCCCGACCGCAACGTTCAGGTCCGCCTGCCCGTACACGGCACCGGGGACTTTCTCCGCACCCACGACGACGAGCACATTCGACCCCACCGCGATTCGAGGGACCGCCTCATCAATGGGCTCCCCGTACATCGTGAGATGCACGACAGTGCCCGGCCACGCCTTCAGCCGTCGCCGCCAATTCACGCCCGTCTCAATCGCGAACTCGCCGCCAAAATTCCGCACGACCCCCCGAACCACCCGGATCAACGAGGGATCGGGGGTGTCCACGAGGATTCCGGACGCGCCGAACGCCCGCGCGACGAGGGCCACGTGCGTCGTCACGCGCTTGTCCCTCGAGGGCCGATGTCCGAGCCGCAGGACGGTGACCCGCGTCTCCATCTAGTCCTCGTAGCGGATGATCCGGTGCCCGCGGAAGTCGAGCCGACCCGAGCGCTTCACGAGCGCTTTCAACGTCGTCTGCGTGACCTGCAGATCGTCCGCGACGTCCCCCGAGAACATCCCGTCCGCGCCGACCATCTTGTGGACCTTCTCCTCGATCTTCTTGTACTTCTCCTCCGGCATCATCGCGACGGAGAGCACGTCGCTGATTTCGTTCACCGGGGTCGACGCATTGATGTGGAAGCTGCCGTAGAACGCGTGGTACGCCTTCTCGGGGACCGGGCGGCCCTCCGGGCCCACGCCCGTCTGCCACTTCGTCTCGACAAGCTTCATCTTCTCGAAGAACCGGATCGCCTCGACGCCCTCCTCCCCGTACTTCTCCTGCACCTGCTTCGCGGTAAGCCAGTTCTGCGTGACCTCCTGGAAGAGATTCCGTTTCGTCTCGGAGTCCACCGCCCGCAGGATCGGGACGAGCTCCGACACGTCGCTCACGACTTTGATCCGGTTCATCCCGATGCATGGGGGGTATCCCTTTGGGGAGTATATACGTTCATGGTTATTCTGGACGCAAGACGCGTCCGTTCCACTTGCCGCTGCGGGCTCGAGAACGGACGTTACCCTCCTTTGTCCCGCCCCCGGCATTCATTCTTCATGGCGCGCAACGGGGTCGGAACCTTTAAGCCGGTTCGTCCGTTGGGAGCGCGGTTCCGATGAAGGTAAAAGACCTCAAGGCCGACGCGAAGGTCGACGAACTCGTGATCCTGATCAAGGAGAAGGGCGAGGTCCGTGACGTGAACACGTTCCGCGGCGCGTCGAAGGTGTGCGACGCGAAAGGCGTCGACGACGACGGCGAGGAGATCCAGATCAGCCTGTGGAACGACGAGATCGACAAGGTCAACGTTAACGACCGGCTGCGGATTGTCAATGGCTGGGTCCGCCAGTGGCGGGGAAACATGCAGGTCAGCGCGGGACGCTTCGGGAAGCTCGAGATCGTCACGGACTGACCGGCGGAACTTCGGACGACTCATCAGAGGACTTTGAAGAGCGCCGCCAGGACGACCATCGGCCCGACGTTCATGAGAAAGTCGTCGTCGACGTGCTTGATGTTTGGCTTCTCGAACGCCACGGCCAGGGAACCGCCAAGCAGTGCCACGACCGCGATCCGGGTGACATCGAGCGGTCCGGTCCGGTCGATCGCGGTCGGTACGACGAGGAAGGAGAGGGCCGCCGCGAGAACGGCGTAGGCAGCGAACGGGACCCAGGGGTACCCCCCCTTCCTCCGCGTGTAGGCGCAGAGGGGGTCGATCCAAGCCATCCCCCAGAACGTGACAATCACGATCTCCCCCGGGAGGAAGAACAGTCCGAACGCCAACCCCAGGGATCCCCACGCGTAGGAACTGATGCGCTCGGACTCGTCCGCCCGAAACCCCAGAATCCGACGGCCAGTGAGAAGACGGGCCGCCTCGATCATCAAGGCGACGCAAAGGATCGAAACAAGCACGGCCTCCTTGCGAATGCCGATCCACGAGTCTTGCGGCATCCAGTACCAGATCAGCCAGAGGGGGCTCGTGAGGTGGAACCCCTTCCGAATCAGCGTGGACCCGTCGACCCTACTCGCCAAAGGCCGCCCTCGACCATTTCCGGTCGATGCCCTGATACAGAATAAGGGTTCCGAGGGCGAGCGCGCCGAGGGCGAGCGCGATGCCGCCGATCGCGAACGCGGGGGACGCGTCGATGGTGAACGACAGCACTGCCAGGCCGACGTCGGGCAGCATGGACATCGCGCTGAACGCGAGGAGGACGCCGGGGTCGAAGAGGAACGAGTTCGTGCGAAGGCCCGTGAGGTAGGCGGTCATCACGACGCTATAGAGGCTCGTGACGACCATCACGGGAAGCGCGAGCCAGAGGAGGCGAGTGTCTCCGTTCATCCACGAGATCGCAATCACGAACGCCGCGCTGATGCCGAGCGTGAGGAAGAGGTACGCGAGCAACTTCACGCGGATGACTTGGGGGACGGAGAGTGGCAGTGTGCTCATGTAGTCCATGTTGTCGACGTTGTTCAGCCAGTTGTACAGGGAGATGCCGAAGAAGCCGACCATGGCGGCGTAGAAGACCGTGTTGAACCCGATTGGCAAGTTCAGCCCGTTACGGACGAACCACACCGTGAACGAGAGGAAAATGAGCGGGGTGACGAACGAGAAGAACATCTTCACCGGGGTCCCGCTCCGCTTCAGGTCGAGGAGCTCCTTCGCGAGCAAGGTCCCGTAGGAGCGGAATCGGGAAAGGCGCCGCTCGATGCTGGGCAGGTCGTCTTTCGCGTGCACACTCTTTGGTTCGTACTGATCCGATACGAGGGCGACCGCACCCCCAAGGAGGACGAGAATCAATCCGGCGCCCGCGAGCGTAAACCACACCGCCTCAAGTCCAAGGGAACCCAGTGGCGGGACCGCGTACTGCACCCCCAGCCCGGGGAGAAGGGCAGCCGCAGGGATCGTCGACATCCCAGAGGACCGCGAGAGGCCGACAGCACCAAAGAGGACCGCCACGACGGCCGCTACCGCTGCGAACGCGGGCGCGCTGCGCACGTATAGCGTCGACATGAAGAAGCTGAGGGACATGCCCGCAAGGAAGGAGAGGAGGGCCGCCCCGAAGAGGAAGAGGATGCTCGTCACGCGGAAGCCGTTGAGCGGGATGGAGGCGAGGAGGCCGATCGTCATCGGCACGAGGATGAGCGCGAGGTAGAACACCGCGTCCCGAAGGTACATGCCGAGGAACGTACGTTTGAACGACATCGGGAGGATCGAGGGCTGCGTGACGAGGTAGTTCCGGTACCCCGTCGCCCTCTCTTGGTATTGGCGGCCGAGGAAGCCGAACGCGCCGACGGAGACGCCGTAGAGGAACACGGATACGTGGACGAGGAAGAGGACGTCGCGGAGCGGCGTGACGCCGAGGAAGTTGTTCGCCGTGGCGGCGGTCGCGAAGCTGAGGACGCCGACGAGGGCCGGGAACGCGAGGAACATGTGGGGGCTCGTGTACGAGGTGTGCATCCGGAACTCCTCTCGGAGCATCAGGCGGAGGAGGAACGTCATCGCTTGCCCTCAACGAGCTTGAGGAACGCGGTCTCGAGGTCCTTCTCTCCGCCGCGGACCTGAGCGAGGGCTCCCTGCGCGATGAGGTGCCCGGCGTTCAGGATCCCCACGCGATCGCACAGCTTCTCTGCGATTTCGAGGAGATGGGAGCACATGAGCACGGTGCCGCCGCCGTCCACGTACTCGCGCAGGTAGTCCCTCAGGCGGCGCTGGTAGATCGGGTCGAGGTTGATGAACGGCTCGTCGAGGAAGAGGAGCTTTGGCTCGTGAATGAAGGCGGCTGCGAGCATGAGCTTCTGACGCGTGCCTTTGCTGAGGTCTTTGCAGATCGTCCCGCGCACGTCCCCCAGATCGAAGAACTCGAGCCAGCGCGAGATCTTCGCATTGGCGTCCGGGACCTTCCGCACGCGGCAAACGAAATAGAGGTACTCGAAGGAGGTGAGGTACGAGGGCGGGGACTCGACCTCCGGCACGATGCCGACAGCCTCCTTCACCGCCATCGGTCGCTCCGCGACGTCGATTCCGAGGACCCGCGCACGCCCGCGCGTCGGTGCGAGTTGCCCCGTAAGGACCTTGAGGAGCGTCGTCTTCCCCGCGCCGTTCGGGCCGAACAGGCCGAAGAACTCGCCCTGCTCCACCGCCAAATCGACGTCCGTAATTGCGGGGACGGAGCCGTAGAACTTCGTGAGGCGCTGGACCTCGAGTACGGCCACGACGTATCCGATGACCCGTGTTTCGTATTAGAGGTTGCCCGTCCCGTTCTCGCCGCCAAACTACAAATGCACGGCGACCCTGTCCCCGACGCGATGGCCCCGTCCTTGCGCCGCGTCCGTCTGTACGCGCGGGACCTTGGAAAGATGCGGGACTTCTACACCCGCGTGCTCGGATTTCGAGAGTTGGCGGCGGCCGTCGAGACCGTGCGCCTCGACGCTGGCGGCGTGGAGATCGTCCTTCAGAGGGACCCGCCCTTCGGGCAGCAGGAGTTCCAGGATTTCATCAATCAGCTCAAGGGCAACATGCGCGGCATGGGCTCCGCGCTTCACTTCGAGGTGGACGACGTCGAGACGCGGTTCGCACAGGTCCGGGAACGGGGCGCGATCCCGATCGAACCCGAGCGGAACCGGACCCTGGACGCGCCTGTCGAAAGGGAAGGACGGCGCAGCTTCGCGATCGAGGACCCCGAGGGCTACTGGGTCTTCTTCGAGTCGACGATGCACGAGGAGGAAGCGCCGGCGCGCACGATCCTCTTCATATGCGAAGGGAACCGAGCCCGGAGCCAGATGGCGGAGGGGTTCTTCAACGCGTGGGCGCCGCCGGGATGGCGGGGCATCAGCGCGGGCACGAAGCCGAAGGAGAGCGTGCATCCGCTGGCGGAGGAGCTCATGCGGGAAGCGGGCATCGACATCTCCCGCCAGAAGCCGAAGGTCCTCGACATGGAAGTCGCGCGCGCCGCGTGGCGGGTCCTGGCGATGTGCACGATCGACTCGTGTCCCGTCGAGGTCGCGGAGAAGATGGACCGCTGGGACGTCCCGGACCCCGTGGACGTTCCGGAGTCGCGTTGGCGGGAGATCCGCGAGACGATCGCGGGGCGTGTGAAGGCTCTCGTCCGGGAAATCGAGCTCGTCCAGGGATTGACGCCTTGATTGCCGCAGAAAAATAAGGAGGAACTTCCCATCGTTCGTCCCATGAAACCGATCGTCATCACGCATTGTGGGGCGGGTTCCACGCACGAGGTTGCCGACGCTGCGTCCAGAGCCGGTCGGAAGGGGATGGCGGTTCTGCGGCGGGGCGGTTCCGCGCTCGACGCGGTCGTGGCGGCGACCGTCGTGCTTGAGGACGACCCGAGGACGAACGCGGGCACGGGGTCCCGGATGCGGCTCGACGGCACGATTCAGATGGACGCAGCGGTGATGGACTCCCGTCGACGCGCGGGGGCGGTGGCCGCGATCTCCGACGTGAGGAATCCCATCCTCATCGCGCGCAAGGTGATGGAGACGCCCCACATCATGCTCGCGGGCGAGTGGGCGACGCGATTCGCTCGTGCGCACGGGTTCCCTGCCTACGACCCTGCGACCGAAGACGCAAGAGCCCGTCTCTCGGCCGCAAGAAAGGAGATCCGCGGAAAGAGCGTGCCGACGTGGGCGCGCGCCTGGATTCCGAAGGCGGCAACGGACACCGTCGGCGCCGTGGCTCGCGACGGGAGAGGTCGATTCGCGGCTGCCAGCTCGACCGGCGGCATCTCCTACATGCTTCCCGGCCGCATCGGCGATTCCCCGATCATCGGCGCGGGGCTGTACGCCGGCCCCGACGGCGCGGTCACCGTCACGGGCGTCGGCGAGGAGATCTGGCGCCTGGTCCTCTCGAAGTCCGTGTACGACCGGCTCGCGGACGTGGGGGCCGAGGCGGCGTGCGACGAGGGCTTACGTCTCTTTCCTAAGTCTGTTCCAATAGGAATCGTGGCCGTCGGGAGGGACGGCGTGGGAGAGGCGTGCAACCGCGACATGGCGTGGTGGACGAACACACGGGGTGGCGCGGTCGCAAAGCGGACGCGAGAGTGATGCGCGAAACCGTATGGTTTATGTAAAAGGGACCCTTGCGGCGCCCCGAGCGGTGAACACCGAATGGCAAGGATGACGAAAAAATCGATCCTGGCGGGCAAGGTCGAGACGGAAGTGAAGTTGCTCCAGAGGCACCTCACGATGCTGAGGGCGATCGTCGAGAACCAGCCGATTGGAATCATCC
>Ga0209341_10001961_pt1 | contig 19945 bp, 15 predicted proteins | sample RifCSP13_2_FD_184020 | JGI IMG/M metagenome (GOLD analysis project Ga0209341, IMG submission 184020) | Soil microbial communities from Rifle, Colorado - Rifle CSP2_sed 13_2 (SPAdes) (version 2) | ecosystem: Environmental > Terrestrial > Deep subsurface > Rock core/Sediment | place: Rifle... | reverse complement strand
GTTCAAACTGGCGTATTCGAGTACGGCGCGCGCCTGAGACAAGATATCCTCCCATCCAGCAGTTGGTTTTCGCTGGATAGCCATAAAGTCTTCGACACGGAAGACACTGCTGACCCCTGGGATGGCCAGGATCTTTTCGATGTAGGCCGGGCAATCTCCTCTATTTTCGTGTGTATATGTAATCGCGACGCCTTTGGCGAGCCTCTCATCCAAATTCAATTTCATGCTGTTTGGATTTGGTGTGGTTTCAATGGATAGTAACTTCACTTTTGCTCTCCCAGCGCTTTACCTATGCACAACTGTCCATGTGTGTGAAATCTGTCCTCATTTTAGCACTCGGCTCACACTATGAGCCGTAACGCTATCTATGAAATAAGAACAAGATAGCGTCATCTTTGATCAGAGCAGGTTGAGAAACGTCTTATGTCCCAGTGGTCTAGTCGGAAAATGTTGGCAGACTTTTGGCAGACTACGCCTGAAACCTAATCAACCTATGCAGCGTGAGCGTGACTTCTCTAGCCGCTCCAGTTAATGTTTATCGGTATTGGAAAGATTACGCACTTTACGAGTTGACTGGTGACGGCGTTGACACGGTAGGGGTCTGGGGTTCAAATCCCCACGCGCCTACCATTTTTCAATGAGTTAGGTTCAAGAACGGCGCTCGCTTCTAGAGCACTACCAAATTACGGTAGGGTTCGGGTTTAAGCCCCTCACACACGTTTCCTGATATCATCGACTAGCCCGAGGCCTGCTCCCCCTTCCCCACCAGCCGACCATTAAAGTCACTCACTCTAGTCGCTCAATCCAGGTCAGCCGAGAACGGCAGCGGGTGTAGCAGTTTGCCCGTTGTGCCGCTTGCGCAAGTAGGTGACATCTCTACTTTGCGCGATCGGGTGACATTTCAACTTGGGGTTTACACTCAATCCAACTCCCTATTGACACACGCTACTGAGAGGATTATTGTGCGCGCGTATTCTATTCTCAGGAAAAGGCTGAATCTCACGAGCCTCTGCTATCCCGCACACTCGCACCATTCAGCCACCTCGCCCTGACACACTGAAAGCCTTAGTCGGTCTCGACGCACTGAGTTCAATTTGGACCGCGGGGTCAGGCGATTTCATCGCTAAACGTCATTGCGTAGAACCATTGTGGCAGTCGCAAAGCCATAGACTCGGTAGTTTAGAGTAATTCCAATCCTTTGTGTTACACGGCTACACCAGAGGGCTGAATTACCTCAGGTAGTTGAGATGTCCGTCACCTTACAACACCTCTTACTCGACTTAGCGCAGCCTGCAGACACCGAAGAGGAAAGGACTCGCAATGCTTCTTTGATTGGTATCGGTAGTTTACTGCGAGCGTACAGGGAGCCAACCTTGATGAGCCTGAATCTTGCTACTCTCCCTAAGACCGAGTTACACCTGCATCTAGAGGGAGCTATCCCTGCCCCTGTGTTACTTGAGTTGATTCACAAGTATGAGGGTCCAAACGAAATTGCCAACCTGTCCCACTTGGCCGCACGATTGACCTATCGCGACTTTCCGCATTTTCTAGACACTTGGAGGTGGATGTGTGGCTTCGTTCGCGAGGCTGCTGATTTCACCCGAATTGCGCAAGGCGTAGCGAAGCAACTCAGGGCTCAAAATGTCCTCTATGCGGAATGTCACTTCAGCCCGCCTGACTTTTTCCGCCATGGTTTGACAATTTCCGAAATTGCCATGGCCGTTCGAGAAGGCTTGGACTCGGTGGCTGAACCAAAGGTGGCGTTGATTTTCGATCTCTGCCGCCAATACGGGCCCGAGCATGGTCTCCGTTGCCTGGCCGAAGTTATCGAGATAGCCGACGCAGCGGGTATTGTGGGGGTTGGCCTCGGTGGTCCAGAGCATCTCGCGTCGGCTGCACCATATGCTGAAGTATTTCAGGTGGCAGACGCTCATGGTCTGCGCAGAGTTGCCCACGCCGGCGAAGCTGCCGGACCCGAGAGCATTTGGGCCGCCCTAGAAGTGTTGGGAGCGGAACGGATCGGGCATGGCACGAATGCGGTGTTGGACCATGACCTGATGTGCCACCTACGCGACAATTCAATTCCTCTTGAAGTGTGTCCGACGAGCAACGTTTGCACAGGTGTGGTACCGACCCTCGAACAGCATCCGGTTCGCCAATTGTTCGACTTCGGCATCCCGATAACACTCTCCTCGGACGATCCCACATTCTTTGGAACAGACACTACCGGCGAATACCAACTCTTGCGAGATCGATTTGGGTTCTCGGACGATGAGTTGGCGCGCATCGCGCGGACAGGATTCGAAGTGTCCTTCACTTCATCGCAAACTCGCACCTCGCTGCTTAGCGAGTTCGATGAGCATCACACCAAGACTCAAGCGTCAAGCCAGCTCACAGTGTAAGCCTGACAACCGATTTTGAGGACGAGAGGACGTGCTTTTATGTCAACCAATCAAATCTCACCAAGTCATTTCTCACAGAACGTGTCCCTCATAAACATCGAGCGTCACTCGAAGAAAGACCGGACGCGTGTTCATTATCGTCGTTTCCACAACATCTATCTCTACATCACCGAACGATGCCAATTGCGGTGTGGGCATTGTTACATGGGTGATCGTCTTGAAAGAGGGTTGATGTTGGATTATGGCAAAGCCACTGACATCATCGAGTACTGTCGAAGACTCGGTGGGGAATACATTACCTTCCTCGGAGGCGAACCAACTCTGCATCCTGATTTGCCCCGGATGGTTGATTATGCGATCGGAGCCGGCTACCAGCAGATTATGATCAACTCGAACGGACTTCTTGAACGGACCATCGAGCGGATCGCTCCCGACAAGCTGCATTACATCTCTTTCAGTCTTGATGGAGCCACGGCTGCCATCCACGATCAGATTCGGGGAGCCAACACTTACCAGAAAACCGTGCGCTGCATCAGGCAAACGGTGGCTGCCGGTTACCCGGTCCGACTGATCACCACGATTTCAAAGATCAATATTCATGAGGCGGCTCCGATGTTGGAGCTGGCCGACGAATTAGGCGTGCAGATGTTGAACTTCCATCTCTTCTCGGAGGAGGGAAGAGGCATCGAGAATCCGCAGTGGTCATTGGCCCCAGACGAGTGGATCGATTTCTATGAGTACCTTGAGACCATCAAGGACAACTACCGCACCTCCATTTGGTATCCGCCGTCTTATGCCACGACCACGAAGCTGAACCGCTACGTTAACGAAGGATATCGTGGGTGTGTTGGCTGCGCGCTCGATCGACTTTCAATTTTCCCGGACGGTCGCGCCTATGTTTGTTCAGTGATGTTCGACCTTCCGGGAAACTATGCGCGCCTTGGGGAAAACGGACTGGAACTGAACAAGGGCAACAATGAATTCGATCTATTCACAGCGGCAATGTACAAGGCTGAAAAACCGTGGCTGAGCGGCTGCCCGGCTGAGGCGGTCTTGTCGAAGCAAGGCAAAAAGCAGACTCCGGATCACTTGGTTTCTATGTGCCGACTTTGGAAGTCCCAGGTGTGAAATGCAGGCGTTTAAGATTATCCCAACTAATGATGTCGACGAAGTCTCCAGGGCGTTCGAGTTAATGCCGGTGCTTCTGGAGATTCGAGACCGATTCGCGGAGACAAAGCCTCTAGACGGGGCCCGCGTCGCAGTTGTTTTTCACCTCACAAAAGAAGCCGCATGTTTGGCGCTTACAGTTCAGGCCGCCGGGGCTGAGGTTCGTTTTGTTCCTTCAAAGCTCGCAACCGTCGAAACTGAAGTCGTGAGAAAGTTGACCTCCCACGATATACATGTGGCTCGAGCCGAGACGGAAAAACAACGTTCCGAGCGCCTTTCGGAGATCCTGACCTTCGCTCCACAGATGGTAGTTGATAACGCCGACTTATTTTCACTGTGGCACGAGGAAGTAGACCCGCCACCATTGTTATGTGCGAGCGTCCATTCGCGTAGTGCGTGTGCGTTGGTTGAGGACTACTGGGACCGTCATCATAAAGTGTTGTTCCCGGTGATCGCCGTGGGTTCATCGGAGATAAAACTCGAATTGGAATCAACACACGGGACTGGACAGTCAGTAGTCACCGCCCTGATCCAGGCGACCGGTTTACAACTGGCGGGAAAAAACGTGGTTGTCGTCGGTTATGGAAACGTGGGCCGCGGAGTGGCTCATTTCATCCGCGGTCTCAATGCCCGCGTTTGTGTAGTACAGAGGTCAGCATTTCGAGCGCTGAAGGCCGCGATGGACGGCTACGAGGTCCTACGACTTTCAGAAGCAATCCCGCGTGCGGACGTCGTAATTACGGCGACGGGTGCGAGGGGAGTAATCACAGAAGAACATTTCCCGTTATTCCGAGACGGAGTGTTCGTGGGCAATGTTGGGCGGGTGCAGGAAATTGACGTGCCCGCACTGTGCCGATTGGGAAAGCCCATTCGGCGGATTAACGATAACCTTACCGAATACCGAGTAAACGGCAACCGCATTGTATTGATGGGTGATGGTCATCAATTCAACCATATGGCCCGCTGCGCGAACTCCAGCGAGGTGATGGACCTATCCCTATCGTTGCATGCGCTGTCTTTGGAATACGTTTGGAGCGAGCGGCCGGGATTGTCCAACTCCGTTCATCCAGTTCCGTCAGTTGTTTCCGAGACCGTCGCTCAGAGCAAGCTGAAACACCTTGGTATCAATCTCACCTGACGTCGATTTGTCGACCATCAGATAACCAGTAGAAAGGAAAACGAAATGTCATATCGAAGCAATATCGATCGAATCGCAAGCCAAGTCGCCAGCCGGTTGGCAAGGCGTCACGCTTCCGGGTACCGATCCGCCGCCAGCCGAAGAGCAGCTAGCCTCCGCGCCGCGTCTGCCCGGGCCGCGCGGAGCGCCTCTGCTCGTGCCCTCTCTCTCCGTGCTGCCTCCGCTCGTGCCGCCTCCGCCCGTGGCGCCCGCGCGGTCTCGGCCAGCGCGATTGCAAGTCGAGTGGCAAGCATTTTGACGGGGAAACTGGGCACTCCGCAGGCAGGCAAGCCAGCTTTCCAACTCGTTGCCAGCGGCGCAGCCCGGCGATTCGCCAGCGCTCGAACGCAAGAATTGGTGGCGAGCGTGATCGCGAGAAAACTGGCCAGCGCTGTGGGCCGGCGTCTCGCCGATGATAAATCGCCACTGCTCAAGCAATTGACCAGCGCTGTCGCCACCCGCTTAACGAGCATTCAGGCCTCAAAGGCGGCTGAGCTACCGGTGCAGAGAGATTCGTAGCCTAAGTGTCCTCTATGAATGGGCCCTCGCAAGATCCAGGCCGGTTTGCCTGGTTGCTCAGCAGCGTCGGATCGACACCTGAAGCACCCGATCCACTCGAGTTTGCACACGCGTGCGAGTTTGCCCTGTCCTCATGGCAGGTACTGCCTGCCATCAGCGAGCGGTTACTCGCCTGGGGTGGTGAGAGATTGGTCCAGGATCACTACGCCCAGCGCATTCGCGACCGACTAGTTAGTTTACACGTGCTGGGCGACATTCAACTCCGGCTTTGCGCCCGCCTGATCAAAGGATTCCAGGAATGCCACATTCCTTACGCGATGTTGAAGGGTAGCGCTGTGCGTTTTTCGGCCTATCCCGATCCGAGACAGCGCATGGGGAAGGACTTCGACGTCGCGGTTCCGCGCCGGTATTTGCGACAAGCTCAACAGGTCGCTCATGACTGCGACTTCTTGGCCGCCCAGTGGAGTCCCTCTGAAAAGAAATTCCATGTTGCCGATCCCGTGCTGCGCGCGATGGTGGAAGCAGAGCACTACGAACTGGGTTTCCTGGTTCGCCGTCAGGTACCCGCCCACCTCACCTCGGAACAGGATGCTGCTATCCGCCGTGATATGGAGTCCCAGTTTATCTGGCACTTAACGGATGACAACGAAACGGCTTGCTACGTCTCGATTGACATCCACCACGGTCTCAGTTTGGAAATCGATGTTGAGAAGTTGGTTGAGCAGGCGTCTTCTGTCAGGTCGAACGGACTTGTGGTTCAGGTGCCGCCACTCGAATGGACGTTGTTCCATTTGATCTACAAGATCTACTGGGAAGGTGTTCACCATTACGGAAAAGGTGCTTACCAGTTTGCCGATCTCGCGCGCCTGGTTCCTTCAACATCGGAATCAACCTTTGAGCGTCTGGTCCAGATTCTTGCAAAGTGTCGGCTGGAGGTTGCCGGATATTTTGTCCTGAGGCGCCTGAGCCAGAATCTGGGATTATCCTTACAGCCTGAGATCGAGAGATTTCTCGAACGCACGGCACGTCCGCCCCTTGATCGTGACCCTTTGCAAGTGAATGATCTGGGTGACATGTGGCCGAAAATCTGGGGTGCGAGGTAATCACACGTGGCGGAAGGATTCCTGGTCTGTTTCGAGGGACTTGACGGTGCCGGTAAGACGACGATAGCGCGCGCGGTCACCACGAAGTTAGCAGCGGCCGGCCTCGCGGTGGAGCTTGTCGAACGAAAGAATCCGGAGTGTCGTAGTGATGAATTGACGGAGCGCATGAAGCTGCTAAAGCGACTAATCTGGGAATACGGTGATGTGCCAATCGCAGATTTAGGAGATTATCACGCCCTTTACAATATGGCTTCCTGGTTTTCAGCCCTTGATTTTCGGAAAATTCGGCCCCTTTTAGCGGCAGGTGTGATCGTCATTGTGGACAATTGGTATTTCAAATTCTTCTCACGATTCAGTCTGAAACACGCTATGGACATCAATCAGTTGGAGTCTTGTTTCTCTCACCTTACTCGGCCCCATTTGGTGGTTTACCTCGACGTCGCGCCAGAAGTTGCGGCGGGGCGGAAGCTCGAGTTTGGCAAAGGAGAAACGGGATTCTTCGACGGACTTGGCCAACCCAGCCGCGAAACCTTCGTCACTTACCAACGAAATGTACGAAATGTAATGAATCAGCTGGCGCGCGAGGAAGGGTGGCTGTTGATCGGGGTCAATAGCAAATCACCAGACCAAATAACCTCATTGGTCGTAGAAGCCATTGTACAGAGGACCGATCGGAATCAGACAGCTCTCTTAACGGATTCACCGGCCGGATGATGCCATGTTCGCAAGTTGCTTTTATCGCCTTTGTCATTAGCTGCTCGGTGGTCGTCAGTTATCGCACCTGCCCTCCCGCCTTTCTTTAAGGACGATTACGCACTATCCGAGGTGACGAGTGGCGTTGACACGGTAGGGGTCTGGGGTTCAAATCCCCACGCGCCTACCATCTTCCTCAGTAAATCTTCTCTTCTCTACATCCACTGCATATTGGCAAACAGATTGGCACACAAATTTTTGTGTTTGCCTCTTTTGGATCGAACTTTGCCATGAGCGCAAAGGAGGCGCATTGCAGTGCGATATTCTTCTTCCATCACCCGAAAAAACGTCGAGGCAGAACTGAGTACATCGCAGTTCTCAATTATTACGATCAGAGTGGTCAGCGGCGTTAGAAACGCAGGACATCCTTTTCCTCCAGCGAAGCTAAGCGAATCGCACGCGGCCTCGAAGAGGAATATCTCGAAGGTGGAGAGGTGGCGCTGTACTCAGATAACTTGATCTTTGAACAGTTAGCCGACCACTGCCAGCAAACAAAGTATTGCGAGGCTGAGTACGACGAATCGGGAAACAAATTGTTCGGTGTTCGGGATACCAGTGTTTATGACGCACACCTAAAGCACTTCAAGGAGTTTTTTGGAAAGATTAGAGTTAGAGATATCAGGGTAGGAAATTTACGTGCCTACCGAAATCATCGACTTCGCAGCAAAACAAAGGGCGGCGGTAACGTCGCGCATACTCAAGAAGCACATGCTATGCTCTTGGCGCTCTAGAATTTGATAATTCGGCAACGGCCAAATGCGTAGCTCACCATCCCGTCTAGTCGAGAGATGACCATCGCCGTTGAGCATATTGCTTGCTTATGCTCGTTTGGCCAACGTCGACCTCGCAGTTTTGATCGATGACGATCTGGATCTGGCAGAGAACATTCCAAGTCCCACGAAGAGTGAAGGAATCAGGCGTGCGGCTAAGTCTCGCAAGAAGCGGTGAGTCTCAAGTCGCAATCGACTTTTGAGCGAATCGGTGCCAGACCCACCTTCATAATTGAGTTATAATCGATTGTTTGGACCGAGGCCGATTACATGCTTTTGGTGTCTCGTCGAGCATCTAGATCAAACTTGGTATAACTCCGAGGTTCGGCTCGACCTGAGCGCGATAGGAATACATTTTGTTAATGCAAACGAATTAGTTCGCCGTTGATCTCTTCTCCAAAGGTGGTGCGATGTTGCATAGTCACGTTGGCCTCCGCTCTCACACACAAAGGTGATACAGTGTTGTTATTAGGAAACAAGTAAGGAGGTACTCAAACTTGGCTCCTTCTGGCCGCCGTCACTCCGCCCTATCGTGTGGTCGCTGAAATTAGCCATCCTCATCAAAACTATGGCTAGACAGCTAGACGAACTTCTTACGCGCGTCCGTCAGCAACGAGCTATCGCTGAACTCGGCAAGCGTGCATTATTCGGCGCCGATTTCCCGGCGCTGATGAATAAGACTGTGTCACTGGGTCGCCGACACTTTGGCAGTGATGACAGCCTCGGGCGCATCTTTAACGCATTCTTCACAACTAGACCACGTGGAACCGGCCTGGGGCTGCCAGCGGTGCGCCGCGCAGTCGAGTCCCACGGCGGGCAAGTCGAAGTTAAGTCAATTCTCGGCCGCGGTTCCATCTTCACGCTCTCCCTGTCCCTCTCAGCACAGGACCTGACTCATGAAAGAGAAAATCCTCGTCAAAAAGAAAGTCCTCATCGTCGATGACGAACCTTTGATCCGCTGGACGCTGGTGAAAACGCTGGAAGGCTGGGGTTATGTTCCAGTGGAGACGGCGACGACTGCGGCAGCGCTTGAAGCATTTGAGGCGGAACGGCCGGCGGGCGTGCTTCTTGATATTACCCTGTCGGACGGCTCCGGCTTTGACGTGCTGCGCGAGATCAAAGAGCGCTCACCGGAGACGGTTGTAATCATGATGACGGGCAACGTCGATGTCGGCATGGCGGTAAACTCCTTTCGCGCCGCAGCGGATGACTTCATCAGCAAGCCGATCGATTTCAATTACCTGGAAGAATTGCTGCGCAGGTCGCTGCCGGCAGAGCCGTCGCCCGCGGCGCGACAGCAATCGCCCACGAGGGAACGCCGCAGGAGTCCGCGCCAGCCTCAGCCGCTCACACGTCTTGACGAGATCGTCGGAAAGTCACCGGCCAAAGACTCGATCATTAAATTCATTCGCCAGGCGGCAGCAGCGGGAAACACGTCGGTGCTACTCCAGGGTGAGTCGGGCACCGGTAAAGAGTTGGTCGCGAGCGCCATTCACTCTACCTCGTCGCGCGCCGCCCATCCGTTCGTTGCGGTCAATTGCGGGGCGCTCAATCCGAACCTCATGGGGAGTGAGTTGTTCGGTCATGAGAAAGGCGCGTTTACGGGCGCGGTTGCGCGACACAGCGGGGCCTTCGAGCGCGCTGAAGGCGGCACTCTGCTGCTTGACGAGATCGGCGACCTCCCGCCAGAGGGGCAAGTCACACTGCTGCGCGTGCTGCAGGAGCGGCGCTTTGAGCGCGTCGGCGGCGAGAAGACTATCGCGGTTGATGTGCGGGTCATCGCGACGACTAACCGCGACCTCAAAACCGAGGTGGCCCAGGGGCGGTTCCGTGAGGACCTGTACTTCCGGCTGTCGGTGATGTCGTTCGTGCTCGCTCCGTTACGCGAGCGCGGCGAGGATGTTTTGGTGCTGGCCGAGTACTTCATCGCCACGCTGGGCGCGCAGGTATCGAACGCAATGCGGAGCCTCACGCCGGAGGCCAGGGACGCGTTGATGAAGCATCCGTGGCGGGGCAACGTGCGCGAATTGAGAAATGTTATCGAGAGTGCGCTGGCTCTGGAGAATAGCGATCAGATCACCCTGGAGAAGTCACTGATGCTTGATTCAACCCCAACGGAGGCGCCACCGAAAGAGGCGGCGGTCGATGCCGAGCAAACTTATACATTGAGAGAGGGTGGTACGCTCCTTCCCGAGGGCGTTAAGTTCGATGATCTCGCGCGCCCAATGAGACGCCAATTGGTCGAGCAGGCGCTGGCGTTGTCAAATGCTAACGTGAATGACGCCGCCCGATTCCTGAAACTCTCCCGCTTTCAACTCATCCGTCGCATGAAAAATCTAGGAATAGAAAGAAAGAAAAAGCGTTAGGCCACGGTTACACATCGAAGGTTTACTGAGGTCTATCTTCACAGTTCCGCAAAGTCAGACAACCGGTGGATACGAGGGGCATTCGTCATGTGGGCAACAGGTTTGCTTCCTTCATGGACTTTTTAACAGGACACTAGAAGTGGCCCAAACTCCGTGTGCGCTTTGCGAACAAAAATGTGCGGAAGTCGCACAAATTTGTGCGGATGCCGCACGAGTTCGCATAACCACGCCACAGCTGATCTGGTCGTATAAAGTCTTAGCGCTCACCCTCACTGTCACGATAGTACCTGTTATTAATTGAGTTAGCCTAAACCGCATGCCCTGCTAACTAGCACGGCAGGACAGGTTACGCTAACAGCAAGAGCCGTGGCATAGGCGTTGCACCACCGAAGCGACTGAGGGAATACAATCAGACGCACTAGTTGAGGAGCAATGAGATCTTCACCGGCGGGTGGCAACCTGAGCGCGCCGCCCATCGTTCAATCTCTTCCCCCCGACAAACTTATCCTGACAAGTCATACGTAAGCGGCAGTCACTATCGCTGCGCGAATTGAAACTTCCCCAGACCATTGTAGAGAAGCTTTGTGAAAACTCCACTAGGGAGTGAAGAGAAACTGGCAAAGAGTACGCGGGCTGGGGGGTGGAATGAATTCACAACAAGTTCTGGAAGTATCAGTGCTGGCCGGTCAAAAGCTCAAAGCAATCAGAAATGATCGCCATATGACTGTCCGCCAAGTCGAGCAGGCCAGCCGAAGAATTGCCCACGCCAAGGGCGATAAGAAATTCTTCATTTCTAACGGCTGGCTTACACAGTTAGAGAAGGGTGGGTCCGAACCAAGTATCTGCAAACTCTTCAGCCTCAGCGCAATCTACGATGTAGGACTCACCGAATTGATGCGAATCTACGACGTGGACGCAGGTGAAACTGATAAGTACAACTCGATTGCGATTCCGGGACTGACGGATGTGCCGGATGCGTAACCTAACTCAGTGTCCGACAAGATGCCTGGAGGACGACATGCCAGCGAATCAGAACTTAAGAGCACTTAGGGATGGTCGCAATGTTACCGTGCGCGATGTCGAATTGGAGAGCCGGAGAATCGCTGAGGCTAAAAGCGATAAGAGGTTCTACATTTCAAACACGAGGCTGGCGCAGTTAGAAAACGATCCACGGTCGGAGCCCAGCATTTGGAAGCTGTTTAGCCTGAGCGCAATCTACCGCGTCAGAATGACAGACCTAGTGCAACTCTACTGCACAATCGATGTAGAGGAACTCGACAAGTACCACCTCATCGCCTTCCCGAACAAGACGCAGTTATTGTCGGAAGTACCGGAGGTGTACCGCACCACTAAATTACTGAAAAACCTTGTCAAAGACCCTGATAAAACGACCTTGCTGCCGGGCGGGGTGCCATCAGGAGATGACAGGCCGGACCTCCCGATTCCAGATCCCGACAACCAATACATTAGCTACGGCTACATTGGGCTTGACGATTTCACGATGTATCCGCTGATCTGGCCGGGTTCATATGTGGAGCTTGATACTCGTCAGAACAAGCTGCGGTCGGTCGCCTGGCGCACCGAATATGAGCGGCCAATCTACTTCGTTGAACTGCGGGGCAGTTATTCCTGCGGCTGGTGTGAGTTGCAGGGAAAGCAACTTCTACTCATCCCGCACATCTCGTCGCACGTCAGTGTCCGGCGCTTCCACTACCCGAAAGAGGCAGAGATCATTGGTCGGGTGATGAAGTTTAGTACACCGTGCGTTGATCAAAGATTGGCGGTTCAGAGGTCCTAGCGGTAAAAGCAACTCAAGGTGAAGAGCACTTGACGGTAGCAGCCTGACGAAAAAGCAAGGGCCATTCTCGGGGAGAGTAAGACGATCCACGAAACGAAACGTATTGATTCGAACTAAGGGTTCTTTTTGTGCCTCTCTTCGTGAGTGTTCGTGGATCGTTCTTAGCTTTTCAGCGCTTCCGACTAGAATCATTATGCTCAACGAGCGTCACCGTGAGATTAAATGGCTGGCCTCACAAGTAAGACCTTTTTTGCGTCTGCACATCGGCAGCTATGTTTGCATTGTCATCGCCAGCGTTCTTGTTCTTCTCGATCCTCTGATCGTCAGGCTCCTGATTGACGATGTGATCCCGCAACGACGCGTGGCGTGGCTGCCACTCGTCGCCGCGGCCTTCTTTCTTACATACGCGGGTCGCCTGGGATTTGACGGCCTGGCGTCCATGCTCAACTTTCGCGCCGTGCAGAAGCTGACTTTCCGCTCAAGGTTGAGTCTGCTGCGCCACTTGCAGCGTTTGTGCGCGGAATATCACGACAACCGTCCTCTCGGCGATACCTTGCACCGTCTCCAGGTGGATGTTGATCATGTGGGCAGTCTTAGCGGCGAGGTGATCCCCAGCGCATTGCGCATGGCCACGGTTTTCACACTTGTTATGACCACGATGCTGGTCTTGAACTACCGTTTGACCGCAATTGTAATCCCGCTGATCCCGGTGTTTATCCTGGTGCGTCACAGGTTTCATGCTCGGCTGCGTCGCGCCTCTGATTCGGTGCAGGAGCAATCGGGAAAGATGATTGGCTTTCTCGAAGAGCACCTTTCCTCCATCGTTCAGGTGCAACTGCTTTCCTGCGAGCAAAGAGAAGCGCGCCGCTTCGCCCGGCTCTCGGCGGGCGCCGTCCGGGCGCAGATCAAAAGGCGCGGGACCGAACTGTTTTTCAGCTCGCTTCTTTACCTGATTATCGTCACCGGCATGGCCGGCGTTCTCTGTTATGGCAGCTACCAGGTAATGACCGGCGCGATGACTGCCGGAAGCCTGGTCGCGTTTTATGGCTACACGCTGCAACTATTTATTCCGCTGTACGGAGTTGTGGATATCTACTCGAAGCTGCAGCGCGCCGGCGCGAGCGTTCGACGGCTGATGGAGATCACCGAAGCAAAAATGATCTTGCGGGATCGTCCAGGAGCTCTGGCGCTTGTGGCCGACGCTTCGGGATCTGTCGAACTGAAAGATGTCTCTTTCAGCTACCGCGAGGACCGTCCCGTGCTTAGCGGGCTCAGTCTCCGGATAAATCCCGGCGAGAGAGTTGCGCTCGCTGGGACCAGCGGGAACGGCAAGAGCACCATCGCGCGCCTGGTCGCACGTCTTTATGATGCGCGAGAGGGAACGGTGCTGCTGGAGGGCTTGGATGTCAGAGATATCAAGCTGAAGAGTTTGCGATCATCCGTAATCTTTGTGCCCCAAGATCCGGTGTTGTTCGATGTAACGCTGCGCGAGAACCTGCTTTACGGCAACGCCGACGCAAGTCAGGTTGAGCTGGACAAAGTTGTCAAGTTGGCACAGTTGGAGCATCTCGTATCGAGGTTGCCGAAAGGCTGGGACGAGCCGCTTGGTCCGCGTGGCGGCCGGCTTTCCGGTGGCGAGCGTCAGCGCGTGGCCTTAGCGCGGGCTCTGCTTCAACGTCCGCGAATTTTGATTCTCGACGAGTGCACCTCAGCGCTGGACGCGCTCACTGAAAAGTGGCTTCTCAGCGGCCTCGACGGATACTTGCAGAACGTAACCACGATTATAATTTCCCACCGTCCTTATCCTATTAAATGGGCTGACCGCGTTGTCATCGTGGACTGCGGCCAAATCACTGAACCCCGTCAGAACGGCGAGCGATAGCGACCCCAAGAACGATCCACGAAATAAACGAAGTATCCACTAACAAATAGTTTCGTGTCGGTTAGTGTGATTTAGTGGATCGTTCTCCTGCTCCTGCCTTACCTAAATCTTCGTAATCTGCGGATGGCGATAGAAAAAAGTGGCTTGCGCAGTAGACGAAGCAGGTTGCTCAGTAGACGAAGCAGGTCAAGAGCTGATTGCGTGTGTGTATGTATATGAAAACACTAGGTCTGCTCAGTAGACTGAGCAGAAATAAAAATTCTTCCCCAGGATCTCCGTCGCCGTCGTACATTGCGCGTCGAACACTGAAACCAAAATTAGTACTAGATTCCGGAAAAGGCTCCCCCAAGCCTCACGATCAACGCTTCTACAAAGTCACCGGGCAACTGAAAGATCTGACACACCCACACACTGAGATTCTTCGCATGTCAGAGAAGAAATTTTTACGTACGAGAAGAACTCCTGCGAGCGCGCCTGCCAGCATACTCAGCCTCGACGCAACAGTCGACCCGATACAGAAGCAGGCGCGAAGGCCACTCGCGGAGGCTGGATCAAACCGCCCTGTGATCCTGCTCGCTGAAAATCGCGAGTCGGCGCGGGTGGTCTTGAAAGATGTGCTTGAAGCAACCGGATACGATGTGATCGTTGTCGAGCGTGCTTCAGAGGCATTGTCCATTGGCGCAGGGTATGACGGACACATTGACTTTCTAATTACCGACGTAGCGTTTCCCGGAATAAATGGTGGATTGCTTGCCCACCTCTTTCAGCGCTCGCACCCGGAGACACGAGTGCTATTCCTCTCCGGCAGTGCGGAAGAGGTTTTGATCTGCGCGGGCACGCTGGATCAGAAAATCGCTGTTCTCGAGCAACCGGTTGCGTTGGATGTCGTCGCCATCAAGGTCAGTGAAATGATCGAGACTCGGCAAGGTATTCAACAGAAGCGATGACGGATTAATTAGATAGTTGAGAAAGGCACAGGGTACTGAGTTATGCCGCCGCTGCCGACAACTTCAACCCCGACTCCCGTGCACGCGTACACCGCAATAGCACAAAGACATAAAGACGGCAGTGTCCTGCTCGCGGTTAACGCCGAGAAGATGTGCAGGGTCAACGGCGTCGGCGCGCTGGTGTGGGTGACTATTGAAGAGAGCCGTCAAAACTTGACCGTTGATGACATTGTGCGGCGTTTGAGCGAGCGATTCGAGGCCATTAACCGTGAAGGCGTGCTGCTCTACGACGTCTCGCCTGAAAAACTCCGGCAGGATATTTCTGGGTTTCTCGATCAGATGACAAAGATGAAGTTGCTCCATGTCGTGATTAATGCACGGGGGCGCGAGGTTTATCGTATTCCTGACGGAGTCTCCGCCACAACGTCTGCGCCAGACTTGTCCGCCGCGGAGATCGCTGCCCCAGCGCCGTCGCAACCGTTACGGCCATCCTCTCAACCCCAGTTTGCTGCCGCATCCACGCCGCCTGCCATGCCAGTCTCCTCCGCAGTGCAGACGGAAGCATCGTCCGTTCATAACAACATCAAGCCCCTGAAACGCGAAACGTTCATGGCCTTCATTGGCTTGGTCACATTTGATGTTCTGCTGAGGACGGCCGGATTCGAGGAATTGATCAGAAAGGTTGAGCGCTATCCGACAGCGGAGCCGCAAACGACAGATCGCGAGATATGCAAGCGGGTTCGGGCGATCGTTGACCGTGCGCAGATGTATTACCCGAAGAGGGCGATGTGCCTGCAACATTCGTCCGTGGTGACTTGCCTGCTGCGGCGGCGAGGCGTGCCCGCCGAAATGGTGATCGGAGCCCAGGAGTACCCACCGAAAGGGCATGCATGGGCGGAAGTCGAAGGTGAAGTGATCAACGACACTCAGAGGGTCAAGACCAGGTATCGAGAACTGCGCCGTTTGTGAACTGATGAGATCACAGCCTGGAAAGAGACAAATAGCGTCCGGTATTCAGCAACCAGGAAACAAGAAATATGAGTCCCGTCTTGGAAACTACGCCACATACATCGGTTGAGCCTGTTACCGAGATCTTCCATGGAGTGGAGGTGACCGATCCCTATCGTTGGTTGGAGGACCAGAATTCAGAACGCACGCGCCAGTGGATCAAGGAGCAGACTGACTACGCACGCTCATACCTCGACGCGATCCCCGGGCGTGGACGCGTTAGGGAACGAATTGCCGAGTTGCTGGCCGTCGAGACGTTTGACACGCCCTACAAGATCGGAGACCGGTATTTCTTTCTCAAGCGAGGAGCACAACACGACCAGCCAGTCATTTGTATGCGAGAAGGAGCCGACGGCCAGGACCAAATCCTGGTCGATCCGGCGGCCCGTGAAGATGGGAGCGGTATATCGGTCCGGATTGTGAGTATCTCGCCAGATGGCAAACTTCTGGCTTACGGTGTGAAGCAAGGTGGAGAAGACTATCAGGCGGTAGAGATTTTAGATGTAGACAGCCTCAAGATACTGCCCGATGGGCTTCCCCGTGGTTTTCTGGGCAGCTTTGCCTTCGCCGCCGACTCGAAGAGTTACTTGTATGTCCACGAAATAATTGACTCGCCACGCCGCCATTATCGCGCCGCTTATCAGCATGTCATCGGGAGCGATGTGGGAGAAGACCGTGAGTTTTTCTTTGCCGGGGAGAGTCAGCACATCAGACTCGGGATGCGAGTTTCTGCTGACAGACGCTACATCGCGCACTTAGTCATCCGGTCCGAAGCAAAGACAACCATTGATCTCTACGTGCAGGATGTCTTCAGCGGCGCTCCCGCGCGATTGATCGCCGCGGAGATGGAAGATCCGTTTTATCCGTTATTTGTTGGGAGAACGTTAATAGTTTTGACAAGCTGGCAGGGCCCCAACAAACGACTTGTGGCTATCGACCTTGACGCGCCGGATCGAGCGAGTTGGCGTGAGGTGGTCTCACAGTCCGCGCTGCCGATCACAGACTTTGCCGTCAGGGGCGACAGAATCTTCGTCAGCTATGTTGAGAATATTGCGACCCGGACGGATGTGTATGATCTGTCTGGCCGCAAAGTCGGCGCCATTTCGTATCCGGGGCCTGGAACCGCGCTCCTGTTGCCCAACCCGGTGGACGGCGACAAGCTATTCTACACGTTCACCTCATTCGCCCATCCGGACACTATCTACTCTTACCGGATTGAAACGGGGGAGCAAACGGTCTGGAGTCAGAGGAAAGCGGTCTTCGATCAAGCTTCTATCGGGGTCAGGCAGGTCTGGTATCCATCAAAGGACGGCACCAAAGTACCGATGTTTCTGGTGGGTCGAAAAGATCTCCAACCGACCGGCAACGTTCCCACGATTCTTACCGGCTACGGCGGATTCGGCAGAAGCATGACGCCACAGTTCAGCGTCTTCGGGACGTTCCTGGTCGAGCACGGCTGTTTATTCGCCGTCGCCAACATCCGCGGCGGCTCGGAGCTTGGCGAGCAGTGGCGGCTGGACGGCAAGCGCCGCAACCGGCAGAACGCCTTCGACGACTTCATCGCCGCCGCCGAGTGGCTGATCCAAATCGGCTACACAAGTCCTGAGAGACTTGCCATTGCTGGGGGCTCAAATGGCGGTCTCCTGGTCGGAGCGGCGCTGACCCAACGGCCCGCTCTGTTCCGCGCCGTCGTCTGCCTCGGCCCCCTGCTCGATATGCTCGGCTACCACCGCATTGATTTCGGGAAAATATGGATTGATGAGTACGGGTCGGCGGACGACCCGAAGGACTTCCCTTGCCTGTACGCCTATTCGCCGTATCACCGGGTTCGAGTGGGCGTCGCGTACCCGGCGGTCCTGCTCATCTCGGGCGATGCGGACACACGCTGCAATCCGCTGCACGCGCGTAAGATGACGGCCAGACTACAGGCCGCGACGGCTTCCGATAAACCGATCCTGCTGGAGTACAGGGCGTTGCGCGGGCACATGCCGGTGCTGCCCCTGACGGAGCGCATCGAGGCGTTGACGGACCGGCTGGCTTTCATCTGCGATCAACTCGGCGTTGCTGTCTGAGATAACGACTGTTTCGATTATCGCTTGAGGGATAACACGAATGAGCGCGTTGGGTGGCATCTACTATTTCGATAACCGACCGGTTGACCGAGGGTTCCTGCTCAGCCTGGGGAAAAGACTTCGCAGCCATGGCCCGGACGGCGGGAGCGAGGTTGCCTCCGGTTATGTTGGAGTAGTGTATAGGGCTTTCCATACCAACCGCGAATCGCGGCTGGAGAAACAGCCTCTCGTGTCGCCTGAAGGGCACATCCTCGCTTGGGATGGACGGCTGGACAATCGTGAAGAGATGATCTCGCTGCTGCACCATGAGTTGACTGGCGACCGGACCGATGTCGCCATTGCGCTGGCCGCTTATCTTAAGCTCGGCGTTGATTTCCTGCCGCGCTTGATCGGCGATTTTGCGCTCGCGCTGTGGGATCCACACACACGAACATTGTTGCTGGCGCGTGACGCGGTCGGTCCCCGTCCGCTGTATTACCACGCGAATGCGGAGAGAATCATCTGGTCTTCAGAGCTTATGCCGCTGCTCGACCTCGCCGGGATCGAGTTGGAAGTCAATGATGAGTACATCGCTGGGTATTTAACGCGCGGGCCGGAACCGGAACTGACCCCCTACAAGGACATCTACGCGTTACGTCCAGGCCATGCGGTCATTGTGCAAGACGGGCGGCTTCGGGCGCAAAGATTCTGGGGACTCGGTCCGAACTGTGAGATTCGATACAAGACGGATGGCGAGTACGAAGAGCATTTCCGACACTTGTTTCGCGAAGCAGTGCGGTGTCGTTTGCGAGTCGAAGGGCCGGTGTGGGGAAGCCTGAGCGGAGGGTTGGATTCCTCAGCCATCGTCTGCATGGCGGATGAAATCATTGAGGCTGGGGAAGCCCAGGCGTCGAGACTTGAGACTGTTTCATTTGTGTATGACGTGGCGACCTCTTCGGATGAGCGCAAGTTTATCCAAGCGGTAGAAGAGAAAAGGGGGCGAGTTGGATACTATCTATGGGATGAAGACCACCCGACCTTAGCCTCGTTTCCGAACGACTCCCGGCTCAGTTTCCCGGATTTTCAGGATTGCTTCGTCGATCGGCTTAATGCGATGTGCGAGGCAATGCGCGCGGATGGCGCGCGTGTGCTTCTCACCGGACATGGCGGTGATGAGATGCTGTGTAGCAATCCGAGTCCGGCTCCCGAACTGGGTGACTTGCTCGTCCAGCGCCGGTTCCGGTGCCTGCACCGGTCTCTGAAGATATGGAGCGCGACTTCCAAAAAACCATATCTCGCCCTGCTTTGGCGCGATGGAATCGTGCCCCTGCTGCCGACTAATTTGCAGGCCCTCTTTAAACCAGTCGTCAAATTGCCCTCTTGGTTCGATGAGCGGTTCATCGCGCGAATGAAGCTTCACGAGCGCCACCTCGGCATACCTGACGTTTTCGGTTTCGAGTTGCCGAGCGGGCGTGACCAGGCGATCGGTTTTTTGTCTGTCATGAGAGCCATCGCGAAGGCTTCATACCGGGCGCGTGGCGGCATCGAAGTGAGCCATCCCTACCTGCATCGTCCGCTGGTCGAATATCTTCAGGCCATTCCCTTTGAACAGCGCGTGCGCCCCGGCGAGAGCAGGTCGCTGATGCGGCGGGCGTTGAGAGATCTGCTGCCGGAGAAGATTCTGCAGCGTCAGGGCAAGAAGGGGCCGGAGGAGGCGTTGTTCCGGGCCGTGGCAAGAGAGTGGCCCCGGCTCCAACCTATTTTTAAGAACGCTCGGGTCTGCGCCGCCGGATATATAGACGCAGCGGCGCTGCACGCGGCACTGGACAGAGCCAGACACGGCTGCGAGACACTCTCTTTCGCTGTGATCCAAACGATTTCTTTAGAGTTTTGGCTGCGAGCGCTGGAACGCCGGGGTTTGCCAGTCAGAAACACCGCTGTCGTGGATGAGCCGTCGGGTCGGATAACGGCGATGGTCGCGGCCGCCGCGACAGCGGGTCGC
>Ga0209341_10001960_pt1 | contig 19951 bp, 15 predicted proteins | sample RifCSP13_2_FD_184020 | JGI IMG/M metagenome (GOLD analysis project Ga0209341, IMG submission 184020) | Soil microbial communities from Rifle, Colorado - Rifle CSP2_sed 13_2 (SPAdes) (version 2) | ecosystem: Environmental > Terrestrial > Deep subsurface > Rock core/Sediment | place: Rifle... | reverse complement strand
ATTCGGTCATTTGAAAGGAGCGTTTACCGACGCCAGGGAGGATCGTCCCGGCAGGTTTGAAATTGCCACCGGTGGTACGCTTTTTCTGGATGAGATCGGAAATGTTCCTCCATCCCTGCAGAGTAAATTACTTACTACACTTCAGAGTCGCGAAGTTACCCGGCTCGGTTCAAACAGGTCGGTGCCTGTTGATATACGGCTCATCTCCGCTACAAATAAACCGGTACACGAACTTACCACAGATGGCCGGTTCAGGGAAGATCTTTTATACAGGATCAATACGATCCAGCTGGAAATTCCACCTTTACGCAACAGAACGGAGGATATTCTCCCGTTGCTGGAACATTTCCTGAAAAAATATACCGAAAAATACTGTAAATCCGAATTTAAAGTTGATAAATCAGCTATGGAAAGATTACTGCAATATTCCTGGCCCGGAAATATCAGGGAGCTGCAGCATATGGCCGAAAAAGCTGTTATACTGGGTGAGGGAAGCACTCTTAATACGGAGGATTTCTTTTTCGGAGCCCGTCCGCGTATGCAGGCATCATTAGCGGATATACTCAACCTTGAACAGCTTGAAAGGGAGGCCATCAGGAGGTCAATTGCGAAATCCGGGGGTAACATTACCAAGGCTGTCAAAGAACTGGGTATATCCAGGAGGGCACTCTATTATAAACTAAAGAAGTATGCTATTTAGAAATTTCCTGATAAAGGTAGTTGTTCAGATTATCCTTATAGCGCTTACCGGACTCCTCGTCTTGTGGTCCTTTACTCAGGAGAACCTTTTCGTGGCCAGGTTTACATTCATATTGATCTGGATATTGCTGATCGGCAGCCTGATCAATTATGTCACCAAAACCAACCGTACGCTAAAAGCCTTTGTGGAATCACTGAGATATCTCGATTCGGTGCGGACGCAGAAAGGTAAAGGCAGGTCATTTGAGGAACTAGACATGCTTTATAACGAGATCATTGGTATTATCAGGAAAGTTGAAACCGAAAAGGAAACAGACCGGCTCTATTTCAGGAGTATTATCGATCATGCAGGTGTGGGGATTATCTCGTTTAATGAATCGGGTGAAGTTGAATCTGTAAATGCGGCTTTCAGGAAAATATTGGGGGTCAGATCGCTAAAAAATATTTCCGAGCTTTCCATGGTTTCTGGACAACTGCCCGAGCTCCTGATCAACTTGAAACCGGGGCGTCAAAAAATGGTACGGATAAACGTGGACAGTGAAACGGTAAGCTTATCTTTAAAAATTGCTGAATTCAGGCTATCGGGAAGAAAGGTAAGGCTTGTTTCGGTTCAGAATATCCAGCATGAACTGGAAGATGAAGAACTGGATGCCTGGCAGAAACTAATCCAGGTACTTACCCATGAGATCATGAATTCGGTGACGCCTGTTAATTCACTAACCAATACCATCATACGGATGTTTGAAAGTGAAGGGCAGCAAAAAAGCCTGCAGGAACTGGATGAAACTGTTCTGAAAAATGCCCTTGAAGGGCTTCATTCCATTGAAAAAAGGAACCGGGGACTCATCGGATTTGTGCAGTCATACCGGAGCCTTACCCGGATAAAGAAACCTGCATTCGCAGAGCTTTCCGTCAGCGAATTGTTGAATCGCGTTTCAACCCTGGCAGGTCCTGAACTGGAAACCAACGGCATCAGGCTTTCCATTGCCGTCCAGGGGAATAACCTGCGCCTGACCGCAGATGAGAAACTGGTGGAACAGGTCCTGATAAATCTTATAAACAATGCTGTTCATGCCCTTAAGGAAACAATTAATCCTGAAATCAGGATGGTGTCAAGGATTGATCATGATGAGCTATGCATCGGGGTGCGCGACAATGGCCCGGGAATTCCGCAGGATATCATGCAAAGCATCTTCATTCCTTTTTTTACAACAAAGAAAGACGGATCCGGAATAGGCCTTAGCCTGAGCAGGGAGATCATGCGGATACATGGCGGGAGCATAACGGTATTTTCCGGAACGGATGAGACCGAATTTGTCTTAAAATTTCCGGTTAATACCTAATTCACCACCAGGCAAAACAAGGCTGCAAGCAATCCGCCAATTACCGGACCTGCAATGGGTACCCAGGCATAGTTGAGATCAAATCCTGCTTTTGGCTTAATTGGCAATAAGGCATGGATGATACGGGGGCCCAGGTCACGGGCCGGATTGATGGCATACCCTGTGGGACCTCCAAGGGATAATCCCAGCCCGAGCACAACCAATGCTACCGGGAGGGCATTCAGAGCCCCCAGACCCACTTCGGGAGCAGCCATATACAAAACGGCAAGCGTGAGTACGAAAGTGCCGATGATTTCCGTAAGGAGATTATCAATATAGCTCCTTATATTCGGAGCCGTACAAAAGATTGCCTGCATGGAACCCGGATCGCTTGTGGCCTCAAAATGTTTCCTGTATGCGATCCAAACGAGGAATGCACCCAGCATGGCACCGATAAGCTGGGCAACAACATATCCCGCAACTTTTGCAAAAGGGAATTTTCCTACTACTGCCAGGGCCAGTGTGATAGCGGGATTCAGATGTGCCCCGCTGTATTCGGCGGACACAAGCACACCAGTATATACCCCGATTGCCCACCCGAAAGTGATCACGATCCATCCGCTGTTATTGCCTTTAGTTTTATTCAGTACCACATTGGCTACTACACCGCCTCCGAATATGAGGATGAGGGCGGTACCGGTTAGTTCTGCTAGAAATGGAGACATGGGGAATTATGAATTATGAATTATGAATGTTATACACATTAGCATATTAGCACATTAGCATATTAGCACATTAGCATATTAGCACATTGGCATATTAGCATATTGGCACATTGGCACATTGGCAAATTATTCATCTGCCCAGGCAACTGTTGCTTTCACCGCCCTGTTCCAGCCATGAACCAGTTCATGGATTTTTTCGGGTGACATTTCTGGTGTAAATGCACGATCGAGCTGCCATTGGTGTTCAAGATCAGCGATGTTGTTCCAGTATCCCACTGCCAGTCCGGCCAGATAGGCAGCTCCCAGGGCGGTGGTCTCGGTGATCCTGGGACGTACCACCCGGGTACCGATCAGGTCAGCCTGGAATTGCATCAACAGGTTGTTGACCGTTGCACCCCCGTCTACCCGCAGTTCCCTGATACGTATACCCGAATCGGCCTGCATGGCCTGGAGCACCTCCAGGGTTTGGAACGCTATGCTCTCCAGCGCAGCATGTGCTATATGGGCAGCCGTTGATCCCCTGGTAAGCCCCACCAGCGTTCCTCTCGCGTGCTGGTTCCAATGCGGAGCCCCCAGCCCCGCAAATGCAGGAACAAAATATACGCCTTCACTGTCCTTTACCCGGGCTGCAAGTTTTTCCACTTCCGAGGATTTCCGTATTATTCCCAGGCTGTCCCGCAGCCATTGCACAACTGCCCCGGCAATAAAGATGCTTCCTTCGAGCGCGTATTGAACAGTATTGTCAACCTTCCAGGCAACAGTGGTAAGAAGGTTATTGCCTGAATCTATGGGTTTGTCGCCTGTGTTCATCACCATAAAACAACCTGTGCCATAGGTGTTTTTTACCATACCCGGATTTACGCACAATTGTCCGAATAATGCAGCCTGCTGGTCACCTGCGATTCCTGCCACCGGCACGCGGGTAGAAAACAAACCTGTGGTTTCACCGTAGACTTCACTCGATGAACGTACTTCCGGCAGAATGCCGGGGGGTATATCAAATAATTCGAGCAGGTCGTTGTCCCATTCCAGGGTATGGATATTGAACAGCATGGTCCTGGAAGCATTGGATACATCGGTAATATGAAGCTTTCCCTGTGTAAGGTTCCATACGAGCCAGGTATCAATGGTACCGAAGGCAAGATGACCGTTATTTGCCAGCTGCCTGGCTCCCCCAACATGATCCAGAATCCATTTTATCTTGGTAGCTGAAAAATAGGCATCAATGATGAGTCCGGTCTTCTGCCGTATCCGGTTACCCCGGCCTGCTGCTTTCAGTTGGTCACAAAAAGCGGCGGTTCTGCGGTCCTGCCATACAATCGCGTTGTAAATTGGTTTTCCGGTCCTGCGGTCCCATACCACCGTAGTTTCGCGCTGGTTGGTTATGCCGATGGCGGCAATATCGGGGCTGTTGATCCCTGCGCGGGTTATGGCTTCAAGCGCAACCCCTGCCTGGGTTGACCATATTTCCGATGCATCATGCTCTACCCAACCGGGTTGGGGATATAGCTGGGTGAATTCCTTCTGTGCTGAGGTAACGGGTTTACCCTGGTGGTTGAATACTATGGCACGGGAACTGGTAGTACCCTGGTCCAGTGCGAGAATGAATTTCTTCATGGTCTGTCAGGTTATCGCTGTTTAGCAAAGATATTTCTCTACAAGCAAATTATACTCATCCACTTCCTTCTTTTCCCATTCCTCATCAAATCCCAGCTCCTTTGCCATTATTCCCGCCACTTCCGGTGCAATTTCCCTGCTTGCAGTTGCATCCAGCAGCAGGGCGCGTGTCCTTCGGGCAAGAACATCCTCAAGTTTCCTGGGCATCTCATGGTTGCATATCCAGATCATTTCAGCCCGGGTATAGGGCAGGCGCGGGTGCATGGGTTTGCCCAGCGAAGGGTTTTCTGAAATCATGCTGTGGATCTCGGATGCATGGATCCCATAAACATGGTAATGCCCGTGGAGTTTTTCCAGGGTGTAACCATGCACAGGCAATTGTCCGGTGCGGCATTCCCTCTTTTCGAGCAGGCCTGCCCGCATGATTTTTTCAATTGCATCCTGCGCCATTCGGCGATATATCGTCCATTTACCGCCTTCTACGGTTACCAGTCCGGCCGGGGAGATGGTGATTTTGTGCCTGCGCGAAATTTCACGGGTTGCAGTGGGATCATCGGGACTCGCAGCCAGGGGCCGCAAACCCGCAAATACGCATCGGATGTCCTCCCTTTTTGGAGGCCGTGTCAGATATTTGCCGGCTGTTTCGAGAATGAAACTGATCTCCTCATCCAGTGCTGTTGGTTCCAGACTAATGGTATCAATAGGTGTATCTGTTGTTCCCATCACAACTTTATCATACCAGGGTATGGCAAATAAAACCCTGCCATCGGTGGTTTTTGGGATCATAATGGCTGACCGGCTCTGAAGAAATGAATTGTCCAGGACGATATGGATACCCTGGCTTGGACGGATCGTGCGTTTGGTTACCGGACGATCCATTTTGAGAATATCATCCGCAAATACGCCGGTTGCATTCACAACCACTTTTGCTTTCAGCTCCGTTTCATACCCGGTTTCAAGATCCATGACCTTTACCCCGGTTACATGCCCGGTAACATTTTTCTGCAGACCGGTGACTTTGCAGTAATTCAGTGCAACTCCTCCCCGGTCTGTCAATGACCTGATGAGGGCAATCAGCAGGCGGGAATCGTCAAACTGACCATCATGGTATATCACACCGCCTTTGAGACCCTTCGGCTGTAAAAGCGGCAAATGTTTCAAGGCAGTGCTCCGGCTGATAAAACGAGATTTCCCCAGGCTTAAGCGTCCGGCAAGAATATCGTATAACTTCAGACCCATTGTATACTTCAGAACTTCCCACCAGGAATACACAGGAATTACAAATTCCTGATTTCCGGTTAGATGCGGTGCGTTTTTAAGTATCAGTCCACGCTCTTTAAGGGCTTCAACCACCAGTACAATATCGCCCTGCGCCATATACCTCACGCCTCCGTGCAACAGTTTCGTGCTGCGGCTAGAGGTTCCCTTGCCAAAATCTGCCTGTTCGAGCAACAATGTTTTGAAGCTACGTGCAGAAGCATCGAATGCTATGCCGGCACCGGTTGCTCCTCCCCCGATAATGATTACATCCCACGCAACCCTTGTTTGATCTTGTAATGAAGGAAGCACTGCGCGGAGATTCATAGATTTATGGAATTGGGTTGTTTGAACAATAAACATACGATTCTCAACCCAATTATCAAATGAATATTAACAATAAGTGGATCTTTTTTATTAAAATTCCGTGATCTATGCGTTAACAGGAATTTTTTTGCAGCCAATGAAAACAAACTGTAACCCATAGTGCCGGAAATTCATCGAAAGATCACAGGTGTTTGTCGAATACCGGAATTTTGCATATCCAAATATTTTATGTTAAGCGCAGGATGATTTACTTTTATTCTTTTTTAATTACCCCTGTATTAAACATAATTATAAAAGAGCATGAAAAGAAATATAAGTTTCGTATTGTTGGTTGCTGCAGTATCCTTGTTGCTGGGCAGCTGCAAAAAGTGGAGTGAAAGTCCCGATGGCAGTGTGATGAAAGTGACCAATAAGCACGGACAATTGCTGGCCTATGACACCAGTTCGGGAGTTAAACTGGTATATGATGGGGGATATGCTTTCAAGGACCTTAATAAGGACGGGAATCTTGACATCTATGAGGACTGGCGCCTGTCAGCTGATGAGCGTGCCAAAGATCTGGCCTCGAAAATGAGTATTGAACAGATTGCCGGTCTTATGTTGTACAGCGCCCATCAGGCTGTTCCTGCCGGTGGAACGCGGTTTGGCGCTGCCACCTATGGTGGAAAACCTTATAAGGAAAGCGGCGCGAATGCATCTGATCTCAGCGATCAGCAGATCAAATTCCTTACGGATGACAACCTCAGGCATGTGCTGGTTACTTCGGTAGAAAGTCCCGAAATCGCAGCTATCTGGAATAACAACATTCAGGCGCTCTGTGAAGGTATCGGTTTTGGAATTCCTTCCAACAACAGCTCCGACCCAAGGCATCGCAGCAGATCGGAGGCGGAATACAATGTTGGTTCCGAGGGACAGATATCCATGTGGCCAGGTTCGCTTGGTATGGCAGCTACTTTTGATGCTGATGTGGTTAAGAATTTCGGACAGGTTGCTGCACAGGAATACAGGGCATTGGGAATCGCCACTGCCTTGTCACCGCAAATCGACCTTGCCACCGAGCCGCGATGGAATCGTTTCGGCGGCACTTTTGGTGAAAGTCCGCAACTCAGTGCCGACATGGCACGTGCTTATGTGGATGGTTTCCAGACATCAACCGGTGAAAATGAAATTGCAGGCGGTTGGGGTTACACCAGTGTAAATGCCATGATCAAACACTGGCCGGGCGGGGGACCCGAGGAGGGAGGACGCGATGCACATTTCTCCTATGGCAAATATGCTGTTTATCCCGGGAATAACCTGGCTGATCACCTCATCCCTTTCACCGAGGGTGGTCTTAAACTGGAAGGATCCACCAAAATGGCCTCGGCCGTGATGCCCTATTATACAATTTCCAATGGCATAGACACAAAAAATAATGAAAATGTCGGGAACAGTTACAGCGCTTACCTGATAAATGACCTCCTCCGGGGAACCTATGGTTTCGATGGTGTTGCCTGTACCGATTGGGGCGTCACCAAGGATAATCCTGCCGTGAACAGTTTTGGAACAACCCCATGGGGTGTGGAATCCATGCCGGTTGCCGAACGGCACTACAAGGCTATCATGGCGGGAATGGACCAGTTTGGCGGTAACAACGATAAAGGTCCGGTAGTGGAGGCTTATCAGATGGGGGTTCAGGAACACGGCGAGGAATTCATGCGGCAACGTTTTGAGCAGTCAGCAGTTCGTCTCCTGAAAAATATTTTCCGGACCGGCCTTTTCGAAAACCCTTATCTGAATGTTGAAGAAACAAAAAATACGGTTGGAAATCCCGATTTTATGAAAGCCGGGTATGACGCGCAGCTTAAGTCGATGATATTGCTAAAGAACAAGGAAAAGGTATTGCCGTTGAATAAGGATATTACCGTTTATCTGCCTAAGAAATACACCCCGGCAGGTAGGAATTTCTTTGGCGGGGAAACACCTTCTTCACTCGAATACCCTTTAAGCATAGAGGTGGTAAAAAAATATTTCAACGTAACCGATAATCCCGGTGAGGCCGACATAGCCCTGGTGTGTATCACGAGTCCCAATTCCGGCAGCGGATATGATCCTGCAGATGCTGCAAGAGGAGGGAATGGATATATCCCCATCAGTTTGCAATTTGGTCCTTATAAGGCAGTTGATGCACGTGATCCCAGTATCGCCGGTGGCGATCCCCTGGAGAAGTTTACCAACCGGACCTTTAAGAACAAGTCGGTAACCGCAGTAAACACAACGGATTTAAAAATGGTACTCGATGCCAGAAAAGCCCTCGGGGATAAGCCTGTTGTTGTTGTCATTAATGTATCCAATCCTATGGTATTCAGTGAATTTGAAAAAAATGCACAGGCTATACTGGTAACCTTTGGCGTTCAGGATCAGGCTGTCATGGATATGCTCGCCGGTGTGGCAGAACCTTCCGGTTTGCTGCCTTTCCAGATGCCGTTAAATATGAATACCGTGGAACTTCAACAGGAGGATGTGCCCTTTGATATGAATTGTCATATCGATTCAGAGGGAAATACCTATGATTTTGGTTTTGGGCTTAACTGGAACGGTGTTATTCATGACGAAAGAACCGTGAAATATCAGAAAGCAGTTAAATAATTTCAGCACCCCATAAGAAGTCCCCGCCTTCGCGAAGCGCGTTGACGGGGATTTTTGCATTTCTCCCAATAATCGCCTACTTTATGCAAAAATTCACGTCATGAAATCCATTATTCCGTTCCTGTGTATTCTGCTTCTTCTTTCCTGTAAATCCAATAACACCGGTAAGGAAAAACTCCTCATCAACGAACAGAACTACTTCGAGCTCCCGGGCCTGAACGTAATGGTGTTTGAGGATATTTACCCCGAAGGTCACCAGGGGGGCATCGGGATCATTCAGCATGGCATACGGGTAGCCACCAACGGTGATGTAAGGCTTGAAGCCACGCCCGGACAGTTTCAGCCAATTCCAAAAGTAGGTGACCGTGCGGTGGATAGAGACCTTAACGAAATATCTGTTAAGCTGTGGTATCCCGACTCCTCCATTAACCGCAGGGGCTTTAACCCCATTGTTTATCCCGATCTGCATTTTACATATAATATAAGGGTAAGCGGCGAAAATGACTATTTCAGAATTACTGTGGATCTGGATGAGCCGGTACCGGCTGAATGGACCGGGAAAATTGGTTTTAATATCGAACTTTATCCTGCTGTTCTGTTTGGGAATACCTGGATCATGGATGATCACCCCGGCTTTTTCAGCCGCCAGGCAAACGGACCGGTAATCCTCGACGAAAAAGGAGAGCCTCAGGCTGTGCCCATGGCTGTTGGCCGTAAGCTGCTGATAGCGCCTGAGAAAGATGATCAGCGAATAAGCATTGAAAGTTCCACATCCGATCTACAACTAATTGACGGACGGATAAAACATACAAACGGCTGGTTCGTGGTACGGTCGGCCATCCCCGCCGGAGCCACCAAAGATGCAATCGTATGGACCGTTATGGTTAACCGGATACCGGGCTGGATATCACCGCCTGTGGTGCATGTTTCCCAGGTGGGATACCACCCCGGCCAGGTTAAAAAGGCCGTTATTGAGCTCGATGCGGCTGATAAAAAAGTCCGGAAAACCAGCCTGCTTAAAGTAGAACCTTCGGGTGAGAAAACTGTGATTAAATCCACTGGTCCCGAATATTGGGGAAAATTCCTGCGTTACAATTATTATCAGTTCGATTTTACTGCTGTTGAACAGGAGGGTACTTATATCGTGCAATATGGCAGTGTGACGTCAAATCCCTTTATGATCTCGCCATCGGTATACAAACGGCATGTGTGGCAGCCTACCCTCGAATACTTTTTGCCGGTACAGATGTGTCATATGCGTGTGACAGATGCCTACAAGGTATGGCACGGGGTGTGTCACCTTGATGATGCCCTGATGGCCCCCGTTGATACCAATCATTTCGATGGTTACCTGCAGGGGCCCGTAACATTCACCGGATTCATTCCGGGTGACCGGGTGCCGGGATTGGATGTGGGAGGCTGGCACGATGCCGGTGATGACGATCTCCGCGTTGAATCCCAGGCCGGAACTGTACATCTGCTTTCCCTGGCCTGGGAAGAATTCAAACCCGGCCTGGATGCAACCTCCATCAGCCAGGCAAAAAGACAGGTGGATATTCACGTTCCCGATGGCAAAGCCGATATGTTGCAGCAGATTGAGCACGGTGTGTTAACTATTCTGGGCGGATACGAAAGCATGGGCAGGGTTTACCGCGGGATCATCAGCCCTACCATTCCCCAGTATACCATGGTGGGGGATGTATCCAACCAGACCAACAATAAGAATTATAACAGGTTGATAAAATTCAACGGCACTTTTGAAACAGAGGCCGGGATCAAAGATGACAGGATGGTTTTCACCGAGGAAAATCCCTCCCATGAGTTTGATGCGGTGCAGGGACTTGCAGCGGCTGCCAGGGTGCTGAAGGAATATGACCCTGCATTGGCTGCACGCTGTCTCAATGCAGCCACAGGATTATGGGGTCAAAAACGGGTGATACGGGTAAGGGATCTGTCCCAACAGATCAAGGCAGCCGTTGAGTTATTCCTCACAACAGGCCAGGGAGAATACAGGGAATTCCTGATTCAGATGACCGATTCCATGGCAAAAAGGATCTCATCAGTAGGCTGGTTCGTTGTAAGGACTTTGCCTGCCATACACGATGAAAAGTACACATCAGCCATTGAACGGGCGCTTTCCGGACTTTCGGAACAGGTAGCAGAGCAGGAAAAGGAAACCCCTTTCGGTGTACCTTACCGTCCGCATATCTGGGGTGCAGGCTGGAACATCCAGGAATTCGGGGTAACCCAATACTACCTGAATAAGTTCTATCCCGAACTTTTTAAAGCGGAATATATGTTCAGCGCACTGAATTTTGTTCTGGGGTGCCATCCCGGAGAAAACACTGCTTCGTTTGCCTCAGGTGTGGGTTCCAGGTCAATGACAACAGCCTATGGCTATAACAGGGCCGACTGGTCCTATATCCCCGGTGGTGTGGTTTCAGGAACCGCACTGATCAGACCCGATTTCCCAGAACTGAAAGACTTTCCGTTTCTTTGGCAGCAGGCAGAGTATGTAATGGGGGGAGGGGAGATGAATTACATGTTTCTTGTGCTTGCGGCGGATCATGTGTTATCAAAATAATGTGCAAATGGCCAGGCACCTTCCCAGCCAGGTAGGAAGATACCTATTCGGAGGGAATACACGTTGGTTATCGCTATTATGAAACATTTGGTGTAAAACCATCCTATGAATTCGGTTATGGTTTATCCTTTACTAACTTTGCATACAATAACCTGAAATTAAGCTCTACGAAATTCAACGGTAAAATAATTGTAACAGTGGATGTTAAGAATACAGGCCAGGTGGCTGGAAAGGAAATTGCCCAGCTTTACCTGAGCGCACCTGCCAAAAAGCTTGACAAACCTGCTTTGGAATTAAAGGGATTTGGCAAGACCCGTTTGCTGCAACCCGGAGAAACCCAGTTGATGACCTTTGTGATCGATGCCCGGAGCCTGGCCTCCTTTGAACCTTCAGTGTCATCCTGGATTGCCGAAGCTGGAACGTACTCGGTAAGGATCGGATCATCCTCAAGGGATATCAGGCTGAATGCTTCCTTCACCCTTGCAAAAGAACTAACGGTGAAAAAGGAAACCGTGGCCCTGGTACCCGCACAAAAAATAAATGAATTGAAACCCAACCTGTAATATCATTATGAAACAACCGGTCTTCCTGTTGGCTGTCGTGTTGCTGACTGCCAGTTCTTCGATGATGCAGGGAATGCCATAGCTGATGTATTGTTTGGAGATTATAATCCATCCGGCAAGCTGACTGCTACATTTCCACTCAGTGTGGGACAGATCCCGTTGTATTACAACCATAAAAACACGGGCAGACCAATGGATGCCAATAACAAATTTACTTCCAAATACCTCGACAGCCCGAATGATCCGTTGTATCCTTTTGGATATGGACTGAGTTATACTGCTTTTGACTACAGCGATATCCGGCTTAGTAAAACGCAGCTTAAGGGAAATGAATCCCTGACGGTTACCGTAACAATTACTAACACCGGGAAATTTGCAGGTGAAGAGGTAGTTCAGTTTTACCTAAGGGACCAGGTGGCTTCGGTTTCACGCCCGGTAAAGGAACTGAAGAATTTCAGTAAGGTGATGCTTCAACCCGGCGAAAAGAAGGAGATCAGTATGGAAATCACCCCGGCGGATCTGATGTTTTATAACAGTAAGCTTGAATACGACTGGGAATCCGGTGACTTCACCGTTTATGTTGGTACAAATTCGCGCGATGTGAAATCGGCAGGGTTTAACTGGGTGAAATGATACAAAAAAAACAGAGACAAGGCATTACCTTGTCTCTGTGAATATTGATTAATGACAACACTGTCTAGCGGATCTTTGAGCCTTTCAGTGCAAAGAAGGTGATATAGGCATAATAAACGAAGAGGCAACAGATTGCTATCACCAGTCCAACACTCTTCTGGATGCCTCCCATCATGATCGGAAGTAAGGCCGCCCCGATCACCGAGGTGGCAATTACACCCGAACCCACCTTGGAATGGGGGCCGAGGTCCTCGAGAGCAAGATTGTAGATGCAGGGCCACATGATCGAATGCATCAAACCACTACCGAGGAATAGTACCAGGGCTACCCAGTTCATTCCCATGCTGCCGAGTACGAGTGATAGCAACACCATCACAGCACCAAATATTGCATTGAAGCTAAGGATCTGGCTTGCAGAATATTTGCGCAGGATAAAGATACCGGCAATACGGCCTACCATAAGTCCGGCCCAATAATAAGCGAGCAATTGGGTCCGCATTTCACCATCGAATTTAAATCCCAGCTTGGCAGAATAATCGGCAAAGAAACTGGGAATCCCTATTTCAACCCCCATATAGAAAAAAATCGCCAGCGATCCCAGCCACATGTGGGTATATTTGTATGCACTCGATTTGAATTTCTTGACACTTCCGGCTGCTTCCTGGTGACCCATGATCTCTGGCAATTTCAGGAAGAACATTATACCCACAATGATAAGGGTAATAACCCCTATTCCGGCAAAGGGTCCCTGCACAGCCTTCGGGTCAGAAGCGCCACCGGTATTGGCAGAAACAATGAGCATGGAAACGAAGATCGGGGCAATGACTGTTGCCAGGGAATTAAGGGCATTGGTAAGTGTAAGTCTGCTGGCTGCAGTTTCGGGACTGCCCAGTGCATTCACGTAAGGATTGGCGGCCACCTGAAGCAGCACCACACCGATGGCAAATACAGATACCGCACTCAGAAATCCGTAATATCCCAGGGCTACACCGGGAATACACAGGAAGAAACCGGCAGTGATCATTGCCAAACCTGCCAGCACACCATTTTTATAACCTATCCGGTTTAACAGGTATCCTACAGGAATCGACAAAATATAGGCACCATAAAAGAAGGTGTTGGGCAATTGTTTTTCAACCTCGTTAAGTCTGAAAGCATCTTTCAGGTAATCGATCAGCGAATTGTTCATGGTGGTGATAAAGCCCAGTAAAAAAAACAGGGAGGCCATCACGATCAGGGGAAACAGGTAATTTGATTTTTCTTTTTGCATGATATCAGTTTGTTTGATGTTTGAGGTTTAAGTTAATTTACTTGGTTAGAAATCTATGAATACAACTATGACTATATGATTCTCCCGGATTTAATATCACGGATGGGAAATGGGGTTTGTTGACAGCATCGGCGAAATGCTGGGTTTCAAGACAAAATGCCCATCTCCGGCCGTATTTTTTGCCACCTTTACCCTGCTCTCCGTTAATCCAGTTAGCGGTATACAATTGCACTCCGGGCTGGGTTGTATATACTTCCATTACACGCCCCGATAGCGGATCACGGGCCACAGCCGCCAGACCCATGGTTCCGGCGTGATGACCCAGCACAAAGTTGTGGTCATAACCGGCACCGAATTTTAACTGTTCATCATCCCGGTCGATATCTTTGCCTATTTTTTTGGAGATTGTAAAATCCATCGGAGTACCCTTTACACTTCTTATTTCTCCTGTTGGAATTGATGTTTCATCAGTGGGCGTAAAAAATGCACCATTGATCATTAATTCCTGATCGTATATACTTCCCGAACCTTCTCCGGCAAGGTTAAAATAAGAATGGCTCGCAAGATTAACTACAGTGGTTTTATCGGTAGTGGCCCGGTAATCCAGGCGGAGTTCATTATCATCCGTCAGCGAATAGGTGACTGCAATCCTGAGATTTCCCGGATATCCCTCTTCCCCGTCTACCGAAAGGTATTCCAGTTGAACGCTCGTTGCGGATGAGTGCACAACATCCCACACTACCTTATTAAAACCGGTAATTCCGCCGTGAAGGTGATTGGGACCATTGTTCACCGCCAGGGTATATTCTTTTTCCATCAGGGTGAATCTGCCTTTTGCTATGCGATTTGCACAGCGGCCGCAAATTGCTCCCATGTAAGGTCCGTTACCAGTAATATATGCTGCGATGGTATCATATCCCTGTACGATGTCTGCAAGCTTTCCGTTCCGGTCAGGAACATAAATGCTTACGATGATGGCACCGTAATTGGTTATCTGAGCTACCAGCCCGTTTTTGTTTTTAAGTGTGTACAAGCCTGTTTGTTTCCCCAGATGTTGGCCGTTGAATGATTCTTCGCGGATTATTTCCATTTGTTTACCGTTTACCGTTTACCGTTTACTGTTTACTGTTTACTGTTTACTGTCTCCCACTACTACAACTCCACTCTCCCTGCACCCTGATGCCGGATGAAAAGCTTATGACATGCATTCCTGCCATAGACGTGCTCCATGGTGGCGACATAGTTGTCAAGCAGGTTCTGCGGAACAAAGGCCTGAATGGTGCCGGCAAAGCCGCCTCCATGAACCCGCCATGCACCCTGGCCTTTCAGTATCAGATCGCTCAGTGCAAGCGCCAGGGATACACCTTGTTCCCGTACATTATTAACCGGAAAAATATTCTGGTTATACATGTACGAACTGAATCCTGAGTCGACCACCATACCCAGGAATGCTTTAAAATCGTTCCTTTCAAGTGCTGCAACCTGGTCAACCACACGCTGGTTATCGCCCTGAAAATGAATGGCACGCAGGATGGCACGGTCACCTACTTTTTCACGGATCTTTGGAGCGATCCGGATCACTTGTTCCAGGCTTACCTGGCGCAACACTTTGGAACCAAGTTCAGCTGCGACGGCTTTCATATCGGCAGGAAGGGATGCATATTCATCATTGAGGTCGGCATGATTGCCCCCGGTATCTGTAATAACCAGGGCGAATCCCGTAGCAACGAAATCAAAGTCAACTTTTTTAACCACAGGTTTTGACGGATCTTTAAAATCAATGGTGATTAGTCCGCCCATCGCACAGGCGGTCTGGTCCATCAATCCACAGGGCTTACCGAAATAATTATTTTCCGAATATTGTCCGATGATTGCATTCTGAATGGGATCGAGCTTGCCGTTGTTAAACAGTTCGCTGATGATAGCTCCGATAAGTACTTCGAAAGAAGCCGAAGAGCTCAGCCCGGATCCTTTGGGCACACCGCCGTCTATGCAGGCATCAAAACCGCCGATGGCATAACCAAGTTCCTTAAGGCGTGCACTGATACCTCTTACGAGTGCGGCAGAGGTAAACTGCTCGCTTTTATCAGCCTGAAGTGAATCCAGATCCACCTTAAATTCCGGATAACCTTCGGACAGGATCCGTACTGTATTGGTATTGTTTTTTCCGGCAACAGCTACATTATCAAGGTTCACGGCACCTGCAAGAACACGGCCATAGTTATGGTCGGTATGGTTACCGCCGATCTCAGTACGGCCGGGAGAACTGAAAAATTCAACCTCCTTATTACCGAATGCGGAATTGAATTGCTTCAGCAGGCGTGTATACCGTTCAGCATTCCGTTTTAATTCAGCCGGCTCTTTGCCGTACAGCTCGTGGAACGCGGTATTATTACCATTGTTGATTTTAGCGATAAGCGATTCTGATGTTGCCATGGATAGAAGTTTTTGAAATAGTCGATTATATGTAAATATAACAATTGTTATGGAAATGCAGGGACGCATTGCAATTCATCCCTGCACGATTCACAATAGAAATATATTGCTTTTCCGGCATTGTTCAATTAATTCTGGTGGCCATATACTGGCCTGCACTTCGCCGATATGGGCTTTGCGCAGGTAAAACATGCAAATGCGTGATTGGCCTATGCCTCCGCCAATTGAAAGTGGTAGTTCATCACTGATCAGCCTTTTGTGGAACTGCAATTCCGTGCGTTCGAGTGTTTCGGTTATTTCAAGCTGTTTCAGCAGGGAATCCTTGTCCACCCTGATCCCCATGGATGAAACCTCAAAGGAGATCTCAAGCACGGGATTCCATAATATGATATCGCCGTTCAAACCCCTGTAACCTTCGGCTGTTTCGGTGGTCCAGTCGTCATAGTCCGGAGCACGCCCGTCATGCTGTTCTCCGTTGGCAAGCATTCCTCCGATACCGATCACAAAAATGGCACCGTATTTCTTAACTGCTTCATGTTCTCTTTCCCGTGGCGAAAGTTTGGGGTATTGTGCAAGAAGATCTTCGGCATGTATAAAAGTGATGTCATGCGGAAGTACCGGTTTAATACCGGTATAATTCTCATACACCATATACTCGGTTCGTTTCAGCACTTCATAGATTTTTCTGACAATGTACTTCAGGTAATCCAGATTCCGGTCTTTTTGGGCAATCACCCGTTCCCAATCCCATTGATCTACATACAGGGAGTGTATATTCGAAAATTCCTCATCCGGCCGTATGGCGTTCATATCGGTATAAATGCCGTTTCCATGGGGTATGCAGTAATCTGCCAATGCCATACGTTTCCACTTGGCCAGTGAATTCACCACTTCGGCCATCGTATCCTTCATATCTTTTACCGGAAAGGCAACTTTCCGCTCCGTACCGTTCAGATCATCATTGATCCCTGTGCCTTTCAGCACAAATAACGGGGCGGTAACCCTCCGCAGGTTAAGTTCGGCAGACAGCTGCTGCTGAAAGGTATCCTTTACCAGTTTTATAGCCTTCTCAGTCTGGTTCAGGTCAAGCAAACTCTTATAATTCGCAGGAACAATCAGGGACTTACTCATAAATTCTAATTCTTTATTTACATGTGATACAAAGTGAAATGAAGCATACAAAAATAAAATAATACACGGGTTTAACAACAGGTAAAAACGGGTATTCGCCGGTCAGGCATATTATCCACCGGACCCGGTATTTTTTTTGATTGCAAAGCTTTTATTGATAATTGTAAAAATATATACTTAATTTTAAGAAATATGAAGCAAATGTTTAAAAAATTAAGATAGATGGTGCTATCTTGATAACAAATATGTAATGTTTCTTTTGATATGATTATAAAATGATGTTTTTTAATTAAAACTGATTAAATTAATCTGCTTTAAATACCAGAAAATGAAAAATAGCTTCCAAATTGACAGTTTAGACAGGAGAATACTTTCAATCCTTACTAAAAATGCCCGTGCTCCTTTTCTGGAGGTCGCCCGTGCCTGCAATATCTCGGGTGCAGCCGTTCACCAGCGTGTGCAGCGGCTTATCAAGCTGGGAATCATCAGCGGATCACAGTTCAATGTTGATCCTAAAAAACTGGGGTATAAAACCTGTGCTTTTATTGGTATTTTTCTCGATAATGCGGCATTGTTCAACAGTGTTTCGGAAAAACTGATCAGGATCCCTGAGATTACCCAATGCCATTATATTACAGGAGAATATGCCATGTTCCTGGAGGTTTACACACGCGACAATGATCATCTGCGGGCGGTGCTGGCAGATAAAATTCAGGCCATCAAGGGAGTTGCGCGTACTGAAACATTTATTTCATTGAATGTTTTAATTGACAGGCAGATGCCTGTATTGGAGGAGGTTTAATTTACTTTTTTACGAGCTCCCCTTTTTCATACATCCCGCTTTCGGATGTACCATCGGCCCAGGTATATTTTCCTTCACCCTGAAAAAGGTTATCCCTGAAATAGCCGGTGTATTTGTCCCCGTTTGTATAGAAATAGATCCCGTATCCGTTCTGAACGCCATTTTCCCAGGCTCCTGTATACTTCGCCCCGTTTGGCCATACATGTGTACCCTGACCATGGAATTTGTCATTTACCCACATTCCGTCGTACCAGCTTCCATCCGGTCCCTTCAGCATACCCCTTCCTTCACGGAGGCCATTAACAAAGCTGCCTTCGTAATGGTACCCGTTTGAATAAATGTAAGTTCCTTTGCCATTTTCACAGTTTCCATACGTGCAGCCCGTTTTTTCCTGGGCACAGATCATTGCCGGAAAGACAAATAATAGCAAAAAAATTCCTTTTATCATGAATTTCAGATTAAAATTGTAATGATATTATAACGGAATACTTTCCAATCCGTTACATCTGCCGAATTATTTTTTAAGCAGTTTTAACGGCCAGGGCAGCAGGTTGCGCCTTACGGCAGGGTAGGTGGATTCTTCGGAACCAAATCCTGCATTAAAATAGGCTACTCCGGCCAGGTTGGATCCGGAAAAATCAAATATGCATGCTGTTCCGGCTTTATTCCTGATCGCCTCATCAACCAGCAGGTACATGGCCTTGTTTTCCTTTCCCGCAGGCGTTGAGGCACATACCAGAAATAAGCACCTGTCGGACAGGTTTACAAACCAGGCAGACGCCATTAATTCCTTTCCCGTTGAATAAACGCTCCATATTTCACCGGTTCCGTTTTCGATGCTTCGCATGGTGAGCTGCAGCAACACAGGATAGAAACTCTTCCCCGTATGCCGGAGTCTGGCGTCAAGGTGCTGACGGACAAACCGGACAAAAAGAGTGGGAGCTGGACCCCGGGTAACTTCCAGTCCGGCAAGTGCAGCTTTCCGTATATTCCTGCGGCAATTGCGGTGGAAGTTGGCGGACAAACGGATGTAAGACGGCGAAAGAACCAGTGTGTAATTTTTCCGGGCTGTATAGGAATAAGCAGTATTAAGCGGGTTATTCGCAGCATTGAGCTGTATGTCGATATACCTGTATTTTGACGGTATAGCAGCAAGAAAGCTGTCTGTTTCTTCCGGACTTAAAGCCTGCTGCGAAAAAACACCCAGCTGTTGTGTAAAGAAAGGCTGATACAAATAATCAAAACCCAGCTTCCTGTTCCGGGTTAGCGGCATAACAGCCGAATAGTCATCCTTTACCAGTGCCTCCCATCCCTCACATGCCGCATCGAGCCACCAGGAGAGGGCATAGGGCATCCTGTTAACCGACCGTTCAATGCAGGTGTCCCACAGGTGTTTGTCAATTTCGGTATGGATCAGATGTTGTATCAATAGTATAATTTTTCAAGCATTCCCTCGAATACAATTCTCCAGCCCTTCCATATTCCCCGATCCGATAGCGATTCATTGTGCCACAGGCTTATGCACGTTCCATGTACCGTTTTTATGCGATCAATGATCCGGATGATATGGTTAAGCGCTTCGTCAGGAGTATGGGATAAATACTGCCGTAAAGTAACATCCATAAAGGCAAAGGGGAAAACAACAAGTGTTGTGGTATGTTCTCCCGGAAGATCATAAAAACGAAACGGAGAACATGTCCCCGCGCGGAAACCTGGACGGGAAGCATAGCCCATGGAATAGTCTTCGCGTATTCCCATATTGATCAAATGCCGGTAAGTATCAGGCAAATGCAGCAGCAGGAAATGCTGCCGGCTGATTTCCGGTTTTTTTCCAAGCAATTGTGAGAACCGTTCGAATTCTTTTTTATATATCCTGATATTTCGGAAAGACTTGCAGGAAGGATGGATGCCGACCGTTGTTCCGGATGCGGTGCGCTTTATCAGATCCCGGAAATGC